>Ga0315338_1003883_pt1 | contig 12434 bp, 9 predicted proteins | sample ASW8metaG_FD_204518 | JGI IMG/M metagenome (GOLD analysis project Ga0315338, IMG submission 204518) | Ammonia-oxidizing marine archaeal communities from Monterey Bay, California, United States - ASW #8 | ecosystem: Environmental > Aquatic > Marine > Coastal | place: USA: California | collected... | reverse complement strand
CACTATCAGATCCGATTATAACGGATAGTTCTAAATTAAATACAGCATTTCCATCTATGTCTGTAGTTAAATTTCTAATATCGCAGCCATTATCAATAATAGTTGCTGTCTGAGTGCAGTCATCTGGGGTGCCGTTGCCGTCATTATCCAGACTGTCAATGCAGTTAAATCCTGTTTCTTCGCCCGATTCACATATTTGCTGTGCAAAAGAAATTGCAGGAATAATTAACATAATAAAAGCAATGGCAATTAAAAAAATTGTTTTCATTTTATATACATGTCTCCTCATCATCTATAAAACCATTGCCGTTATTATCAACTCCATCGCCGCATAGTTCATCCATAAAACACATGCCAAATTCGGCAGGCGGGGCTATAGCGTTAAATTCAACTGCACCTATATCACAAATAGCACCTGCCGGGAATGGTCTTAACAAACCTCGCTGATCCAAAGCAGGGCAAACAGCAACATTATTTTCACCATTATTGACTGCAGGACTGCCGGTTACCAGGTTATGAGTGAGTGTAGGGCCGCCATTATCCGAAAGAGTTGTGTCAAGAATATTTGTAAGCTGAGTATTAGTACCATCGGATGTTGCGTTGATGTCGTTAATCTCGGGTGTAAAGTTTGTAAATCCATTTGCGTCACTTGTACCGCTATGGCCTAATACATTAGAACCATAGGATAAATTTATGCTTTGATTATCCGGTGTGTTGGATATCTCATTACTGGTTGTTGCAGAGTTGCCGGATATGATAGAGGTTGTTAAGCTAAATACAGCTGAAGATTCTGGCTCATTGAAGTTTCTGTTTAATATGCCGCCACCATTTTCGGTAGCGGTATTGCCTGTTATCGTACTATAAATTAGTATTAAAGTTGCAGTTAAATCACTATTGGCAAAATTGGATATTCCTCCTCCATAACTGGCACTATTATTGCTGATAGTACTGTTTGATATTGACATTATTGCATCACCTTCTTCGGCATTGTTGTATATTCCACCACCTCCAAAAGATGAATCCAGAGCCCTGTTGTTATTGATTGTACTACCCATTATTCTTGAATCTGAATCTTCAGAATATAGACCACCTCCAAAATTAGAGGCTGTATTGCCGCTGATAGTAGTATTATTAATTGTCATTGATCCGGACTTAATAAATATTCCACCACCTGCATAACCTGACTCATTCCCTGAAATTGTGCTTCCTGATATTACAAGTCTGCCAATTTCAGAATGGTCACTATGAATTCCTCCCCCATTATCCCCAGCAATGTTGTTGATTATAAAACTATCGTTAATAAAAAGGGTTCCATCATTATTAAAGATACCAGCTCCAAATAAATTTCCGCCTGAAATAAATGAGCCTCCTGTAATAGTTGTATCATTTATTGTAACTATCAATTCTTCGTTGATAGTTGGATTATCAATTTCTATAATTCTGAAATTATCGTCTCCTGTAAGATCCCGCTCGATTGTGCTTCCATTACCTTCTATTGTAATTTCAGTTGTAATAACGGGTAATGCGTTTTCTCCATCAGTGACATAAGGGGTATCAATGGTAAAAGTACTGTTATCAGGAAGTACTATAATGTCCGGACCAGATCCTTGTTCACAAGCATCTATTGATTCATCATTATTTGCAGATCTAAAAGCTTCAATGATAGAACAGTTTTGGTTTTCTATATTATCAACCGCACCGGCCGATACATTAATAACAGCAGCAGAAGCAGGTAATCCACCTAATGCTAGTAAAAGAGCTACACCTGCAAGAGAGTGCTTCCATTTTTTTTGCATGGCTCGCCTTACCCGGCGGGGCAGGGTGGATAGCTTTTCGTAGTGATCCCTAAAATCAGAAAACCTGCAGGATTTTTGTGTTTCATTTAAAGCTAAGTGATATCTGTTTATTATATTCATTTTATATGCATGTCTCCTCATCATCTATAAAACCATTGCCATCATTATCAACTCCGTCACCGCATAGTTCACTCATAGCACACATTTCGAATCCGGTTGGAAGGGGTATCACTCTAAATTCTACGGAACCTATATCACAAAATGAATCCCGCATAAAACCAGTTTGGTCCATATCTAAAAACTGACACTCTGTAGAATCAGTTACTGCGTCTCTTGCAATACTTGCTGAACCTAAAAAATGAGTTCTGGTTGGCCCGCCATTATTTATTAGATCAGTTTCTATAATGCACGTATCCATGGAATCCCTAATACACTGAAGTGGGGTATTGTTGCCGTCTGAAGTTGCATCGATAAAACTAAGATTTGTTGGTAAACCAGAAAATGCCTGAGAATTATTTATGCCTACATGGCCAAAAATATTAAAAGTATTTGAAGAAATATCTGATCCATTTAAATCATTATTAAAAATTTCATCTCCAGCTCCATTTGTTGTAGAATTCCCAGATATTATAGAATTATTAATATCTAATCTGGCTATTCTTGCATCTATATTACCAAATGGACCAAAACCAATATTAGAAATACCACCCCCTTCAATTGAAGCTATATTTCCGGTAATAGTTGTATGAAACAATCTGATTTCAGCTATATTTACTCCATTAGTATAATTATAAATTCCGCCTCCACTAAATGTTGCTATGTTATTGCTAATAGTACTGTTAGAAATAATAATTGTTGAGGGATCAGATCCTGAAAAGTTGTATATCCCACCTCCATTGCTATCCATTAAAGATTGGTTATTACTAATAGTAGAATTAGAAATTCTTACATTGAACCCATCTTCGACAAATATTCCTCCTCCTCCAAATGTAATTGTTTTATTACCACTTATTGTACTATTATTTATTGTAGCGGTACCTCCACTAATATTGATACCACCACCATCAACTTGTGCTTCATTTCCAGAAATATTGCTATTAAATACATTTAAAAATCCACCCTGAGAATGATCACTGTCTACACCACCACCATCACGTGAAGCAGTGTTATTAGTTATTGTGCAATTATTTATAGTAAGTCCTGCATCATCATTATAAATAGCACCTCCACTGCGATTTCCGGTGACATTTCCATTTGTAAATGTTGTATCATTTATTTCTACAAGTATTAATCCCATATTGTTATTATCAATTTCTATTATCCTGAATTCAGCAGTAGAATTTTCATCCCGCTCTATTGTGCTTCCGTTTCCCTCTATTGTTATTTCGGATGTAATATCAGGTAATGCGCTATTACCTTCAATTTGACCTATAGGTATATAAGGAGAGTTAAAAGTAAAAGTACTGTTATCAGGGAGGACAATAAAATCACCTGAGTTTATTGTATTACCATCGCCCTCGTCATCACCCATACCACAACTATCAACTTCCTGATTTCTATTTGCTGCAAGTATTGCTTCAACAATTGAGCAGTTTTGATTTTCAATATTGTCAACTGCACCGGCCGTTACATTAATAACTGCAGCAGAAGCAGGTAAACCCCCTAATGCGATTAATATGGCTATACCAGCAAGTGAATATTTACATTTTTTCTTTATTGCACGCCTTACATTGCGGGGGAGGGCGGATAATTCTTTGTATTGCTCTGAGAACCTGGTGAATAGTGATTCTTTGTCATTTCGAACATCTTGCGAGTGAGAAATCTGTTTTGTCTCTTTTAATGCTGATAGATATTCTTGTATTATTTTGTCCATTTATATACCTGATATTAATATTTATATATATTATAGCATTATCGTATTAATATATACAAAAGATAAAGATATTACTAAATATATACGTATAGTACAAGATTCAGGATTGGAAAGTCTTAATGAACTTCAGGATGTACAGTATTTCCCTCCCCCCTCAATGGGGAGGAGATATAAATTCAATATGACAGAAGGGGGATAAATTAAGTCTGTGCTCAAAATATTCTCAATCACATGGAAGTATAGTAAATGGTTGGAACGGAACGGTTTCATTAACAAACGCAGTACCTGAAATGCACGTAAACTGAGATCCTGCCATTGTTATTTGGCTTGCAGTAAGTTCATTGCTCATATTAATTGGATCAAAAAGCTGTAAATAAACTACCCATAAATTATTCCCAAAGTTTGTTAGATCCCTGAATAAAAAACCAAATATCGTGTTATCAGTTGTGTCATCGATGGGCTGCCTAAATCTTGAATTACTCATTAAGCATGACATTGCACCCGTAACTGTAATAGAAACTTCTATTGTAAAGTCATCCTCTAAATAACAAATATTATATGAATTTAAGTCAATTGCTAAAGTCTGTGAGCAGGCCGGATCCATAGAATCCATAGAACCATTACCGTCATTGTCTACACCATCAAAACATCCCATATTATTCGTTGCTTCAGATATAGAACATGAAGGCAGGGCTGGCTGCTGTGCAAGTGCCATAAAAGGGACAAATAACATTAAGGAAATTATTAGAAATTTTTGTTTTAAATTTTTTATTTTGATAATCATAAACAAACAGGCAAACTTTGAATATTAAAATTGAATATTGCCATTTCAGTATCAGTGCCATCAGTACATTCATAGCTTATATCACCATTTGTAATATCAATTGGATCCAGAGGTCTGGTATCGATGTTTACAAACCATCTGTTAATATCATTAAATATGCCTATATTCGAAAAGTTTCTATTTTGCAATTCTCCAGGAAGTGATAATCTACCGTTAATAATTGTGCAGGAAGTTGCATTAAAAGCAGTAAATGATGCTGTTACAAAATCCGTGCCGTCAATTCTGCATAAATTAAATGATGATTCATTAATCTGAAGCCCGCTTACGCAGTCCCCATCCTGCATATCTATGGCACCATCGCCGTCGTTATCAATATTATCAGAGCACTGGCCTGCCTCTGTCTGGTAATCACACATTGCTGTAGTAACCTGGGTGCATCCTGTACCATCTGTAGTGCCGTCACCAGTGAAGCCCGGGTTACATTCGCATGTAAAGCTGCCTGGTACATTAGTACACGTTGCATTTATATCACAGTTGTCAGATCCATTTGTACATTCATCTACATCTAACTCAAAAGAAGCAGAACAGTTTAAATTTCCTGTTTCATTAACCATTATTTGAAAAGCTGAGCCACCAGATGCACAAGATCCTCCCCAGCCCACAAATACTGTTGCCGGGATTGTGGATATGGGTGTTGCAGTTAAAAATACAGGAAGATCATCATCCAAAAATTGAAAAGGGCATGGTGAAATATTTGTTGTACATAGATTACCCCCTGGAATAGACCTAACGGTACCATTACCAGAAATATTAATATTTATGGTTGTAACAATTTGGGCATCCACTGCGAATGCCATTAATAAAAATATTGAAATTAAAAAAATTGTTTTCATTTTATATACATGCCTCATCTATTTGGCCATTGCCGTTATTATCTACATTATCGCCGCATACTTCATCCATAAAGCACATACCAAAGCCAGCATCCTGAAATTCGTAAATATATGCCTGACCAAATACACTAGTATTGCCGCCCCATGCCCCGGAAATGACCCTGCTCCCGGAAATACCTACACTTATGCCGAATTGGGCATTTGCTGCAGCAATACTTGCGGTGATCTTTGTTTCATCATAGGAGCCGTCTGGATCCCTTTGGTATAAATATGCAGAGCCTGAATTAGTGTCACCATCAAAATGCGCACCGACTATTATCATGTCACCCTCTAATGCAACGCTGATACCAAAATCATCGTTGTTTGCACCATCAGATGCATTAATTATTGTCTCATTCCAAATGCCTGCGGACTGCCGGTCATAAATATATAAAGACCCTGACTCAACGTCTGAAGCATTCCGACCGTCTCGTGCACCCACAACAGCCCTGTCGCCGTCAATGTCCACACCTGTGCCGAAATTAATAAAAGAGGGTGTGCCAGCTGCAGTTATAATTGTTTCATCCCAGGAGCCGTCTGACTGCCTTTCATATATGTATGCAGTGCCTATCTGATTACCGTTTGAATCAATTGCGAAATCAGCGCCTACTATAGCCCTGTCTCCGCTCAGGCCTACAGCCCCTCCATAAAAAGCATTTACTGATGGATTACCAGCAGTTAATTTTTGTACCTGTATCCAGGAGCCGTCTGATTGCCTTTCAAATATATATGCGGAGCCTGAACCGATCTGTGAATCATCATCATCAGAGGCGCCCACTATTACCCTGTCACCGTCAATTGCTACGCTTACTCCGAACTGATCGTTAATTGCCCGGTCATCTGCAGTTATAATAATTTCCTGATATGTACCATCAGCCTGCCTTTCAAATATATGGGCAGTGCCAGTCTCTTGCATTGATCCAGATACATCCGAATCACCCCTGGGGGCACCTACTATAAAACGCTCTCCGTCTATTGCAGCGCTAAAACCAAAATCCCCGTCCGGCGAAGATCTGGGAAATGATTCAACTACGCTCCAGGTACCGGCCGTCCTTTGGAATAGGTGGGCAGTAGCAGTTGTTAGCCCAGGAGCACCTACTATAGCCATATCGCCGTCTATGTCTGTACTTCTCCCAAAAAAATCTCTATTATTGCTTATTGTTGGCACAATAATTGTCTCAACTATGCCCTGGGTAAATGCCGCTGAAGGTATTAATAAAGCTATAATTAATATTATTAATGTTTTCATCATAATTATTCCGTATACATAAATTTCCTTAGCTGCAGTTTTGATTAATGATTCCGTCGCCGTTGTTATCCACAAAATCACCGCATACTTCATCCATAAAGCACATTCCAAAGCCTGGCTCTGGTGTACCAAATTCAAATGATCCAATATCACACTGAGCACCATTAATACCATCACCATCTATTGGGCGCGGTATACCCCGCTGGTCGGTACGATTAACAGGAGACGAAGAACAAATACTGTCGTTACCAGCGTCTATAGCCAGGTTTACAGTACAGGTTGAAGGTGTATTTGTGTCCGAAGGGTCAAGTAGTGCATGGGTAAAGGTAGGGCCGCCGTTATCTGACAGGTCAGGGTCAATGCAATCGTTATCAAACATCTGAGAAGAATTTGCTGTGGTAAAGGGACATGAAGAATCATTAGAGAGGTTATAGCCGTCATCAATAATTTCCGTAGTTCCTCCGACTGAAGCTACACCGCAGTTTTGTGATGATGAATCATCTGAGAAATTACCGGAAATAATGGAATTTCTTATAATAGCGCTTGAAGTGCCCGCTGAAGAGATTACAGCAATACCGCCGCCCGGCCCATTTTCGTCACCTCCAAGATTGGAGGAATCATTTTCTGTAATAGTACAGTTTATAATTTCAGCAGTTCCATTAGAGACGGCTATACCTCCACCTCTTAATGTGCTAATATTGCCGGAAATAGTACTGTTTGAGATTGTCAAAGTGCCTACATTAAAAATACCACCCCCGTCAAAATTCGCAGTATTGCCATCAATAGTACTATTTGTAACTGTTAATAACCCTTGGTTGAAAATCGCACCACCTTCTTCGTTGGCTCTATTGCCACTAATCGTGGAGCTGTTTATGATTGCAGTGGCTGTAGGTGTTATAGTTATAGCACCCCCGCTTCCATTCCTACCTCCGCTATCACCAGCCGCTTCATTATCAGAAAGGGTGCAACGGTTTAAGGTTAAAGTACTTGATTGTGTTACAAGAATAGCACCTCCGTCAGCAGCCAAACTAATGCCTTTTGTAAGAGTAAGATCGTTTAAAGTAAGGTTTCCAGATACATTACCAGATCTACCTAACTGGAAGAAAGCAAATCTGGGTATTGGAGGAGTAGTCACAGCATCACTTCTTTCTAAAATGCTTCCATTTCCTTCAATTATTATTTCACTTGTTATAAATGGCAGGGCAATGTTGCTATTGAAGTCTCTTTCAAATGAGAATGTCTGGTTAGCAGGAAGAATAATAGTATGAACTGTATCATCTCCATCAGGTACTCTTGGACACCCCGAAGACATATTAATGTCACCTGTATTTGCTGCAAGAATTGCATTAGAAAAAGAACATGAGCCTCCGGAAGGTGAATTAACTGTTATTGTAAAAGCCTGAGCATTTCCAATACCAAATAAAATCAAATTAATTATTAATGCAGTTATCTTTAATGTTTTCATATGTTTTCCTCTATTTGTCAATATTAATATATTACAGCATTATCATATTATTATATACAATAGATAATGATATTACTAAATATATACGTATGGTACAAGATTCAGGATGTAAGTTGACACATTTTTCCTCTCTTTCCTTGTTGCAGTTAGAGTCAGTGAATTAATAATGTATGACATATATTAATTACTTAATAGTATTAACTTGTGAATACGGAATTTGTTGCTGATTAAAATAATTTTGTACCCCCCATCACTTATTAATCAGGGGAAGGGAGTGATTGTCATAGCGAGCCGGAGGCGCGGCTATCTCTGGAGATTGCTTCGTCACTGTAACCATAGCTAGTGGGTTACTTAACCTAAAAATAATTTTGAATAAATTTCTCATACATTAGTCTTTGATTGCTACAGTTAGGCTCCTCGCAATGACAGTGTGTTTCCCTCCCCCTTTATTGGGGAGGAGATTTAATGTTGAGACAACAAAAGGTGTCATTTCGAGTTATGTGCCGTAGTTAAATGTCAATACAAATGTATTGACAATACTTTGCCGGTAATTACAATATATAAATATGAAAAAAGATAATAAATCCAAATATTTACAAATAAGAGTTACTCCAATGCAGAAAAGAATTATTAAAAGTAATGCAAAAAAAATGGGTATGACCATATCTGAATTAATACTTGAAAAAGCATTAGGTGAGATCAAACTGAAAGAAAAATTTCATGACTATGTCGCCCGGCTGAACAATTCCGGGGAAAAGACAATTGCATATGCAGAAGTAAATGATTTCCTTACGGAATTAAGCGGAAATGAGCTTGAAAATGCAGTGAATATTTTACCGGAGAATACACTATCTCCTTATGAAAGAAATTACCTTACAGCAATGGTAGAGCAGGCTTCGATGATGAAAAAAATTCCACCTCCCGGCTGGGTAAAGGATATAAAACCCCTTGAAGAGCCAAGATTTGGTACGGGCCTAAAGAACCTCAGGGGACACCTGCTTATAAATTCACCTCTCCCTTTCAGGAAAAGAAACATATTTATTGATTCTGCCATCGGGGAAAGGGTCTAAATGGAAGGGCTGTCCGTTAAGGAAATACTACGACTCTTTGATTTACTGAATGAAGAACTCAAAAGCATTGATATAAAAGGGGAGCTCAATCTTGTCGGGGGTGCTGTCATGTGCCTTGTCTATGATGCCCGTGCATCTACAAATGATATTGATGCACTGTTTAAACCTTCCCGTGATATCAGGGAAGCTGCGGAAAAGATTGCCGTGCAATACGGGTATGACACAAGCTGGCTTAATGATGCTGTAAAAGGGTATTTAAGCCATAACAGTGATTTTGAAAAATATCTTGAGCTGTCCAATCTTAATGTTTATACGGCATCACCTGAATATCTGCTCGCAATGAAATGCCTGTCTATGAGGATAGGGGAGGGGTTTGAAGACGAGAATGACGTTCGTTATTTGCTTAGATACCTGAATATCGAAAAATATGAACAAGCCATAGAGATAATAACTAAATATTATCCAAAAGAAGGATTTCCACAAAAGACCTTTTATGCCCTTGAGGAGATACTTGGTAATGATTAGATTCAGGATGCCCTTCGACAAGCTCAGGACTTCGCAAAAGGCGCGGCTATCTCTGGAGATTGCTTCGTCACTGTAACCATAGCTAGTGGGTTACTTAACCTAAAAATAATTTTGAATAAATTTCTCATACATTAGTCTTTGATTGCTACAGTTAGGCTCCTCGCAATGACATGCCAGTGGATTCCGGATCCTTTCGATAAACTCAAGACTTCGCGAGTCCGGAATGACAGTACTTTTTCCTCGTCATAGTTCAGTTCAATATGACAGAATAAAAAAAGGGGAGGCAACACTGTGAATATTGCCTACCCCTAAGTGGCTACCTAATTAGAGTATACCCTCCCGTTATTTAATTATTGTTATTACTTTAAGGATCAAAACTACTGTCAGTTGTAAGAAGAATCTTATCTATCTTAGCTCCATCTTCTCTGGCCCAAAGATTTATTTTATATGTTCCGGGGTTTGTAATTTCTAAGCTTGGACGCCCATTAAATGGATATGTTTTATTCATCCATTCAAAAGAGTTGCATCCCTCAGGGATTCTTATGTTAGAGCTTGTATTTGAAAATTCTCTATTAAGCCCCATATGAATAGAATCGTCTTTGCCCGTATCCCCGCAGCCCCTTACCCATATGTAATAAGTGCCTGTTGTCTGAAAATCCACATAATACACAAGCTCCGGTCCTGTAAGAACATCTGATGGGCCGTAAAAATTATTAAAACCAAATCCCGATTCCATATAACCTGAACCCGTAAAACCATTCATTGAATCCTTAAACCTCCAATCATCAGACTCACCCTCAATAAATAAATTAAAATTCTCAGCTTGTATAACTACCTGGCCATTTTGTTCTATCAAAGCAGAAGTTGCAATTTCTTCATCCTGCTCAAAGCAGTAAAGCCTTGCATTAGACTGACAGCTTATGGTACCGGAATCTGTCCACGCAGTAGCAGCTGAAGAATTTATTAAGCCAAAGTTACCTCGTCTTGCAGGACTCCTGTTTATCCAGCCGTTGCAGTTTTCCCGGGCTGGTAGATTAACAGATAATCCGCTATTTTGGACATTAGTCCATGCAGTATTAGTTCCGGAGTTTGCAAGTGAATCCCCAAATTCATCAGTATTAATAGGTGCAAGCAGCCCGTCTCCTGATAAAAGATTGTCTGAACCAATGGATATATGAGTTCCATCAGTAAGTTCATAAGGAACCTGTGAAAAATCAAATCGGGTTATTGGATCATTACTACGATTTGCACTTATCCATGTAAGATAACTCCCCTCAAGGCCTGCATCATATGCTGCAGAGCTGCACATCATATCAGCAGCGCTTATGCCTCTTTTGCCTGTAATCACTTGATTCATATCTCCCGAAAATGTGCTGTTAGTAGCAAAGACCGAGCAGACGTTGTCAGAGCCGCAGCCCGTAGCATTTACATTGGGATTAAAATCCTGGTCAGGCCCCGGGTACAGATTAAAGCGGGACTGAATTCTTGACCATTTAGAGCCAATTACATATGCTTCTGTTTCATATGTTTCGGTATCAAATGAAAAATAATGGCCTGAAATTATGCCAAAATACTGGTCCTTATTTTCACCTCCATATATTGTACCGCCGCTATCCCCTGACATGGTATATGTATCTCCAGTAGAAATCCTTATTAAATCTGTGAGTACATTATTTGGAGTTATGCCGTAAGCATGTGTGGAATCTACGGATACAACAATTCCCTTCGGTACTCCCTGGCTCGTCTGGCCAAGAGCATATGCCATTTCACCAACAACCGGGTCCCTCATATTGGTAAAGAGTTTATAATTTAAATCCGGATCTTCTGTACTAAAATATCCATATAGAGGGTTGCCGTCTTCAAGATAAAGAAGCGCACAGTCACAGTCAGTTTCATTTTGTGTATCAGAAATATTTCCTATAAACCTATCACCAAGATGAGACTGGTATACGTCAATCTCGTCATATGCAGGATGATCCAGGCAGTGGCCTGCTGTAAGAATTGCCTTTGTATACTCAACAAATGGGATAACTTCAATTAATACCCCTGTAGAAATTGAACAAAATGAATGATTTGTTGTACCAATATAGTCAAGACCAATTCTTTGTCCGCCCATTAGGTTTTCACAAGAGGTAAACTGATCAGGGCAGGGCGCATCAGTCACAATAGGGCTCATCTGTTGGATATAGTAATCAGTATTTCCTATAATATCTGTAATCTCATCTTTGTATTCTGTGCCTGTTTCAATTGATTCAAAGCCAATTACAAGCGCCCTTAATTTTCTGTCAATATCAACGCTTGTAAAAGGTATATCTGTTCTTTTTATAAGCAGATCTTTATTATCCCTTAGCTGCTGTAATATCTGCGGCGGAATTTCAAAGCTTTTTATAATATCGTTTTGGATCTTTTTTAAAGACTTTTTGTCATCTGCCGACATATTATCCTTGCTTTGAATCTGCTTCATTTGAAACAACTGCAATTTCAAATCAGAGTCTTCACCAGGATTATCCATCTCTCCGGCCAGTGCTGACATAAATGGGAAGATTAAAACTGTAATTATAATGATTATTTTTTTCATGTTAAAATTATCCTTTTCCTAATTAGATGTCATTCCACTTTCCTCAAGCCCGAAATTACCAGTTGGATCAAAACTGCTGTCAGTAGTAAGAAGTATCCTGTCTATCTTGGCTCCATCTTCTCTCATCCATAGGTTTATTTTGTGCCTCCCGGCCGATGTAAT
>Ga0315338_1003882_pt1 | contig 12436 bp, 4 predicted proteins | sample ASW8metaG_FD_204518 | JGI IMG/M metagenome (GOLD analysis project Ga0315338, IMG submission 204518) | Ammonia-oxidizing marine archaeal communities from Monterey Bay, California, United States - ASW #8 | ecosystem: Environmental > Aquatic > Marine > Coastal | place: USA: California | collected... | reverse complement strand
ACAAAAGTAGGGGCTTGGGGCTGGGGAATAGGAGCTGTTGGCACTTGTTTTGTCAATTAGGGGCATGTCTGATTGTTGATGTTTGTTTTAATGACGAAGCTCGAATGACGAATGACAAATGTCAAACAAGCTGATGACTGATCGCTGAATGCTTGATCATTATTATGAATTGAGTGGCCGATTTCTACTGTTATTTTTGGCCACTTGATTAGTTATGATGGTATGGTGTTGTGGGGCTGGAGTTAGTGTGGATTAACTCGGAAACGACAATTAATAGCCGGGGAGGGTGTCGCGGAGGTTGCGAAAGCATTCTCCCATTTTGGTTTTGAATTGTGTGGTGAGGGGGCCGCTCTCGTGCTGGCGGCGAGGTAGGTCGTCGTAGATAATCGGAGGGAGTGTGCTGGTCGACTGGACGTTGACGATGATTTCGTTTGGTTTTACCCCTTGGAGTGTCTCTTGTGCGGCTTTTGTTGCGATTGTGTTGAGTTGCTCTTCGGTAAGAAGTGGTTCATCATGCATTGCCGCGGCAAAGGTAATTGTTGGCCTCACTTCGGGAAGGGGGATTAGTCGCCATGTCGTGGCGTCTGGTTCAGTTGCTGCTGGGGTCGGAGTGTCTGTTTCGGTGGCTGGAGTGGCGGGTGATGCTTCGGGGCATTGAAATTGCTTGGAGCCACTACCGGAGCGGCAGTGTACCGGAACGTGAAGGTGATTGGTGACGCCGTAGGGCGTGGCTGCATAGATGGCTACATAATCCTCGCCATCTATTTTGACCGTATTGACGCAAGAGGGAATGGTTACCCGCATGATTTCGCGACTTATGAGGCGAACGTGTGGGATGCAGACGCCGCCAGCAATAATTTTGGTGTCGTGGACACTGAAGTTATCGCCGACAAGGAAGAGGGTGGTACCGGCACCATCGCAGACGGGTAAAGGCGCTTGTTTGGCAACACCCGAAGTTGAAACGGGATGCTGTGTCGCCTCGTGAGTCTGAACGGCTTGGGTGGCATCGGTGGCGGCGCAGACCGCCTTGCATCCACAGGTATAGCTATTTTCGTTGCCACCGATCACGATACCGGGAGCCCCATGCCAGCCGATGAGTTCCGGTGAGAGGTCGGTGACGCCGGTGTTGAACATTTCGAAGCCGCCGAGGGTGTTTTCGTAGGGAATCTGTGCCCGCATGGTTTGCAGGGGCAATTCGCGATCGAGCTGATCGACGCGGTTCATGAGGCGATGGACTTCTCCAGCACGATAGTGGTGGGAACACTTGTAGCACTGCGGCTGCAAGTTTCGCATGGAAGTGATCGCTCGGCTGTAGTGGACGGTGTCTTTCATCGTTAGGGCTGTGTTTTTGGGATTGGTAAGTTTGAACCAGTTGGTGCGAATGTCGAAGTCGGCAGAGGGCACGAAAGAGGGCATCAGCACAATGGCGACGCACTCACGCATACCTGGTTCTAGTTGGCGCTTTTTAAGATCGTCGTCGCGGCTAACTCCACAGAGGGTTTCTTTGATGGCACCAAAGGTGCCGGGTACGTGGAGCGCTTGTACGCGGGGAAAGAACCGCCAGCCGAAAGTGTCGTGATTGTGGCTGAAGCCGACTGCGGTACGGTTGAGCGAGATGGTATCGACTCGGGTTTGCATGTCACGAGAAAATTGTGTGAGCGAGTTTGCGCCAATTTTTCCGTTTGTGAATCCCAATGCTAGTGCAAACTGCATTTCTCGTTTGCGAGCGGAAACGTCGGCGACGTTTTGATCTTGCTCACGTGGGTCGAGAGCAAACACATGAATGGGCCAACGGAGTCTTACGTACTCTTGGAAGGCTTGGGCAGCTGTGACAAACTGATCGGAGAGTCCGCTTTCAGGTTTTGCGGCTGCTTCGGGGAGGAAGAATGAGAGATCTTCATCACCATAGCCCATGCATTGTTGGCCTTTTGCGGTGAATGTTTTGCGAATATCTTCGTTGAGGCGAGCATTGAGGAGTGCTGACTCGACAACAATAACCCAGGCAAGCTGTGTCAGGACGGAATTGCTGCGACTGTTTTCGGTGGAAAAATGTGGTTGATGAAGTTGCTGGAAGAAATAGTCTCGAAACTGTTCTACAGCAGCGTCCGATGTGGGAGGTGCTAATCCTAGAACTTGATCAGATTCTGGTGTTTCAAGAAATTCATAAGCAGGGCTTTCGGGAGCATTTGATAGTGCAAGCTGATTGTTTACCTGCAAGTGACCACTGCGGATGGCTGCGGCTAGTCCTGATTGCGGGTTGGCAAGTTGGTACCACAAGCGGAGGTGGTGCGGCTGGTTTAGGAGGTCGTGAGCAGAAGCGAGTTCAGCGCGGAGCCATTTTTGAGCGTCTAGTAAGTTGACGCGTGGTTCTGCGGAGTCGCCACACGGTTGGCATTTGGGGTCGCCGTTCCAGCGTACTTGTCGACCGCTGTAGATGGGACAGAAGAAATCGGAGCAGGTAACAAACAGATCTGAACCATAGACGTCGACTACCTGAGATGGCGGTAGTGGATGGCGGGCACGACGAGCACGACCGGCGGTGCTGAAGGCTTGCGATGTGATGCCAGCTCGGATTTGTTGATTGAGTTCTGAAAGAATAGGGTCGGATTCGTTTTCTAATTTTCCGAAAAGGAATTCGAAGCCTTCCATCAGTGTATCACGTTGTTCGTAGATGTTTCGTAATGTGCTGACTTCGTTGGGCCTGATATTTCGGTAGGCGGGGAAGGTGTTAGCGACATCAAGTAGGTCTTGATCTGTGGGAACGGGTTTGGTGATTTTTTGCAAATTTTCGTACACGGTCATCGCGTAGGCGTCTTGTTGGCCGAAAGAGATAATTGCGTTTCTTAGTGCGAGCTTTGCAGAGATTAGGTCGCTTGGGTCGTTGACATGCCGAAAGCGGCGAAGTCGGTCGAGAAAATATGCAAATTGGTAAACTGCATATTCTGGAGTACCAAGAATGGTTTTGCCGTATTTATTAGTAACATGGTCAATGAGATTGTGGTCTTCTAGGGCCAATGCGATTGACTGGAAGGCTGCTTTACTCGGCAAAACATAAATGTTGTCAATGGTTTCTTCGATGGCATCTCGAACAATAGGATCGTCAAGAACTGGATCTATCAGAGTAGAAACTTCTTGTTTGTTGGCGTCGTTGTCGAAGTAATTCCATCCTAGGAAAGAGGTTTTCAAAATCTCAAAATTCTTAATAGATTGCTGGATTTCATCACGTTTTCGTACTAGTTCTACATTCTCGACAGTTCGTACCAGCGGTAAACCTAGTTGGTCGACGAGGTCGTTGATGACTAGATTGCGAAAGGTGGTGGGGAGGAGGTCGTCGCTGAGTGTTGGGGTGGCGGTGATGGTGACCTCGGCTCCGAAGCCGGTGCGGGTTAGCTTGCCGGGTAGTGTGGAGATGGGGATGCGAACGAGATTGAGAGCGTAGCCGGGGGAGTCGCTGGTGTCGTCGCCTTCATTGATGCGGCGGAGTTCTTGCAAATGTTGTAGGTAACGTGAGAGTTGGTCGAGGTAGAGAGTCGGTTCGATGTCGATCTCTCCCTCTCCGGCAGGTGTCACGTTAGCAAAGTTGGCGAAAGTAGGTGCAGATGCAGCGGCAGTTCCCTTGAGTTTGGCATTAACGCTACCTGTTGAGGCGGTAGAATCGCTCGAAGCAGTGGTGACTGTCGGCATCGTTACATCTTTAGCGGCTGCTGAGAGTGCAAGTGCCTGGGAGAGGAAGGAACTGTCTGCCTGAGCGATGGCGGCATTGAGTTTGAATTTGAACTGATTCAACTCTTGATGGAGTTGTTGTTCGTATTCGTCGCGATGTTTGGTGAGTCGGGCTTCGCCCCAGATGTCGGGTTGTTTGGCGACGATGCTGCCGTAGGTGTCGATGTGGTGTTCGAGCCAGTCGATGTTCTCAGCAAGTTGTTCTACACAGCCGTCTTTGCAGGTGGTGGGGGGTGTGCCGTGGTAGGCGGTTTCTTTGACCATGCGAGACAGGCGGCCAAAGAAGTGTTCGGCCAGGGCCGTAGCCGGGCAAAGCGTGTGGATAGTGAAAGTGAGCACGAGGAAGTAGGTGACGCGTTTTTGGAAATGGCGCATAGTGGTCCTCCTTGACCGAAGCATAGAAAGGCATGGGTTGTATGGCCAAGAAGCATCCTAGCTGCTTGACATACACCTTTGCTTGCTAATAGCGAGGTTTTTTTCTTACCGCAAGCTGCAGAAAACAATATGGCGGCTTGCTGTGTTCGTATGGGTCTGTAGATGTGATGCAGAGGGGCGGGTAGCTAGGGAGTTGCATCGACGATGATAGGGTAAGGGCTTGTAGAAAAAAATATTACGTAACTAATGTATTTGCAATATAAAAAGTTAAACCCCCTAGGTGCATTGATAGCACTTTGAGGCTTGGGTAGAAGGGCTTAGGTGGCCGTGTTAATCAGGCTTGGTTGCATATCTCTTTGAGGCGTTGCCAGGTGTAGAGACCGGAATTGTGGCCATCGGACCAGGTGATGCGGATGGCGTAGCTGCCGACTTGTTCCATTTTTTCAATAGTGATGTCGGCTGGAACGGAGGCAGGATCGAGGATGCGCTCGCCGGTCCATTCGTTGACGCAGTGGGCGCATTCGCATTGACCGCGGAGGTTGACGAAGGAGAGGTCGTTTTTTTCTTCGCCCCATGTGATTTGGAGGATTCCCTGGTCTCGGATGGCGCGGATGTCGGTTGGAGGTTGTGACATGATTGTGGTGACTGAAGTCGTGGGCAAGGGGAAGTTTTGATTCGCTATTGTAGCAAAATCCTTAGGTAGAAGCGTAGTTCGCTGTGAGATTAGCATTGGAAATTGACACAAAGGAGATGATAAATATTTGATACAGCATTTTGTGTAGGTGTTGGCACGTGGTCCCATATTGTGTGCTGATATGATAGGATTTGTTTACTTTGGAGTCTTGAAACAGTTTGGCTTTTTAGATTCTTTTTCTTTTCTGTCATTGGTATGAGCGATCAAATGTATTTTCGATATTGTCTAGGTACGCAAGCTTTTTTTCTGTTGTTGGCGTCTTCTCTTTTTGCGGGGCCAGAAAATATCGGGCCGAAGGCAAAGGTGACGGCCTCGTCTCATTTCAGCGATTCGGATTCGGAGAGCAATGTTGTTGATGGAGTGCTGCGGCTTGATGGTCAGGGGGAATGGGTGAGTGCGGGGGAGACCACTTGGTGGGGTGGGGTTGCTTATCCTTGGATTCAACTGGAGTGGCCTGCAGATCAAACGATTCAAGAAATTGTGCTTTATGATCGACCTTGTCTGGAGGAGCATACGGCAGGGGGCGTACTTGAGTTTAGCAACGGCGACAAGGTGCGGGTGTTAGCGATTCCGAATGACGGCAGCCCTCGGGCGATTAAGTTTCCGCCCAAGAAGGTGAGATGGGTGCGTTTTAAGGTAACAGATGGAATTCATAAAGACCTGGGGCTGTCGGAAATCGAGGTGTTTCCGTCAGTTGGTGAAGATCTTGAGCTTGTGGATTGTGTCGATCCTTATATCGAGACCACTCGCGGTCGGTGGTTTTTTTGTACTCCTGCTAGCCGTCCGTTTGGAATGGTAGCCGCGGCTCCTTATACGCGAAATAAAAATCAGGGTGGCGGGGGCTATAACTACAATAACACCGAGATCCTGGGGTTCAGTCAGATTCACTGCTGGATTATGTCGGGGTTGAATCTGATGCCGACGACGGGCGGGGTTGATCCTACAGAGGGCGAACAGGGGTGGAAGTCTGCGTTCTCGCACGATGGAGAGGTGATCCAGCCAGGGTATCAACGAATTTATTTGGACGACTACGATACTTGGGTCGAGATGACGTCAACCGATCGGGTGGCCCATTATCGGATGACCTACACGCAACCGGCTGAGGCGGAGATTCTGCTTTCGCTGGGTGGTTGGTTGGGCTCGATCAGCATGGTGGGTGCTGAAGTGAATAAGGTGAGTGACACTCGAATTGAGGGTTCAGTTGGAACGACTGATCGGCTTTGGGGTGGGCCTGAACTGACGCGAGTGTTTTTTGTGATGGAGTTCGACAAACCGTTGAATCGACTCAGCGGCTGGAAAGGGCAAGAGCGGCTGGGGGATATTTCGGAGCTTTCGGTTCCGATTCCTGAGGGGCGGGTCGGCAACATGATGCAGTATCTATTTAAGAATCTACCGGAAGATCAAGCTGGGGTGTCTGCTGCTTTTGATGTTGAGGCAGGCGACACGATTCAAGCGAAGATTGCCGTTTCGTACACAAGTGTTGAGAATGCCAGGGAAAATCTGCGAGCGGAAGGCGATCATTGGGATTTCGACAAGGTGCGACAGGCGTCGCGTGATGAGTGGAACGATTTGCTCAGCCGTATTGATGTGCGGGGTGGGTCGCGCGAACAGCGGATTAAGTTTTACACGGATCTGTGGCATACGCTGCTGGGACGTCACAAGCTGGATGACGTGAGTGGTGATTACCCGATTTATATGGGTGACGAGCCAGATATGTTCAGCAAGGCGAAGCTCAAGATTGGGAAATTACCGAAAGATAAAAATGGCGAAGCGGTGTTTCATATGTACAACTCCGATGCGTTGTGGATGACGATGTGGAATCTGAACGTGTTGTGGGGGATCGGCTGGCCTGAGGTGCAGGATGAGATATCGGCATGCCTAGTGAAATATGCGGATAATGGGGGACTGCTGCCACGGGGGCCATCGGCGGGCGGCTATACGATGATTATGAAGGGCTGCCCTGCGACATCTCTCATTACTAGTGCCTATCAAAAAGGTTTGCTAACCAAAGTGGATGTGCCTCATGCGTATGAAACTATGCGGCGCAATCATGGCCCCGGGGGAATGCTTAGTTTTGATGATGAGGAGTCGTTAGCACATTATACAGAAAAGGGTTGGAGTCCGAGCAATGCCGGAACCACGGTGGAGTGGGCGTTCGAGGATTGGGCGCTGGGGCAGATGGCAGCTGACTTGGGTAAAGATAAAGATGCGTCCCGACTTGAGAAACGTTCGACGGGGTGGAAGACGCTTTATCACGATAAGGTTGGACTGCTGATGCCTCGTAAGCAAGATGGATCGTGGTTGCACGATCTGCCGTTGAGTGGCGAAGGTTGGGTCGAGTCGAATTCATGGCAAGCGAGTTTTTCGGTTTCGCATGATATAGCCGGGTTGGCGGACTTGATGGGGGGGAATGAAGAACTTTGTGCGAAGCTCAATTATTCGTTCGAGCAAGCGGCCTCGTCGGATTTTGTGTATGGGTATAAGGACGGACACGTTAGTTATGCAAATCAGCCGGGCTGCTCGAACGCGCATGTTTTTAATCATGCGGGTAGTCCTTGGTTGTCGCAATATTGGGTGCGTCGGGTGAACGAGCAGGCTTATGGCGGCACGACGCCTGATGTGGGATATGGCGGGCACGACGAGGACCAGGGACAGATGGGTGGCGTGAGTGCCCTGATGTCGTTGGGGCTGTTTAGCCTGCGGGGCACGTGTTCGCAGGAACCAGTGTATGAAATCACAAGTCCCATTTTTGATAAGATAACTATCCAACTCGATCCGAAGTATTACTCGGGTAAGACGTTTACTATCAAGACTTACGATAATTCGCCAGAGAATGTGTATATTCAGAAGGCAGTCTTGAACGGCAAGCCGCTCGAAGAATGCTGGTTTGCCCACAGCGAACTGGCAAAGGGTGGGAAGTTGGAGTTGTGGTTGGGTCCTGAGCCGAATAAATCGTGGGGAACGAGGTGAGGAGCTTTCAGCGGTAAGCTTTCAAATTTCGGCGAGGCGTTGGTTGGAGTCGCCGAATTCGTTGAATTGCATACCAAACTTGTCGAGTAGTGACAGGTAGAGGCTGCACATTTTTCGATTGGGTTTTTCGCGATAGTCGAGCACGCGGCCTGTTTCGAGTTGGCCACCTCCGCCTCCGAGGAGCACGACTGGCAATTGCGATGCATCGTGGCTGCCGGTGAGCATGCTGCTGCAGAACATGAGGATAGTGTTGTCGAGTGTCGTTTTTTCTCCCTCTTGAATCGCATCCAAGCGGTGGGCGATGTAGGCCAGCTGTTCGACGAAAAATTGATTGACCTTGAGCCAGTCGTCAGATTCTTGATGCGATAACAGATGGTGGATCATGTAGTCGATGCCCAGGTTGGAGAACCGTAGCGACGAATGATCGTTGTTCAACTTGAGCGTACAGATACGGGTGGTGTCGGTCTGAAAAGCTAAGACGAGGATGTCGGACATGAGCTGCATGTGCTCGCCGATATCTTGGGGAATGCCGTCAGCGGGACGGGGGATGTTGGGTTCGGTTAGGGTGGGGCGCCAACCTTGGAGTTCGCCACGCTTGGCAGAGGCTTCGATACGTTGTTCGACTTCGCGTACGGAGTTGAGGTACTCGTCGAGCTTCTGTCGGTCGGACTTGCTGATCTGTCGACGGAAGTCGGTTGCATCGGCAAGGACGGCATCAAGGACGCTTTGGTCACCGCGCTCAGCGGAGTCGTTGAAAAGTTGATCGAAGGCTAGGGCGGGGTAGACTTCCAGCGGTGTTGGCGTGGTTGCTGACGACCAGGAGATGTGCGAGCTGTAGAGCATCGAGTAATTTTTGTGGACTGACGGGTTTGCTTTCTCGCAACCAAGAACCAGGCTAGGGACTTTGGCACCGCGGCCATAGGTTTGTGCTAATACTTGATCGATGCTGGTGCCGGAACGGATCGCGCCGCCTGAGGCTAGCGGTGCGCCGGAGAGTAAGTTGCCCGTCATCGAGCTATGGATGTTGCCTTTGAGGGCTTCTTCGTTGTAGAGGCCTTTGATGAACAGCATCTTGTCGGTGAAATCGGCGAGTGGATCGAGCACTTTGCCCAGACGCATCTCGCTGCCATTGCCCTTGGCCCACCACTCTTTGCCGTGAAAGCCGTTGCCGGCAAAGAGCACGCCAAATCGCAACGGTGCTTCGCCTGCTTTGTGAGCTGCGTTTGGCAGAGCACCAAAAACTTCGACCGACTCCATCCAAGGCAGCGCCATCGAGACGCCGACGCCGTGGAGAAAGGTTCTGCGAGTTAGGTTTTTCATGGTCGTATTTCCGATTTTGGTTCAGCTTTTAAAATAAGAAGGCTGAGGTTTCAGTGCGTGAAGTTTTGGGGAATTACTCCGGTGTGGTTGTCGTCTTGGTGAGCAAGTTCTTGTTGTATTCTCGTCCGCGAATTTTGCGGAATTGATCGCTGAGGACAATCGTTTCGATGGCTTGCGAAATACGGTAATCATTATCGGCTAAATTCTGCATCATGTCATCTAATATTGGTTCGTCTGATAGCTGCGTCGATCGGCCGAGGGCGTAGCCTAGCAATTTTTGGCAGAAATGTCTCACAAAGGTGTCTTTGCGGATGGTTAGCAGATAGTTTCGCACGCCTTCGATTCCTTTGAGAGCAGTCCCGTCGGGGAGAGTCGAGCTGGTATCGATAGCGAGTCCGTGGGCATCTTGCTGGCGAAAACGGCCGATGGCGTCGAATTCTTCTAGAGCAAAACCGTAAGGATCTATGCGAGCGTGGCACTTTGCGCAAGCGGGGTTTGAACTGTGTTGTTCGGTCAGTTGTCGCTCGGTGAGTCCGGCGGGGGCGGTTTCGGGCAGAACCGGGACATCTTTGGGGGGGCGAGGGAGTCGTTCGCCGAGGAGGGTTTCGGAGATCCAATTGCCGCGCAGGATTGGGCTGGTGCGTGAGGCTCCGGATTGGGAGGAGAGAACGGTGGCTTGGGCGAGGATGCCGCCGCGCGAGTGGGATTGGAGTCCCTCGACTTTTTGCCATGCTTCGCCTGCGATGCCAGGGATGGCGTAATGACTTGCGAGGGACTCGTTGAGGAAGGTGTGATTGGCCCCGAGGATGTCGAGGACGGAACCATTGTTTTGGAAGAAGTCGGTGAAGAAACGGATCGACTCTTCGTACATGTCGCCTTGCAGGTCGGCAAATTCGGGGAAGTGTCGTTCGCTTTTTTCGCTAAGTTTGTCGAAGTCGCGGATGTGCAGCCATTGGCAGGCGAACTCGACTGCCAGGTTTCGGGTGCGCTGGTCGCGCAGCATACGTTGCGTCTGAGCGAGAATTATGGTGGGGTCTTGAAGTCCTTTGGCAGCGGCCGTGCGGAGCTGGGAATCTGGTGCAGTGGACCAGAGGAAATAACTCAAGCGTGTGGCGAGTTCCCAGTTGGAAACAAGAGTTCGGTCGGTGCCGGGATTGGGGCGTTCTAATCGATAGAGAAAAGCTGGGCCGGTTAGTACGCGTGCCAATGTTAGTCGTAGTGCCTCGTCGTGTGGCATTTCTTCGCTGCGCAGCTGAGCGTAGAGTTGTCGAATTCCGCTTGCTTCTTCTGCTGTTAGGGGGCGGCGGTAGGCTCGGCTGGCGAAGTCGAGGAGTGAGTTTATGTGATAAGGTTCGGATTCGATTAGTTTGGCTCGGAATTTTTCAGCGTTGGCGTAGATGGCTTTACCTAGCGGCTTGTATTTGCTGGGGTCGTCGTCTTGCGAGGCGAACTCAAGGAGTTGTTCGAATACGGTGACCAGCGAAAATGCGTCTTGGCTAACGTAATGCAGCTCGTCCCAGAGTCGGTTGAGGGCTTGGCGTTCTTCATTGCTGAGCATCAAACGCGAAAGCTGATCGTCTTCGCGATAGTAGAGTACCAGAGTTACAACCACATCCACCGGGACGATGCGTGAATAACACATGGCGGTTGGGAAGAGTGCCTGAAATTCTTGGTAAGATTTTTGAAGCCGCTGCTGTGCTTTGCTGTTCGCATGAACCACTATCGGGACGCCGGGCAGCAAGGCGTCGGCATCTTTTGGAGGGGTGGTGGTAACTAAGAATTGCGTACTTGCTTCGCCATTGGACGCGTCGGTTAGCGAGCCCTGTGCGACGAAGGTTGCCTCCTGAGCAAATTCTTGGGGAATGACGATTTCGAGGATGGATGGTGCCGTGACAATCAGATCTTCGTTGTGTGGCGAGGATTTTGGTGGAAAGTGATTTTGGGTTAGTCCGACATTGGAGTTTTTCAGGTGCGCTTCTGCTACCGAGTCTGCTAGTACAGCGGTGTTGATGTGTGAGAAAAGAGGGCCGTGGCAGTCAGTGAGTTGGCGGTAGAGTTCGATGTTGGCTGCGGAGGTGCCTTCTGGTGGGGGCGAGTTGAGCAGCGCGGAGATCTGAGTGGCTAAATGTTGCGTTGCTGTTGGATCTGATGTTACTAGCCACTGTGCTAAGTGGGAGTCAGGCGGTAGGGAGGCATCAGTGCCGGTGGAGTCGTTCATTCCGGTATAAAAATGCCAGACGGTTGGGTTGCCGTGCTGGTCGGCGTGGGGATTGCCGGCGTCGATGCTGTCGGCACAATCTTTTGAGAGTGACCAAGATCGTTGCTCGCCATCAAGTTCGGAAATTTCGAGGTCGATTTCGGTGAGATCGCAGCCGTGGTTGTTGTCTTTGGCAGAGATCACCAGTGAGATGAGGTCACCGGGCTTGATTGCGAAATCGTTGATTGGCTCGACAGATGCCGTGCCGCCGAGTTCGAGATCACCCGAGGTAAGGTCGCGTAGGTGGCCGCCACGGCGGAGCTGCACTGACCAGTGGATGCCGTTGCCGCAGGCGGCATGAGCATCTTTGATATGGGGTGCCAGTCGGACGCGGCCTTCGCTGGGACTCTGCCATCCGACGGCGACCCAGCGTTCGGGGCGCGGATGCACGGCGATTTTGTGCGGGCCTAAATCGCCAGGGACTCTGACGGCTTCGTCTGAAGCGTTGGCGACAAGCGAAAGGGCAGACTGACCTTCGACGCCCCAGCCTTTGACAAAATTGTGGCCAGCTAGACTGGCGATTGGGTTATCTAAAAACTCCTGAATGAAGGCTTGGCCGGTGTAGGAAATTCCTAAATACCGTAACCAGCATTCGAGGGTGAGTGGGTCGATTTTGTGCTGGGCTGCAAGTTGAGCTAGGTCAGTCGGAGTGGTTGTTTTTTGTGCATAGCGAGCGGCAGAAAGGTAGTTTGGAAAATTGGCCAGAAACGCATCTCGCTTTTGAGGCAGCGCGATGGATGTGGCTCGTAGGTCGCGCAGTAAAGTTGGTGGGCGTCCAGGACGTTCGATGCGGGGGCGTTTCCAAACGGCTTTGTCGGAATTGTTGCCATCGCCAGCGGAACCTACGACCAAGTAGAGCGAGAGTGCTTTGGCGTCGGGGGTGGGCTCTAGCTTGACTCTAAAATTTTCGGTGGTGGAAAGGGGAGTTATGGGTTCTTGCCACCCTTTGACCTGACCGAAATGTCCGACGGGGTTGAATTTCCAAAGCTTTTCTTGCCAAGCGTTAATGTCGTTGGCGATTGAGAGGGCATCTTCGAGGTTGGCTGATCTCCAGCGGGAGCGTATTTGGTTGAGCAGGAGCGACGGTTCGTTGGAGG
>Ga0315338_1003881_pt1 | contig 12436 bp, 11 predicted proteins | sample ASW8metaG_FD_204518 | JGI IMG/M metagenome (GOLD analysis project Ga0315338, IMG submission 204518) | Ammonia-oxidizing marine archaeal communities from Monterey Bay, California, United States - ASW #8 | ecosystem: Environmental > Aquatic > Marine > Coastal | place: USA: California | collected... | reverse complement strand
CTCTGTCATACCTTTCCAAGCAAAAACTGGGACTCCTTTTTTTGCAATAGCTGCTGCTGCATGATCTTGTGTTGAAAAAATATTGCATGAACTCCATCTGACATCAGCTCCTAGGTCTAACAATGTTTCAATTAAAACAGCAGTTTGAATTGTCATATGGAGACATCCTAAAATTTTTGCTCCTTTTAAGGGTTGTTTATTCTTGTATTCTTTTCTTAATGACATAAGACCGGGCATTTCAGTTTCTGCAATACTTATTTCTTTTCTACCCCAATCAGCAAGCTTTATATCTTTTACTTTATAATCAGTCATGATTAATTGAATTTAATAAAAAAAATTTCATAATCAATCTAATTTTATAATCATACTAAATAATTTTTTTAAGAATTATTGTAAATTTGGCCCCAATAACTTTTTTATTTTTTTCAGTTTTATTTTCTACTTTAATCACTCCTTTATGAACGTCTAATATTTGCTTAACTATACTTAAACCCAAACCTGAGTGTTGTCCAAATTTCTCATCAGATGGTCTTTCTGTATAAAACCTATCAAAAATTTTGTTAAAATTATTTGTATGTATACCAGGCCCATAATCACTAATTTCGATAAAAATATTTTTTTTGTTGTTTTTTAAAAAAATCTCAATTTTTTTATTATGTTTATTAAAAGATAAGGCATTATCAATTAAATTATTAAAAACTTGAGACAATCTTTGCTCATTTCCATGTGTTACATAATTAGCATCTTTTATAAAATTAAACAAAATTTTCTTTTTTTCTCTATTATAAAAAATAACAGTTTCTTCAAGAATTTTTTTAATATCAATTTTTTTCATCCCTTCCCTAGATAATTCTGCATCCAATCTCGATGCATTGGAAATATCTGTAACTAAACGATCTAATCTTTGTATATCTTGGTTAATAATTTTTGAAAGTTTATTTAATTGTTTTTTATTTCTTGTATTACTAGCAACCTCAACTGCGCTCTTTAATGATGTTAGTGGATTTTTAATTTCATGAGCTACATCCGCAGCAAAATTTTCAATTGCATCCATTCTATTCCATATTGAATTTAACATTTCTCTAATTGAAACTGATAACTCACTTATTTCATCTTTTCTATCTGAAAATTGTGGTACAGATATCTTTCTTCCATCTGATGGGTTTATATTTCTTGTAGCAATCGCTAATTTTCTTATGGGTCTTACTATATTTGCAGATAAATATATTGAAACACATACTGTTAAAAATAAAGCTAGAAAAAAAATTTTAAAAAGTTCAAAACGAAAATCTTTAAGCTTATTTTCTATATTAGTACTATCAAGTGTTAACATTATTGCTCCAGAAATTTTTTTATATGACTGGACTGGTATTGCAACACTAAACATTTTTTTTCCATTTTCTAATTGTCTTAAAAATCTAGTTTCTTCTCCATATAAAGCAGTTAAAACTTCTTCATAATCTTCTGCATGTTGCAATGTGTTTTCTTGATAAAAAGTTAATTTACTTGTTTTTACAAGCAGCAAAGATATATAAGAATAAATTTTTTCAAAAAAAATTCTAATAATATTTTTTTCCTGTAAAGATGGTAACTCCACAGATGTAACTCTCGTTTGAAATCCTACAGATCTTTCGGAATCTGCTAATAGATTTCCTTGATATGAAAATAATCTAATTCTCACCCTACTTTGACTAAGTAAATAAGTAATTGTTTCTTGTGCTTCTCTAGTAATAAGTACCTGGTATCGAAAATCTTTGGTAGGTAGTATAGTTCTTCCTATTGCTTGAGATAAAATTCTTCCTTCATCTTCCAACTTTTTGAATTCGTTTTCTTGCAAAGTTTGTTGGTATCTATCAATAGAAATTAACCCTCCTAATATAAAGAAAAGAGCCAAGATATTTAATGTTAGCAATCTTAATAATAATGGTGATATTGTTATTTTATTCCTGAACATTGTTACAAATTTTTATTCAGAAAATTTATATCCACCGCCATAAATTGTGACAATAGAATTAAAATTATTATCTTTACTTTTAAATTTTTTTCTTATTCTCTTAAAATGATGATCAATTGCTCTATCATCAATATTTTCTTTATCTTCTCCAAAAGCTGAGATAATTAGTTGATCTCTTGATTTAACAACTCCAACATTTTCTGCTAGGGATTTAACTAATAAAAACTCGGTTACAGTTAAATTTATAGTTTTGTTTTTCCATTTACACATATATTTTTCTGTATCTAAGGATATATTTCCTATTTTTAAAGAATTTTTATCATCAATTTTATTTTTTTCTTTTGAATTTTTTATTTGATCTCTTTTAATTAAAATTCTTATTCTTTCAATTAAAATTTTTTGTGAAAATGGTTTTGTAATATAATCATCAGCTCCAATTTTTAATCCGAGTAATTCATCAATTTCAGTATCTTTTGAAGTCAAAAAAATAACTGGTAACTGCGATGTTTTTCTTAATTTTTTTAGTAATTCAATTCCATCTAATCTTGGCATTTTAATATCAACAATAGCTACATCAGGGCTATTTTTCAAAATTGCTTTTAAACCGGATTCACCGTCAGAAAACGTTTTAACATTAAAACCTTCAGTTTCAAGTAATATAGAGACTGACGTCAATATATTTTTATCATCATCAATTAAAAAAACATTATTTTTCATATTAAATACTAATTTAGTGTGCCTCCGCCCAACTTAATCCTTTTCCGATATCAGCTATTAATGGTATGTCTAATTTTACTTCTGGTAAAGATGCATTTTCCATTATTTTTTTTATCTCCATAGAAAGATAATTAATTTCTGATTCATACATTTCAAATAATAATTCATCATGGACTTGTAAAATCATTTTTGATTTAGTTTTTTTTTTTTCAAGAAATTTATCTATATTTATCATAGCTTTTTTTATAATATCTGCTGCGGAACCTTGAATTGGTGCATTAACAGCTGCTCTAATTGCAAAATTCCTCATATTGGGATTTTTATTGTTAATTCCATCAATATAGCATTTTCTTCCAAATAATGTTTTAACAAATCCATTTTTTTTACAAAAATTAGTTATTTCATCGATATAATTTAATATTCCTTTATAATTTTTAAAATATTCTTTCAAAATTAAATCTGCTTCAGATCTTTGAATTTTTAATTGTTTTGCAAGACCAAATGCACTAATCCCGTAAATAATACCATAATTTATTGTTTTTGCTTTTCTTCTTAAATCTTCATCAACATCTTCTAATTTTACATTAAAAATTTGTGAAGCTGTCTTCTTATGAATATCTATGTTTTGTTCTAATGCTTTTTTTAAATCTTCAACTTTTCCTATATGAGCTAATAGTCTTAATTCAATTTGGGAATAATCTAAAGATACTAATTTAAATCCTTTTTCAGATATAAACGTATTTCTTATTTTTTTTCCTTCATCAGTTCTTATTGGAATATTTTGCAAATTTGGATTAGTTGATGATAATCTTCCTGTATTTGTCGCAGCCATAGAATAAGATGTATGTATTCTTAATGTTTTTTTATTAACTTCATTAATTAAAGATTCTATATAGGTATTTATTAATTTTGATATTTGCCTCCATTCTAAAAGAAAACCTGCAATTTTATGCCCTTCATATGATAAATTTTCTAAAACATCTACACTGGTACTATATGCTCCACTTTTACCTTTTTTTCCACTTTTGAAATTCATTTTATCAAATAATATTTCCCCTAATTGCTTAGGTGAAGCAATATTAAATTCTATATTTGATAATTTAAAAATTTCTTTTTCAATTTTTAATAATTTTTTTTGAAAAGTTGAACCTAAATTTCTTAATTGTTTTACATCAATTTTAATGCCTTTTTTTTCCATTTTAGCCAGAACACTGATAAGAGGTTTTTCAATATGTTCGTAAACACTTAAAATTTTTTCTGAAATAATTCTTTTTTTTAAAATTTTATATAACTGAAATGTTACATCGGAATCTTCTGCTGCATAAATATATGCTTCACTTATACTAACTTCATCAAATGTTTTTTCTTTTTTTCCAACACCAACAATATCTTTATATTTTATTGTTTCATGATCTAAATAAATTTTTGCCAAATCATCTAAGTTATGCCTAAATTTTCCTGCATCTAAAACATAAGATAAAAGCATAGTATCGTCTATTGGATTTAAGTTAATTCCAATATTTGATAAAACAATTTTATCATATTTAATATTGTGGCCTACCTTTATTATAGATTTTTCCTCAAAAACTTTTTTTAGAATTGATAAACATTCTTTTAAATTTAAATTTTTAAATTTATTATCAGTATTTAAACTATGTTTAAATGGTAAATAGAAAGCCTCTTTTGTATTTGTTGATAATGAAATTCCTACTAGTTCTGCTGAATTAGGATTTAATGAATTTGTCTCTGTATCGACTGAAAGTAATTTTGTTTTTTGAATTCTTTTTTCTAAATTTTTTAAATCACTTAGGGACTGTATTACAAAATATTTTTTAATTTTTTCTTTAGATGATTCATTGTTTGAATCATTTTCATTTTTTTTACTAAATCTTGAAATTAAATTTTTAAAACCATGCTTTTCAAAAAATTTCAATGCTGTTTTTTGATTAATGCCTTGAAATAAATGAGAATTATATTTGTTCTTTAAATTAATATTATCCTTTAAAGTTACTAATTTTTTACTAATTAAAGCATTTTCTTTTTCATCAATTAATGTTTGTTTTCTTTTTGGTTGTTTTATTTCATTAACTTTAGTTAGTAAATTTTCTAAATTATTATAATTATTTATTAATTCTGCTGCTGTTTTAATACCTATTCCTGAAACTCCGGGAACATTATCGATGCTATCTCCAGCCAAAGACATAACATCAATTATTTTAGAAGGTTTGACCCCAAATTTTTCTTCAACTTCTTTAATACCAATAAAATTATCTTTCATTGAATCATACATTTTTGTATTTTTATTAACTAGCTGCATTAAATCTTTGTCCGAAGATACAATTGTTACTATTACACCTTTTTTTTCAGCTTCTTTTGTATATGTGGCAATAATATCATCTGCTTCATATCCATCCATTTCCACTCTTGGGATTTGTAATGCATCAGTTGCTTCTCTAATTATTGAAAATTGAGGTATTAATTCTTCAGGGGGTTCAGTTCTATTAGCTTTATAATCTTTATAAATATCATTTCTAAATGTTTTTCTTTTAGTATCAAAAACTACGATCATTTGTTCAGGTTTAAACTTTTTAAATATATTTAAGACCATATTACAATATCCATAAACTGCATTTATAGGAGTACCTTCTGGGTTTGTTAACGGAGGAATTGCATAAAATGCACGAAAAATAAATCCTGATCCATCAATTAAAAATAAGTTTTTCAATTTTAACTAATTATATACATTTTAAAAAAAGTAGTTATTTATATTACCATTAAAAAAAAAATTTTTGAATTAGTGGAAAAGAAAATTAAATACACGGTCGATATAAAAAAACTGAATAAAACTTTTATTAATAAAAAAAAAGAAAATATTTTAGCTTTAATTGATGTAAGTTTACAAATTCCAAAAGGATCTTTGTTTGGTTTGTTAGGTTTAAATGGGGCAGGTAAATCAACTATAATAAACATATTAGCGGGTTTATGTTTAAAAGATTCAGGGGTAGTTAAAATAAACAATTATAATATTGATACAAATAGAAAAGAAGCTAGTTGTGAAATAGGTATTGTTCCACAAGAATTAAATTTTGATCCTTTCTTCACTCCAAAAGAAATATTAGAAGTCCAAGCAGGACTTTACGGAATAAAAAAAAAATATAGAAAAACAAAACAGATTTTGGAAGATTTGGACTTATATAATAAAGCTAATTCATATACAAGAAGTCTTTCAGGAGGTATGAAAAGAAGGCTTATGATAGCAAAAGCTTTGGTTCATAATCCTTCAATTCTTGTTTTAGACGAACCTACCGCTGGTGTTGATGTAACGTTGAGACAACAATTATGGAAATACATAAAAAATTTAAAATCAAAAGGAAAAACTATTCTTTTAACAACGCATTATATAGAGGAAGCTGAAAGATTATGCGATAGAATTTGTATTGTAGCTAATGGAAAAATTGTTTTATCTGAAACTAAAAAGAAAATTATGAAAGAATTTAAACAAAAAAAATTAGAAGACATTTTTATAAAAATTACAAAATCTTAATTGATGAAATTATCTTTTTAGCTTCTTCCTTATATTTCCCATAAAATTCCATTTCAGCAGCAATAAAATATACTGAATAAAACTTTTTATCTTTTATTCCAGCTACTGCAAAACCTCTATAATTCAAACCTAACTCATTTTGTGCTTTTATATCAAATGATATACCTTCAACATTACCAATTTTATAATTTTCTAAATTTGTTGTTTCAAAATTTGTAAATTCTCTTGACCAAATAATGCAATCATCAAAAAATTCTTTCATTTCAAATTTATTCATTTTTGAATTAAATATAGGTCTTTTCTCACTTTCTTTTGTGAAATAACTATCATGATCAAATAATGATTTTCCTTCTTCTAATGGTTTAAAAAAAAGAATTCTATCTAAAGTATATCCATCCACTGTCCAGAAAAGAAAATTATATTCTTCCTGTTGAAATTGACTCCACTTTTTATTTGTACTTACAGAGTAAATATTTTCTATTTCAACTTTTCCAGGTTCAACTAAAATATATGTTTTATCTTTTTCACAAGAAATTAAAATTAAAAAAAAAGAAATAAGAAATATTTTTTTTATATGTACCATTTAATTTAAATAACTTTCAATTATTGATTTATCTTTAGGATTTTTAGAATGTTTGAGATAGTTTTGTAAATTTTTTTTTGCTTCATTATCTTTTTCAATTTTAAATTGTAACAGACCTAACTCTCTATATACATCAGCAAAATCATCTTTTAATTCGATTGATTCTTTATATGAATCTATTGCTTTTTGAAAATTATTTTCAATATCTCCTCTCAAACGATAAATTTCTCCTTTATAAAATTTTAATAAGTATTCGTTTTCATTATCTCCATATACTAAATCTAATACAAATTCAGTTTGTTCAACTTTATTTTTAAGTCTCATTTCATCTTTTATCCATTTTTTTAAATGAGGAGAAGTTTTTTCTTTTAATTTTTTTTCATTTTTTTTAGTTTCAATATTTTCATAATCTTGTGTCTGTTTTTTTAAATTTTCTATTCGTTCTTCTGGTGCAGGATGAGATGCTAAAAATGTTAAGGGTTTATTTACTTCGCCTAATTCCATTTCTTTAATTATATTTTCCCATATTTTTGGTGCTTCTTTAGGGTCGTATCCTGCTTTTATTAAAAAATCTAAACCTATTTTATCTGCTTCCCTTTCATTATCTCTACTATGTTTAGCCATAAACCCTACCTGAAGTAATTGTGTTAAATTAAATATATCTCCGCCTGCTGGTACACCGCCTACTGATAGTCCGATTGCTAAAATTGCCATTAAATCCATCCTAGATTTAGCATCTAACCATGCCTTAAGAGAATGTCTTTTTATATAATGACCTGCTTCATGGCCTATAACAGCTGCAACTTGAGCCTCATTTTGAGCACGTAAAAGTAACCCTGTCCAAACTACCATCATGCCGTTTGGTGCCATAAACGCATTAAAATAAGGCATATCTTGAACATATACTCTTATATCTTTGCAATAATTAGGGGTTAAATCACATAAAATATTTTTCAAATACTTTTCTAAGTTTTTATCCTTAATTCTAGATCCTGATGTTTTTAATTTTTCCTCATAATTATTCATTTGCATCCATAATCCTGCCTCAATTGTTTCTATTGACGGAGTTTCTTTAGGTTTAATATCTTCAACTTTTTTTGCTCCACCTATTGGCGTTGTACACCCTGTCAGGAAAATAATTATAATTAAAAATATTTTTTTCATCCTGGAAATTCTTCAAAAATCTTATTTACAGTTTTTCGTGCTTTTTCTATATCCCTTACATCGCCAAAAGATCTATAATATCCATTAAACCAGGTAATTTCACCATTAACTAAATTAACTAAACTAGCAAAGGCCAATTGGGAACCTCCTATTGGGATAATGCCAGGAAATAAAACAGCAGTAACTATATTATAAAGTACTCTTTCAGTGCTTGAATATTGGTCTCTAAAATAAATAAATATGGCATAATCACTTTTATATTTTTTTTTTAGCAACTTAACTTTTTGACCCATACTCCAATCAAATTCTTCTTTGGTTGGTAATTCAAAAGGACCATATTCGTTATTTATTATCTCTTGCCCAATTTGGGTATGTAATTTAATTAATTGAATTATCTCATCATTTTCACCATTTTTGTTGTATTCTATTAAAACAGCATTTCTTTTACCTAAAATTTCTTTAAAACTTGTAATAATATTATTTTTCGAATTCTGAGTCCAAGAAGCGCTGGGTTCACACATTCCAGCTAAAGTTAATTCACAAATTTCTATATCCACAGGCATCAATAAAATTTTAGGATCATTTTTATCAAATGTTCTCATTGTATACTTGGGTTCCGTATTAAAAGAAGAGCAACTATACGTAAAAAAAATTAAAAAAAATACTAATAATCGAGACATTTTTTCTTAATAATGTAATTTATTTTATAATATCGTATGAAAACAATATTACTAATATTAACTGGTGGAACAATAGGAAGTGAAAAAAAAAAGAATATAATTAATGTTTCACAAAAAAATTATTTGCAATCATTTTTAAAAAAAACTAGCAAAGAAATTATTTTTAAAATAATACATCCTATTAATATCTTAAGCGAAAACGCTATTCCAGATGATTGGAATAGTATTGTTAAATCTATTGAAGAAAACTGGAATAATGATTATTCAGGAATAATAATTACACATGGAACTGATACTCTTTCTTTTACTTCTTCTGCTTTATCGCAGTATTTTTATAATTTTAATAAACCAGTTATTTTAGTTAGTAGCGACAAACCAATTAAAGAAAAAAATGCTACTGGAAAAAAAAACTTGGAAGCTGCAATAAATTTTATTTTAAAAACAAAGCTCCCAGGTACTTATATATCTTATAAAAATCCTAAAGAAAACTTTGTATCTTTTTATCTAGGAAGTAGAGTGAAACAGATAAATAGTTATGATAATGCTTTAAATGCAAGATATAGTGGTATTTTTTGTAATTTTAAAAAAAATAAATTTCAATTCATAAAAACAAAAAATCCATCGATCTTATCTATAAAAAAAAATGGTAATAGTTATAAATTAAACAATAAATTTAGATTCTCAAAAAAAATTTTAATTATAAATCCATATCCTGGATTAAATTATGATGTTTATAATTTTAATAAAATAAAGCCAAAAGCTGTTTTGCATACGTTATACCATTCTGAAACAGCTAGCACTAGAATTGATACTAAAGAAAATTTTTCACTAGAAAAATTTATTAAAAAAAATAGGTATAAAAAAATTCCCTTTTATATCACTCCTATTTCAGAAAAAAATAAAAATATTTATGCAAGTTTGAAATCTTTATTAAAGTTAAATGTAAAATGTCTATATGGAATAAGTTTTGAAACTGCATATGCTAAACTAACATTGGCATACAAAAGTTTTAAAAACAAAAAAAATAGAAATAATTTTTTGCAAAAAAATAATTTTTTTGAAAAGATTTATTTTTAAAAAGAAGTATCTAATATTTCATCAATAATTATAGACGAGCTAAAGTTATTTAATATTTTTGCTCTCAAAATATTTCCTCCATATTTTTTAACTTCTTTTGCACCTACAATTTTATTTTCTCTATAATCGCTTCCTTTAATCAATAAATGTGGTTTAATTTTTTTAATAATGTTAAGAGGTGTTTTGTCTGAAAAAACAATGATTAAATCAATAAAGGGTATTGAATTTAAAACTTGAAGTCTTGTATTTAATTTTTGTTTTGGTCTTAAAGGACCTTTGTTTTTTATAACAGAATTATCAGAATTTACTGCAACAATTAATTTAGAACACTTTTGCTTTGCTTGTTGAAATAAAGAAATATGCCCAGGATGCAAATAGTCAAAACAACCATTAGTAAAACCAATTTTCTCTTTTTTATTTAGCCAAAAATTTGTAACTTTTTTTACTTCAGAAAAGTCCATAACTTTAGATAAATGATAATTGTTTTTATTAATAGAAAGAAGAATCTCAGATAAATGTGCTACTGATGTTCCTGTTTTATTTACTACAACTCCAGCAGCAATATTGGCAATTTCTACAACTTCTTTTATTTTTAATGGACTAGCTAATCCTGCCGCTATATACGATACAACTGTGTCACCAGCACCAGAAACATCAAAAACTTCTTTTGATTCTGCCTTTAATTTTATTACATTCTTTCTTTGTTTTGAAACTAAAATCATTCCAGATTTACCCATGGTTACTAGCAAATGATTAAAATTAAATTTTGATATTAATTTTCTAGAAGAATCAATAATTTGTTTTTCGTTAATTATTTTTTTATTTAATACAGCCTCTAATTCTTTAATGTTTGGAGTAATTATTGTGGCTCCTCTATATTTTTCAAAGTCTGAACTTTTCGGATCAATTATTACTGGCTTCTTATGACTTTTTGAAAAACTTATTATTTTTTTTAAAATATTTTTTGTTATTAAACCTTTATTGTAATCTGATATAACAACTGAATTAGTTTTTAAAATTTGTTTTTTTGAATATTCATATATTTTTTTTTCTATTTTTTTACTGATAGGAGTTATTTTTTCTTTATCAACTCTAAGTATTTGTTGATTGTTTGCTATAAAACGTGATTTTGTAATTGTTGGTTTATTAGAATCCTTAATTATATTCTTATAAACATTTATATTGTCTAATTTTTTTTCTACTTCTTTGCTAACTAAATCGTTTCCAAGTAAACTAACTAAAAAAGTTTCTGTTGCTAATGTGCTTAAATTTCTAACAACATTACCAACTCCACCTAACATTCCCACCTCTTTATTTACATCTAAAACAGGTATGGGTCCTTCAGGCGATATTCGGTTCGTAGTCCCAATGATATATTTGTCTAACATAAGATCGCCTAAACAAAAAACTTTACAATTTAATAATGATAAAATATTTTCAGATATATTCTTTGACATATTTTTAATTAAAAAACTTCGTCTATAACAGCACACATTAAATGTCCTACTAAAATGTGAAGTTCTTGTATTCTAGAGGTTTCTTCAGCTGGAACGCCAAAAATAAAGTCAGAAAACTTTTCTATTTGTTTTTTATTTGGGCATTTTTGTTTTGTTAAAATAATAGACTTTATATTTTTTTTTTTTGCTAATTTTAATGCATTAATTACATTTAGACTTTTTCCTGAAGTAGTTATACCAATAGCTATATCTCCTGGTTTTCCAATAGACTCAATTTGCCTTGAAAAAATCTCATTAAATGAAAAATCATTTCCAATAGCTGTTAACGCAGAAGTATCTGTTGATAAAGATATTGCGGGAATAGATCTTCTTTTTTTTTTATATTTTACAACTAATTCTGTAGCTATATGTTGCGCATCAGATGCACTACCTCCGTTGCCAAATAAAATTATTTTATTACCTTTTTTTAGGGTTTTAATTACAAGATTTAAAAAATTATTAAAATCATCAAAATTATTCTTCAAAAAAGACTCAATACTTAAAATATGGTTATTTATTTCATCTTCAAATATTCTTCTTATATTCAATTTTTTCATATCTTAGTTTTGAATTATTTAATAATATTAGTATTATTAGTTAGGTAGTTTAAAAAATAAAACTATATATTTCTTATGGTTGAAAAAAAGGAAAATAACAACAGTTTTGATATTAAAGATTTAAGCCAATATTTTGAGTTAATTAAAAAATACTGTTTGAAAATTTTAAAATTAGATCCTCAAACATATTTTTTTATTGTACCAGGGATTTTGCTTTTAATTGGTCTTCTTCCAGTTCCAGATTTATATTTTGCAATACTTAGAATTTATTTATTCATTAGCGCTACGGTTTTAACTTATAAATTTTATTCTGATGAAAAAGATAATATTTATGCTGCAATTTTCGCAGGTATAGCAATTATTTATAATCCAATTTTTTTTATTAAATTTGGTAATAACGAAATAAATACTGGGCCAATAATTTTTGTATTAACTATTGCTCTTTTTGTTCTAGGATATAAAAAAATTAAAGAATAATTACCAAATCTTTAATTTAATAACTTTAATATTCTTTTATCTCGACTATTTTCCGCAATCTCTCTAATTGTTCTTCCAGTGTAATCAGACTTAGATGTATCTGCTTTTTTATCTATCAACAATTTAAATACATAAAAATTATTTTTTTCTGCAGCTACCATTAATGGTGTCACACCTTCTTTATTTT
>Ga0315338_1003879_pt1 | contig 12447 bp, 24 predicted proteins | sample ASW8metaG_FD_204518 | JGI IMG/M metagenome (GOLD analysis project Ga0315338, IMG submission 204518) | Ammonia-oxidizing marine archaeal communities from Monterey Bay, California, United States - ASW #8 | ecosystem: Environmental > Aquatic > Marine > Coastal | place: USA: California | collected... | reverse complement strand
CCCACAGATTCTCCATGGGCAAGCACCTTAATCCAGTTGATTCGTGTCTCTGTCACGATATGTATGCTGCTGCTCTTGAAGCTCGCCGCCGTAAGCACATGGTATTGTCTGTATTTCTTCCTAACCAGATCACCGATCTTCATTTATCACCTCGATGTATCCAATGGGATACCATTTAGACTGACCACGTTCCACAACTTTAATCAAATGCATACCTGATGCTTGCATTTCTGGAGTGCAAATCTCCAGCACAACGCTCACAAACGGTTTTGTTGCGCCGGGGTGCCTTGGCCCTACTGTCACCAAGTCACCCACCTTCACTCAATACCTCAAGCATCTTTATAAACTCGTAAGTCAAGTCTCCATCTGCCCACTGGACCCTCACCACATGATTTCCGTGATCGATCGCAGTCTCTTGGGGTCCAACCTCCACAACAATGCCGTGGTGCGCGTGGTCATCCCTTCTTTTAACTAAGTTACCGACTTTCACTAATCACCTCCAAGATCCCCGGATTTGTTCTCTCAACAAGTTCGCCAGATGACCACAATACCACGAAGGCATCTGCAAGCAGCGGATTCCATGGGCTTTCAGCAACGATCACACCTACGGAACCGATAGAATTATCAGCCTCAAACTTTACCAAATCACCAATCTTCATACATATAATATAGCACCCAAACGGGCGATCGTCAACCTCTAAGTTGTCAAGTGATTGTTAGGTGCGTTAAACTTTTGTCGTCCTTCCGCTTGGGCTAATAACTTTTAGGCTTATGCGTGGCCACCATCCGGCAGGGTTGTTTTCGGATGACCACAGGATTTTACATTCGATTCCTTTAGTCTCCGTCACCAACCCAGCGCAAGAAATGTCGCGCTCCACATCGTAGAGTGCAACAACAAGATCGCCGATGCTTGGTGCGCCGCTATCCTTCATCAATAGGTACCAAGTCTGTGATCGGGAACGCTATCTTGTCGCCGTTAATCAACACAACCGCGTGAGGTTCGGGGTCGATCTTCTCCCAATCGATCTTATTGCCAAACACATCTGTACGCCAGCACTTCTTTTCTATCAGATCAACAATAAGTCCAGCGCGGAATGATGCTCCGACCGAGGACGAAAGTTTAACTAAGTCACCTACTTTCATTTATCACCACCAGTCTTTGAATGTCAACCCACCAAGTTTCGCCATCGTTAAACAGCACTTGTGCTGACTCCGTGTTGTGTCCCGTCTTGGACATTTTAACCACCAAACCAAGTTCTTCTCGATAACGATCCATATCATCATTTAGGACATTCATCCACTTTACCAAATCACCGACTTTCATACCTATAATATAACACCCATTTGCTCTCGCGTCAAGTCAAGAGCCTGTCAAGTAGGTCACACTCTTTCACTTATTGTTTCCAGTGCAGAAGTTTGTTCGATCACTAACGGATCTTCATCGAAGTTATCAAACCACATAACCTTAGCTTGTCTGCCTCCAATATACATTTCTACAACAATCCCATAGCCGAGCCAAAAAGACGAGTCATGTTTAATCTTTACCAGATCGCCGGCTTTCATCTTGTGGCTCCTTCTGACATACGATAACGGCATCCTGTTCATCGTGCAGCTTTACCACATAGAAAATTTTACCTTCGTAAATCTCGCACGGGAAAGCGGTTACCGGCATCACTGCGATGGCGGGCCCACCGTTAGATGCCGGTGTAGTATTTAGCTCCACCGTTGCGAAATGAGTATCGTAAGTATCAACCATCCCCACTAAAATAAATGTAGTTAATATCGTCATTTATATACCTCCAAATAACTTATCCATTCTTCTGAAAGTTGGCCATCGTGCCAGCGTATTTCAAACCGGCGCGTGGTAGTGCCCTTCGCCTTCACCTCTCTCAAGATAACTCCCGGCAGAACCTTAAACGCATCCGTGTACCTCTCCCACTTAAATGTGGCAGAAGGACTTGGAATATATTTAACCAGAGTTCCTATCTTCATTTTATAAAACCAAGACAGCAAGAAAGTATTTCGGAGAGCATCGACTTAATTTCAGATGCCATATAGATAATGTGTTCGGGGTGATTGGCGACCCAACAAGCAATAAAACAAAAAGTAGCGATATTTAATAGAGCTTTCATCACACATCACCATCAAGCACTTTCTGAATTTTAATCTTCAGATCATTTGCCGTGAGGATAGAGGCATCACTTATATTGTCTAATACTTTCTGCACTTTCTTTAGTTTCCTTTCGATTCTAATTAGTGGGTTGACCACCGCAATACCAGTTTTTGAATATCCGGGATCTTGATCGTGATATGACATTTTGTTTCCTTTTAATAGATATTCGGTACGGGAGGCAGGATTTGAACCTGCGACCAATCGCATATAAGGCGACTGCTCTTACCACTGAGCTACACCCGTGAAAGTGGCACACTCGGTTGGATTCGAACCAACGGCCCTCGGCTTAGAAGGCCGATGCTCTATCCAACTGAGCTACGAGTGCATATTACTCTTATATTATAACGCGACTTTGACCTCAAGTCAAGCAACATTTGTAAAAGAAATGTCAGATGCAAAATATACAAGATGATTCCCAGGCATGATCATAACTGGTGTCTGGCCCGGTTGTGCATACTCTTTTTCAAACTCAGCCCATGCATGGTTTTTATCATGACGCCTTGATACAAATGTAAATGCGCCCATATTTCCCGTGGTTTGTTCTTCATAAATAACTGTGTAGGTCATTCTTCTTCTCCTTTGTTAATGTTTTTGCCATCTCTGTCGCGGCCCTCAAGTTGCCATTGAAGTTTTTTAAGCTCCGATAGTCTTAGGCTGGATTTCCACACCTTTGCGGCATATTCGTAGCAATCGTGGCTTGTGCTATAGTTGTGATCCAGTCCATTAGTTTTAACTCGATTTAAGGTTTCTTGTGCCACTTTTATGAGATTTGTCAGATTACACTCCATGTCCTGCAAAGCAGCCAACTGACTTTGCCATACATCCTCTGCTTTAATTGTTCTCATGTGATCTCTCTTGTAATGGTAGGCTCTCTCGGGCTTGAACCGAGGACCACCCCGTTATGAGCGGGACGCTCTGACCAACTGAGCTAAGAGCCTGTGAAATGGTGGGTGATGTGGGGCACGATCCCACGACCTGCGGATTAAAAGTCCGATGCTCTACCAACTGAGCTAATCACCCTTCTTTTTGTCTTTCTTCTTTTTCTTTGTCGGCTGCGCCGGCTCAGAACTGTATGACTTATATTGAAATAAGGCAAATTCATAACCGGTTTCCACCCTCTGATCAACTTTGTTCCTGAGTCCTTTGAGCAGCAACGGATTAGCCGCGGCCCAGTTCAGTCCAAAATATGCCACGATTGGCGCCATAATTAATTTTACTATTGTTTTCATATTTCCCTCCTACAAGAAATGGTAGCTGATGCGGGAGTCGAACCCGCAAGCCCGACCGGGCGGGAGATTTTAAGTCTCCTGTGTATACCGTTCCACCAATCAGCTATACTATTAGTATACCTCGTTGGAGGGTGCCTGTCAACCGAAAAGTGAAGGGGGGTCAGATTATTTTCATCATCTCTGATTCAACAAAAAACCTCTTTATTTGGTCGAGACATAAAACTGTGTAAAGATAATCATCAAAAAAATATCCATCATACTCACACCCAATAACGACTCCGATATGAAAGTATGGGCCTTCTATATTTTCTTCAAACCAATAGAATTCTTCCATAAAGGTATAATAACCCTGTACTAAATCGCCATGTTTAAATTTTGGAGGAATTGCCGGCATGTCTTATATAGACTTGCTGCTTCACTTTCTATGTTCTTGCCGGGTGCCGTGGCTCACAATAACCGCACTACTTTCCGCACCCAATGGAAATGCATGCTTTTTGATGACACAATATGTTAGCGCCTATTTTCCCCTACGTGCTTTCTTGAGGTATCTTTCCTCAACAACGAGAGGGGTTGTGCCTCCCACTGGGAGCAATTTGTACCTTTTGGCCCCTTTTGCGGCGCTACGAATTCCATCCTTAATTTCTAATACGAAGCCGCCGCGATTTTCAAAACCCTGCACAATCTTATTTTGGCTTGACCACACTAGATCCCCTTCCAGTTCAACACACTTATAGCTGTCGAAAGAGGCTCGCACCACTAAATAATCACCCACGTTATACTTGGGAGTGGCTCGGTGCTGCTCCAATACTTTCTGAGAATATCTATTCGCATGCATCTTGAGAAATTTATTGCGATCAGGTACTTTATTCGATATAATATCCGAGGACATGGCGCGGTAGTATGGCTGTCTTTGGTGATATTTTGCCAACGCTGTTGCGTCGTCTCTATACTTTTTTTCATATTCTGTTGCCCAGTTGTTGTGAGTCAGTTGGGAACTTTCGTCGGTGCGCTGCAATACTTCAGAAAGCATTTTGCGTTGCTTGTTTGACAGGGCCTTCTTTTTCAAAATCTGAGCCAAGATAGATTCTAGAAACCCGCGATCCCAGCCGGCGCAGACCGTACGCGATAAGGCTAGCTCAATATCATTTTGAAATTTATTCATTTTATTCCCCGTGCTTCTCTTATAATATAGCTCGTAGAACAAAATAAGTCAAGTCTTATATGTCAGAGAGGTGTCAATAGTCATCGACGTCAGAAGATAGCAGAATCGTATCAATATATCCAGGAGGGCATTTAACTATTTGGCACCGCCAGCCGGCCCACTTTGGAATAATCTCGTTTAGAGGGAAATCTGGGCATTGTTCCCGCACAGAAACAGAAGGTACCGGTACCTCTACAAATACCTCTATAACAGATCCGCCATCATCAGAGTTTGTTTTCACTTCGTATCTACCATCAAAATAATTTGATATTTCGAGTGTGAGCGAGTTAATCGCCTCTTGTTTGGAGAGTTTTTCTCCGTTAAAAAATATATTAGCCACTTATTTTGCTCCGCTTAAAGTTATTATGCCATCTTGTGCGGTATTCAGAATAACTAACGCAATTCTTTTACAATTAAAACAATGTGCTATGAGTGATTGAGGCTCTGCGTGTGATACTTCTATCACAATACCCCGAGAATAAACCGGCGCTATTCCTCGCACAACGTCTCCCGACGCTTCAAAAATATCGTGATGAGAAACCCACTTTATCAGATCGCCTACTCGATGTGCCATGTAGTAAGTATGACGGCCGGCCAACATATGCAATGATTATTCTCGGAGACTCGTTTTTAGTATGGTTATTTTACTATTATCAGAAAAATAATCTACTTTTACATCTATCTCACCCTTAAAAATATTACGTAAAAGGGTCGCATTCGGCGTTTTTCTCTCTGAGTTGTGAAAGACTACCACGGGTGAGTAACCGGAGTTGCAAAGTTTAAGGGCATCCCTGTGGGCGGCCTTGATCGAAGAATAAACTCCATATAACGCCTGAGTCTTGTCAAAAACACAGTATATGTTCAATTTTGTCATATTAGTTTTCTTGCTCGGAATCGGAAAGAGAATATATAGATATTTTATAGGCGCCTTCGAGGTAGCACAACTCTGTCTCAAGCGCCTCAATGCTTGCTGGGTTTTTCTCTTCTTTCGCTTTCTCAAGTTTAAACTGGAGCTTTTCATGCTCTTTCATGGTTTCCGAATACAGATAAGAAAAATATAAATTATATCCTATTTCTTCAATTCTTGCCGATGCCGACAAAAATGGCCCACAACTAAATTCAAATGGTTTCATTTATCTTTCCTTCCACATTAGCCGCCACACCCCTTGCAGCCGGCATATTGGCGCGCTTGGAGCTGATTTTTGTTAACTTCTATTTTTTTAAATTTATCAATACTATCTGTAAAGTATCGGCCGTTTCCCAGTGCCTTTATGAGATTTTCTTCCTTGACAAACGCACCACACAAAACAATTGCACTCGTTGGCTCGTGATAGACATACTCACCGGGGAAAACAGTAATATCTTCAACAATATCAATAAATTTCATTTATTCCTCACTTATTGTCATCATATCATCATACGCTCTAGTTTTTAAGTCATTTAACATCCCTAGGGTACCATTTCTTCGAAGAATTTTAAACGCAATATTTTCTATGGAGAATTCTTGCCTCTCGCTCTCCAAGCCTGCTCGCCTCATATTCTTAATTTTCTTTTTAAGCCTCTCAATATTTTTAGTGGCTTGTTCATATTTCTTTGCTGTCAGCATGTTCGACACGATGTTAGCTTGAAATTCTATATCTTCTGCTTTTCTTTTAGCAGAGCCAAAATCAATTGATTGTCTGTATTTACGAGGTTTAACGATCCATTTGTTATTTTTAATAGAGTAAACACCCGAAGATTTATGTGACTCCCGACTATCTTCAACATATATTTCAACATCATATCCTTTAACTCTAATCTGGTGCTTATTGTTCCACCTCATTCTGGCGTTATCAAAAAATGATTTTACCAGTACGGTATTTTCGTCAACTCCCAAGAAGTCGACAATGATATGTAAATCTACATCAGAATAATTTGACCAGTTGTAGTTTGCCAAAGAGCCGGTCAACGTAATATCTTTTATCTTTACCGGTACTGGGAGTTCAGCTATAAAATCTTGTGCTACTTTGAGCAGTATGTCACGGATATCTTGATTGATATGCAGGTCGCTCCATATGTCAGGCTGCAGCATTTCGTGGGTATCAAACGATTCCGGCTCAACTTCTTCTCCCATGGCACCGAATCCCGGTGGGGCAGACTTCGAACGCGAGTTCGGGGGCGCCTGATTAAAAGGCGCGCCGCCTTTTTTCTGAGGGCCTGTTCGTGTGTACTTGTTTCTATCTTTAACGTACCCTTTTCTTACTTTCTTTTGGTATGCCTCAACCTCATGGATCGAGTCTACAAAGTCTTTCCAACTCATCCCATTCATAATATTATATAATCCTCATCTTATTACCACCCACCTGCGATGGCCGCTCTCTTCCAATTGTCGGTGGCTATACATATATAAATATAATTTGCATCCCATCGAATCTCACCTGCAACACCGGGAGCGCCGGCACTAGCAGGGGTACTAGAATTTCGGAGGCGCATCGCACTTCCAGATATATCGAGCGTGACTCCGATGGCCGGATCTGATACCCCTATTCCAACCTGATTAGAACCTGTGACAAACAGCATGTGTGCGTTGGTGGATGATTCAACCCTAAAGTTAATCATTGATTCTGGCGATTCGTTGACAACGACTTCTGGTACAGCGCCATTTAAGCGCAAGCCTTCTCTGATAGTTCCATTGTCATTGGCCTTAAAGACGATATGTTTATTGATCACATTGTTTTGAATCAAAATGTTATCTGTTGCGTTATAACCTATCTGTCCTAAGACGGTCGAGCCATTACTTCCACTAAAGTATATTGTAGGCTCCACATTTTGCATGATAAGGTTGCCCGAGATGAATGCCTCTCCACTACCGCTTACATAAAATGTTGGATCCCGGGCATCACCTTTGATGCTAAATAATTTATCTAAATCTGACCCACTTACATTTAACTTAGCATCCAGATGTAAGCCACCAACTGCGACCTTACCCGACCCGGTGATTCCCATTATAAGTGGGTATCCATCGGTTTGAAAGATTGCCAAGGTTGAATTATCTGAGCCGCTGACACTGAGTTTCGCGTTTGAGTCAATTCCGGTACCGACATCGATGGTGCCTGCCACATTTAAATCCGCTTCCATTTTTGTATCTACCGAAGAAGTCAGTGCATTGGTACCGCCATCTAATCTTAGATAAGTGGTGGCCGCGGTGCCACCCGTTGTTACTTCGAATAGCATATAGCCGGCTTCGCTAGTGTTGGTGGGGGATCCTATTTTGGTACTTATCTTGCTGTATTGTGTCGCGGCGGATGTAGAATCTTTAGATTTAAACACCACGCCTCCACAAAAATCATCCGCTTGGCCGGCATTTCCAGCTCTGCTGTTTATTAGCTCCAGCACAGCGCCCGTGGCATTATCGCTGGGGTGTGTAAATTGGGCTACGGGGTTGTTGGCGACGGTTGCTGCTAAGGTACCGGTCGCCGTAACGGCGCCGGAAACACTAAGAGTGCTCCCAAGTGTGGTGGCGCCCACCGCTTGAAGTGTGCTGGAAGCGGAAACATCACCAGTAATGGCCAACTGTGTTCCATCAAATGTAAGATTTGCTTCACCTGTCGCTGTTGTGCCACCATCAGACGTTATTACTCTATTCGAGCCAGCGCTATTCAGCGTGGTGATTGCCGCCGGCGTCAAGCCTGTCAAGTTGGCGCCATCACCATAGAAGGCTGCGCCAGAGATGTTGAGAGAGCTTGACACATGAGTGCTGTCGATCACTGTGGCAGCAGTACGCAGCGAAGATCCAGTCACGCCCTGTGATGCAGTCACATTACCAACGACGCTCAAATCGAGTCCATCAAACGTAAGGTTGGCCTCACCTTGCACGCTGGTTGAGTTAACGGATGTGATAACTCTATTGTCAGTTGCGTTGCTGTATGTGGTAATCACAACTGGCGTTAAACCTGTCAGTCCGGCGCCGTCACCATAAAACGCTGCGCCAGAGATGTTGAGAGAACTAGAAACATGAGTCGTGTTGATCACAGAGGCAGCAGTTTCAAGCGCGGTAGCTATTACCTCACCTGACACCCTCATAGGTACCGAGGCGGTCAATGCCCCAAAAGTACTCGCGCCGTCATAGCTGTTTATTCTCAGAACGTCGCCCTCTACGCCCTCATCATTATCTTGCATTCTGATTCTGAATACGCCGGGTTCGCCCTTAACTTCGCTTCCGGCGGTAATCGTAAGGTAAGGGCGGCTCTGCACTTCGGTGGCGCTTATTTTGCCAAGCTCAGTCGTCGCCGCAAATGTTAGTTGTGCCTGATTTCCTGAGTGGGCATCGATGCAGACGGCTGCGCTCTTTCCAGCAGGGCTGTTAATGTGCAGATCGTATTGTGCGCCGCCTCCACCACCAGCGGCGCCGGTGCCAATTGCAACAGTGCCGCTAAAGATTGTAGTACCAGACACCATCAGGGCTGTACGATCTGAAACTCCCACTAAATGAGAGGTTGAAATATGCATACTCGCACTTGGGAATTTTTCTCCAACTCCCACGTTTCCACTGCTGTTAACTGTCAACGCAAAATTAGTTGAATCATTGATCGATGCCATCGTGGATCCTGAAGGCGTCACATAAAAAGACATTCTAGTTGGGCGCGATGTTGATGTCCATGTCGTACCATCGACTTCGGCGCGTATTCTAAAGTTTGGCTGTGGTGTGTCTCCGCTGCCGCTAGTGCCGCCGAATGCGATCTCGCCCACATGATCATCCTGTGTGAAAGCCTGCCCGTAAGACGACGCGCTTTTTATTATGGCAAATCGTGGGCGCGCAGCGAAGGCTGCTGCGCTTGAGCCAGAGTCAAGCATATTAAATACAGCGGAATTCATTTCTGAGCCGCTGATGTTGATGCCCACTGTTCTGTTTAAATAATCAGCATACAATAAAGGTGCCTCAGTTGCATAGGACAGAGTTGCAGCCGAAGCTGTAGCGCCATAAATAACAAGGGCTCCACTCAACTCCAAGCGAGAATGTCGGTTTACAACGGACGCTCTTTCTAGGTCTGGTTGAAATTTAAGCTGGTAGTTGCTCTCCATGTTTCCACCATAGCCATACAACACTTCATTGCTACCTGCGGTGCCCGTTAAGACATTGGACAGGCTAGCCCCATCGCCAACGAAAGAAGATGCAGTTATCGATCTTGAACAAGAAAGATGAGTAGACGCAGTGATCACTGTCGAAGCAAATGTGGCTCCAGATATTATAAGCGGAATATTCGTTTGGCCATGAGTCTTGAAGGCTATATAGCCTACTTCAAAATCAATCTTGGTTTCATTCGGATCTTCTTCGAATTGAATATCCCCTGAGTGCTGGGGGCCTTTATCAGAGTTATATGCCATAGTGTGCGGGTTCCTTCCTTAATAAATAGTTTCTTTTAATTAAAGCGCCAGATACATTAAAACGATCAAAATGGTTTAACCTTGTTGTATTCAACAGACACCATATGCTGATTAGCTGACATGGTGTGAACTGTTATCCAAGAGTCCCCAAGATCGGTAGATACATTAACATAACCCTCTCGGCCTGTCGCCACAATACTGGTTCCATCAGATGCCAAAGAATAGGCGTTATTATTTGTGGAAGTGCTCCCTCCATAGTTGGGGAGGCTCGTTACCTGCTCCCAAGATGCCGCGTTATCAGTGCTCTTCCACATCACCCTTCTCCCTCCGCCGACCATCCATGTGCTGCCGGTGACATGAGTTATTGAATCACCGGCTTTGGTGGTTGGGGGATCTACTTGCGTCCAAGTGTCCGTGGTATCACTTTCTGCTACTGAGGTACAAATGTTAATTGTTTCTCCTTTCTCGGTAGCTACCCACACCCCATTTGCGTATTCTAACCCGATATGCTGATCACTTCCAAGATCAGCAGACTTATACCAGTTAATCCCGTCATCATAAGACTTCAAGATTACGCCAAGTGTTCCCATACCAGCGAGCCACTTTCCAGTGCCATTAGTCGCCAGAGAATCTGATGCCTTCGGGGCGTTGCCGGGAATATTGTTAATAGTTGTGTCGCTCCAGTTAACTCCGAAGTCTGTGGAGCGGCGTATTGTGTAGTTTTCGTGCTCTCTACCCATTATTAGGGTCTCAGTCGCACCATATTCTATGGTTGTACCACCGCCTGTGCCCGGAGGATTTACAACAGCCCAAGAAGCTGCGTCTGTGGGGTCCGTACTATAACCAACTGCTTTTGAATCTGATGTAGAACATCCATACCATGTGTTTGTCCCGCTAGCGTTTTTTCCAAATGTAAGATCCTTAAAGCTGAAAACGCCGGCTGTCGAAACCTCAGTCCAGCTGCCTGTGGGTATGGCATCGGTCGAATATGCCAGCTTGTTGCCACCGACAGCTACCCACATTGGGCTGTGGACTGCTGGAGCGCCGGAGATCGTCTGTCCCATGGCTTCTGCATAGTCAGCCACTACTTTTCCGTTTATCTTGGCGATTGCCGATACGGCTATGCCGCTTATCTTGTTAACACCCATTTAACTTAACTCCAGATAAATTGACTCCGGACTAAAATATATAACATTGGCAGTGTTCGTGCAATATCCCACACATCGGACTATATCGCCGGTTCCTGATGGTTGTGTTGTATCCATGTTTGCGGCAGTCGTTGAAAGATATACCGGTAAGCCCGATATAAAGTTAGACAGGTAGGTGGTTGCGTCGAAAAATCCGCGCAACAAAACCCCATCAGACGAAGAAGAACCAAGCGCAATACCCAACAAGCCATCACTCGTAGCAATAGCATCTGCGTCAGTCTCAGTCCACGCGCCACTGCTATTGAGATAGTAGATTTTACCGGCTGTCAGGTTCCCGGTACCGAATGTCACCACTTCGCCGCCGCCCGTATCGTTTGATAGGGCAGTCGGATTATGGTGAACATCTAGTTTTACTTTTGGGTCAGTCGTTGCAATGCCAATGTTGCCATCATTATCTATATGCATTCTGTCGGCGCTGTTGACATAAAAACGCAAATCTGACGTGCTGCCCGGCATCCAAACATATGCCGACGATTGACCATCCTGCGAAAGTTTGAGGGCTGACTCATCTCCAGCTTCGCTTTCTATCTTTACGTGACAAGTACCCGGACTCTTGACGTGTAAGGTGTGGTCTGGCGATGTTGTTCCAATGCCGACCTTTCCATCTTCTACATATAGTTGTGCGCTGCCGCTGGGTCGGAGCGTTATTGTGTCTTGCCCAAAATCAATGTATGTGGGATCGCCTGCGCGATCATCTTCAAAATAAACGTCGCCCTTGCGAACACTGCCCGTTGTAAATTTATATGACATGATTAACCTCCATCATACATAGTTTGTTCGCCATCCTCAAACGTAATAATCGTTTTGTTTGTGGGGTGCGGTTTTATATGAATCTTTAGAAAATCGTCAAACGCATCGAAAAAAGCGATGGACCCTCTGGGTGCCGGAGTCAGCCAGTGTATAACAGTATGACCGGTCGCGAACGTAGCGCCTTCAATCACAACCCCCTCTCCGGAGATGCCAGTTTCATCGCTTTGGCGACAAACTGTAAATGTCCTGATTCCCTCCGGGGCACGGTTAGAGGGCCGCTTGGGCTTCAAATCGGCCGGCTCGGTGGAAATCTCCTTCGGTTCTTCTTCGGGCGTTTCTTGTTTAGTCATTGGACTCCTTTGTGTCGTTAACAAATTATAACACACATTGATATTATTTATATAGTACTGAAAAATCTACTTTGTATATTGGAACTACTAATAAAACATTCTCGAGAACTTGCACTCCAAACTCTGTTTGTCCCACATCTAAGGCCATTATATAACCCACGAGCTTCCCTTC
>Ga0315338_1003878_pt1 | contig 12449 bp, 4 predicted proteins | sample ASW8metaG_FD_204518 | JGI IMG/M metagenome (GOLD analysis project Ga0315338, IMG submission 204518) | Ammonia-oxidizing marine archaeal communities from Monterey Bay, California, United States - ASW #8 | ecosystem: Environmental > Aquatic > Marine > Coastal | place: USA: California | collected... | reverse complement strand
TTACCGCTTCAGCAAGAACATGCGCAGCGGAATGGCGCATTCGATCGCGATAATCATTTTGATCCTCAGGTGAGAGGTCTTTGAATTTAACTGCCATTTAAAAGTGGCTCCGTCTTTTCGCGATACCTAAAACAATTAATACAGGTGCTCCCGAATCCGTAAACCATGCTTACTAATTAAATCGATTTGGTGGGCGGTACAGGACTTGAACCTGTGACCTCGTCGATGTCAACGACGCGCTCTAGCCATCTGAGCTAACCGCCCGCAAAACGAGTAACAAATTTTATAGGAAAAATCCGGAAACATTACTAAACGATTTGAACACGATCTAGTTTAGTTTACACACGTTAAATAATTGCGCCCCCAACTTTACAGATGAGGGCGCAGTTTTCATCACAACCTACAAAATGAAAATACTATTCATCAGATTTATCTGACTCATCCTCATTTACTTCATCTACAAACTGCGGAGAAGGATCTGTGCTCTCTTCTACTGTAGACGTAGATGCCCGCAAGGCCTCTGCCGCGCGCGCTGCGGCATCATCTCCACTATCGGATGATTCCCCTCCACCGGTAGCTACATCTGCAAGTGCTGATACAGCAGCAAGAAGACCACCGTCATCAGTTGAGTTCTCTGATACCGATCCATCAATCTCTTCGCTTGGTGTTGATTCAGCTCCAACACCAACCATATCTCCACCACCGATAGCGGCTAACGCTTCTTCAAAAGTAGCGGGCGCCTTAGTGAAACCAGTGAGACGACCATCTTCTCGCTCACCTTCCTCAACTCCAAGACGTGCACGACCTTCGGAGGTCTGGTCAAGTCGAGCAGGTATCAGTCGACCGATAATGACATTCTCTTTCAACCCATTCAAGCGATCTACAGAACCATTCACAGCGGCTTCAGTAAGTACACGTGCTGTTTCTTGGAACGATGCTGCAGCCAAGAAACTTTGAGTATTAAGGGATGCCCTAGTCACTCCAAGAAGAACTGGACTAGCTGTGGCTGGTTCACCACCTTCAGCCAACATGTTATTGTTTGTAAGTTCATAATCATGCCTATCCACCAATTCTCCCGGTAACAAATCACTGTCACCTGGATTATCTACGCGCACTTTACGCATCATCTGTCGGACAATAACCTCGATATGCTTATCGTGCAACTGCACACCTTGTGACCGATATACAGCCTGAACCTCATCAACTAAGTAACGCTGCACGGCTGCTTGTCCTTCAATTCGGAGAATGTCCTGAGGATTCTTAGGACCGTCGGTCAACGCTGTCCCCGGATCAATGTTATCGCCATCAGAAACCAAGATTTCTGATGCCGCCGGAATCACGTACTCACGCTCATCCGTCTCATTCCATGCAATTCGAACAGCTGTCTTAGTTACTTGCACAGTACCTGCAACAGGCGCAAATATTTCTTCTTGCAATTCATCTGCTGTGCCATCCTTAATAGCTGCAGCCATCGCAACCTTCTTTGCAGAAAGAACAACTTCACCAGCATCAACCCAATCACCAGTTTTGACAGTCTGTCTATGAGTTTGAGGAATGTCCATTTCCTCTGAATAAACTTCGGTAGAAGTGACTCTGACTACACGGCCTTCAGGCAGTTGACCAATCTCAATTTTGCCGCCTATTTCAGATAAAACTGCCATCCCTTTAGGCTGTCGGGCTTCAAATAATTCAACAACTCGTGGTAAACCTGACGTAATGTCCTTACCAGCGATACCCCCGGTATGAAATGTTCTCATAGTCAACTGTGTCCCAGGTTCACCAATGGACTGAGCTGCAATAATCCCAACAGCTTCACCAAGAAGAGCAGGATCTCCTGTAGCAAGTGAACCGCCATAGCATTTTTGAGATATTCCACGCTGAATCGTACTCGAAAGCGGTGAAAATACCCACGCCTCTTTCACGTTTGCACCCGTGACACGTTCAGCTACTTCTCTCGTAACTAAATCTTCACGCTCCGCTATTACTTCACCCGTCTCAGGGTGAACAATCGGTTCCGCAAGGTAGCGAGTTACAATTCTCTCTGCAAGTGGTGCCTGCTGACCGCCTTGTTGATCGTCGGTGATCAAAATGCCCTGGGCGCCTGGATCATTCTCTGTCGTGATTATCACATCCTGAGCAACATCCGCCAGACGACGAGTCAAGTATCCAGAGTCGGCTGTTCGCAACGCTGTGTCAGCGAGACCTTTGCGAGCTCCATGAGTCGAAATAAAGTACTCAAGAACCGATAGACCCTCAGCAAAACTTGAACGTATGGGCATCTCTATAATCCTACCCTTGGGATCTGACATCAACCCACGCATCCCAGCCATCTGCTTAATCTGCGCAATGTTACCTTTGGCTCCAGAAGCAGCCATCGTGAAAATTCCGCCATACTTATCTAACGTATCTTCCACAGCGTCTGTCATTTTGTTTGATACGTCAGTCCAAATTCCAACCGATGCTTCATAACGTTCATGGTCAGTGATGAGGCCCTCTTGGTATTGCTCATCCAATTTAGAGATCTTAGTGTCGGCAGCAGACAACAAGGATTGCTTCTGTGGCGGTGTAACGATGTCCTTCATTGCTATCGTAGTGCCCGACTGCGTGGCGTACTTAAATCCAAGGTTTTTCAACTGGTCTAACATCTTAGAAGTAGCTTGATTACCATATCCAGTTACTACCTCACCAACCAAAGCTTCAATGGCACCACGATCAAACAATTGGTTTCGAAATTCCATCGTGCTTGGCAGGGCCCCATTTAATATAACGCGACCTACGGTGGTTTCAATCAACTGACCGTCATCACCACGAACTTTGATCAGTTGACGTAGCTTAATTCTTTCAATGTCAAACGCTAAACGCACATCATCAAAATCAGCATACGTCGTATCAAATACAGTATTACCATCCTCATCTCTTTCGACAGGCGTCAATTCGTCACCGTCAACGCCCGTCAGATAATAAACACCAAGAACCATATCCAAAGTCGGAGAAACAATCGGAAACCCTGAACTAGGCGCAAGCATATTGTTAGTTGAAAGCATCAATCGCTGTGCTTCAATCACCGCTTCTCTTGAAAGTGGAACGTGTACTGCCATCTGATCTCCATCAAAATCAGCGTTAAACGCTGTACAAACTAATGGGTGAATCTGAATAGCTGAACCATCAACGAGAACCGGTTGAAAGGCTTGAATTCCCAATCGATGAAGAGTCGGAGCTCGATTAAGCATTACAGGATGGTCTTGTATAACCTCTTCAAGCAAATCCCAAATTTCTGGACGAGCTCGCTCTGTCATTCTTTTTGCACTCTTGATGTTGTGAGCATATCCCTTAACAACGAGTGCATTCATTACAAACGGCTTGAACAACTCTAGTGCCATCTTTTTTGGTAAACCACACTCATACATATTGAGTTGAGGCCCAGAAATAATTACAGATCTTCCACTATAGTCCACACGTTTACCAAGAAGATTTTGCCTGAAACGACCTTGCTTACCACGAAGCAAATCAGTCAAAGACTTGAGTTTATGATTATGGCTTCCCTGGATAGCCCGACCACGACGACCATTATCAATAAGAGCGTCAACGGCCTCTTGTAACATTCGTTTTTCATTTCGAATGATGATGTCCGGAGCTTGTAGGTCTATTAGGTGCTTCAATCGGTTGTTACGGTTGATAACCCGTCTATAAAGGTCATTCAGGTCGCTCGTGGCAAACCGCCCACCATCAAGTTGAACCATTGGATGCAATTCAGGTGGTAGTACAGGTAAAACTGTAAGAATCATCCACTCAGATTTATTCCCGCTCTTTCTGAATGCTTCAACAACACGAAGCCGTTTTATTGCCTTCTTGCGACGCTGTCCAGATGTATTTCTAACTTGATCTAAGAGTTCAATCCGAACTGAGTCCAAGTCGGTATTCTCAAGGATCTCAAGCACTGATTCAGCACCCATCGATGCCTTGAATACATGACCGAATTTGTCACGTAATTCGCGAAATCTCGCCTCTGTCAGTAAATCCATGACTCGAATCGCCTGAAGGTCATCGATTTTACTTTGAACGTCTAATTTAACCGCTTCTTTTTGCTCTTCGGTCAGCTCAGTGAGTTTTGTGATGGCATCATCACCTTTAAAGCTTTCGATTTCTGATGTTTGAGACTCTGCAAGTTCGATAGCTTCTTTTTCTGCCTTAGCAGCCTGAGCCTTTGTCAGTTTTTTCTTGGGTTTGTCCAACTCAGCAAGCTCAGCGGCTACGCGATCAGCTTCTAGCTTCGCATCAAACATCGCTCGCATCGTCAATCCCAGCACCGATTCGACGTTATTTTCGGATACAGCATCTTTCAAATCGTCGTCAAAGCGTATACTTTCAGCCTCTCTGTATGATTCCAGTTGCTCAATAGCGTTCTGACGCGCCATATCGTCCACGGACGTCACAACATACTGAGAAAAATACAGAATTCTTTCGAGATTCCTAGGTGAAAGGTCAAGGATAAGTCCTAGGCGCGAAGGAGTTCCCTTAGAAAACCAAATATGCGCTACAGGAGCCGCTAGCTTCACGTGACCCATCCGTTCTCTTCGAACTTTAGATCGCGCTACTTCGACACCGCATCGATCACAAATCACGCCTTTATAACGGATCTTCTTGTACTTACCGCAATAACATTCCCAATCTTTTGTAGGGCCAAATATCCGCTCACAGAACAAACCATCTTTCTCAGGCCGTAATGTACGGTAATTAATTGTCTCCGGTTTAGTTACCTCGCCGTATGACCAAGCTCTAATCTGCTCTGGGGATGCCAGTGAGATTCTAATCGCGTTGAAATCGGCGCCTGATTGTGTCATATCTGGCCGTTTCCTTCGCCTTCCAGGGATTACACCCTATAGTTGAACTGACTAATTGCCAGCATTCGCACTTAGCCCGAACATATTTCGTACGGGCTGTAGTTCATTTAATTCTCTTCATCATCAACGCCAATGATTGCGTCGTCAGATTCGTCAGATTCCTCTGGAGCTAAGGCTTGCAAAGAATCCTTTGTATCGTCCTCATTACCATCTGATGAAGAGTCACTTGCCTCCAAGTCGTCATCCTCATCTGTAGTGTCTACCGAATCAACTGTCACTTCATCAAGTGACAGTTCTTCAATATCTAATGCATCAAGAGGCTCATCACTCAGATCACTCCAGTCAAGAGGAGCGCCGAGTGTCGCCGACATTTCCTGTGAAGAAGTCTCTGGTTGAGTAAATCTTTCAATATCTTCATTTAAGAGTTCTACTGAAAGCCCTAACCCTTGCAATTCTTTCAACAGAACATGGAAGGACTCCGGAACCCCCGGCTGAATCACCTCTTCCCCCTTAACTATCGCTTCGTAGGTCTTCACGCGCCCTACTACGTCATCAGATTTGATCGTAAGCATTTCTTGAAGTGTATAAGCAGCCGAATAAGCTTCTAGCGCCCAAACTTCCATTTCACCAAATCGCTGACCGCCGAACTGAGCTTTTCCGCCAAGAGGCTGTTGAGTAATAAGGGAATAAGGACCGGTCGATCGAGCATGAATCTTGTCTTGTACCAAATGAATCAGTTTCAACATGTACACATTGCCAACTGTAACTGGCGAATCATATTTAAGACCTGTTCGGCCATCATGGATCATTTGTTTGCCAAAAATTGGTGCCGATAAATTCCTGTCACGTGAAATTTTTAGTGCCTCCTGCATAAGTTCTGAAGGCTTCAAGTTATCAGTTTTCTCACCTGTGACCTCTTCCAACCATATGCGCAAACAAGCCTCTCGGGCAGTTCCACGATTCGAAGGTGCATCACTCCAAAGCCGATCTCTATCAAACCCACGTTCAATCAAGTATTCATCAACTTTTGCCCAATTTATTTCATCGGAATCAAGGTCACGATGATTCTTTGCCTCAGACTCACTTACAAACCAAGCTCTGGCAAGTTGATCTTCTATAACATTATCTTGCGCTCCATCAAACACAGGAGTGCGAGCATGAAATCCTAGGGTGCTCGCTGCCCAGCCAAGATGAGTTTCTAATAATTGTCCTAGATTCATCCTAGATGGAACACCAATAGGATTCAGCATAATATCTAGGGGAGTTCCATCTGGCAGAAACGGCATATCCTCCCTTGGCAAAACTTTAGAAACAACCCCCTTGTTTCCATGTCGACCAGCCATTTTATCCCCTTGGTTGATCTTCCTAGTATGTGCAACCCAAACTCTGACAGTCTTGATCACGCCTGGCTGTAAATCGTCCCCATTTTCCTTCGTGAGGATTCGCACATCGGTAACCTTGCCGTGCTGTCCATGCGGCACTCTGAGGCTAGTATCCTTAACGTCGCGAGCTTTCTCCCCAAAAATAGCTCTAAGAAGCTTTTCTTCAGCGGTTAGTTCCGTTTCTCCTTTGGGTGTAATCTTACCGACCAGAATATCGCCTGGTGTCACCCACGCACCGATCCGGACAATACCTTCTTCATCTAGATCGCGAAGGCTCTCTTCACCAACGTTGGGAATATCACGAGTTATTTCTTCTGGACCCAACTTGGTTTCACGAGCCTCTACTTCGTGTTTATCAATGTGAATAGAGGTGTATCTATCATCTTTAACGAGGTCTTCATTAAGTATGATCGCATCTTCATAATTGAACCCCTCGTAAGTCATAAAACCAACCAACAAGTTCTGACCAAGGGCAAGTTCCCCATTGTCAGTGGATGAACTATCAGCCAATGGAGATCCTGGAACAACCCTGTCTCCCTTGTGCACAATTGGGTGCTGATTAATCGAAGTTCCCTGGTTTGAACGCACAAATTTCGTTAACGGGTATTCAACTTCCTTCCCGTCTGAACCTAAAATTTTCACACAGTCACTCGTCGATTCCGAAACAATTCCTTCAATTTCGGACATCACGACTTGGCCAGAGTCACTCGCTACACGCCATTCCATCCCCGTTCCAACTAACGGAGCTTGTGGCTGAACCAAGGGAACTGCTTGACGTTGCATATTGGAACCCATTAAAGCTCGGTTGGCATCATCATGTTCCAAAAACGGGATCAAAGCTGTTGAAATACTAACGATCTGCATTGGAGAGATGTCTAAATACTGAACATCGTCTGGATGAACATATGTATAAGCTTCACTACCACCCTGCCGGACTTCAACGAGTTGTGTCGTGATCTGACTCTTAGAGTCCATAGGAGTGGTCGCCTGACCAATAGTATTTTCCTCCTCATCATCAGCAGAAAGGTAGTCAGTATCGGCTTCATTCGCAGTTACATACGGCATAACTTTTACGTCACGCGGGCTAAGTCCATTTACCACAGCTGCAACCGGAATCGTGATAGGTTTTTGACTCTCGGCAATAATCTTCCCATCTTCGTCCGCGACGTCCTCAAGAGGTGTGCGACCTTGGATGTCAGGATTATCACTAGACATGCTGCGAAGGATTCTTCTATAAGGAGTCTCAATAAAACCATAAGGGTTTAGGCGCGCATAGGTCGAAAGTGAACCAAGAAGTCCAATATTAGGACCTTCCGGAGTTTCAATCGGACAGATACGACCATAGTGAGATGCGTGAACGTCACGTACGTCAAAGCCTGCACGCTCTCGGGAAAGTCCACCGGGTCCAAGTGCAGATAATCGTCGCTTATGGGTCAGTTCGGCCAAAGGATTAGTTTGATCCATAAATTGAGATAGCTGCGATCCTCCAAAAAATTCTCTGACGGCAGCAACTACTGGCCTGATATTGATTAAAGCTGCAGGGGTTGTTGTTGTAGGATCCATCTGGGTGGTCATACGCTCCTTGACAACCCGTTCCATTCTCAGCAGTCCAAGGCGCAGTTGATTCTGAATCAGCTCTCCAACAGCTCTTACCCGTCGGTTACCCAAATGGTCAATATCATCATTTGATGCACGCCCATTATTTATCGTAATCATTCGTCGAATCAATTCGACTATGTCATTTTTTGTAAGAGTACGAGTCTTTTCATCAATACTCAGTCTTCGATTCAATTTATAACGACCGACTCGTCCGAGATCGTATTTACGGTCATTAAAGAATAAATTGTTGATCAACTCACTAGCATTTTCAACACTTGGAGGCTCACCGGGTCGTAATCGGCGATAAAACTCAAGAAGAGCCTCGTCAACAGTAGAAGCTGCCGTATCTTTCGCTAGTGTAGCTTCCATGTAATTGTGAACTGGATCGTCATCTACATCGGATACTAGTTGACGAATATCTTCATCAGTCTCCCAACCGAGCGCACGAAGCAACGTAGAAATGGGAGCCTTCCGCTTACGATCAACTTTTACGGAAAGAAGGTCTTTATTACTAGTTTCAAGTTCCACCCAAGCTCCACGATAAGGTATCAACTTGGCACTACAGAGTTCACGACCTGTGGCAGGATCTGTCTTTGTAGTGAAATAAGCCCCTGGCGAACGAACCAACTGAGACACAACAACTCTCTCTGCACCGTTAATGACGAATGTTCCGTTTTGAGTCATCATTGGAAGATCACCAAAGAAAAGAGTCTGTTCTTTCACTTCTCCGGTTTCCTTGATTACCAATTGAACTGTCACATAAAGTGGGGCGGAATAAGTGATCTCACGAGTTCTACATTCTCGTTCAGTGTTTTTTGGCTTACGGATTTCGTGACTTAGAAACTTAAGATCAAATCGACCACCAGAAAAATCCTCAATTGGAGAAATTTCCTTGAGGAGATCTTTTAAGCCATCCGTCTTGAGCCATTGAAATGAATTAACTTGTACCTGCACAAGGCTGGGAACATCAACATTATTTGAAATGCTGTTGAACGCTTTGTAATCGGGCTGCTGAGTTGGGGCTAATCTACGATCAGCGATAACCATGCAAACTCTCCTAAAAGTGATAAGGATTTTGAGTCGCGCGTGCGCCTGACATACACAACGCGTGAAACCCAAAGTACCCACGGAACGAAATCCATGTGTGCTTTGGGTAGTTTAGGGATTAAAAAATATGAACCAGATCGAAACGGAAGAAGATGGACATTTCTTGGACGACCTCGAATTTTAGGCGTACCCCTGGCTTAATGTCAACATCTTTATTGGGGTATTTTCAGACGGCACTGACCAATCAGTAATATCTTGAATAAAATATTCGATCCCTTTTATTTAAAAATCATAGCTTTAATAAACTTTAAGTGTTTTATGAGTATGAGATACGTTTAGCGATGAGATTTTCAAACTTGTAAGGTAGTTGAGGGTCGGAATGGCGACTACAAACAACTTTCTGATCTAACTGCTGGAGCTATACGAAATTGTTGCATGCTAATACCGAAGCTGCCTCGCATGAAGAAGTCGAGAAGCAAATCTCAACGCTCACATTCAGTGTTGGCGGAATGACCTGTGCTGCCTGTGTCCACCATGTGACAAACGCGCTCAACAAGTTGCCAGAAATTGTCGATTCTCAGGTTAGCCTTGGAACAGAAACTGCGACCGTTGAATACACGAGTGGCAGTCCTACAAAGGCTAATCTTCGAAAAGCGATGTCTAACGCCGGTTATTCTGTTCGAAAGTTTGCCGACGAGGATATTTCGATATTTAGCGACGAGGATAAAGAAATCCGCTTATCGGAGATTAGGCAAACCCGAAACAAAATGCTGATTAGCCTCGGCATATCGGCAATCCTCATGATTTCTATGAATTACTCACCGAACAATTCATTTTCTAACTTGCCACCAACCGTCATCAATATATTCGCACTGGTTCTCGCATCTCCTATCCAATTCTGGGCTGGCTCGCAGTTCTACCGCTCTGCCTGGTCAGCAGCACGGCTAGGCACATCGAATATGAACACGCTTATAGCAATTGGAACGTCTGCAGCCTATTTTTACAGCCTCGCCGTAACGATTCTTCGACCGATGTTCGAAGAATCGTTAGTGTTCACCAGTGCGGCCATAGGTGGGAACCACTCAAGTGGAACATATTTCGATGTTTCTACCGCAATCATCGGCCTGGTTCTTATGGGACGATGGCTCGAGTCACGCGCTCGTTCGAAAACTTCCGACAGTATCAAAGAGTTGATGAACTTACAGCCCGCATCTGCACTAGTATCGCAGAATGGAGTTAATGTCGAAATTGATATCTCTGATGTAGTTACTGGAGACTACATTACGCTGCGCCCCGGAGAAAGAGTGCCTGTAGACGGCATTATTGTTGAAGGGACGACTGCAACCGACGAATCAATGTTGACAGGCGAACCATTTCCGATAAAAAAACAAGTTGGCGACAAACTATATACAGGAACAATAAACGGGGTCGGATCAGTTAGTTTCAGAACATCTCAGGTCGGGAGCGAGACCGTACTTGCAGGAATCGTAAGAATGGTTCAGAAAGCTCAATCTTCCAGAGCTCCTATTGAGCATCTTGTTGATCAGATAACAGCTCGTTTCGTACCAGCTGTAATGGTGATCGCTGTACTAGTTTTTGCTATTTGGTCATTCCTAGCTCCAGAACCCACTATGGTCAATGCACTGCTGATGGCAGTTGCAGTATTGATAATCGCATGCCCATGCGCACTTGGACTCGCTACCCCAACAGCCATCGTTGTTGGTATGGGACGAGGGGCATCGAAAGGTGTACTGATTCGCAATGCTGATGCATTAGAGCGGACGCACAAGATTGATACCGTTGTCTTCGATAAAACAGGCACAATCACGGAAGGTAAACCATCAATTTCCAGCATCACTACATTCAAAGTTGAAGAAAATGACCTGCTGCGGTTTGCTGCTGCTGTTGAAGTAAACTCCGAACACCCAATGGCAACAGCCGTACTCGCTGAGGCCAAAACACAAGGCATTCAAATACCAGACGCCACCAATGTGAAAGTTACGCCCGGCGCAGGCATATCAGCAATCGTTGAAAGTTCAATCGTAGCGGTGGGCAGCGAAGCCTTCGTACTCAAAAAAAATACCGATAAGGTGAGTAAGGCAAATGCTGCTATGACCGAATCAGGCAATACTGTTCTATGGGTTTCAAAAGATGAAGAGGTGATTGGATTCTTCAGCGTGTCCGATACAGTGAAGCCAAAAGCAGCGGAGGCCATAAAAAAACTACACGCACGCGGCATCAATACAGTGATGCTCAGCGGTGATAATAAACAGACAGCCGACAGGGTCGCCAAATCAGTCGGGATCAAGCACGTAATCGCTGATATTCTCCCGGAAGGAAAAACATCAGCCATAACTACATTTCAGGAGAGTGGAAAGACCGTCGCAATGGTTGGTGACGGGATTAATGATGCAGCGGCACTAGCGACCGCAAATGTGGGTGTAGCGATCGGTACAGGCACAGATATTGCAATCGAAGCTGCTGATGTAACTATCACTTCAGGAGATTTAACATTCGTCGATGAGTTAATCGATCTCAGCCGAAGTACTATGAGAAACATCAAGCAAAACTTATTCTGGGCCTTCTTTTACAACATCCTGCTTATTCCTGTCGCTGCTGGAATTCTATATCCAGTATTTAGTGATGGAACTGCACCTGCATTTTTGCATCCCATCATCGGTCAGTTTGGATTCCTAAATCCTATCGTTGCCGCCGGCATCATGGCTTTAAGCTCGTTAACCGTTGTAGCCAACTCAATACGATTGGGCCTTGGCATATCTAGAAGCTAATAACCATCAACTACCGCTACAATCAACTCCAAATTTGATCTTAAGAATTAAATTCTGCCGATAAACGAACATACAATTCTAGTATTAGAAGTACCGTGAAAATTCCATTTATAAGAATAAAATCCGAAGTCGCCATTGACCCTGTATGCAACATGAAGGTCAACACTGACAACCCTCCAGGGGGAACGGCTACTTTTCAAGGTAACGCCTATTACTTCTGTGGTCCTGGATGCCGCGTTGCGTTTGAAGAAGATCCCCAAGGCTACATCTCAGGAGAAAAATCGATAGATATGTAGACTATCCAGAGATTTTTCAACCGCCTATGCAATCACAACTATGATGCACGGAATCTAAATTAGAGCCAATTTCAAAATCATTAAATCAGGAATATAAATGCCCAAAACTGAACCTCCAGCGGCTGACGGCCTGGCCATCGTTTACACACACCCCACATGTGGCTATTGCGACTTACTTAAAGAGGATCTGACAAAGGACAATATCCCGTACCGTGAGATAGACGTCTCGAAACAGCCTGAACAATGGACAGAAGTAGAACGACTTTCAGGTGGCGATAAAATCACACCGGTAATGGTTACGGCCGAAGGTGACGTGGAGATCGGCTACAAAGGTATTGGCTGTAATTACGGATAATTACTTGATGCCTCGATTGTGGTTCCCAGACCCTTTCAGGCTGTTGACTGACCTTGGGTTCCAGCCGTACTCTCAATGTCAGCGGTTAATTCTGCAACAAGGTCCCGTGGTGTAGCGGCCTAACACGCCTCCCTGTCAAG
>Ga0315338_1003877_pt1 | contig 12452 bp, 16 predicted proteins | sample ASW8metaG_FD_204518 | JGI IMG/M metagenome (GOLD analysis project Ga0315338, IMG submission 204518) | Ammonia-oxidizing marine archaeal communities from Monterey Bay, California, United States - ASW #8 | ecosystem: Environmental > Aquatic > Marine > Coastal | place: USA: California | collected... | reverse complement strand
TCCTCTCTCATTGGACAGGAGGAATAAGTGGACGCAGAAAAAATTTTAGCCCAAAGCATTTTGACGACAGGTGCCGGCGATTCATTTGTTTTTCTATTTACGGTCTTTGTTTTGGCTGTATTTGTTGGCTTTTATGTGGTTTGGAGTGTTACACCAGCCTTGCATTCACCGTTAATGAGCGTAACTAACGCGATTTCGTCAGTAATAATTGTAGGTGCTTTGATTGCGGCCGGCCCGTCCGATTTAAGCTTCTCCAAGGTAATGGGATTTTTTGCTGTTGCCTTGGCGTCGATCAATATATTTGGGGGCTTTATAGTTACCCATCGCATGCTTGCTATGTTCAAGAAAAAAGGAGGAACCAAGGGTCAACGATGAGTGATGATCTTAAAGGTTTCTTCTATCTAGTCTCTGCTGTTTGTTTCATACTGGCCTTAAGGGGTCTTAGTTCACCGGAAAGTGCGCGTAAGGGTAATATTCTTGGTGTCACTGGCATGATTATTGCTGCCGGGGTTACGCTTTTAGATCCAAGTATTTTAAGTTTTGAATTGATAATTTCCGGTGCCTTGATTGGCGGTGCAATCGGCACTTTCATTGCTTTGAGGATACAAATGACGGCTTTGCCCCAGCTTGTCGCTTGTTTTCATTCACTAGTAGGTCTCGCCGCAGTTTTCGTGGCCGTGGCCGCGTTCTTCGAACCAGAGTTGTACGGTATTGGCACAAAAGGTGATATTAAGGCGGCTAGCCTAATAGAGATGTCTCTCGGCACAGTTATCGGTGCGGTTACTTTTTCAGGTTCAATCGTTGCATTTGCCAAACTGCAAGAACTCGTGAAGGGCGCGCCTATCACATTCAAGGGTCAACACTCAATCAATGCGGTGCTAGGTCTGCTTCTGTTGGTATTGGTCTTTTGGTTGGTAATTTCAAATAACGGGCAGATTTTTTGGGCAGTTATAGTGCTCTCTTTGCTGATTGGTTTTCTAATAATTATTCCAATCGGAGGAGCTGACATGCCCGTAGTTGTTTCCATGCTAAATTCATACTCGGGTTGGGCGGCTGCAGGTATTGGTTTCACTCTCTCTAACACGGCGTTGATCGTTACGGGCGCGCTTGTCGGTTCATCGGGTGCCATACTTAGTTACATCATGTGTAAAGGCATGAACCGATCAATATTCAATGTTTTACTTGGTGGTTTTGGTAGTGGGTCGGAGGTAGGGTCTGCTTCGGGGGTGGAAACAAAAAGAGCCGTCAAATCTGGCTCAGGCGAGGATGCTTCTTTCATTATGAAGAATGCCGGCCGGGTAATTATCGTTCCTGGTTATGGTATGGCAGTTGCCCAGGCACAGCACGCACTCCGGGAGATGTCGGATCTTCTCAAGGGAGAGGGAGTAGAAGTTTCCTACGCAATACATCCTGTTGCAGGTAGGATGCCAGGCCATATGAACGTTTTGCTAGCTGAAGCGAATGTCCCATACGACGAGGTTTTTGAATTGGAAGAAATTAATTCTGAATTTCCAAAGGCAGATGTAGCATTTGTTATTGGTGCCAATGACGTAACAAATCCAGCGGCAAAAACCGATCCGTCTAGTCCAATTTACGGTATGCCCATACTGGAGGTTGAGAACGCTGATACAGTATTATTCCTGAAACGGTCAATGGCATCGGGGTATGCAGGAGTGGACAACGAACTATTCTTCCGTGACAATACCATGATGCTGTTTGGAGATGCCAAGGCTACGACCGATGCGATTGTTCAGAGTTTAGGTCAAAAATAGGGCTTACGCTGGTCGTTATTCCATAAAAATTAACACTAGTTTTCTTATCTTCTTGTCTAAAAGAAGTGTATCTACTTGGGAAAAAATTTAAAAACCCTCGCGTTCTAGACGCTTCCTTTCAAGTTTCCTGGCGCGGCGAACCGCTTCCGCTTTTTCCCTTGCTTTCTTTTCAGAAGGCTTTTCGTAGGACCGCCGAAGTTTCATTTCCCTAAAAACACCCTCTCGCTGCATTTTCTTTTTCAGCGCTTTTAGTGCCTGGTCGACATTGTTATCACGTACAGTTACATGCAACTGAATTAAACTCCTTATAAACAAACGTTTAAGCGCCCGGTTTCTACCATACGGCTATCAATTTGTGAAGCCTAATAAATAATTAAATAGAGTATTATACGGCGTTAGACGTAAACAGATTTATTTGCCATATTGGACCTATGTCTATACTCAAGATAGCAAAAATGGGTAACCCCGTGTTGCATCAGATAGCAAAAAGAGTTGACGACCCCAGCAACCCTGAAATTAAAGCGATCGTGAGCGATATGCTAGAAACACTCGAAGATTCAGAAGGGATTGGTCTCGCTGCGCCTCAGGTTCATATACCCATGCGTGTTGTTGTTTTTTTTGTGCCCGAAAAAAGGGTTGGTGTGAGCGAAGATGATGAAGTTGAAGAACAATTGACGATCATGGTAAATCCTGAAATAGAGCCCCTAACGGAAGAAAAAGTATTGGATTGGGAGGCATGTTTGTCTGTACCCAATATGATGGGGTGTGTTCCAAGGCACATTAAGATCCGTTATAGTTGGATTGACCTAAGTGGATTGCGGCAAGAAAGAGTGGCGGCGGGGTTTCACGCACGAGCCGTCCAACATGAATGCGATCATTTGGACGGCATTCTATATCCAATGAGAATGCATGATTTCCGTTTGTTTGGATACTCGGACGAGGTAAAACGGAATCAGGAACTGATTAAAGCGGGCGAAGCGGCAAGAATTGACGGAAAGGGTGAAAGTTGAGCAATTTGGATAAAACTCGGCATCTTATTTTGGCCCGCGCGTTGGCTCATGTGGTTTTTGACGGCTGGAGTTGGAATGCACTAAAAGCTGCAGCAAAGGATGCTAATATAGATTCTATTATGCTCAAAAGAGCCTTTCCGAAAGGGCCCCGTGACCTGGTTTATTATTTTAGTGAAAGCGCCGACAAGTTGATGCTAGAAGAGCTTGGACACTTAGATATAGGGTCACTACCTGTGAGGGAACGGGTAGCAACGGCTATCAAAATTCGCCTCCAGCAAAATATAGTACATAAGGAAGCATTGCGTAAGCTCCTTTCTTATTTGGCGCTTCCGAGAAACTTCCTATTAAGTGCCCGTTTAACTTATAGGACAGTGGACTCTATTTGGTACTTTGCTGGGGATAACTCAACTGATTTCAACTTTTATACAAAACGTGGGTTACTCGCAGGGGTTTACACCTCCACTATCCTTTACTGGCTTGCTGATCAATCAGAAGACTGCACCAGCACTTGGGCATTCCTAGATCGTCGTATTTCAGAGGTTCTAAAAATTCCATCCTTGACCGGGGCATTTAAAAAACAGGCTTTGGGCGCCCTTTCTAAGTTCAAGAGGACGCGTTCAAGGATCTTTCTTTGAGTGATTTTAACACATATAAAAGGAAAGTTGAAATTTGTAGTTCCAGAAAATAACTTCGTATTCCAACCTCGATGTGCGCATGCTTAACTAAAGGTAACTATATGTTCTGACTTGGGAAAGGCGCTTTAGATCTATTTCGGGCAGCCAAATTTATCATCATATTAATTCTGCGGAGTTTCAATTACTGACGCAGTCTGGTTAGCTCTAAATTTCTCTAGGTTATGTGAGATAGTTGGATCGGATAGTGCTAAAATACTTGCAGCCATAATAGCAGCGTTAATTGCACCGGATCGTCCAACTGCAAGTGTACCTACCGGAATACCAGCCGGCATTTGGACCATTGATAAGATTGAATCGAGACCACCCATGACTTTGCCTTCCATGGGTACTCCCAGAACGGGTATAGGAGTGATGGCTGCGGTTGCTCCCGGCAAAGCAGCAGCCATACCAGCGCCAGCAATGATCACTTTTAGACCATTTTCTTTCGCACCGGTTGCGTATTCCGTCAGTCGACTTGGTGTACGGTGCGCCGAAACTACCAGCGTTTCATTAGTGATCATAAGTTTATCTAGAGTTTCCTTGCTATGCCTCATTGTTGCCCAGTCTGACTGGCTGCCCATGATTATACCGACTAACGGTCTATTATCAGACATCAAATAAATCTCTGCTTTTATTTCAAGGGACGTTATACAATTTTAATAAAAAGAGTGACAAGTGTAGTTGTAATTTCTGCAAACGTTTAGGCGATGATGTCCGGCAATAAACCTGCTTCAATTCTCGAAATCTCGTCTTTCAATTGAAGCTTTTGTTTGTTTAAACGTTGAATTTTTAGTTGATCATTATTAAAATTCCGGATCAAATCCTGGATATACTCATCTACCTCACGATGACGAAATTTTAAGTCTTCTAACTGCTTCAATGCATCATTTTGAATATTCATATCCAACTTTCTTGGTTTCGTTCATTTTGGATATAATAATAATACTATAACAATATTTTATGAGACTTTAGAATATTAAATAAAAAGATTATAAATGAACACCTTGGAAAGTTGGCCTGACAATCCCTTTTGGGATTTTTCCATCGATTTTTATGGTCGTGATGGGGTAGAGGAGCGCCTGCTTTTACTTCAAGGAAATCTAAATGTTGATGTCAATTTGGTGCTTTACTGCTATTGGGCTGGTTATATAGGTGCGCCTTTTCTGACCGAATCGGACGTCAATAATGTGTTGGAATTAATCAAGGCTTGGCAAAACAATATAGTACAGCCGCTCCGAGAACTCCGTTCTAAACTGAAAAATAATTCCATCATTAAACAAAATTCATGGTCTGGTGAAATTCGTAATAAAATAAAATTAGCAGAATTGGATGCGGAGCGTTTGGAGCAGTTGATTCTATATCAGGAATATTCGTTGACCGGTGATCGAAATATTCAAATGACGGAAAAATGCAGACGGGCTAGAGCAAACGTAGCTCTATATATAAATTGCCTGAATAGAAAACCAAACTCTAAACATCTTATTTTAATAGATGAACTCCTAGCCAGACTGTTCAATTAGCGTTGTTTGCAAGTTGAATTGTGGTTTAGCGACTAGCTATTATAGAGTCAAAATTACTTTTCAGAGAGCCCAAATTAGCAAGAAAGATTGTGTTTTATACTAGAAATATTTTTCTATTCGGCTTATCATCCGCCCATGACTTTGTACTGTAAAACGGAGGTGCGTCAATGATTGAGCCAGATCAAGCCGAGATGCTAAAATCCAAGCATCGTAAATTGGAAGATCAACTTGAAATCGAAAATGCTCATCCGTACCCTAATAAAGTCCTTGTTAGTGATCTCAAACGTCAGAAACTCCGAATAAAAGATGAATTGTTAAGCCTGAAGGCTCTTTAGTAATCTGCCATTATTCCCCGAAAACGTGGTAAAAATGTATTTAGAGGTGGGGCAGGGTTGCTTTATGTTTGTGATTTTTCGGCTTTTTGTCTAAGCAGAAACTTTTGGATTTTTCCAGTTGAAGTTTTGGGAATGGCGCCAAAAATAACATTCCTTGGACATTTAAAATGTGCGAGTTTGTTTCGGCTGTGAGTGATAATGTCTTCTTCTGTGGTTCCTGCGTTTGGGTTTTTTAACTCTATAAAAGCGCAAGGACTTTCACCCCATTTTTCGTCAGGTTTGGCTACCACAGCCGCGGTCAAGACGTTTGGGTGCATGTATAAAGCGTTCTCCACTTCAATGGAGGAGATGTTCTCACCTCCTGAAATAATGATGTCTTTGGACCGGTCTTTTAGTTCAATATAACCGTCAGGATGCATTACAGCTAGATCACCACTGTGGAAATACCCACCAGAAAACGCCTCTTTGGTTGCCGCAGGGTTTTTTAGATACCCCTTCATCAAGTTATTACCGCGGAACATAACTTCACCCATCGTTTTTCCATCTGCTTTTACTCGTTTCATGGTTTTAGAATCACGAACGCTGAGCGATTCTAAAACAGGATATTCAACACCTTGCCGCGATTTTAATCGGGCTTGTTCGGCGATTGGTTCGTTATTCCATTTATCATGCCAAGCGCAAACGGTTGCCGGACCATAGGTTTCAGTCAGTCCATATGCGTGAGTGATATGGAAACCAATATTTTCTATCTCTTTAATTGTAGAAACAGGTGGTGGAGCTCCGGCAGTCATCACTTTTACTGTATGATTAAATTTCTGGCGTTCAGAATTTTCTGCATTTACTATCATGGAGAGTACAATTGGCGCACCGCAAAGGTGGTCTACTCTATAGCTTTTGATAGCGTTATAAATACTAGTTGCGTTAACGTTTCTTAGACAAATATTGGTACCGTTAACCGCTGCGATCGCCCAAGGAAAGCACCAGCCATTGCAATGAAACATGGGAAGTGTCCATAGATATATTGGTCCTTGTAACATGTTCCACGCCAAAATATCTCCTATAGCGTTCATGTATGCACCTCTATGATGGTACACGACACCTTTGGGATTACCTGTTGTACCAGAAGTATAATTGAGAGAAATCGCGTCCCACTCATTTTCTGGCAATGTCCAGGCGAAATTTGGGTCGCCGCTTGCGATAAAATTCTCGTAGTTAGTTTCTCCTAATAACTCACCGTCCGGGGCAAGGATGTCATCTATATCAATCACGATTGGCTTAACTTCAGCAAGTTCTAGCGCGGTTTTAATAGTTTTTGAAAACTCACGGTCCGTAAATAGTACTTTTGCTTCAGCATGATCTAAAATGAATGCTATTACTGGTGCATCGAGTCGGATATTTAACGCATTTAAGATTGCGCCTATCATTGGAACACCAAAATGAGCCTCATAAAGCTCTGGTGTGTTTGCTCCCATAAATGCCACCGTATCACCTTTTCTAACACCTTCAGCTTTCAAGGAAGAAGCTAGGCGACGGGCTCGTTCATAGGTCTCAGTCCAAGAGTATTTTCTGTCCCCGTGTACCACAGCTGTTAAATTTGGATAAATTCGCGAAGTTCGGGCAATAAAACTTAGGGGAGTTAATGGAGTGTAATTGGTATCGTTCGATTCAAGGTGTTGTTCAAAAATGTTTACTGGAGATTTTAATACCACCATGCCGCTCCTCCATGTAGCAAAAAATCATAATTCATGTTTCTAACACCAGACAATGACATCCTACGGTCAAAATTCTTTAATCTGCCGATGTATCCAATTCTAGGGAGATGTTTTCAATTTGGTGCTTAATTTGTGGGTTTAGTTCCAAAGACCTCCGACACGGATGGTATATCTTTTTCCTCAACGGAGGAATTCGCCGCTGGCATATCACTCCAAGGGGATACGGGTATATTTTCTGATGTTTGAGAGGACGGGTTGGTGATGTTTTCCTCCGGAACTTGTGAGGTGTCTTGCGTGGAATTTGCCGAATTTTCTGCCGGCATTGCGTCCGGCTCTGTAGCTTTTCCAGGAACAGTATCGTGGTTTCCAACCCGGGCTCGGGCTATCATAACCATTTTTTCCAGTTCAGAAGCAGAGCATAGACCTAAATATATTGGGCTTTGCGGGGTAATACTGGGTGTGTTTCGATGTGTTTTTTCTCGCACAGAAGTGATGGTGGGTTTAGTCGTACCGATTAAGCGACTAATTTGGGCATCACTTAGTTCTGGGTGAGAACGCAACAACCAAGCTATAGCATCAGGGCGGTCTTGACGTTTTGAAATAGGGGTATAACGCGTCCCTTTCTGGCGTGACTTGGGTAAAGGTACAGTCGGCTTAGACATCTCAAGACGAGCAGAGGGATCTAACTCACATCGCTTGATTTCTTCCTTTATCAGCTGTCCATTAACGGTAGGATCTAGTCCTTGCATTCCGGGAGCAACCTCCCCGTCAGCGATAGCCTGAACCTCCAAACCGTGTAGGCCGCAAAACTCAGAAATTTGCTCAAAAGTTAACATCGTATGATCGACGAGCCATACGGCGGTCGCCTTCGGCATTAGTGGCAGCGCCATTCTTTTAAATCCTAAAGTTACGTGGGGACGTTGATACGAACATGCGCGTTTCAACCTGAACAAATATACCGTTGGTACAGCAATGCGTCAAACATGACCGGTTAAGATCCTTAGTGAAATTTGTTCGAGCGTGGGTTGATTAGCATGTCATAGCATAGCATAGATATGGCGTAGACGGAGGAGGGCATTAAATTGGACCTAAATGACCTAGAACCAAAGAATGTAAAACCAAAACCTATCAATTTAGAAGTAATGTCTATAGAAGCACTATACAATTATATTGGGGAACTGGAAGATGAGATAAACCGGACCAAGAACGAAATTTCTGCTAAGGAAGTGGCGAGAAAAGGAGCAGAAAAAGTATTTAAAAAATAACCCGAAGTCTAAAGACTTGGGGCTAGGCTGTTAGTTAGGCTGTTATCCTCACAATGTTTTGCCTTCCGCTGCTTTGGAATCTGTTGCAGGGCCGGTTTGGTATATTGGTTTTTTCCCAAATAGCACAATCTTGATCAGATTTCTTTTTTGAGACCTAAATCTTGAAAACGTTTGTTGAATTTGGCTACCTGACCACCGCTATCCACTAATCGATGCTCCCCGGTCCAGGCAGGGTGAGACTTGGAATCTATGTCCAGCTTCATGGTATCGCCAGGTTCGCCCCAAGTGGAACGAGTTTGAAATTCTGTTCCATCCGTCATTACAACTGTAATTTCATGATAATCCGGATGAATTTCTTTCTTCATCGATTAACTCCTAGCAAATTGGGTGAGTTATATACAGAAACTGTTGTTTCGGTGCAAGGGCCCAACTTTCAAATATTAGCTCTCTTTGGTCCTTAAAAGTTTTGCAGAGACAGTTACAGCTAATACTAGAAACATTAGTAACGCACCAGCAAAGAATGGCCAATCTTTGCCAAGAAAAGCGAATATATAACCGCTACCTATAGGACCCATTGCACGTGCCAGTGTCGAAGCCGATCGGCCTATGCCAAGTATAGTTCCTTGGTCTCTTTTTGAAACCTGCAAGGACAGGCGACTGGACAAGGCTGGAGATGCCAGGCTAAAGCCGTAGGTTACAATAGCCATGGCGATCAGCAAAAATTCCAGCGTATCAGAAAACGGGATCATTACGAGCCCTATGAATAGTGCAACGAAACCCTGTTGAATTAGCGCTGGTTCACCCCATTTCTTCGACATGGGGCCCACAATGGTTCCTTGAACGATAGCGCTGAGAATCCCTGTATAGGCAAAAATATAGCCGTTTTGAGCTACTCCCCAGCCAAAAGTACGTTCCGTCCACATTGCAAACGTCGCTTCCAAGGCAGCAAATACAAATACTGCCATGAAAGTAAGGAAAAGAGTGGCCCGGATTTCGGGTCGAGAGATAGTAAGGCTAAGTTGGGTCCAGCGTTCGGCTGAAGTCTGGCTCGATATATCCAAACGCAATTCCGGTGTCAGAGATTCTTTGAGAAATATCGTTGCGAATATGAGTGCCAAGCCAGAGAAGCTGGCAGCAACAAGTGAGGGTAAGAGGAAGTTTGTGTTTGCAATATCACTTCCGGCTAATATTCCGCCAATAGCTGGACCAGCAATAAATCCTAATCCGAATGCAGCACCAATTAGCCCCATTCCCTTTGCACGATCATTCTCGCTGGTAATATCAGCCATACTGGCGAATGCGCATGAAATACTGCCCGCCATAAATCCGCCCCAAGCGCGTGCTAAATATAGTGAACCGAGGTCGGGCGCACTTGCAAGCCAAACATAGCCAAGGGCCGTGCCAGCTAAACTAATAAGAAGAATTGGTCGCCTGCCATGTTTGTCACTTAGCCTTCCCCAAAGTGGCGATGAAACAAATTGTGTAAAAGAATATGATGCCATTAATAACGTAACTTGATCGGGTGATGCGTCGAAATGCTCACCGTAGAATGGCAGTAATGGAATAATAATTCCGAAGCCGACCAGATTGATAAATACTATAGCAAATAGGATGAGCATACTTAGAGATCTACTTTAATGTGAGAATTTTCTCACCGCTGCGTGAGTTTTAACTCTATTCGGCGATTCCGAATATAGGCTTCCTCTGTATCCCGCGGATCGATTGGCTGAAATTCACCAAACCCTGTTGCCGCCAAATTAGTGGGTGAGATGCCCCGTTGTACAAGAAATTTGACGACTGAAATAGCACGAGCGGTTGATAACTCCCAGTTTGAGGGGAAACGTGTTGTTCTAATAGGGATCTGATCAGTATGGCCGTCTACTCTTAAAATCCAATCGATATTTTTTGGAATTTTAACCGTGATAGCTCTTAAAGTACCGGCAAGTTGCTTAATTTGCTTTTGCCCCTCACTTTCTAGCTGATCTGAGCCTTTACTAAAAAGAACTTCTGATTGGAAAACGAAACGATCTCCAACAATGCGTATACCTGGTTGAGAGCCGAGCACATCGCGTAATCGTCCGAAAAACTCAGAGCGATAACGGGCGAGTTCCTGTACCTTACTGGCAAGAGCTGCATTTAGGCGTTTACCCAAATTAGCAATCTTAACACGCCGCTGTTTTGCAATCTTTTCAGAAGCTTCAAGGGTATTTGCGATCTGAAGAATTTGCTTCCTAAGTGCGGTAACTTGCTTATTTAGAAGTGCTACTTGCGCGCGAGCTGTCTGAGATAGTTTTTTCTCAGTTATGAGTTGTTCGTCTTTATTCGAGACTTTACTGAGCAACTGGGCGACTTTATCTTCTAGTTCTTCTCGAAGGGCTTTTAACGCCTCAACATCACCACGAAGTGTGCCAATCTGGGTCAATTGGCCTTCAATAATTTTCTCATTTTCCCCTATATTGGAGAATGAAATTGCCAATTCGTTTTTAAGACTAGCAGCCAGTTCTTCTGCCGTTTCGGCCCGGAGCTTGAGATTTGCGACTTGTTGTTTGTAACCATCTCTTATTGAGATGGAAGCCTGAAGCTCGTCTGATAATTTTGCTGTACTTTCCCGAAGTTCCTCATTGGCTTGACGCTCCAAACTTAACAGATCGGCTAAGTTAGATACTTGCCCTTGTAACCGTTCAAGGGCTTCATCACGCCCGGTTAAAGCATCATTCAAGAAAAATTGGGCGATGACGAAAACCATCAAAAGAAATATAATTACCATCAGCAAGGCCGCTAGTGCATCAACAAAACCCGGCCATATATCGGTACGGTGCTGATTTCTACTAATCATAGTAGGCCAATTGTTGCGCCTTTATTTTGTGTTCTTGAAACTGGCCGCAATAGTTCGAGCTAATAGTTTGATCTCACTTCGTAATTGCTTGATCAAATCCGCTCGTCCAGAGGATAACTCTTCCAATACGCGGGAAACATATACCTCTATATTTCGAATATTGGCTTGGGTTACCTCATCCAGGCTATTACTGCTATTTCGATTATTTTCGGCGAGTTGATCAAGAACCAGTTGCAGATCGGTTTGGTTTTTAGCCAGGCTGACTAAAATATTCTGTTCCGCCCGCATTTGATCCCCCAGGGTGCTAAGTCCATCGGTAAGTTTTATAAGATTGGTGCTACTTGCAATGTTACTTTCTTCCCCGCGAACTAACGTCCTCTGAAGGTTCTCAAGGCTCTCTGCCGTTTGTTCGAGGAGAGCTTGAACATAGGCGGGCACAGATGCCTCTCCGTCGGCGGTCAATGCGCCAGAAGAAAGACGAGTAAGGCTGGATAGCCATTCTTCCAAATCGTTATAAAATCTGTTCTGAGCTTGGCTAGCCTGAAGGTCTAAGAATCCAAGAACGAGTGAGCCCGCTAAACCGAAGAGGGAAGATGAAAATGCTGTGCCCATACCATCTAAAGGCGCGGTCAGACCTCTTTTTAGATTTGAAAATACCGCGGTAACATCATCACCACCGACGTTCAAACCACCAATGACATTTCGGATAGATCCAACCGTTTCTAATAACCCCCAGAAAGTGCCGAGCAAGCCTAAAAATATTAGAAGTCCAATGGTATAACGTGACAAGTCCCGTGATTCATCTAGCCTTGAAGCAATACCATCTAGAAGTGAACGCATCGATTGAGCGGAAAGGCTGAGTGTATCCTTTCGTTCACCCAACATGGTAGCCATCGGAGCCAGTAAGCGCGGATTTCTGGCCAACGATAGACCGGGTAAATTTTTTCGAAATAGTTCTATCCAGGTGACTTCGGGAAAAAGAACCAAAACTTGGCGCAAATTATAAATTATTCCTAAAAACAGAACACCAAGTATAACGCCATTTAAAAATACGTTTGCCTGAAAGGCTCGTTCTAGAGGGGAAATTAAAAATATGCCCATTACAGCCAGCGCTAAAATGAACAACGCCATTCTAACGACGAAGCGCTGGGGAGAAGTCACTCGATCACTCCTGGAGGTCCTCGCAAGAGTTTAAATTAAGTCCAACGACCCAAAGTTCTTCTTGTATTTGCCTATTGCCCAATAACACGTAGATCAACTCTGTTTGGTAATCCAGAGGATACTTTGTTGCCCAATGCTCTAACATCGATCCGTGTGCCCCGAACTCC
>Ga0315338_1003876_pt1 | contig 12461 bp, 19 predicted proteins | sample ASW8metaG_FD_204518 | JGI IMG/M metagenome (GOLD analysis project Ga0315338, IMG submission 204518) | Ammonia-oxidizing marine archaeal communities from Monterey Bay, California, United States - ASW #8 | ecosystem: Environmental > Aquatic > Marine > Coastal | place: USA: California | collected... | reverse complement strand
ATATCATCCAATCGGCGCCATATTCTTCGGTCTGTACTGGTTTGTAATCTTCGTGTTTAATTGCGCCCCCGAAACTTACAACTTCAAATTTACCAGTCCTTAAAAGAGACTCAATCACATATCGTGTTTGAGTTCCAACGCCAGATGGCGAGAGCGGGTGATCACTTATCGTAAAAACCTTTATTTTCTTTTTCAATTTATCCTCTTTTATGTGCAATGTTCAGTATTAAGAAACTCGCAAGGACCAAATGGTCCATGACATGCGAGTTTATTTTTTGTGAACTTCTTATTTGTTATATTATATACTGCTTTGTTCAAAAAGTTAATAGCATTTTTTGTTCTTTTTTCTCCGCTGGAGACTCTGAATATTTCTATCTTTTCTTTTTTCGCTGTTCGTTTCAACAATCCAAAGTGAACTTCAACGTCTTTTGGATCTACGTTGTGCTTTTGAGAAAAATATCTCTTATAATATACCAATTGATATAAAATCATTTTATCAGATTTTTTTCTAGTATCCCAACCCCAAGAACAAGACTTCCAGTCAATAACATGATATTTTTCATCTGGTGTTTTTATAACTAAGTCGATGTACCCTTTGAAGTTATAATCTTCAAAACCGTCAATAGGTTCCATTAACTGTTCTTCAACCGATATAACTTCATAATCATCCCCAAAGTACTCTCTTACTGCTGGTATTACGAGCGGGAAAAGATCGTGGGCTTGAAAAACCATGTTCTTTATTAAATTATGGTCACAGTCTACTGACTCTGGCAAACTTGTTAGCTCTTCTTTAAAAGATGCTTTAAAAGTTTCGTCAGGGTTAGAGCACTTTTCCATCAGTAATTGTTCGCACACTGTATGCATTGCGGTCCCAAAAGCAGTGAACACATTGCCTTGGAATAATCTTAATTTATCGATGTAGGTTAATTTATGATAAAATGGGCACCGATCCCAGTTCTTTAACTCTGAAAATGAAATGTGCGACATTTAAGACTCTTTCTTTGAAGTTGTTGGTGTTTTTGTGGTCGGTCGTGTCGTTTTGGTCGATGATTTTGCTTTCGGGCGGGGTTTCGAAACACGAACGGATGTATCAACGAAGGTCCAAGCTGCAGTAAGGTTTTTGTTGTCTAAATTACCAGCTAAGGCAGTTGGAGTCAAACATTCTCCAGGTGAAAACCCGTTTTCCTCTAAATGCTGCCTTGCATCTAATTGATTAATTCCAATTATTTTATACGCTGCCTTCATTCGAGGATTTAATACAACGCTCACCTCTATGAAAGCACCATCCTGGTGCTTTCTCTTGTTAATATTCCAATTCATTTTTTTCTCCTGTTATAAGTCTCTTAATTTCATGAATAAGTATGGACAACCACTTCTTAACCATTCTTGCTGACTTCCGTAATAATATTGTGTGAATCCAGTTGCAAAGTATTCACGCAAGGATGTAATTGAATATGGAGTCAGAAATAGATCCATAGTTAAAGCTTGCAATTTTGGGTATCCAATAGTCTCATATAATAGTATATCAAATTCTGTTGAATAATGCAAGCTTAAAAAATCTTCTAATGAAACATTATACCCTTCTTCTTTCAGAATGTAAAATAGTTTCTTTCTTTTCCCAATAAACTCTCGTTCAATGTTGTTATCAGCGTATATCTGGTCTGTTAGAGTTTCTTCTACATTATGTGCGATTTCATGAATAATATCATCGATCATGTCTTCTTCATCTCTCTGATTATTCGTGACATACACTGTGCCATCTTGAAAAAAGGCATTAACCTTCTTTTTTGCGAACTCCTCAAACTGACCGACATATATTCCATCAATTCCATAAAAGAACCTCTCGGGAATATGCTTTTCGATCATCCCTATTACAAAGGGCAAATTAAAATTGTCTGGTAAAGAGTCTTTTATGTACATATCAACTTCTGGAGTTACAGAATGTTGGACTCTTTCTACTAAAATTTTTGTTTGAGATTGACGAATATAATCTGCTATTTTATTCTTCTGTTTCATTGCTCTGAACACTCTCAACATCAGTTAAGGCTTGCTGATATCCTCTCATGAAGTTTTCTTCTGCAACAACAAATAAAAATTCTGGAAATTCATTTGCGATTGTTCCAACAATCATATCAACAGTGACATTTCCGTCTTCTGGCTCATGCAATTCACCTGTATAGTTAACCAACCATTCTTTAAGAGGCGAGTCGCTATTGACAACTTCGTCCTGAGTTGGGTTTTTTTCTGTGTTGTTTTCTTTAAAATCGATATCAGCCATTAGAGTTCTCCTTTTCGTCTGATTTATGTATAACTATGTTACCACATTTATCATATAATATTAAGTCCCCATTTAAAATTTTTACTTCTTTTTTTTTGTTATACCCACACCATTTCCAATGTTCTTTCGGAATTGTGTTTAACTGAGATGGATATATGGGATCGATTTTCTTTATTCTCATCTTATTCTCCTGTGAAAAATATAGTCACAAGCAAACATAATTGAATACACGAGTGTATAACCACCCACTATCATTAAGAATGTGTGTGTTCCGTTGTCCATTTTTTTATAAAATCTTTGCCGCTAGCGTTGCGATCTTAGATCTTTCTCCCCTTAATAGCGTTATATGTCCAGATATGTCAAAAGGCTTGAATTTTTCAACAGCGTAAGTCAATCCATTTGAGATCTCGTCAACATAAACATTGTCGATTTGCTCAACATCTCCAGTTAGAATAATTTTTGTTCCTTCACCGACTCTTGTCAAAATAGTTTTAACCTCATGTTGCGTTAATTGCTGGCATTCATCAATAATAATATAAGCGTTGGCTATAGAACGGCCACGAATATAAGTTAACGCCTCAATCTCTATTATACCATTTTCTAAGTACATGTCAAGCGTTTTTTTATCGGCACCCATTAAATATTCAAGATTATCTCGAATTGGAGAAATCCATGGATCCATCTTTTCTTCCAGGGTACCCGGTAAAAAGCCTATATCTCGCCCCATAGGCTCGATAGGGCGCGAGACTATGAGTTTCTTATATCTAACGTCTGCGGCCGAATCTGGGGGCTCCAGGACCTGTTCTAGGCCTGCTGCCAGTGCGCAGAGAGTTTTCCCTGAACCGGCGCGGCCAACAAGACTGAGAACTTTAACATTTGGGTCCATCAAGAGGTTCATTGCAAAGTTCTGCTCTTTATTTCTTGGCCGAACGCCCCAAATATCTGAGTATTCTACCATTTTTCGCAGTGGCATATTGTAACTATCGAATCTCGCTAACGCTGTTCTTTTCTCATTTGAATTTGACACCAGCATTACGAACTGGTTTGAATAAAACGCTTCTTCCTGATCTTCTTCTTCAATGTAGATGTCTTCGCCGTTATAAAATTGATCTATAATTTGGTCATCGACAAGGTGCCTTTTAAACCCATCGTATAAATGATCTGCGCGTTCAATAATTCGCTTTGTGTTATAATCTTCTGCGTCTAAACCAATAGCATCACATTTAACACGCATATTAATGTCACGAGAAACTAATATTACTTCTCTATCTGGCTTATTTTTCTTTTCAGATAAGGCCGTGCTGATAATAATATTGTCTGGGTCTGTCTTTTCGAAATCTGATGGAAGATTCGAAAATTCATGAGATCTAGCAAATACTTTTCCTAAATTTTCATCAATGTCAACACCTTCATAGAGACTCCCCTTTGTTCGAAGCTCATCTAAAATTCGAATTATTTGCCTAGCATTAGCTCCAACGCTATCTTGTCGCTTTTTATGATTATCAATTTCCTCAAGTACTTTCAATGGCACAATAATATCATTGTCACCAAAACATCTTATCGCGCCTGCATCAGTTAGATATACACTAGTATCGAGAACATATGTTTTTTTAGCCATTACTCACCACTATTTGTTGTAAATAGTTTCAATAAGAAATTAATTAAGCGTTAGGCCTTGGTTTGGTACAACTAATATTTGCGTCATGACGCCATTTGCGTCGGGGATCATAATATCTACAGGGTTTATTATTCTATAATTGTTACCCTGGCAAGCTTCGCCATTTTGTGGGTTGCCGCCGATTCTATAAAGGTTAGGATTACTGAGTCCTTTATGGTATACCAAACTGCTAGTTCCGACGATCTTTTCGGTGGGGGTCGGGTGTGTGGTATCGGTGCGCATGCTCGCTACGCAACCTGCCAATAATAAAGAAAAAACTGTAATTTTTAGTGTGGTTTTCATTCTATACTCCATGTACATATATAGTCTTTTATTTCCGATTCGTCCTTTTATATTCTACTTAAAATATAGGAGACAAAAAATGAAACGAACCAACCAGTCATTCATAGCATTATTATTATCATTATTCTTAATTCTTTCAACAGGATGCGGAATAACAAGCTGCTCGATAGATAGAAATCATGTAGAGCGAGGAGATGGAAGCCTAGATCTTCCGCGGAGAGCGTTCGTTAAAATAGAAACAGCCATTAAGTTTAAAATGTGTAACCCGACCAACCCAAAAGAATGTGTTGAACGAGTGGCCGGCTCTAGCGCATCTGGTTTTATAGTAAAAAATGCGGCTGGGGGATCTTTCGTGGTGACCGCTGCTCATGTTTGCGACGTTTCAGATATTGTATCTTCTCTAACAACAGAATTTAGTAGTGTGGTCAGTATTTCTTCTAGAGCCATAAATTTGGACGGAGAAAAACATGAATTAGAAGTTTTGAAATTTCACAGAAAAACTGACCTATGTATGACTTGGGTCCACAATTTAAGAGATCGAGCGGTACCTGTAGCTTGGAGAGGGCCGGAGCCTGGAGATGTAGCATATAATCTTGCAGCACCAATTGGAATTTTTGATAAAGGTATGATCCCGACGATGCACGGCCATTATAATGGAATTTCCAGAGGATTTGCGATGTATTCTGTTCCTGCCGCACCGGGAAGCTCTGGATCTCCGGTTTTTAATTCAGACGGCGAAATTATCGGAATGATCCACTCTGTTTTTACAAGATTTCCGTTTATAACGTTGTCACCAACATATGATGAAATGCGAATATTCATTTCGAAATATACCCAACCTCTATGTCAAAAATGTAGCGGTGCAGTTGAACATACAAAAGAAAAACCTGCTCCGAACACTGATGCTGGTACGCCCTCTGGGAATTGAACCCAGGACTACGACCTTATAAGAGCCGCGCTCTAACCACTGAGCTAAGGGCGTATAAGTAGGAATTTAATCCTTTGTTCTGCGTATGAACTTGACTTTTTTGCCCTTGTGTTCATTTGTTTTTATCATGGCCTCTATAAAAGAGTTTGGAGCGTCAACTTCTACCTCTTCAGTTGATTCTTCCTTAAATACAAAGGTTGTTCCTCTTACTTTTGACCAAAAATTTGAATCATGAGGAATTTGCTCGACACTACTCCATGGGCCACCATATGGTGCGATATTTCCGGATCTATCATATGCGTTAATGTGCATTCTTCTAGATTTTACGCCGGGTTCACCAAAGATATATGCAGCCTGGTCATATTCCAAAGATAATTGCTTTCCTAAGTCAAATAATTCTGTTGGTCTGTCTGCGACGTCTGGGCGAGACTCATCATAGATAATAATCGATTTCTCAGTGACTCTTATCTCGTTTTCATTCTCATCTTCCTCTACCCATGATCCCTGTAACTCTGCAAATGGGTACCCGGAGGCTTTTACGGCTTGTTTTAGCTCTTTATTTCGATTATCGTTCTGTATTCGACTAAATTCGTGTCTGTCGGCCGATATAACTACAAAAGGGATATTTTGATCTTCGATCTTGCTTGCAATACGAGAAAATGTCGTTTCATTTAGTAAATCTACAGTTTTTCTCCATTCGTTCATTATTTCTTTCATTTTCATACCCTTAATTAGTGCGAAAGACGGGATTCGAACCCGTAAGCCCGAAAAAGGCGGCAGATTTTAAGTCTACTGTGTATACCAGTTCCACCACTCTCGCATAAACATAATATAACAAATAATTTACTATTTGTTAACCATCTTTTCTCTTGAACCCAGAATATAGTCTGCAAGCGGCATTACAACACACCAATTCTTATCCTGATCTCTGCCCATGTGGTGATCGTAGTGCCATCTAAGGTATTTCTTGCCCCACTCTACATTATGGTGAGCATATCGGTGTACTACATAATAAGAAACGGCATATAACCCCATTGTTGCTAATAAAAATGGATAATTCCATAAAAAATATGCATGCAATAGAAAAAACACTTGCAGAGACAAAATTTCTTTCATGTAAACCTTGGAATCGTAATTGTTATTTTTCCTGCAGCGGCTGTGATGCTCTTTCCAGTGAAAACTCCAAAAACTTTTCTTATTCTTTCCTATCTCATGAAGAAGGTATTTATGCAAAGCCCAGTCATATAGGTTTGCTGCGATTAATCCTAAAAATATTTGTATTAAAATGCTCATTTTAAGAATATTGTCCAATTTGTGTGATGCTTGCTGGTAACACTCAAACCAAAGTATATGCTATACAATGGGCATGCTGGTTTTCTTCGCAATTTCATGGTTGTTTGAGATAAAAGACTATTATTTTTCTTATTATTGCACTTATAGCAAGCGGCGACACAATTAGCAAAGGATGATTCTCCGCCTTTAGAAACCGGAACAACATGATCAATTGTTAATTTTTTTCTATCTTGTATTTTTCCGCAATATTGACATGTGTAATTGTCGCGCCTTTTTATAAGATTTTTAGAAAATTTAATTTTTGCTCGGTGAAATCTCACTTGATTTTTTAATCTAATTGTAGCTGGAAGGATAATAGAACCATCTACAGTTCTTATTTTTATCTCTTCCCAGCGATCTATTATTTCAATCTTATTTTTTAATAGTAACTTTAGCGCTCTGCTCCAATCCACAAACCTCAATACCCTATAATCTGAATTCAAAAGAAGTATCTTGTTTTGGATTTCTCGCATATTATTCTATTATTTCATCAACTAGCCCGTATTCCAAACAGGTCTCAGCATCAAACCAAAGATCTCGCTTAAGCATTTCGTTTAACTTTCTTTTTGGAATTTTTGTATATTCATTATAATGCTCTTTAATCATCCTCATAAATAAATCATTATTTTCCATCGCATCTTTCATTTCCTCATATTTTCCCCACATCCCTGAAGATAGCTGATGAATGAGCATATATGCGTTTTTTCGAATCTTTCTATGGTGTCCCGCTGTGCTAATCAAAGTTCCAGCAGATGCAGCACAGCCTTCCACAATAGTTTCGATGTGTACTGGAGACGACCTAATGTAATCAACGGTTGAGAAACCAGCGAATACTGAGCCGCCAAAACTGTTAACATGAAGATAAAGTTTTGCAGCTTGAGGATTTCTCAAAATGTTCGCCTGATTTATCAAGTTAATCCCGATTGTATTTAATGTTTTGTTCAACAACAGGATCTTTGGTCTTGTAACCTCGGAATAAAAATACACCGTGTTGTTTGTACTTTCTACAATGTTATTGTCGTCTTTGCTGCCACCTACTGGTGAAGAAATAGCGGCATTTTGCATATCTTCTTCTTTTTTAGCGGCATCGATAGTTGACCAAAAAACGTCTTTCATTATTTTCTCCATTTATTTAAAAAGTATAAGGACGCAGAGAATAGTATATATAACTCCCAGAGCCGCATATGCATATAAATATATTTTATCCAATGTTCTAGCAAAATCTGAGTATTTTACTACGCACCATTTTAAATAAGTAAACATCCATATGGCAGACACTGTTGCAAAATGATATTGCAAAGATATGCTATACAACATTAATGCCACAAGTATAATGCTGAAAACAGCATTTTCTGTCTTTGTAATCTCACGCATCTTTTATAACTAGGCTAATAATACCATATTTCGGAGATTTTGTTCATTTAATAAAAAAAGGGGGCCGAAGCCCCCAATATTATCATATACTCTATTGGCTGTCAACGTTTTTGATGACATCATACACATTATAACGATTGTGGATATTCACACAAGGAATTCCATATTGTTTATTATAATAAGGCGGTGGCTCGGGAGACCAATGCAAAAAGGCCGTGCCATGGCCCCATTTATTTCGCTCAATCTTATAGACTATCCCTGTCCACTTCTTGCGAGTAATGTCATTCGTCTGAATGATCATATCTCCAACTTGCGGGCTTCTATTTTTTCTCATAGATGGCAGCAAGATAGATGCATAGAACCATCCAGATAAAAAAAGCTATTGTTTGTATTTCGGTATTCGACATTCATGTTTGCCCTGTCTATAACTAGGAGCCTCCTATAGGATTTGAACCTACGACCTGATGATTACAAATCAACTGCTCTACCAACTGAGCTAAGGAGGCTTGGCTTAAATTGTTCTTCGGTGTAAATCTAAAAACGGAGAAGGAGAGGGCGCAGAAAGAATTTGTTGAGCAACCTTTTGTACAATCTCAGATCTAGAATTTTTATTATTTCTTTCTTGGTCCCATGGAACTTCGATAATCTCGACGCCCTGAGATCGTAAGACATTAATCATGTGTACATTCTCTTCATATAAACTATAGAGATATCCTACATCAATTGTTGTCTCACATTTTCTGCCCGTCTGTTCCTCCATTCTAGATTTAATTCTATCAATAGCAACCAAAGGATTGACCATTAAGTGAACACAGAAATTTGGAAGAAGAACTGTAGATGTCATTGAATGATAAATGTTCCTGTAAGTTTCAAACTCATTCTCGCTCATCGAACCATTCTTGATCTGAAGTCTAGCGAAGGCTGTATCTCCAAAGTAAGATCGATCTAACACAGCATGTCCATTTCCATTAATAGCATGCCACTGTGCATTTAGATGCATCTTATATCGAGCCTGAAGAAGGTGGATTTGCATTGTAAAGGCCCATCTTTTCTGATCTTCATAAAAAGAAGACAGATAAGGATTAGCATTATTTTTTTCATCAGGCTCCAAAAGCAATAAAGTATCTTCGCCAAGTGCTTGGCTCAATTCCTTAGAAAAAGTGCTTTTACCTGCTCCAATAATCCCCTCAACAATAGCAACCTTTCCACAACTCATTTTTTCTCCTTTAATTAAGTTTTGTAGCACCCTCTATTGGATTCGAACCAATGACCTACAGATTAGAAGTCTGTTGCTCTATCCAACTGAGCTAAGAGGGCATGAGACAATTATACCCCAACTAGCCTCAAATGTCAACCTTTTTATTAACATTCACAGCTTCCACACTCTTCATTGTTACAATCGACTTCTGAATATATAGATTTTAATATTTTCCAGGTATTTTCGAAGTCTGTCACGCCATATAAAGAGAAATTGGTCTTTTGTTCTAATTCTTTGGCCAAAGAGTAATCGTTTCCTCCTGGCTTCATTTTGTCACCAAAAAATACATAATCATCTGCATCAATGTATTTTAATACTTGGGATTTATCGTTTCCTTTTGGATAAATATCTATACTTATTTCTCCTCCAAGTGCCGCTTCTATGCCTGGATAATTATCTCTTATATGTTTTGCGATCCGGCCTCTTTCTTTGTTTTGCATATCCCATAAGTGATAATCATCCCTCTGTTCTTTATTGGCCTTTCTTCCAACAACCGAAAAGTTTATCATCCCTGGTCTAGATTCTATATGGTTGCCGAACCTTAATTTATATTCTGATTTATGATTTAAGTGATCGTTTAAATAATCTAAAAGCTCTTTGGTTGGGTTGAATGACTTAGAATATTGAAGTTCGCCACCATTAATATAAAAACTGTTTCCTGAAGAAGCAAAGATACCAGAGGCTTTGTTTAATATATTATCTGGTACCTGCTGTCGAAGCTTAGATATGTCTGACCCTGAGACTAAATATGTTTCTTTATCTGTCATCCAATTAAAGAAAAAATCTGAAAATTGTGACGTCATTTGCTGACGTGGTGGACTCAATGTTCCATCTACATCGAACATAAAAGCTGTTTTATTTTTTAACATTTAACCCCTTATCGATGATATATTGATCTACTGTATATCGCTTTAGTGGATCCATATTATGACCACAAACCAGAAGCCACCAATCATTAAATGTTTCTCTGTGACACTTTTGCCTAATGACATGATAAAGTTTCATCTGACTCTGTGGATTTACAAAAGTCCCACTTTTATAAAGATCTGCTGCTTTCTTTATTTCTTTTTTAGTTAATTTTGGCTTTCTTTCTTGATAGGGGTCTGGTACTACAACTGCAGTGTCAGACCACCAATCAACCTGTTCCTTCGATTCCTTCTTTTCCACTTTTAAGTACCCTCACTTTTATTACGAACTTACCATTGGCTCTGCGTTTTATTTTTGTTTCTAACTTCTTATTTTCTGATCTTGCTGACATTTCATTTATTTGCTGTACCAAATGAAAAGCTTCATCATATGAATCACAAACTGATTCAATTTTCCAAGGTTTCCCTTGTTTATGTTCCTTAATTTCTTCTGACATTATATATCCTTTATTCTGCGTTGAAGGTCCAACCACCCGACAACAAGTCCCACCCATAGGGTCACCGATTCATACTAGTATATATCATTTCTGATTTTTTTTTAATCTTTTTCGAAAAAAGTCTTAGTTTTGTACTTTTTAAGAAGATTTTTATATGATCTTTTGCTAATCCCTAAAAATCTAGCTGCTTCTTGCTGAGTTCTAGTTGCTGAGTAAGTATATTTTAATAAAGCATCTTTTACAATATTAGAGACTGAATACCATAAAGGAAGTCCATATAGTTTATTATTTGCTGCAGCAGCAGCCAATTCTATCTTTAAAGCAATGATTTCTTCTAAATTTAAACTATTCAGCATAACTTCAAATTGCTCTGTTGTTTTATTATCACTCTTAAGCTTGTTGCTTATTGAATAATACTCATCATTACCATATATTTTCTTTTTATTTTTCCAGGTCATATAAAAAACACTTCCGTTAAACCCACTTGAGGTATGTTTTTCTAATTCAGTCTTTTTTTAACTTTTTTTTTAATATTTTCTTTTTTTTTTCTAATTTACTTATCTTTGCAAAAACTAACGTTTTAGATAAACATACCATATTTTTTTAAAAAAGTAAAGATAATTATTTTTTAGTGACCTTGTACGGGGTGTTTCTCCCGCGCAAACGGCCAGGTCCTGGAATGTTTAATCCTAGACTTGGATCAACATTTAAATCGGCTGCACGATTGGCTGGGTACCCGGCGCTACTTTCATTCATATTTTTTCCAGACGTGGAAATCAGTCTTGCAAAGCCTGCTCCATTTCTTGTCGCGACCATCTGAACGTGCGCATCTATATCAGCAGCAGACCGAGACAGAGCGCTGTTTTGGCACACAAAAATAAGCTTTTCTTCACCGCCAAACAATCTTATATCATGCTTATTGTTGCCACTAAAGTCAACGGCCTGTGTGCCAATTCCATTTCCAAACAAATATGCTGCACACATAGTTCCGGTCCCACCAGCACTTGATGATTGTGCGGCACTAAAACTGTAGACTGGACTTTTGTAAAAGAGAGCAGTCTCATGATTTGGATCACCTGCAGGGCCCATGCCACCAATCTGTTTTGTCCCTTGATAGTTTAGATTTATATGTGTTAAGTCTTTGTAGTGTGTGTTAAAATATAAATTATATAACTCACTAACCTCGCTGGCCCTTAACTCGTTTTTAAAGAAACAAAGGTCTGCAATAGAGGCTGTTATTTGGCTGCTTGATGCGCCACGAAGATCGGTAGAATCAACACCGGTGCCGTGTCTAGAGCCGATCATTGCTATAGCATCTGTATATGCGTCCATGGCTGTATAATTCGAGCCAGTATGCACATCTCCTACAGATATCTGAGATCCATTGACGTACATTTTGGTAACTCCATAATCCGGCGCCGCACCACCACCACCAGCGCGATGTGTTCCTGCTCCGTTATAAGTAACAACTATATGGGCCCATCTATTCTCAACTTCGGTTTGCAATCCGCTCGATGACGAATTTTGTATTTTTGTCAAAGTTGTGTTGTTTTCGTCATAGAGTTCCATATGCAATTTCCAGTCAGAATCCATGTAAAGAGCCCACTCAGCCCGACTACCAATTTTTGAAGTAATATAACCTCTTTGATCACCATGAACTCTAAGCCAGCAGACAATGGACATTTCGTCATCTGTTGTTCCGTTACCAAATGCAAGGTGTTCGTTAAAATCTCCTGAATTTGTGTTCCCAGCATCATCGGATATAATTAAAAACTGACCAGCATTAAACTCTGCAGCTTTTAAATGATAAAACGCGGCGCCTTTTTTGTATTGGTTTTTCAGATCACCTATATTTGTGATTGTGAAATCATTATCAAATGAATTAGCCATAGATTAGAACTCCAGTGGCTCTTCCTCTACTCCTGCTTCCGGAGCAGCCTCTTTTTCAGCCTCATATTCTGGAGTAGT
>Ga0315338_1003875_pt1 | contig 12463 bp, 19 predicted proteins | sample ASW8metaG_FD_204518 | JGI IMG/M metagenome (GOLD analysis project Ga0315338, IMG submission 204518) | Ammonia-oxidizing marine archaeal communities from Monterey Bay, California, United States - ASW #8 | ecosystem: Environmental > Aquatic > Marine > Coastal | place: USA: California | collected... | reverse complement strand
AGGATCGTCTAAAGCAATCCTAAAACTAGCATCCCAATACCAAGAGTTTGTGTCGTATTCGTCGTAGTTTACGTAGATGTTGTTGAACGGGGCATACTGATCAAACACTTTTTCGTAGTCATCGTGTTTTGGGCCTCCGGGATTTTGTTCGTTGTGGTAGGCCGCGTTGCCTGTGATGTTGCTGTAAATCTCTTGCACAAATTCATCAAATTTTTCTTGGAGAGGTTGGATTTCAAAATCAGTTTCATCCGCATAAGTATCTGGGAAAAGAACCTGTGCCATACTCAAAACAGCCTCAAACGATTTCCCGGATGCGGCGGGGTCTTCTATAATCCTAGCCACCTCATCTTTTACAACGTTGGTTTGGTCTTGCCGATCTAGATCATAGTCCTTCTTCTTGATGAATTCTCTTGCTGTCTTGAGCGCATCGGCTCTCTTTATAATCTTGAAAAGCAGGTTTTCTGTGATACCCTCGATCAGGCCAACTTCACCGGTCTCCTCGTCAAGGGCATCAAAAACCTGCTCAGGATCGACATCACCGCCTTGGTCCTTGCCATATACGAGCGCCATCTTTTTATATGGGTTCCACGCTGGGAGGTGTCTAAACATGACAAAATAAAACGATTTGCCCTCGCCAGTATACTGATTGAAATAGTTTCGTGATTCTCTCGCTGAAATACACCAACGAGTTCCCCATCCATAATAACAGGAAGCTCCCTCTGAATTGGGGCGAATGACTGCGAAGTCTTCGGTTTCAAGAAGATCGTCTGCTTCGCCGGCTGCTTGTTTCTTTAATGCTGTCTTAGCTTCTTTGTCTTTCAACTGGCGCATTCCAATTTCAACTGCGCCTTTAAAATCTCCGATTTCATTTGTGGGGTCAAAGTCATATATATCTCTTTTTATGGCCCCCTTTTGCTTCAGAGTGTGATAGTCTTGGATGGAGGGCAGCAGGTTATCGAGCGCATTATACATGTGGCCGGCAATACTTTCCGCCATTTTGTCCGGGTGGAAAGTGCTGTCCTCCGGAGCATTGGCATCATTCCACGCGATTGGATTTGTGCCCCAATTTTTGCTGTATTTCTGGAACCTTCTCATCATATCTTTTCTAACGAAGCGTGCGAGCCACATAAGATATTTATTATCTCCGCTTGGGTCGACTTCCTTTGCATGTTCAATCGTTCTTTCTACTCCCTTCTTGAGGATGGCAATTTGCTCATCCGACATCTGATCAAGCACGTCTTTGACCCTGAATTGTTTGGCGCCCTTATTGAAGTTTTGAGCATATGCAAGTGCGTCGGAAAAGCGGCTCTCAATGAGTAAATCTTCTGTCAAGAAGGTTTTCCAGTTTTTCATAAAATCTGTCATTTAAAAACCCTCTCTCTTGCCGTCTTCATCAAATCTCTGTGGAAATCTCTTTTAAGTCTCAATAACCTCTGAAACTTTACCTTTTGCCGCACGTCCATATAGAGAGCGGTTGGCTTTTTGATTTCTCCATCGATTAACTGTTCCGAAAAATCATAAAATTTTGCCTTTGGCTCGGCGGCGTTTATATTTTTACACCGCATTATGGATATTAACATAAGAAGGCTCAAAATCGATAATATAAGCCTATATTTGACATATTTATCCATAAACATAAATAGTGTTCTCTTTAAGATAAATCCCTAGCTATTTTTTCTGCATCCTCGTCGTCATAAACAATGTGTGTGCGCGCGCTCATTGTGGCTATTGCAGCCTGTATTTCTTCGGCTTCCTCTTTAGCTTTCTGGACTCTGGTTTCGTATTCTTCTTCACTTGAGTACTCTCCTGATTCTAACCTTTCCTTGTGTCGCCTAATTAATTCTTTTGCTGCAGGTGGGGCCGAAAAGATTAAAATTAATCTTTTACCTTCGCGTTTTGCAACCTTATTTAAGTCCTGGTCTCTGCGGGATCCGTCAACATTGCTAATATCCGTAACAAGAATAGCTTTATCTGCATTTCTAAAATCTGAGATTTTTGTTCCGTAAAAATTTCCAGCGTACTCGTTTGTATTGATCAAGTTTCCCTCATCGAATTCTCTTTTCCAATCCTCCTCAGTTGCAAACTCATACTCAGCATCTTCCGCACCACGAGGTGGTCTGGTTACGTAAGACACAATTTCTTCCCAGCCGTTCTCTTTAAAAATGTTCTTTTGTCTAGATTTTCCGGATCCGGAAGGCCCAAAGATCGCAAGAATTGTTCCCGATTGAGCTTCCTCTAGGTATCTTTTCCACCTCTCTAATATCGCGCCCACCAATTATCTGTACCTCCACCAAGAGAACCATTTTCTTTCGTTAAGGTAGTTCAAATTTTCTTGATTTAAATATGCCTCCTTCTCAAACGGATTTTCGACATAGGCCAAAACCGTGCTCCGATATTTTATAAGGCCCCTGAACCAGAACAAGCCATACAAAACCCATTGTAAAACAAACAACAGTTCCAATTGCTGGAAGAAATGTATTGTTTCGTGGTTCTTGATTACGGGATATGCTTTGCCCCGAAACCAAATAAAGGGTCCGAAACTAACACCGTAAACGTCAACTGGTGCTATTTTTGATAGTATTTTTGGAACAATACTGTTCTCAAAAACAAATGGTCTTAATTTTTTCATTTTATTGTATTCCTTTTAATTTCATTATATCTTCTAGAAAGTTTTTCACTTTGTTTTTAACTGCACGGAGGGCCTTTAGATCGTTAACAGACACTCTCAGACCGTTCAACTTCATGCCGTTGGGGAGTGTTATCTCGTCGATTGTAAAAGTAAGCCAGTCTTTTTTTTCACTATTCACCGGGTACCTCGCTTAGAAGGTGCGAATGCTTCTTCTTCACATGTTCGCTTATGGGCACTGCTTCTCCATCGCCATCCAACCGAACAAACTTCATCTTTGTTCTACAAACAACCTTCTCAGATAAATTATAAGTGCTGTGTCTCCTCGCCTCCATTCTCAATAAGCAGGATGTTTTCCCGAAACTTACAGGTTCTCCATAAATCTTTATAATTTGGCCCGGGCGAACTGGCTTTAAAAATTCCACCTTGTCCATTGAAACCGTTACCATTCTTGGCGTTTCACAAGTCTGACAAGCGAAAGAAACTGCTGCCTCATCTAACCAAGAGAGCATTGTTCCCCCAAAAAGGCTGCCGTGGTATCCACAATCGTTCTCTTTACACATGTGTGTAGATATTAACTCCATTCTAGCCGCCGGCGGGTCTGGCAAAAACAATTCTAGCCGCCGTGATTCCATTGATCCCGGGCAATGTTTTTCTCAAAAACTCTTTATACTCTATAGGAAGCTTTCCGACCGCTATATATTTCATCTTGATAACTGTCTTTCTTCTTCCCAAGAACTGCCTCGTCTCTTCAATGTCAACGATTGTAATTCCCTCGATAGCGCGGATGTCTTGTAAAATATCAGTAATATTTCTCTCGCCCGTAACACTAAGGATTAGCCTGGCCTCATAAACGATTGGCTCCGTAAACTCTTTCAGGGTTGACTTTTCAACTTCTTCTGTGCGGAGATGCGAATCATAAAGATATTTATTCCATTTTCGTTCGTTGAACATTATTTCTCTTCCAACTTTTTTACTCGTTTTGATAATCGATTGACTTGTTTCTTGAGTGCCACTATTTCTTTACTTGGGCTGCTTTGACTAACTTCAGACTCCAACCTATCTAGACGAAGCTGGGTGGTATAATAAAACCCTCCGAGCGCAGCTATGATCGCCGCAATTGTAATGGCCAGCTTTATATCTACTTTAGCCTCCATTGCCTTTCCCCGCCTTAGTTCGTAATTGTTGCACTATTTCTTGCCACATCTCGACCCTTTCTGCAGTTTTAAGGGCGTCTCTCTCCCACATCATTAATCTGTCTTCTGCCACCTTCAATGGTTGGTTAGGATATTTGTCCCCATGGAGGTTAGCCCACAGCTTCTCAACGGCAGCCTCTATTTGGCCCTCAAAGGCCGGAGCCTCACGCCAAGGGGGCAGAGTAGGCTTAGGGGGCAACGGAGCTAGTCCGTGAGCCTCCTGTATCGACTGCTCCACTATGCCTTCTATTTCTTCTTTAATTGTCTCGGAACGCACTGGTGGATCCTCGTTAATAAGATCTAAAAAGTTTAATTCCTGCAGGATTATTTCTTTTAATTTAGATTTAGTTATTCTCATATAATATTACTACGCTGTTGATGTCAATAAATAGTTGTTTTGAGTATAAAAGACATATTAACATAACTTTAATGAAGTGTCAAGGATATATTGTGACCTTCATAAAGTTCATGGTCTAAGATCTTCATCATCGAAGCTAAACTCCTTAAAAGTTCTACCTGTGATTTTTTTAGTATGACCTCTTCTTCTTTAGTCTCCGGATTTATAGTTGCCGGATTTATAATAGCGTCCATCAGAACATCAAAATAATTTGATAGTTGAGCATAATAATCAAACAAAATTTTATTAAGATCCATGGACCAGGCTCTTTCGTCAGTAACATATTCTTCTATGAGGGACTGTAGAAGATCTTTTAAAACCCCGGTCCTCTGGGCTTGCGTCAATAGAAACTCGGTTGATAAATATAGCTTCTTACTATGTTTCAACCTTTTAGAAGCCTCTTTGTATTAAGAGCCTCATATACCTGTTCCGGAGAGCCAACAACTGTCATATCAATACCTGTGTGGCCACGGTCCATATATATTTTTGAAAACCTTTGTCTTTTATCAAGATCCTCCAATAACTCTCCATCTTCCATCTTTTTTTTGAGAGAAAAGTCTTCCCTCACACAAACAACGTGGTTTGGGTTTATAAAAGTCTCTCTAAGAGAGAAAGCTTTGGTTGAATTGTTGGAGTGTATATTTGTCGTTTCATATATTTCAACTAACTTTATCATTTTCTACTTCTCTTTAAACCGGATATAAATCCTGATGCCTAGCTAACCAGGGGGATCCCTTGTAAAGTACTTTACAATATGTAGGATCCCGGCCTAAAACTAACACTGTTTGTGGATGTTCTGTATTGCGAAAATTTGATACATAACCGGATTTATCATCTTCTTTAATCTGTATCAAAAGTGATCTGGATGGGATGAAAGCTAATTCACCTTTCTGTATAGCAGTGGCCACTCTATTGCTTCCCATCATCTTGTTTAGGCGGAGATGTTTGACTCGGGGGGGCTGGGGGCTCCGCAGGGAGGCCTTCCTCTACGCTTCGCATGGCCGATTCATATCCTGTCAATAATTCTGCCGCGTCTTGAAGCGATTGATCCGCCTTTATCATACAGGTTCGTGCTGAATCTATTAAATCTAAAATCACTGGTGTCCTTGTGTTGTTCTCGCAACAAATGGGACCTTCCTTAGTCATTTCGAGAGCCTCCGCTAGGTTCTCTACTGCTTCATGAAACAGGCCCATTGCAATGTTTGGTACATTTTCTAAGTCTGCGCTGTATTTTATTGTAACTCTTGGCATGTTAATTCTCCTTATATTATAATACCAAATATTCACTCATTTGTAAAGTGAATTATTTATTAGATATTGTCTTCTTTATATATCTTTCTTCGCATTCTATAACTGGGCCGCCTGCAAAGGGAAGCAATAAGTATATTTTTGCGCCTTTTGCTGCATTTGTGACAGCCCGGATATCCGTCGCGACAACGGAAAACAGCTTATCTTTGTACTCTTTTGGCGCGGTCTTTCTGCCCTGAACCATGACTCCCATCTCATAGAGAGGTTTAGAGAAGGTTGCCTCAATAACTTTTAAGGCATATTTATTTTCACACAAAGATCTCCATTGATTTTCAGTTGGAACAAACTCTTCATCATAAAGAATTTTATCGATAATGGAAGAAAAATATGGCGGATTAACTCTATAGTACTTTGCACATACAATTGCTTTTATTCTGTTTTCCTCTGTGTATTCTTCTCGCCATTTATTATATTTCTTAAGCGCATCGGCAGAAATAGACCTCTCCAACTTTTCAAGCACCCTATATTGGCGCGGTGTCAGGCTCTTGTTGAGAACATAAAAGTTTTTTAGACTCTCTAAACTAGCCTCTTCGTTAGAGTTCAGACCCTGGAACTTAAGTAAAGTATGTATTCGTTTTAGAGTATCAGAATCCAAGACTTTTTCTTGCTCTAACTCTTCAAATCCTTTAAAATACTTATCATCCATTCTAACCTGCCATCATGTTAGCGCCAACGGCAGTTACTGCCAGGGTGGCCAAAGAAGTAACAACGATCCATATAAGACGAGAATGTACACTCTTCCAATTCTCAAGTTCTTTTATTTGTGCCTCGCACTCTTTAATTCTCGCATAAACACCTTCATCCGGATTATAAACCGCTTCCTTAATTCTAGATATTCCTGTGACCATCTCTTCTTGCCGTTCTTTCATGGTGTCAAGGGAATCCATCATCCTTTCCAATTTGCCATTCAGCTCTACTAATGCTGTTGGATCTAAATTCATAATGCTTGTTGCTCCAATAATAAATAGTCATATCATCCATTATCGATGATAGCATAATTAGTATTGATTAAAGTTGAAGACACTGAAACTGCGTTTTTTAATGCTGTTTTTGTGACTTTTGTTGGATCTATTATTCCCCTGCTTGACATTTCCACGACCATGGATTCAGAAAAATCCCAACCATATCCGAGAGGTGCAGCCAACACTTCTGAGACTACCAGATCTGCAGATTCTCCTGCATTGGAAGACATTTGTCTTATTGGTTCCTTAACTGCCTCAACAATTACATTTACACCAAACTTTTGATCTTGGTTTTCAGTCTCCACTTCAAGGTTTTTTGCTGCAGAGACCAAAGCAACACCGCCACCGGGTACAATACCTTCAAGCTGTGCCGAGCGAACTGCTTCTAAAGCATCCTCAATGCGATGCTTTTTTTCAATCATCTCCACTTCTGTAGATCCCCCCACATGAATAATCGCGACACCACTTGCCAATCTGGTTATTCTTTCTTGGAGCCTTTCACATTCATATAAGTCTTCTGTTGAAGAAAGTTCCGACTTAAGTGCTTCAATTCTTTTTTCAACTTGTTCATGCTCTCCATTTCCTCCAACAATCGTAGTGCCACTTTTTGTTATTTCGATAGTTTTGGCCGTGCCAAGATTGTCTAGGGTTACGCTTCGTAAGCCGTGGCCTGATTCTCGGGTGATATATTCTGCTCCGATAGATGCGGCGAGATCTTGCATAATTCCGCGGCGCTCTTCTCCGTAACGTGGGGACTTAATCGCTGCAACCTTCATGGTTCCTCGCACAGCGTTCATAATTAGCGCCGCCAAACCTTGACCTTCGATATCATCTGCAATGATTATGAGGGGCCTGGAGGCTCTTGCAACTATCTCTAAGACTGGAAGTATTTCATCAACTGTCTCGATTTGTGCGTCTGATACTAAAATGTAGGGGTCTTCATATCTGATCATTCCCTTGCGTTCGTTAGTAATAAACTGAGGAGATACATAACCAGAATCAAACCTGAACCCCTCAACCAAGTCCAAGCTAGTTTCCAGTGATCTTGCCTCTTGTACGGTTATTGACCCGTCTTTACCAACGGAATCGACGGCTGTTGCAACGATCTTTCCTATCGTTTTGTCCCCGTTCGCTGAGATTGTTGCGATGTGTTCGATGTCCTCTTGACTAGAAATTGGCTGAGACATTTCATCTAGGTTATCTAGAATTTGTACTAGAGCCTTATCCATGCCGCGCTTCATTTCTACCGGTGAGGCGCCAGTTGCCAAATATTTTTGTGACTCTCGAAAGATTGCGCGAGCTAACACAGTAGAAGTGGTCGTCCCATCTCCGGCAATAGAATTTGTTTCGGAAGCAGCTTGTTTTAAAATCTGGGCTCCGACATTTTCAATTGGATCTTCAAGCTGTACAAATTGTGCGACTGTCACTCCATCTTTTGTAACAATTGGTGCACCAGTCTTGTTTGCTAAAATGACGTTGCGGCCACGGGGGCCCAATGTACTAGCAACGTTATCTGCTAATTTATTAACGCCATTAAGGATCTTCTCCTGCAGAGCGGCTTTCGAACAATATTCCTTTTTCATTTAAACCTCGATTGTGTGTTACCATTATAACACTTTTTTCAGAAAAGTAAAGGATTATTTTTCATCAGGACGAAGCTCTTCTGTTTTACCCTCAATTGTATTTGAGGCCTTAATAGCAGTTACTGCGTCCCTATCTTTTTTTAACCCGCCAGCAAAATAAGAATTTAAGCTGGAGGTCAGTACCTTGAGATTCTCAACGATTACGAATACAGAATCATTAATTTCTGAAACAACTCTATCAAGCATTTCCTGAATATATTTTTGACCAACTTTGGTCACTCCAATTTTTACGTCTGACTGATCTTCATCAAATAAGTTTGAAGTCTTGTCTCCTGCAAATTTCTGGATGTGATATACATGGCCACGATTCAAAGAGAATTGATATGTCTTTAAAAATCCTTGAGAATTCCTTAGTGCGGCCATTTTTTGTTCTGGTGAGAGATTGTTATAAAAGCTGACAGAATCCTCGATGGAAGCCCATTTCATTTCTTTCAAGGCCGATGTTCTTTTAGATTTGATTCTCTTGGCAGTAAATTCTTTTCTAATTACCTCGTTGGCCGCATGAACTATATTAACTAGAGCGATTAAAAATGGATCTTTTGTGTTTTTGGCATCTGGTACCAGGCCGGCGCCAAAAACTGCTCTAGTAATAGAACTCTTTGCCATGGCAGATAAGCCCCTGACTACTCCCAAGTTTCGATCTCCACGCTTGACAGTGAGAAACATTTCGTCCTTGTTTGCAAAATCTATTGTGCTCACCAAATTCTCTATTTCTTGAGCACTCAAATCAACACCTTTAGTTTTACTAATCAAAGTGTTAACATTGTCGACAAACATGGTTTCCACCTCCTCTGCTGAAGGTGCTTTGTCGCCAGATGGCAAGACCGATTCCACATCATAATCAGAATTTCCGGCCTGGATAGCCTCCATCCAAGAAGCCGGTAGCTGTATACATCTGGAAGATTCGTCTTTTGATTGTGATATTATATTAGCCACATTATCAAGAGTAAAGTTAAATCTATACCAAGAGATCGCTCCTTGTTGGTCCAGCCCTCTTCCCTCTAGATCTTTCATACAAACAATATACTGCATATATCTTGGGTCTCTTGTCAGATCGCCAACTAGATCTGTAAAACTTCCACCGACTTCGACAGAAGCCTCAGAATATAATTTTAGACTGATTGGAGTTCCATTTCCAGCAATAAGGTCAGCAATCGTACCTTCGCCCGTTGGAACCTGCTTACCATTAAGCATCGCGCCGAGGAAAGACTCGAAAGAGAACCCAGCAGAAGAAGCATTAAAGTTCTGAATTATTGATGTAAGTGTTTTATAAAATACTAAATAAGACAAGATCTTTGACACCTTCGTGGCTGGAGAAGTATTTCCTGGTAATTTTAAACCTTCGGAATAAAATTGATTAAGCGAGCTTAGTTTTTCTTGCAGGGTCGACCCTTTGATGTTGTTGAGGTAGTCAATAAGTGCCTGTCTTTGTGGTCCGTCGACCTGGGCGCCCTTGTCTGTTGTTCGAACGTCAGACCACCCAAGTTCCGATACCGGGATTGATGGAATAACATCGACTGTTATCGTCTGCGGGCCGGCCTCTGTCAGCATATCTTTTGCACCAGGGATGACCGACTCAAGCACTTTAAGTTCGGACTCCACTATTTCAACAAGTTTCGTGAAACTTAGTTTGTTTTTGTCTCTTTCAAAGTGTTCATTGATTGCTTTTTCAAATATATCCATGCCTATAATTAGTCCCCAGAATCCTTAATTTCCTCAAGAATTTTCACAAGATCCAAGCCTGCGCAGTCAATCTTTTTTCTTGTTATATGGTAGTGACAAACAGTACCGTTAAAATTCTTAATAGAGCTTTTTACTTTGGTCAATAAGGTCCCATCACCATTGGTTGGACACTCAAGAGGAATGTCATAATGTTTGCTAAGTGCCGATACCAAAGCTTTATAAGCTTCGATCTGAACAGGATAATATCCTAGATGCGAGCCAAGGTCTACTCCGTGGACAGTTGAGTCCTCAAGAACAGGCCTGTTACCAAACTTCTTTCTATACCACCTCTGGTATTTCATATAATAAGCGTTACTAATATCAATGCCAATTGATAAGTCGTTTACAGGTGGGGCATGCCAAGCAATATCTTGTGTATCAACCATTTGATATATGGTGCCATCATTGTCAATTACAAAATGAGACGAAATTCCTCTTTTCTTCAAAACCCTGTGACATGATGCTGCGGATAAACAGGCATCCCAGTGAGTTACGATCATCTGTGGATCTCTAACTTTTTTATGATAGTTTTTAAAGTTTGAATAAGGCAGTCTAAGCGACCCTTTACCATGAAGTCCAACAACCTTATCCCAGTCAATTGGAACTGTCTTACTGTTACACACAATATATTTCTGTGCGCCTTCAGATTTCTCCTCAAGCGCCATCATGGCCAGTTCGAATTTTGCTTCTCTCTCAGTCATCGCTCTGGTAAATGTTGCTGGTCCAACCAACCCATCGTCGTCTAAACCGTGGGCCTTCTGGAACTCTATCACATTATTAATTAGTGTATCGTCGAAGTCTTCACAACAAAACCACGAGGGATCCCAGCCAAACCTTTGTGCTGATGTAAGGTTATAAAAATTCTTATCGTTGATGGGCATTAAATAACCTCGTCTGCGATTCCTAATTCAACAGCCTCGTCAGCCGTTAAATAAACATTAACCTTTCTGTTCAAGAGCTTCTTTAAATAAGCCTTTGTCATATCCGTTTCTTTTACCAAACATTCAATATGTTTTTCTTGAATCCATCGCATTTCTTCCATTTCGTTTTCCAAATCGTGGAGTTGGCCTGCAGATCCTCCGACAACGCTATGGAGCATGACTCTACAATTTTTTCCTATCCTTCTCTTACCTTTGGTACCGGAGGCTAACAATAAAACTCCCGCTGACATTACCTTTCCTAGTCCGAAAGTGTGTACTCCGCAATCCTTTCTTATCATCCTGATTGTATCATATATGGCAAACATATCCGCTGCCGATCCACCAAAAGTAGAAATTGTCAAATCAAATGGTTCATAAAATGTATACACCTTGGCGTTCTCAGGATCCTCAACGTCTCCCTCTAAAAACTCTCTCTTACCATATTCTTTGAGTGCCATCATAGAAAAAATAACGTCATTGGCGATTTCTTCATCTATATTCCCATATAAGCTTATACTTCTGAAACGGGGGCCCTGGTCTTGGGACTTGTTTTCCAACATGGCAATTTGCTGACTTAGGGCCTGTTCGAGAGCAGCTAAATCTTCTTCACTCTCTTCTATCTCTTCTGCTACTTCTTTCGACTTTTTCATATTTTTCTTTTTGGAGGTAGATTTTGTTTTTGGCTTAGTCACTGAACTTTTAATTGGACACATAGTTTTTTCCTTATTTGCTGTTTTTTTTATAAATCTTAGTCAATTCTTCCATCGCCCCTGACCAATCGTTATATTTGAGCATCTTCCTGTATGGCCGCGGCCAGGCAGAGATCATATGATAAATAGTCGTGGTTTTCCAAGTTTCATATGTTTTCTCATCTATTTGTCTTATTTTTTCGATATCCGAATCTGTTAATCCAGATTCTGCTAGATGTAAATATTTCACGCTTCGAGTGAAAGCGATGTCCTCCGAGACAACTCCCAGAACTTTCAGTACTTGCTCATTTATTTCTTCTAGAAACAAGGCCATATGGGTATAAGATAAGACTGTTGCCAACAGCCGATATGTAAAGACTCCTCCAAAAAACCACGCCATCTCAGTCAAGCCATTATTTTCTAACAAAGTTCACCTCTTTTATTTCTTCACGCATTATAACATAATTACTTTTTTAAGTAAAGAAAAAAAAATAGCGCCACGAGGGCGCTATTAAAAAATCACACATAAACAAGTTTTTATTTCTTATCTTTCTTTGAAGAAAGTCTCTTCATAATACGTTCAGCGAGACTATCAGCGATATCTTGCTGATTCTTTGATGCTGCCATTTTTGCTGCAACCTTTTTCGCGACCTCTGCGATGAATCGATCATCCTCAGTCTCTTCAAGAGGCTCGTCCATTGGCTCTTCCATTGGCTCGTCCATTGGCTCGTCCATTGGCATCTCCATCTCTGGCTCTTCTTCAGTATCTTCTGGAGCGGCGCCAAGAATTTGATCAAGCACATCTCTTGCAGTCCGAAGGGCCTCTACATCGGCCTCCGGGACGGTGACGGAGGCTTCGATCTCCTCTTCAGGGGCATCCATGGGGTCTTCCATTGGCTCGTCCATTGGCTCGTCCATTGGCTCGTCCATTGGCATCTCCATCTCTGGCTCTTCTTCTGGCATTTCATCGTCGCGAGCATATGCTCCCATTCCCTCGTCA
>Ga0315338_1003874_pt1 | contig 12471 bp, 10 predicted proteins | sample ASW8metaG_FD_204518 | JGI IMG/M metagenome (GOLD analysis project Ga0315338, IMG submission 204518) | Ammonia-oxidizing marine archaeal communities from Monterey Bay, California, United States - ASW #8 | ecosystem: Environmental > Aquatic > Marine > Coastal | place: USA: California | collected... | reverse complement strand
GAGTTGTACCACCGGATATAAATAATAAATATTGATCAGGACTTTCCAGTTTCGGGATAGTAGCCTTCGGGTCATCAGATAAATGCTGTAGTTCCGGATGATACAGCCATTTTCCGGATCCGTCAGTGGGTACAGGTCCCGAGGAAAGTATGGATTCTAATGAGACTCTCGACCGCTCATGGAGCCACTCTTGAGCGCCTTTCTTGCTTATGCCAGCTTCATTTAGAATCACGGCTCGCGATGGGCTTAGGATGATGGGATGGTATGGGCCAGGGTAAGAGATACGTTCGTTGGTATGGCCTAGCTGGGCCGAGAGTTGGCCGCGAATATAGCTGCCGTTTCCCGCTCCAGGATAGAACATGCTGGCAGCGATGTTTCCTAGTGTTTCTTGATCGTTTCTAGAACGGGGGTCGAGTATATCAGCTGGGCCTGTCACTGTTACTACGGTTACAGCACTCTCTTCCTTTTTGAAGCCAAGGTCAACGTGGTATGGATCCCAGGGGCTAATTGCCTCGTTTTCCGCTATGCACATCCCAAATTTTGTGGGTAAGCCAATGAAATTTGGATCTCCCGATCCGGCTTTGCAATAACCTATGTTTATTAAACACAAACGCAAAGCACGACCAATTGCGGTGTTGGCTGAATTGACTACGCCTGGCCCCATGGCCGATGTCCCGCAATTAATACCAGCTCTTTCGGCGATTGGTCCATTCACTAAAATGATTGGAGCTTCCGTGTGGCCTGAGACTTGCATGTCTCGATGGTTGCTCTGGGGTTGAGAAAGGCACTCAATTGCTGCTAATAAAACAGGGAACTGGGGTGGTTTGCAGCCCGCCATAACGGCATTGATGGCAATTTTTTCGACTGTTGCTATGCCAAAACCTGGCTCCATAATCATTATGACGTCTTGAGGTGATCGTTTGGTGCCTTTCAGCATGGCGTCAACGAGTTCTGGCGTCGGCGGTATCACTGGCATACCGTCTGTCCAATCTCTATCGGACAAAAAATCATTAACGGCATTAAGGCCGATTGCTGAGGAATCCATGTTCACAGTAAATACTTCAGTTGGGGAGTTTTCGGATGGCGTTGGCTGGATCGGTGGTAATGAGGACGTTTCGGTAAGTCCTGAGATTATGGCGTCGATCGCTCCGTCTACCATTTGATTGATGTAAACGGGTTGTTGTCCTGTGGTAGCATGAGGAATTGTCACGAAAGCTGTGTTGGGTTGACCCCAGCCATCCACACAAGATTGCCACGCCCTGGCAAAACTCTGAGCAGCAATGCCAACAGCTGGGACCCCAGCCTTTTCTATGGCAACCATGTCATGGCCAAGCCATGAAGTGCATCCGCCTCAATGGGCAGTGGCGCCAATGACAGCATCTACTTCTGAGGCTATCAAAGCTGCCTCGGCAGCATCTATATGGACTCCTCTACTTAGGTTTGGTCTGCCGTCCCGCACGTTTCCACCATAACGTTCGAATTTCACATTGTCATACCTTTGGGAGATTAATTCGGCCGCTCTGTTGACAGCGACATCCGCTCCACCAGTCATATTGTTGTAAAGCCCGATAGTCTTACCGTTGAGGCTCGAAAGTCGTTTCGCGTGTGGAATTTTGAAATCGATTCGATTTGCAGCCGGCGAAAGGATAGTGAGTTTCATAATTCCTCCGTATTGCGCGGTATCAATACCAATAATTTGTGTTATAGAGTTGAGATGTCCGTCTCACGATGAGGATAGTGTGGTTATACACGTCCGTCAAGATCGCCCAACGAATGGGTTAGAGATATAATAGGCTATATTTAGGTGCAGAGGAGTTTAGCATGACTGCGAGATCTGTGTTTGATCCGGTACCATTCACTCTAGTTGGTAGTATTGCTAAACTCGAACCTTTGACGTTTGATCATGCTCAAGGGGTATTGGATGTAGGAGCTGATGAGTCTATATGGTCCTATTTGGGAAACTATGCTCCCGCGGATCTTTTTGAGGCACAACAATGGATCGCGGGACGTCTGAAAGACCAAGCATCTGGAAGTCGCCTGGTGTGCGCTGTTCTTAGTTCTAACGATGGACGGTTTGCCGGTTCGACTGGTTATTCCCACATAAACCGACAACATCGCACCTTGGACATTGCCAGTTGGTATGGAGTGGATTTTCAAAGGACTGGAATGAATACAGAGTGTAAATATATGCTATTGCAATATGCTTTTGAGGAGCTAGGAGCCCACCGAGTGGGTCTTACAGTGGACGTACTAAATTCGAGATCGCGAAGTGCTGTTGAGAGATTAGGAGCTACTCAAGAAGGGATCATCAGAAAAGAAAGGATCAGGAAGGACGGATCACATCGGGATACCGTTCAATATGGTTTTATCGATGATGATTGGCCAGAGGTTAAAGCGAATCTGGATAGATTGATGAAGTCGTACCAGTGAAACTAAAAAGATAGACTGGAAAACATTTGGTGGTGATCTTCGCGGTGGATAAAAATCTTGGATGACATATAATGGTTTCAGAACTGGATCAGTAAAAGCAGGATATGCCGAAATTAAGAAGGAGCGAATATGGAAAATATAGGCAGCAAGATGGTAGAACTTGCGCAGTTGACCGTCCCAGATATCACAGCTCTAGATACTCACCAACGAAGGCAATCTGGTGAGAATGTGGTGATATTGGATATCAGGGAACCGGATGAAACCGAGAAAGGATATATCGAAGGCGCTATGCTACTGCCCAGAGGCAGGATGGAAGGAAGGGTCGAAGAGTTAATTCCAGATAAGAGCACTTGCATAGTTGCTCATTGAATGGGAGCTGGTAGAGGGGCCCTGTCAGGGCAGACCCTTAAAGCTATGGGTTATACCAACGTCTATTACATGAATCCCGGGTTCAATGGTTGGAAAGAGGCAGATCTGCCTATTGTTATACCTGGAGCTTAATCGACTACCTCGGGGTTTTCGGATAGCTCCACCCGCAGTGATTGGTTGTGTTTCGAATTCTTCTTGATATGGTCCCAGTTGTAATACATTGGGACCATATCAAGTTTTTGCCACACAGGCGATTGATCGAAATAATGCTCATTCTGGGGGATTCCCGACGATCCTAGAGGTATAGACCAAAGGGACTTATCCCAATCCGAAAGGTCATATGCGTAACGAGTAACCGACAAGCTGGTAACTTTAGCTTTGTGTGCGGGAGCATAACTGCCAGCAAGAGGGGTGTCTCCGTCTCCGCTCATTGGGATCGGGGGAGGATTGAGAGCATGGGATAATCTGGGAAACAAGTCTGTCAGGACGTGGGTTGGCTCGGCTCGGTGGATGCTGCTCCATGTCCATTTGCTCATCTCTGGACCGATGTCACTTTCCAACGACTCAATGGCTAACGATAAGTGTTTGATGAATAACTGATCCCAGCTAAGCCCGCTGGGTAAAAGTGTGTCAGTGTCGGACTGAATGTGTTCTGCGACCAACGCCTTGAATCTCGTTAAAAACATTGCTCTCCCTCTATCACTTGGGTCCCACACTAGAGTGAACATTTCATTGCCCATGTGGTAGTGCAATAGCTCTGCTATTAGACTGTCGCGTAAATAGCTGTATATGCTGGGACTGACCATATCTGCGTGCATTTGGGCGTCCCAGTCCCTCATGATAGATTGGGCTTGAGTGAGTTTCGGATTAGCGGTCTTGAGTAAAGCTATTTTCCTAGAATAAATCTGAGCGGGTATGGATATCATTTCGCTTTGAATATTCTTCATGTCCGCCAGGGAATGTTTTGACTCCCGGTTTATCAAGTCATTGATCCGTTGGATACGGTATCCCGGTGCGAAGTCAGCTCCAATAAAATATGGGTACTGATCATCAACTGGTTTGTTATTTGCCGTAGCGATAAACCCTTCCATGGGGTTAATCGAAGAAGGTAATTCCTCAAAAGGTATCCGGCTGGACCATTCATGGGAACTATCCCATCCCGGAACTGGAAGTAGTCCGTTTGCTAGAGGTCTGATAGGAATATGTCCTCTGCATAAGTAACCAATGTTTCCTTTAATATCCGCCATGAGAAAGTTATTGCATGGATCTACCCAGTCTTGCATGGACGATCTCAGCTCATGAACATTTTGCGCCGTTAGCATGGTATGGAGTGTTTCGGGCCAGATGGAACCCGTAGAGGTTGCGGTGTACTTAAGGGTTATTGCAGTCCCATCTTTCGGTTCTCCTGCAATGACGTTACCGTGTTGGGTTTTCCATACGCTGATGGTCTGGTCAGGATGGTCCTTGACTTTAATAAGTTCAATATTATGGCCCGCTGAGTGCCATTTATCGTCGACCTTGTACCGCCCCAAATGATTTTGATCGAACTGTTCGACGTATAGGTCTTGGTAATCTGCAAAAGTGTGGGTAACCGACCATGCGACATCTTTGTTATGGCCAAAATGCGGGAATGCTGGGACCCCAGGAAACGACAGGCCAATAACGTCGAACTCTGGGCATGATATATGGTTCTGGTAGTAGACATTGGGAGTGTCGAGTGCTCTGTGAGAATCCCCAGCGAGAATAGGTGATCCAGTAGTAGTGCGTGACCCTGATAGTACCCAGCTATTACTGCCTGAATCAGATTCGTGATTTGGATTTATTTTCGCATAAGCGTCTTCTAGGTCATTCAATAGAATGTCTACACAACCCGAGTGGACAGATCCCGGAGGTAGGATAATCGGTTGATCGTCTTCATATCCAGGGAACAATAAGGCCGTTTTCTCCACGCCTAGTTTTTGAGTCATCCTGTAACGCCACAGTTTTGACTCAAAAACTCCCATAAAGATATGACGTATTTTATATACTATGAGGCCGTCCCACGGAGACCATACTTCGGGAGTGTACTTGCACAGGCGATATTCTGGAGGCAGGTTATTATTTGAATAAATATACGCATTGACTCCTAAGGCGTACGCGTCAAACAATAGCTTGGTTTCGGAACTTATAGCTGCATAATCTTCTTTTGCGCTCTGTAATAACCCGAGTCTACGGATTGTCTTATCGTTTTCTAGAGCGGATATACCCATTACCTCCGCCCATCTTCCGGAGCCCCGAAGACGATCGTAATCCATCTGCCAAAGCCTATCCTGAGCTGTGACAAAACCTTGTGCAAAATAAGCATCACTGGTAGATTTGGCTACCACATGGGGGATACCGTATGAGTCTCTGTATATTTCCACATCACCGTCTAGTCCTGGTAATGTGAAGTCGTTATCAAGGTCAGGCACTGAATTGTTGAATATGCTAGCTTGCATTGCACATCTCTCTATAGTAGCTGTGGTCGGTTCTCACATGGGGAAATGACTTCGCCACATCATACCACTCATAGCAAAGTCGCTGTTATAAAACTGGCATGGACAAGGTCGGAGATGGACAATGGATATATGGATGTTAAAGTACAGTCAGATAAGATCGTATGTGAGATTTAATCTGGAGAGGTTTAAGAATGACTTTAGATGTTGCTACTGGAATAGTTAGGATTTTAAAACAAGAAGGAATTGACTGGGTATCCACCTTCCCAGTGTGCAGGGTAAATAATGCCCTTGGAAAAGAAGGCGTCCCCATGGTAATGATGCGAGACGATAGATACGCAGTAGCCGTGGCCGACGCATTTTCCCGTATAACAGGTGGTGACCGTATTGGTGTATGCACTTTCCAAGGGGGAGTAAATGCTGCCGGCATGCAATATGCTTATGCTGGTATGGCCCAAGCTTTTGAGGATGGGTCTCCAGTATTGTGCATTACCGATGGAGTTCCGATCGGCGGTTCAGAAAATAGCCAATACGATGTGATCTCAGCCATGAAGACGGTTTCCAAATGGTTCGGTTACATCGACAAACCTGAGAGGGTACCCGAGTTCATGCGGAAGGCGTTTACGATGCTCCGGACTGGGCGTCCTGGCCCTGTCATTCTGGCTGTGCCCGACCCGACTGCGACGTACGATGAGTTGCGCGATCCATATATGCCGGTTAAGGGATGGAGAACTAGCCCAGACCCCGATGATGTATCATCTGCGTTGGCCATTCTAGACGCGGGCGCATCTCCGTTGATATACGCAGGAGAAGGCATAGTTTATGCTCATGCTGAGAAAGAACTGCTAGAGTTTGCCGAACTGTCGAATACTCCCGTTGTGACAACGTTAAAAGGGATGGGTGTGTTTCCCGAAAATCATCCACTCTTCGTAGGCGTTCGAGGCGAGCATGTCACGCAATATTTGAATGACAGTGACGTAATTTTTGCTATTGGCTCTAGCCTATCGCCTGGAAGATTCAGCCACGGGATCCCTGGAGCTATTGGAAAAAAGATCGTGCACTGCACTATAGATGAAGTACACGTAAACAAGGTCTACCCAACGGCACAAGCTGTCATTGGTGATGCGAAGTTAGCTCTGAACAGTCTAATAAAAGAGTTAAAGGCGAATGGGGCCAAACCTGCTGGCTTCCCCAATGCAATCTCAGAAAAGGTCCAGGGAATTAAGAAATCTGGGTTGTCCCAATACTACGAAGTTATGGAGTCGAGTGACCAGCCTATTAATCCGTACAGGGTATACGGTGACTTGATGAAGACTCTGGATTTGAAGAATTCTTTTGTGACGCATGAATCAGGAAACACAAGAGACCAACTTAGTACTGTGTATCAGACCGAGATAACTCGTGGATTCCTTGGATGGGGTAATGTATCTACGTTAGGATTTGGATTGGCGGGCGCGATTGCCTCCAAATTAGCTAATCCTGAACGTACCTCAGTTGTAGTTACAGGCGAAGCGGGCCTGGGATATATGCTCGGCAATCTTGAGGTGGCGTTACGGGAAAACTTAGGGATTACAGTGGTACATATCAGTAACGGCGGTTTTGCTGGGTATGGTCCTGGTTTCTGGGGAGATGGACACGACCCGTTCACTCATTCTGTACTTGGTTATGAAGACGTGGATATGTCCAAAGTTATCGGTCAACTAGGATTTCATAGTGAAAGGATATCTGATCCCGCAGAAATACCCGCCGCTTTACGAAGAGCCTTTGAGGCGAACGGGAATGGGACCCCAGCGTATATAGAATTTATTTGCAGCCAGTACCCAGTGTATGGGCAATGGGTAGGGCGTTAGATTATCGGCTAAAAATTAAAGAAGTGGATCAGGCCTTAACCGAGGCCTGATCCACTGACCCTTACAGGGATCCGTCAATAATCATATCCAGCAACATGGGTTTCTTCCCCGCGATAGCTTTGTCTACGGCTGGCTTAATTTGTTCTGGTCTAACAATTCGTTCACTATCCACCCCCATACTTTTGGCTATTGCGGCCATGTCGAAAGGGACTCCGAATTCGGAGTAGAGCAGATTTGCGCCAGATGTTTCTGTAAGCTGCAGGATGTCTTTTTGGTACACATTGAAATTCATTTTGAGTACGCGGTACATGCCATTATTGCAGATGACAAATATACATGGGATGTTATCGTTAGCTGCTGTCCAGAGACCTTGAATTGTCATCATGGCACTGCCGTCACCGATGATGCCGAATACAGGTCTGTCGGGATATGCACACTGTGTCCCCATTGTTGTTCCGATACCACCACCGATAGACTGCCCACGATATCCCCTGATGTCGCCACGTTTGGAGGCGTGAAAGTATTGTCGAAGGGCTGTCCTGTTGCTTACGGAGTCATCGACAATAATGGAGTTTTCTGGCACGGCAGCAGCTAATTCTGACATCATCCGAGCGGGCAGCATGGGAAGCTGGTCCCACTTGCTCTGCATGGATTCATGATAAGCATTCCTAGCGGCTAATGACTCTGCCGAAATAGTTTCTATGCGCTGGGAATGTTCTTGGTAGTCCGCATCAGATAGGTGTGTTTTAATCTCATCAATGAGTGACTGAAGACCCAATCGACAATGGGATAAGATACCCACATCTGTAGGTTCAGAACGGCCAGGGCGACCTGGTATAGGATCTATATGAATTAGTTTTGTTTCAGGTTTTAAGATCACATCTCCCCAATAGAAGAGTTCGTCAAACGTATCCATTCCAACGGCTATGACCAAGTCGACTCGGTCTAAGATAGCTCGTTGTTCGGTGACTCTAAGAGACAATGGCCCACAGAATTGAGGATGTTGAGTGGGGAAAGATACTTCGGCACCGCGCGCTTGGTAGACTGGTACTCCTATTAGCTCAGCGAACTCTACTGCTGTGGTAACAGCATCGTCGTCTGATACACGATCACCAACCATGAGAACCGTGCGACTGGATCTGAGTATTAGATCAACGGCGGCAGTAATACCATCTGGATTCGGAGGCGTATCGGCGTATGCCGGCGTAGAAGGGACTATGTTCATCTCTGCAATGCCCTCCAGTGCGTTGGATGTTAGTCCGACGTATACAGGTCCTTTCGGGTGAGTATTAGCTTCATTGAATGCCCTTCTAATAACGCTCGGGATTTGATCTGGTGTGCTCAATTCTACAGCCCATTTGGTGACGGGCCGAACAAGTTCGGCAAGATCTGTTTTTACTTCATTAATTTTTCGCACATCATAATTTGCAGAAGTAACTACCATGGGAGTACCTGTGTTATAGGCATCCAACATGAGAGCAATACCGTTGGCCAATCCACTATCAACGTGGAGACTTACGAAGGACGCTTTTCCTGTTGCGCGGGCGTAGGCTTCTCCCATACCAACCGCTACGCTTTCTTGGAGTGCCAAGATGTATTTAAATTCAGGATAATCACCCAGCATATCGATAATTGGGCCTTCGCTTGTCCCAGGGTTTCCGAATATATACTCGACTCCTTCTGCCTTAAGCATTTCTAATAGTGCCTGCTTACCGGTCATCGCTGTTGTCATTATCTCCCCCAATGTGCAAGTTGATATTTAATATACGTACAGAGCGTCATGCGGCACGTTGTTTATATATTCCGCGTACCGTATGTTCCAATTCATTGTCTATAAAATCTAAAGAGTGAGTGATTTCCATACTCCAGTGTAGTAGATCGTTGCTAGGATGAGAGAACAAAAGGACGTAACTCTCGTACTCGTCAGTCTGGTCGTAAGGTTGGACCCCGATCTGTTCAACTTCCACCTGCAGGGCGGGGTCTAGTTCTATGAGAAATGTATCCACCTTTTGTTTGGCGAGCTCGTACCAATCAATTGGAGTCATAAAGTCCTCCTTACGATTCTCTAGCATAACTACCTAGTATAGCTACACCACAGGAATTTATGACTGCCGTAGCTTAGGGGCAGCCATCACGAGTAACAACATTAACACAATGCCTATAGCTCCCACCACAATAAGGGTATTCGATATTCCGATAGCGGCAGCAATAAAGCCATTCATAACGCTCCCAAGACTAAACCCTAAGATGGCCATAGACCGGAGTCCCATTACTCTACCTCTATAACTGAATCCGGTGGTTCGTAAGAGTGTTGTTAGGATCATAACCTGCGATGATGCAAAGCCTAGTCCTATGCAAAATAGATTTACGAGACTTCCAACGAAGGATGAATTAAACCCAAGAATGATTATCAAGACGTGCCAAAATAGTACTGCCAGTATCATAAATCTTCCCGTGCGATTAATACTCCCTAGTCCCGCAAAAATGAGGGCGCCTGTCAATGATCCTATGCCGAATGATAGTAATAGTATCCCGAGTCCGCCTGCGTCGAGACCGAGTGCCTCACGAGCGAATATAGAGACAAGGCTTGTGTGAACTGTCCATCCTGCAATATTTATTAGAACTGCGACTAGTAAGGTAGCCCATAAGACTTGTTGGCTCTTGACGTAGAGTAAGCCTTCCTTAATTGTGTTAAGCACCGAAGATGCGGCTGTGACTTGCTGCTGTCCGGAAGTTCGGATTCCCAGAGCAGCGGAGGCACTTATGATATACAAAGCCATTATGACAATGTACGCTCCAACTGGTCCATAGATCTTGTACATAAATGCGCCGGTTGGAGGTCCCAGCAGCATAGCGATATTCATCGCAACAGAGTTAAAGGCTGCTCCATTGCTAATCCGTTCCTGAGGTAGGATATCGGCGATCAAAGATTGAGATGATGGCATCTGGAAAAGACGTGCGATCCCAACACCCATAGTAATGGCGAATATTGGCCAGATATGGGCGAGTTTCTCAAAGGTTGTCCCAACTTTCGCTTCTTGGATATACTCTGTTGGGATAAGCGCTAGCATTAGTAGCGCAAGTCCCGCCATGATAAATTGCACTATCACCAGCAGTCGGTTCCGCGCAAGTCTGTCAACCATAGCGCCTGCAAATAGAGCTAAGAAATTCAGTACCATCCTAGCGCCTGCTATCATCCCTACTAGTATTGGTGAGTCTGTTAACTCCAGGACGTACCAAGCGAGGACTGCAGATTCCATCTGGGTTCCAGTCGCAACGAATGCCGTAGACACCCAGACAAAGGAGAAATCCCGGTACTTAAAGATTCCTAATGTGTTTGATATACGCGAGCCAGTGGGTCTCAAAGCGTTAGACCTGATAAGATGAGGATAGCAATCTCTTTAACTGTTATTAGCATTTGCGAGTCGTTGAATCTTGACCATTTCAATTCTAGTATCAGTTGCCTGAGTGATTATTAGTTTAATGTTATCTTGTATTAGCGTAGTGCCGATCTCGGGAACGTGGCCCAATTTGTCCAAGATAAAGCCCGCTAGCGTCTGATAGTTCCCTTCTGGCAGCTCTAGATTGAGTTCACTTTGAATTTCGGCTATCAGGGTATGTCCCACAAGATTATACGTTTCCGAATCGGGAGTCGGTAAGCTTTCTTCCGCCGTGTCTGGCATGTCACCAACCAAGACTTCAAGCAACTGTTTAGAGGTGGCTAGGCCGGCGAGGCCTCCGAATTCGTTTATAGCATATACAAGTCCGTGGCGCTCTTGCTGCATCTGTCGGAAGGTGGTGCCGATAGTTTTAGTTTCTGGAACAAAAAGAGGAAGAGTTGCGAGTTCAGTTACATCGCTCGTTTCGGTGATAGAACGACGGCCAAACGCCATTAACACGTCTTTGGTGGTCAATGTTCCGATGATGTTTTCCTTACTCTCCATCCATATCGGGAATCTTGTATGGCTGTCTTCCGCAAAAATAGTCAAAAATTCTGTCAGAGTAGTTCCTGATTCTATCCAGGTTATTTGGGGACGCGGCGTCATTATTTCGCGGATTTGCTTGTCGCCGAAATTAAAGACCTGCTCCAGAAGTTTTGCTTCGGACTCTTCAACGACACCCTCTTGGCGCCCCATATCTATTAGCATCCGGAGTTCACCCTCGGTGACGCTATCTTCGTTGCCCTGATCTCTTCCAAAGATAGATTGGGTCGTGCGCGATAACCACTGCAGAAAAAGAATTGCTGGATAGAGGGAAAGTTCGACTAGCTTAAGCGGCCTGGCGTAAAGAAATGAAACCTTTTCTGATTTCCGAACTGCGATACTTTTCGGGATGATTTCCCCAAAAATCAATAGGACTCCTGTCCCGACTATGGTTGCCACGGCCAGGGCTAGAGGGCCTTCACTTAGCCATTTAACCGCTAGGGCGGTGATCACCGCTGCGAACGCGACATTGACTAGGTTGTTCCCTAAGAGAATTGTGGATAAAAGCCGTTCTGTATTGTTTACCATATCTGACACTCGTTTAGCGCCAGGGATATTGTTGCTAACGAGGTAATTTAGGCGAGTCTTCTGAAGTGACAGGAACGCAGCTTCAGAGCTCGAAAAAAACGCTGATAGTATTAGGAATATAAATATTAGAAGCGCGCTGATAATTGTTTCGGGCGACAAATGCTTACCTCCAACACTTTACTGCAAACGTGATGGGATGCAGAGGTAAACGTAGCGTTTGGCTATTGTAGAGTGTAAGTGGCCGGAGCGCGGACCGACTGAGGAGTGGAAGTAGAAATGCTATGATGGAACTCTCTGACGATATCCACCTCGCGGCCCAATATAAGAGTGCAGATACTGTGGCTCGTTGGGATGTGACTTGCGTGTGGTCTATTGAGGTCATATTTGGCAACGCATTCGGGAAGTCACCGATGTACGCTGCCCTCGATAAGAATGTAGGACCCAAAATAGCTCCGTTTTTGTTACCGCGCAATATACGAAATATATAAAGACCATAGCTGACAGCGTGTAAAAAATCAAGTAAGAGACTTATTCATTATTGACAGTGGCTTAAACGTCATCTATGCTCAATTGGCCGGGCATTGTTCTTTCGACAGTTCTCCGGGTCACATTTCATCTCTCTACATATCGATTATTACGGAGTAGTAACATGCCCAAACTTATTCCTGAGGCCGACGACCTAAGCAGACCATTTTGGGATGCGGTTAATTGTAGGAGACTTATGCTGCAACACTGTACTGCATGCGATAAGCTTCAGTATCCGCCGAAACCAGTGTGTCATGCTTGCGATTCTGCTGACCAGCTCGGATGGAAAGATGTTGAAGGTAGAGGCCATGT
>Ga0315338_1003873_pt1 | contig 12472 bp, 11 predicted proteins | sample ASW8metaG_FD_204518 | JGI IMG/M metagenome (GOLD analysis project Ga0315338, IMG submission 204518) | Ammonia-oxidizing marine archaeal communities from Monterey Bay, California, United States - ASW #8 | ecosystem: Environmental > Aquatic > Marine > Coastal | place: USA: California | collected... | reverse complement strand
ACAGTTGCGCGAAGCAAGGGCCTGTCTATGCCCGCTGTGGTGGGTCGCCATGTCCTACGAAATACCGGCTTGACGATGGCCACAACGGTGGGATGGGAATATGTTCGGATGTGGGGGGGCGCCGCATTTGCTATAGAATATGTCTTTGCATGGCCTGGCGTCGGATTACTAATGATCAATGGGGCCCATAGGCAAGACTTCTTTATTCTCCAATGTGCAGTGATAATAGCTGGTGCCTTTGTAATCATTAGCAATCTCGTGATTGATCTGTTCTACAATTTGATTGATCGTCGAATCCAGGGTGCAGGCTGACGTGGTCGATTCAAAGACTGTGGAGTCGAAGCCAAACCCAACGACACCAGTAGATCTCAAAACGAGATTCCATTTGAGAACGTGGTTGTGGCTGTTGATGTTGTCTCCGGTTGTCCTGTTGCTGCTCTGTGCCGTTGTGCCAGACCTATTCCAGCTCCATGATCCACAACACCAAAATCTTCGAGCCCGCCTTCTCCCTCCGTGGAGCACGTCTTCCGATGGCTTCCATCCGTTGGGCACTGACAGCCTCGGTAGGGACTTGTACTCCCAGATGGTCGAAGGCACTCGGCTGACGTTGACAATCGCAGTCGTTGCCACCGCTGTTGGTGGCGCATTCGGCGTCCTTGTGGGACTGGTCTCCGGTTACTTTGGCGGTTGGCTTGACCGTTTCTTGGGACGACTTTCGGAGGCACAGACCGCCATGCCGATGTTCCTGGTGGCAATTTTGCTTTTGAGTTTGCTGGGCCCCAGTGTCACTATTCTGCTTCTGGTACTTCCCACACTCCTTTGGCCGATCTTCGCGAGAGTTGTGCGCGCTGAAGCGATGCGCCTTAAAGAGGCTTTATTCATCGAAGCTTCCGTTGCTGTTGGTTGCAGCACTTGGACCTTGCTGCGCACCCACATGCTGCCAAATATCGCGCCACGGATCCTGGTACTGGCTGTCATTGAGGTCGGACACGTGATGTTGGCAGAGGCGGGACTGAGTTTCCTGGGTGTTGGTGTCCAGCCGCCAGATGTGACATGGGGACTACTTATTGCTGGTGGAAGGCCGTTGCTTGCTGTTGCATGGTGGCTAACGATTCTCCCTGGAGTCCTGTTGGGCGTGACGGTGCTCATCCTCAATCTCCTGAGCCGACAGTTTGAAAGAATTTCGGGGGCCGCAGGATGAGTGCCGCGCTGCTTGAGGTAAACGACCTTCGGACGGAGTTCCGAACCAAAGATGGTGTTGTCCGTGCGGTTAATTCGATTTCGTTCGAGTTGGGGGCAGGTGAAGCACTCGGCTTCGTCGGGGAATCAGGGAGTGGAAAAAGCGTTACCGCTCTGAGCATGCTCAGGCTCTTCGGCCCCTTCACCGATGCACGAATCAAGGGCCAAGTGCTCTACGACGGACGTGACTTGTTGAAGTTGGGCGGCAACGAAATGCGAAAAATCCGTGGGCGAGAGATCGGGATGGTGTTTCAAGATCCGCTTACTTCACTCAATCCTTTGATGCCCGTTGGGCAACAGGTCGCTGAATGCATTCGCTTACACGAATCGGTTAGCCGTGATGTTGCGAATCGAAGGGCTACCGAACTCTTTGAGTTAGTAGGAATACCGGACCCGAAGAATCGATTCAACGACCTTCCCCACAGCTTTAGCGGCGGCATGCGTCAGCGGATCATGATCGCTATTGCTATCGCGTGTAAGCCCCGGGTGCTGATCGCGGACGAGCCGACGACTGCATTGGACGTGACGGTGCAGGCCCAGATCCTCCTCTTGCTGAATGACCTGCAAAGAGAATTTGGCATGGCACTGATCATGATCAGCCATGACTTTGGAGTCATTGCCGCAACTTGCGACCGGGTGAATGTCATGTATGGCGGGAGGATCGTCGAACACGCATTTACCGAAGAGTTATTCCGCTCAGCTAATCACCCATATACGGAAGGACTGTTGAAGTTGGTCCCGAGTTTGGAACAACGCAGGGGCGAACAACTTGTCCCCATCAGCGGGCAACCCCCGGACGTCTTCGAGATGCCGCGTGGTTGTAGTTTCGCACCCCGCTGTCCTCACGTTGTAGACGTCTGCAAGGAGAAGCAGCCGGAAATCACAACTTTAGGCCCATCGCATGGTTCGGCGTGTTGGATCGCGGAACAGAGGAGGCTGCCGAGGTGAGCCTCCTGGAGACACGAGATGTCGTGGTCGATTTCCCAACGAGCGACGGCCGAAGCATCCGTGCAGTGGACCATGTGTCGATTTCGCTTAAACCGGGAGAAACACTTGGCGTCGTGGGCGAGAGCGGCTGTGGAAAGTCGACAATAGCTAGGGCGATCCTGCAACTAATACGTCCCACTAGTGGCAGCGTGGTTCTGAATGACCTCGAACTCACCGACTTGAAGGGGCGTGAACTACGAAGTCTGCGAAAGCAGATGCAGATGGTGTTTCAGGACCCTCGAGGTTGTCTTGACCCGAGAATGACGGTCGGGGCCCTTTTGACCGAACCATTGAGGGTCCACAAACTGTTTGCTTCTGGCGAAAGAAAGCTCCGTGCCCAGGAGATGCTTGAGCGGATCGGGCTCGACGCCAGATTCATGTCGCGTCGCCCTGCCGATATGAGTGGTGGGCAACAACAGCGAGTGGCTATCGGGCGTGCACTGATCACGAATCCAGAACTGGTGATTTGTGACGAACCAGTCTCTGCTCTTGATGTCTCAATTCAGGCTCAGGTGATCAACCTGCTCGGGGAGCTTCAACGCGATCTTGGTGTTGCGCTCGTCTTTATCGCACATGATCTTGCTGTCGTTAGGCACATCAGTGACCGAGTGGCAGTGATGTATCTGGGACGCATCGTAGAAGAAGGGCCCACCGACGAACTATTCGAAAATCCACGGCACCCGTATACCCAGGGGCTGATCGCTTCAATCCCACAAGCAGACAGCGATGCAAGGGACAGGTTGCAGACTGCTCAGCGCCTAGCCGCCGGAGACCTACCGAGTTTGTTGGACCCTCCATCGGGCTGCGCTTATCGCACACGATGTGCATACGCACAAGAGTCCTGCAGCAAGGAGGTCCCGACATTGCGAGAGGTACCAAATGCTGCTCAGCGAGTCGCATGTGACCGCTGGGAAGAAATCCAGGCCGGCGAACAACTTGAAGCGAGAAGATAGTTAATGACCAAGCGCCCCATCGAGACCGATAATGCCCCGGTACCCACCGGTCCGTTCAACCAGGCGATACGGATTGGCAATCTTGTATTCACTGCGGGACAGGCAGGCAGAAATCGAGACACTGGTGAGATGGGTGATATACGAGAGCAGACGGAGTGGGCTCTGCGAAATCTTCAGGGAATTCTGAATGAGGCAGGTTCCAGCATGGCTGAAGTTGTAAAGACAACGGTCTACCTGAAGTCAGGTACAGACACGAAACCGCTGAATGAGGAGTGGGTCAAGAAGTTTCCAGAACCACTTCCTGCTCGATCTTCGGTTTTTGTTGCTCATTTGAAGAACCCTGAGATGCTGATCGAGGTTGAGGCAATTGCCGTCATTCCTTAAATTGGGAGATGCTGCGGTCGCTGCGGGCACACAGATGTCTGCAGATGCGGCGGCTGACTGCCTTAGACGTGGCGGAAACGCCGTTGACGCAGCGGTCGCGGCATCAGCCGTCCAGTGTGTAACTGAACCTGGATCTTGTGGCTTAGGTGGAGATCTCTTCGCGCTCGTTCACTCAGATGATGAAGGAACCTGGGCTTTAAATGGCAGCGGTCGTGCTCCCCTGCGGATTGAGGAGGTATTGGATGGCCAGACAGCTCCGCGATTCGGCGCCTTGTCACCTTCCGTTCCTGGGGCACCTGCAGCTTGGGCCTTGATGCTTAGCCGATTCGGAAGCATTGGTCTTGATGCCGCGCTTGCTCCATCAATACGTTGTGCAGTAGATGGATTTCCGCTCTATGACTCCATCATCGAGATGTTTGCTCGAACGGCGAAAGAAGTTGAATCTGCTTCGCCACTCATGAGACTATTGGCCAAGAATCCGTCCAGCCGCGGATCGATGTTTCAGCAACCAGAGCTAGGCGAGACTCTGGAGTCCATGGCTCAAAGCGGAGTCGGTGAGTTCTATTCCGGGGCTCTCGCGGAGTCCATAGCGCGTAATTGTCAAGAAGAAGGTGGCGTGCTGTCTCGAGAAGATCTTGACCTTCACGAAGCAAAATTTGAAGAGCCCATCTTTGCCGAGTTTGGCAACACGAAGGTGTTCACTCAGCCACCGGTTTCAATGGGGTTGGTGTTTCTCATGGAACTGATGCTTCTCGACGAGTTGCAACTCAGTTCGTTGTCCTCATCAAGTCCCGAAGACGTTGATCTTCTGGTGCGGTGCAAACATGCGGCGTTCGCTGATGGGATCGATGCCCTGAGAACGGGCCTACCGGAGAATTGGTCGCGGAAAGCAGCCGCCGAGATCTATAGACGAGGGATTGAAGGCTCAACATGGAGCCCTTCTGGCAGCGACACCACCTGCGTAGTGGTTTCAGACGGACGCGGATTGGTAGTTAGCGTAATTCACAGTCTGTTCAACGAGTTCGGGTCGAGGGTCCTGCTGCCCGATAGCGGGATCGTTTTGAATGATCGCCTGGCAAACAACCTCATCGGCATTGGTGGGCTGAGAGGCGGAGATCGGGCAATCCATACCCTTCACTCTTATTTGGTCCTTGAGAATGGAGTTCCGCGCGCGATGGCGTGTACGCCCGGAGGCAGGGGTCAGGTGCAGGTGAACTTCCAGGTGCTGTGCCGTATTATCAAGGAAGGCATGGAGGTCCAGCAGGCGGTTGATGAACCACGTTGGTTGAGCGGAAATCCGCGCCTCCCATATCCCAAGGACACACTGTTCCTTGAAGATGGTATTTGCCCGGAAGTTGCTAATGGATTGGAGTCCAAGGGGCATTTGGTTCATCGGTGTGATCCAAGCGATGTCGATATGTTTGGAAGTTGTTTGATTACAGGTTTTGACCAAGAGTCAGGAAAATGGTACGCGGTCGCGGACGACCGCCGTGACGCTAAAGCTATCGAGATCAACCGGGGAGATTAGAATGACTACACAATCAGCTGGTAAATTTGGCCCAAGGGCGATCACTTATCCTTATTCGATCGAGCGTGACGAGTATGACTGGCCAACGTTTTCTAAAGAAGAATTTGAGCGTAGGCACCAACTTGTCAAGGGTTTCATGGATGCTAATGAGCTTGACTGTGTATTGATTGCAGGCAATAGTGCAATTTGGGAGCGGGGCTGGGCCAACATTCGCTGGGTTAGCAACTTTATGGGAACGATGGAATTGGACACGTTTTGCATCTTCCCACGCGAGGGAGAGCCGACCCTCGCTATTCTGGGTCTTAACGCTCGGTTGCCTGATCGTCTAGCGCGCTCGGTCATCACTGATATTAGGGGAGCCTTAAACACTCGTACCATATTGGTCGACAGGTTAAACGAGTTAGGTTTGACTAAATCACGTATTGGTATCATAAACCCTGCTCCGTATATTTCGATTCACGCTGATCACTGGGGTGATCTACATACGTCGTTTCCGGATGCGGAGTTCGTTTGTTACTCCGATGAATTCTGGAAGATGCGACTTGTGCATTCGACAGAAGAGGTCGCTTGCCTTGAGGAGGCGGGTCGGATCGGTGATGCCGCGGTTCAGGCGATTATGGACGAGTTACGACCTGGCATGACGGAGCATGATCTGTTCAGGATTATCTATAGCACTTTCGCTTCGGAAGGTGGAGAGATACCGTGCATGGTCCTAGCGGCGAGCGAGTCGATGGATGCTCCGAAGAGTGCATTTCAGAGACCAAGACCAATCAATCGAGAGATATGCCAAGGAGACATACTGCTCCTCGAACTTGGTGCTCGTGACGGTCACGGGTATGAGGCGCAGACGGGCAAGCCGATCACATTTGGTCCACCGAACTCGAGATACCAAGACATGTTGGATGTGTGTCTCGAGGCTTACGACGCCATCGCTGCGGTGTTGAAGCCTGGCTGTTGTGCGAAAGACATACGTGAAGCGGGTCAAGTAATTATTGATCGGGGGTATACCGTCGTAGCCCCGTTAGTCCACGGAGTCTTCAATCCGCTTGACGCGGGGCCATTTGTGGGAACTTCGCATCGCCCCGATAAAGACGTGATCTTGGAGCCCAATATGGCTTGTTGTGTCGAGATCCATCCCTGCAGTGAGGATATAACAGCAGGCGTGTTTATGGGCGACACGTTTCTCATTACCGATGATGGCGCTCGATCGCTAAATAAAATACCCGCCCAAGTATACGAGGTGTAGATCACATGAAACCCGAGTTGGAGTTCCAAGTTCCTTCTGTTCCATGGCAGGCAGCCGGGGGACCAGTTGAAGGTATTGATGAACAGATTATTTCGTTGGATGAACAGTCTGGGGCCTATACGCGCTTGATGAGGTTTGCGCCCGGGGTAGATAGCTCTCCGAACGGAACCCTTACGCATGAGTTTTGGGAGGAGGTCTATATTATTTCAGGAGACCTCACTGATACTCGCTTGGGGCAAACATTTCGAACCGGGATGTATGCGTGCCGGCCACCAGGAATGCCCCACGGTCCTTGGACTTCAGTGGAAGGTGTGTTGATGATTGAATTCCGTTACGGATTTCCGGCGGAACAGGGATGAAATTCCTCGTCGGTGACCGGTCTTTGGAATTCGTTCCGGATGCGGTGGTAATCGCGGGTTACACAGGTCGTGATCGGAGCACGGTTGACGCCCACATAGCGGAGTTGGCGGAAGAAGGTATCGCGCCTCCGTCCTCTGTCCCAGCTTTCTTTAACGTCAGTCCGGAATCGTTGTTCGTTGGCGATCAGATTAATGTCCTTCATTCCGAGACTTCTGGGGAAGTTGAGGTTGTACTTGTCGTAGATGGTGGCGACGCCTATGTGGGTGTCGGCTCGGATCACACAGATCGACGTGCAGAACGGCTTGATATTGGTGTATCTAAACAGTTGTGCAGGAAGCCTCTCGGACGCGAGTTGTGGCCGTTGTCCCTGGTGGAAGGGAGGTGGGACGATCTTTCGCTCGTGAGCAATATTACGGTTGGCGGCTCAGAGCAGCGCTACCAAGAGGGTTCCGCGAGCTCGAATCTTTCCCCAGAGGAGTTGCGTGAGATGATCCCATTCCAGGTTCAGCCTGAACGATTTGTGCTTTTCACGGGAACCATTCCGGTTGTCGGTGGCATTCGCCATGCAGACCGGTTCGAAGCGTCGATCACGGATGCCCGCGGAGGAAGATCTCTCGATCTCTCCTATGGCATACGGATCCAGGACGCATTCGCCAACGGTTGAGTTGTCTCGATGTCTTCACGGCGCCGAGACGGGGTTACTGGCGAGACCCGCTATATCGGTGACGTACACTTTCCTGAAGAGTTGTCGCTTGTCGTCGTGAGGTCGACCGTTGCACGCGGTGTGATCCGGAGTATCGACGGTTTAGCCGCTTCTCTAATGGATGGTGTCAAGGGCGTGTTCTCTGCGGCGGATTTGCTTGGTGAGTTTGGAGCCGTGCCATTCATCAAACCCAGGCTCACAGGAGGGCTCGATCCCGAAACCTTCCGGGTTCAGCCGGTCTTGGCGGATCAAAATGTTCACTACGTTGGCGAACCGGTTGCAGTCGTGTTGGCAGAGAGTTTGGCGCAGGCTGTAGATGCAGCAGAACTGGTCGAGATCGAAATTGATCCGGAACCTGGATCCTGGAGACTCGAGAACGGTGAGGTGTTTGCCGTGTTCGAGGGGTTGGAAGGTGATCCATCGAAGGCGTTTGCTGAGGCTCCTGTGGTCATCGAGCGGGAGTTCTCGGTCGGCCGTCAATGCCCGTCACCAATTGAGACTCGGGGACTCGTAGCTAACCTTGAGAATGAGAATGGGCAGCTTGAGATCTGGGGGTGGACAAAAGTCCCTCAGTGGAATCGCTCGGAGTTGGCACGACAACTCGGTGTCCCTGCAGAAACAATTCGGATACGTGAAGTCGCTGTGGGCGGATCGTTCGGTATCCGCGGTGAATTCTACCCAGAAGACTTCTTGGTCCCGTGGTCCAGTCTCCGAATGGGTCGTCCAGTGCGCTGGATCGAGCAGAGATCGGAACATTTCTTGGCTGCCAACCAAGGTCGAGAACAGGCCCACCGTGCCGCAATCGCTGGTGACGAAGATGGACGAATCCTGGCGATTCGAACCGACTTCCGCTCTGACCTTGGTGCTTATGTGCGGACAAGTGGAGTCGTCGCGCCAAGGATGACAGCCACCATGATTGCCGGTCCCTATTCGATCCAACACACCTACGCTCGTTGCGAACTTGTCCTGACCGATCGAACGCCAACTGGGACCTATCGAGGACCAGGACGCGTGGAATCCTGTTTCGTTCGAGAGCGACTCGTTGATCTCTATGCGGATGCCATCGGCCGAGACTCGGCTGAAGTGAGATCTAAGAACCTCATAGGTGATTCGGACATTCCGATTCGACGACAGCCACTTGTTGGTGGTCCCGTAGTGGAAATCGATGAGGGCTATTGGGGCGAACTGTTCGACAAAGTGGTTTCCTCCTTAGATATAGATGCTCTGGAGATCCGAAGGACGGCGGGTGAACGAATCGGGATCGGCCTTGCATGCTTCCTCGAACGGTCGGGCCTCGGCCCCTGGGAGTGGGGCTCGGTGAAAATTGACTCGGATGGTGAAGTCGAAGTTCGGTCGGGGTGCACGTCGGTAGGCCAAGGTCTGGAGGAGGTGCTTGAGACCATTGCCGCGACTTCGCTTGGTGTAGACCGCCAGCGAGTGCGATACGTCCTGATGGACAGTGATTTCAGCAGTGAAGGGGTCGGTACATTTGCGAGTAGGTCGACCGTTATGGGTGGCAACGCTGTGCACCTGGCAGCCTTGAAACTCATAGAGAGTGCTCGTCGGATCGTCGAGGGTGACGATGTTCTCAACTGCGAGAACGTGGAGTATTCGGACGGCGCATTTTTCTCCTCTAAGGGGAAACAACTCCTCACGCTTGCCGAAGTCGCCGCAGCCCAAGAAGGCGGTTGCTTGTCCGCTGACGCCAGGTTTGAATCTGCAAAGGTCTCGGCGGACTTTGGTGTGCACGCAGCTCAGGTGCGCATCGATCCTGAAACCGGAGAGGTCAATGTGGAACGTCTGGTGTTGGGATTTGATGTCGGCCCCTGCATCAATGAGGAGAACGTGAGGGGGCAGATATATGGCGGTGCTGTTCAAGCCGTGGGTGGCGCGTTGCTTGAGGAGGTCCTCTATGACCAACATGGCTCGCCGATCGTCACCTCATTCGCCGATTACGCAATTCCTAGTGCGGTGGAGTCCCCCGAGATGACGGTGATCTTGGAAACAGGCCACCCCAGTTCCCTCAACCCGCTGGGGTTGCGGGGATGCGGTGAGGGTGGAATCACGGGCGCGTATGCGGCGATCGCAAATGCCGTAGCGAAAGCCATCGGGAATCCAGAAGCGGTTACTCGGGTGCCGATTCGCCCTGAAGTTCTTGTGTAACAGGTTCTCCGATGCCCTTCGAGCAGAGGAGTCACTGAGGCTGGAGACGGTTGCGTCTAGTTCTCAAGTCCTAGTCGAGAAGCCAAACCGATTCTCTGAAGTTTTCCTGTCGGACCTTTGGGGAGTTCTTCGAGGAACAGGATTTTCCTCGGCACCTTGAAGGATGCGAGATGTTCGGAGAGGAAGTTGCGAAGTTCGGTTGCGGAGACAGTGCCTCCAGAGGAAAGAACAACCGCGGCTCCAACCTCTTCGCCGAGTTTGTCGTGCGGTATCGCAAAAGTTACCGCCTGTTGAACCTTGGGATGAGTGAGAAGTACTGCGTCGACCTCCAACGGAGAGACCTTTTCGCCTCCCCGGTTGATCTGTTCCTTTAGCCGGCCAGTCAGAAATACGTAACCGTCGGAATCGATATACCCTTCGTCTCCAGTACGGAACCATCCGGACGTAAACGCCTCTCGGTTCGCGTCCTCGTTGTTTTCGTAGCCAACCATGACATTCGGCCCTCGGATCGCGATCTCTCCCCGTTCGTAGGCTTCCAGGGTGGATGCAGCCGGGTCCAAGACACAAAGATCGATTCCGCTAGGCAGTCCGACGGATCCAGGCTTGCTGGCAGCTGGGGGGAGGGGGTTGCTGCACATCTGGTGGGTGGCCTCGGTCATACCGTAAGCCTCGATTACCGGTACCTGAAAAAGTTCAGTCAAAGCGGACAAGACGGGTGTCGGGAGAGAGGCGGAGGATGATCGGACAAATCGCAAACCGCACTTGGGTGCACTGGTCTGGCTTGACTTGGATCGGGACAGCACCATCTGGTGCATCGTGGGAACCGCGGTGTAGTAGGTCGGGCGGAACCTCTCCAACTGAGAGAAGAAGCTGAATGCATCGAAGCCGTTGGTTGAGATAACAGAGCCACCAACCGCCAAAGGAGCAAGAAGCCCGGCAAGGAGACCATGGATATGGAAGAGGGGCATAACGTTCATGGATCGATCGGTCGGTCCCAACTCGAGGGATCGCGCGATGTTGATGGCTGAGTGCACTAGGTGCCCTTGCCGAAGGGGTACGAGTTTAGGGCGTGAGGTAGTACCGGAGGTATGAAGCACCAGAGCGGCATCGTCTGAACGTGGCGCCCTGTATTGAGATCGGTGGGAGCGTTTGTTGGTCGACAAGTTGAGATTTCCAATGGGGCCATCCAGATGTAACTTGACGACGGACTGAGCGAGTCCAGGCTCTTCAGAAGGGAACGTAGCGGCGTCAGTGATTATCGCAGCCGCACCTAAATCGTTTAGATAATATGCAATCTCGCTAGCTCGAGACTTTGGATTTAGTGGGGCTGCACAAGCCGTGAAGATTACCGCTAGAAATGAGATCACCATAGACGGACCATTTGGCAAAAGAATCGCAACGCGATCATCCTGGGTAATGCCCATTTGGGATAATTGACTTGACAAACGTGATGCCTCAGAAATCAATTCACCGTAGGTCAAACTCTCTTCGCTGGGCGTCACCAACGCGATCGAGTCGTCGTCTATATAGGCTAACAGTTCACGGAATGTCTCTTTAAGCATTGGTCCTCTGCTTCAATTGGTAGTCCCCGTGGTTGCATGTATGTTCGAGTGTGAGTCGAGTAAGGATATCAATGCATGCAGAGTGTCGATAAGAGGGGTGGGAACGTTTGCCAAAAGTCCAAGTTCCATGAAGACTCCTATTAGCGGGCCTATTTCCATCGGTTGTCCTGCTTCGAGATCTTGGAACATCGAGGTCTTGTGTTCACCTACTTCTTCTGCTCCCGCAATCCTCTGTTGAATGCTGAGTCGAATCTTCACGTTGAGAGCTGTGGCTATTGCGTGCGATTCCTCCATAATCGAAGCAGACAAACTTCGCGTCGCCGGTAGTACACAGATCTCCCGTAGTGTCGAGCGCGTCAAAGCGCTAATGGGGTTAAAGGCCAAATTGCCCCATGCCTTAAGCCAAATCTGAGATCGGATGTCCGTCAGAACGCGTGATCGGAAACCGGCTTCCGAAAACGCTGTAGTTAGAACTTGTGACCGCTCGGACCGGGATCCGTCTGGTTCCCCAATGGGCATTCTGTCGCCCTCAACATGTGTGATTATTCCAGGAGAACTCTTCGTGGCGGCAGGAAAAGCAATACTGCCCACGATCTGTGCCGATGGGATATTGGATTCGAGAATTCCGTCTGGGTCGAGCGACCGAAGACGGTAGCCATCATATTCTCCACCCTCTTTATAGAAGTACCACCAAGGTATTCCATTCTGTACTGGAACTATCGTTGTATCAGCGTTCCAAAGGTTCTGTAAATCTGGCGCAACAGAAGCAAGTTGATGAGCCTTGAGAGCCAAGATCAAAATATCTGGGATGCTTGAAAGGTAAAATCGGTCTGACGATTGAACATTCTTGGACACGGTAGTGCTGCCATCACGTTCGATAACCTGTATGCCGTGGGTTTGAATAGCCTCATGGTTGACACCCCGGGCAATTACCGTAACGTCCTGTCCAGAATTTGCGAGACGTGCAGCGAGCAGTCCGCCTATGGCTCCAGCGCCAACGATGCATATACGCATAGAATCAGATGAATACTTAGGAGACTAACTCAACAGGTATTCAGGTAAGAGGACAGCAAGCCTGACTTTATGATGGTGATTTGATGGCATTTCTGGGATCCCTGCCTAGCGGATGCGTTTAGCGGCTGACTCGAGACGATCATATTGCCATTGCGCAGAGTGATGGGTCGCATTGTGCCGGCCTCGGTGGGAGGTCTGCGTCGTCGCCGCGCGAGGCTCGTCCCATGGGCGCCTTCTCTCTCGAACTCTCCGACGACCAGGTCCAGCTACGGGACTGGGTCCATGACTTCGCCGCCGACGTGGTCCGGCCCGCCGCCGAGGAGTGGGACCGCC
>Ga0315338_1003872_pt1 | contig 12472 bp, 12 predicted proteins | sample ASW8metaG_FD_204518 | JGI IMG/M metagenome (GOLD analysis project Ga0315338, IMG submission 204518) | Ammonia-oxidizing marine archaeal communities from Monterey Bay, California, United States - ASW #8 | ecosystem: Environmental > Aquatic > Marine > Coastal | place: USA: California | collected... | reverse complement strand
ATGAAAATACATTAAATGGGGTTGTTGAACTTCCAGGAGACAAATCCATTTCTCAAAGAATTCTAATTTTAGGATCAATGGCTATTGGTACAACTAGAGTTAAAGGAATATCTTATTCAGAAGATGTAAACAATCTTATTAAAAATCTAAAATCACTTGGTGTAAAAATTATAAAGAATAAAGACTCGATTATTATATCTGGTGTAGGTATAGGAGGTCTAAACCCAACAAAAAAAAAACTAGATATGGGAAACTCTGGTACAGCTACAAGATTAATGTTAGGAACTTTATGTAATCAAAATTTTGAAGTTAAATTTGTTGGTGATAAAAGTTTAAGCAAAAGAAATATGTATGAGGTAATTAAACTATTGAGACAAATGGGTGCAAAGATAAATTCTAAAAATAATAAACTTCCTATTACAATTAAGGGCTTTAATGAAACAATTCCAATTACATATAATCAAAAAATTCCTTCTGCACAAATCAAATCGGCTATTTTATTTGCATCTTTAAACTCACCTGGTTTAACAACTATAATTGAGAATATTCCAACTAGAAATCACAGTGAACTTTTGTTAAAAAAATTTGGTGCAAAAATACAAATAAAAAAATATAAAAAAAAAAAAATAATTAAAATTATAGGTCAAAAAGAACTAAAAGCTAAAAATATTCTAATTGCTGGAGATCCTTCAGCTGCAGCCATAGTTGGTTCTGCTGCATTAATAATCCCTAATTCAGAAATTAAAATAAAAAAAGTAAATATAAATAAAACAAGAATAGCTTTTTTTAAAATTTTAAAAAAAATGAATGCTAATATAAAAATTTTTAACAAAAAAAAAATTTCAAATGAACAAATTGCAGATATTACTTTTAAATCTAGTAATTTAAAAGGTATTCATTTAGGAAAAGAAAAAGTAGCAGAAATGATTGATGAAATTCCAATTTTTTCTATTTTAGCTGCTTTTGCTAAAGGAAGTTCATCTTTTATAGGTGGTAACGAGCTTAAAAACAAAGAAAGTAATCGAATAAAATCTTTATATGAAGGCTTAATAGCATGCAAAATAAAAGTCAAAAAAAAGAATGATGGCCTTAAAATAGTTGGCAATAAAAATAATGTTGTTGGGTCAGCTAAAATTAAAACTTATTATGATCATAGAATAGCAATGGCATTCCTAGTAATGGGTTTAGCTTCTAAGAAAAAAATAATTGTAGATGATCTAGATTGTATAAAAACAAGTTTTCCTAATTTTGTATCATTAATGAAAGGCTTAGGCGGAAATTTCTGAAAAAAAAAATTAAAAAAAAAGCTTTTAAAATTAAAAAAAACTGCATAAAGTCTATAAAACTGAATTTATGACTGAAAATACTGAAAATTTTGAAGCTTTACTAGATCGATCATTAAAAAAAATTAAAAATTTTGAAGGTAAAGTTGTAAATGGAATTGTTATATCTGTAGATCATAACCACGCATTAGTAGACGTTGGACTAAAAAGTGAAGGAAGAATATCTATGGATGAACTTAGATTCTGTGATAAAGAAAAAGAAATTAAAGTAGGAGACAAAATTAATGTTTTTGTTGAAAGAGTAGAAGATAAAAATGGTGAAGCTGTTTTAAGTAGAGAAAAAGCAAAAAAAGAAGCGGCATTTGATTTATTTGAAGAAACTTTAAAAAAGAATAAATCGGTAGATGGGAAAATTTATGGCAAAGTTAAAGGTGGCTTCACAGTTGATATTGACGGTGTTATTACTTTCTTACCCGGAAGTCAGGTTGATATTAAACCGATAAAAGATATTAATCATCTTATTGAACAAAAATTGACATTTAAAGTATTAAAGATTGACAGAGAAAGAGGAAATATTGTAATTTCAAGAAAATCTTTTTTAGAAGAAAATTTTAAAAAAGATATAAAAGATATTAAAAAAGATTTTAAAGAAGGTAGTTCTGCAGAAGGAATTATTAAAAATATTACGGATTATGGAGCTTTCGTAGACCTTGGAGCAACAGATGGTCTTATTCATTTAACTGATATTTCGTGGAAAAGAATTAATCATCCTTCAGATTTTTTAAAAATTGGAGAAAAAATAAAAGTTAAAATCTTAAAATTTAATTCTGAATCAAACAAAATCTCTCTAGGAATTAAACAGCTTAGTGAAGATCCATGGAAAAATATAGAAAAAAAATATAAAGTAGGAAAAAATTATTCAGGAAAAGTAAGTAAAATAACTGATTATGGAGCTTTTATAGAATTAGAGAATGGTATAGAAGGGCTTATACATGTATCTGAAATGACATGGGACAAAAAAAAAACTAATCCAAATGAAATTGTTTCCATAGGGGATGTTGTCGATATCAGTATTTTAGAACTCGATTTAGATAAAAGAAAATTAAGTTTTAGAATGAAAAAAGAAAGTGCTAATCCTTGGAATGAATATTCAAAAAAATATAAAAAAGGAAAGACCATAGAATGTAAAGTCGGAAATATAGTTGAATACGGTATTTTTGTAAATTTAGAAAATAATTTAGATGGAATGGTTCATATTTCTGATTTAGATTGGGAATGGGATAATAAATCAACATCAAAATTTAAAACAGGAGATTTGGTAAAAACTATAGTTTTAGACGTCAACCAAGAAAAACAAAGGGTATCTTTAGGCATAAAACAACTCGATGATAAACCTTTTAAAGAAAAAATTAAGAATATTAAAACCAAAGACGTGGTAACCTGCTCAGTTATTCATATAAAAGATAATGGAGTTAAAGTAAAATTAGATAATAATCTTGATGGATTTATCGATAAAGAAAATTTATCTATGGACGAATCTGAACAAAACCCAAGGAGATACGCTACGAACGAAAAACTAGATGCAATGATAAAGAAAGTTGATGAAGAAAATAAAATTGTTGTATTATCTATTAAAGAAATTGAATCAAAAGAACAAAAAAAGATAAAAAAAGAGTTTGGTTCATTAGATAGTGGTGCTACTCTTGGAAAGATTTTAGGAGAGAAAAAAAAAAAAAAAAAAAAAATAATTTAAAAAAATGAATAAATCAGACTTAATAAAATCAATACTTAAAAATAATAGCAAATATAAAATATCTGAAATTGAAAATATTGTAGATCTTTTTTTCAGAGAAATTCAAAAAGCTCTTACAGAAGAAAAAAGAGTTGAAATTAGAGGGTTTGGTTCATTTTATACGAAAAAAAGGGAAAAAAGAGTTGGTATAAACCCACAAAATGGAAAAAATATTGAAATAGAAAAAAAAATCCATCCAAAATTTAAAATAGGAAAAATTTTATTTAAAAAATTAAATCCAAAGTAATCTAATATTTTGTTAAAAAAAAAATTTAAAAGAGTATTTTTAGCTTTAGATACCAACAATATAAAAACAGCTGAAAATTTTGTTAAGTTATTAAAAAATGATCTTGCAGGTATAAAAATAGGGAAAGAATTATTTTCTTGTTGTGGACCAAGTATAATTAAAAAATTTCAAAAATATAAATTACCAATTTTTTTAGATTTAAAATTTCATGATATTCCTACAACAATATATAAAGCCGTACAAGCAATAAATTCTTTAAAAGTAGACTACTTAAGCATACATAGTCTAGGAGGTAATGATATGATAAAATCTGCTGTAAGAGCATCAAGATTTACAAAAATATTAACTGTATCGCTTTTATCGCATCATAACCAAAAAAGTATTAAAGAAATTGGAATTAAACAATCAATACAAAGTGAAATAAAAAAATTAATTCTTAATGCATTAAAAAATAATGTTTTTGGTTTAATTCTTGCGCCTCAAGATCTTAAAATAGTAGAAAAAATTAGAAAAAAAATTACAATTTTTGTTCCAGGTATTAGACCAAAAAAAAATAAAAAAGATGAACATAAAAGATCATTGGATCCTTTAAGTGCTATTAAAAAAGGAGCAACTTATATTATTATAGGTAGACCAATAACAAAATCAAAAAAACCAAAAGAAACTCTTAAATTAATTAATCAAGAAATAAAAAATTATTTAGAAAAAAGTTAATGACTCTCAATGTAAAGATATGTGGCATTAAATCCATTAGTCATGTGAAAGCATGTGTTAAAGGAAAAGCTAAAATGATTGGTCTAATGTTTTATAATAAATCCCCAAGATATATAAACTTAAAAACTGCAGAAAAAATTTCAAATTTTTCAAAAAATAAAATAAAAAGAGTAGGTGTCTTCGCAAACACAAATATTAGAGAAATAAAAAGAGTTACTAAAAATGTAGAACTTGATTATTTACAATTTCATGGAAATGAAACTGCTAGTTTTATAAAAAATGTAAAAAAAATATTAAAAATCAAAATTATTAAAGCTTTAAAAATATCAAGTAACAGTGATATAAAAAAAATTTCTCTTTTTAAAAAAATTTCAGATTATATTTTGATAGATACAAAAATAATAAAAAAAAATAATTTAAGTTTTAAAAAAAAAAGTAAAGAATTAAACTGGGATTTATTAAAAAAAATTAAAGATAAACGAAAATTAATTTTATCTGGAGCACTAAATACAATTAACCTCGAGGAAGCAACAAATAAATCGGGCATAAATTTTGTTGATGCTTCATCTAGTCTTGAAATTGTATCCGGAAAAAAAAATATAAAAAAAATAAATAAATTTTTAGAATTAGCTAGTAAGTTATAATAATGAAAAGAAATACCTATAAATCAGTGCCAGATATTTCAGGCTATTTCGGAAAGTATGGCGGAAGGTTTGTTGCAGAAACACTCGTTCCATTAATTCTAGAAGTAGAAAAAGCTTATAAAAGAATTAAAAAAAAAAAAGAATTTATTAAAGAATTAAAAAAATATTTACGAGATTACGTTGGAAGACCATCACCATTATATTACGCGGAAAATCTAACAAAAAAACTTAGGGGTCCAAAAATATATTTTAAAAGAGATGAATTAAACCATACAGGAGCTCATAAAATAAATAATACACTTGGACAAATACTACTTGCAAAAAATATGATGAAAAAAAGAATAATAGCAGAAACAGGTGCTGGTCAACACGGTGTAGCAACTGCTACTGTTTGTGCTTTATTTAATCTTCCATGTACTATTTATATGGGCGAAGTTGATTATAAAAGACAAATGCCCAATGTTTTTAGAATGAGACTTCTCGGTGCAAAAGTAGAAAAGGTTAAAAGTGGATCTAGAACTTTAAAAGATGCTATGAACGAAGCATTAAGAGACTGGGTAACAAATGTTAAAGATACATTCTATATAATTGGTAGTGTTGCTGGACCCCATCCGTATCCAGAAATGGTTAGAGATTTTCAATCGGTTATTGGCCATGAAGCAAAAGATCAAATAAAAAAAGCAGAAGGTAAATTACCAGATTTTTTAATAGCATGTGTTGGAGGGGGTTCTAACGCTATGGGTCTTTTTTATCCCTTTTTAAACGACACAAATGTTAAAATGATTGGAGTTGAAGCTGCTGGTGAAGGTCTAAATAAAAAACACGCTGCATCAATTGCAAAAGGGCAATTAGGTGTTCTTCATGGAAGCAAAACTTATATTTTGCAAGATGAAGACGGACAAATTATTGAACCCCACTCAATATCAGCAGGTCTTGATTATCCTGGAATAGGTCCTGAACACGCATGGTTAAAAGATACTAAAAGAGTTAAATATGTTAGTGTAACAGATAAAGAAGCTCTCAAAGCATTTCAGTTATGTACAAAAATTGAAGGAATAATTCCTGCACTAGAACCCTCTCACGCTCTTGCTTATTTAATTAAAAAAGCTCACAAAATACCAAAAAATAAAATTATCATAATGAATATGTGTGGAAGAGGGGACAAAGATATATTTACTGTTGCAAAAAAATTAAAAATTAATATCTAAATTTAATGCCACAAGAAGATTTGTTAAAAAAAAAATTTGATGAGCTAAAAAAAAAGAAGAAATGTGGATTTATATCATTTATAACTGCTGGTGATCCTGACTTTAATACATCTTATAAAATTTTAGAGAAACTTCCCGAATCTGGTGTAGATATTATTGAATTAGGCATGCCTTTTTCAGATCCAATGGCTGACGGACCTATCATACAAAAAGCTAATGATAGAGCAATAAAAAATAAAATAAATTTAAAAAAAACTTTTGGTTTAATAAAAAAATTTAGAAAAAAAAATAAAATTACACCTTTGGTCTTAATGGGATATTACAATCCAATTCATAGATTTGGTATAAAAAATTTTATAAATCAAATAAATAAAAATAAAGTAAATGGAATAATTGTCGTCGATTTACCACCTGAAGAAGATAATGAATTATGTTTACCAGTCATGAAAAATAAAATACATTTTATAAAATTAGCAACACCAACAACTGATAAAAATAGATTTAAAAAAATTATAAAAAATTCTTCTGGTTTTATATATTATGTTTCTATAACAGGGATTACAGGTGCAAATTACAAATCTAATATAAAACTTGAAAGAGAGATAAAAAATTTAAAAAAACTTACTGAGCTACCAATTGCTGTTGGATTTGGTATAAAAAATAAAAAAGATGTTAAAAAATTATCTAGAAATGCTGATGCAGTCGTTGTAGGATCTTCAATTATTAAAAAAATAGAAGAAGCACTTAAAAAAAAATATAATAAAATAAAATTAATAAATTATGTGTTAAGTTATATTAGAAATTTATCTTCTGATTTATAAATACTATGAATTGGCTAACAAATTATATAAAACCTAAATTAGAATCTTTAGTAAAAAAAAAAAATATACCTAAAAATTTATGGATTAAATGTCAATGTGGAACAATGATTTACTACAAAGATTATGATAAATCTCTTGGAGTATGTAATGAATGTGGAACACATATGCGATTACCTGCAGATACTAGAATCAAATTTCTTTTAGATGATGGAAAATGTGAAAAAATTAAAGTTTCAATAGGTAGAACAGACCCTTTGACTTTTAAAGATATAAAAAAGTATAAAGATAGATTAAAGCAAGCTAGGAAAAAAACAAAAGAAGATGATGCTGTTGTATTAGCTGAAGGAAAAATTGAAGGTATTGATGTTGTGCTAGTTGTTTTTGATTTTAATTTTATGGGAGGATCAATGGGAATAAATGTTGGAAGTGCTATTGTAAAAGCATGTGAAATCTCAGTAAAAAAAAATTTACCTTTAATAATTATCCCTTCATCTGGAGGGGCACGAATGCAAGAAGGTATTTTATCTTTAATGCAAATGCCAAGAACTATTGCTGCTATACAGAAAGTAAAAATAAATAAAATTCCATATATTGTTGTTTTATCTGATCCAACAACCGGAGGCGTTTGTGCATCGTTTGCTATGCTAGGAGATGTGCTAATTGCTGAAAAAGGTGCTACAATTGGTTTTGCAGGAAGAAGAGTCATTGAACAAACTATCAAAGAAACGATACCTGATAATTTTCAAACAGCTGATTATCTTTTAGAACATGGAATGATAGATATAGTAGTACATAGAAAAGATTTAAAAAATAAAATTTATAAAATTTTAAAATTTATAGAAAAAAACTAAAATAATATTTTTTAAATGCTTCACGAAAAAAAAACTATATCTTCTGAAGAAAAAAAATTAAAAATTAAGAACCTTGAAATTACTCTAGAGAAAAAATTACAGCAATTACATCCAAAAAAAATTGATTTATCTCTTGGTCGCATAAACAAGCTTTTATATAAATTAGGAAACCCTCAAAAAAAAATTAAAAATATAATACACATAGCAGGAACAAATGGAAAAGGTTCTGTTCTTGCTTTTCTAAAATCATTTATACAAGCATCTGGTTTTAGTGTAAATACCTATACATCTCCACATTTGATTAATTTCAATGAAAGAATTAACTTAAATGGTAAAAATATATCTAATAAATTTTTAGAATCTCTTTTAGATGAATGTAATAAAAAAAATAATGGTAAACCAATAACCTTTTTTGAAATAACAACAGCAGCAGCGTTCTTAGCTTTTAAAAAGAAACCTGCTGATTTTACAATATTAGAAACAGGTCTTGGTGGAAGATTAGATGCAACTAATATAATAAAAAAACCTATTGTTACCATTATTAATGAAATATCAATTGATCACACTAATTTTTTAGGTTCAAATATAAAACAAATAGCAAAAGAAAAAGCTGGGATTATAAAAAAAAATTCTCCACTTATAGTTGGTAAACAAAAAAAAGAAACATTAAAAATTATTAAAAAAATAGCAAATAATTTAAAAGCAAAAACATTTTTTTATAAAAAAAATTGGTTCATAAAAAAAAATAAAAAAGAAAATCATATAATTTTTTTTAATAACATAAAAAATAATAAAAAAGAAAAGTATCCTCAACCTGGTTTAATAGGAGATCATCAAGTTATTAATGCCGGAATAGCTTTAAAAGCTTTTAATTTAATAATGAAAGAAAAAATAAATAAAAATTTTATAAAAAAAGGTTTAAAAAATGTTAAATGGCCAGGAAGACTTCAAAAAATATATTTAAATAAAAAATTATTTTCAAAAAAAATAAATCATAAAAAATGGGAATTTTGGTTTGATGGTGGGCATAATAAAAGCGCAAGTAAAGCTTTAGCAAAAACATTCAAGGCATGGCATGGAAAAAAATTATATATAATTTTTGGTATGTTAAATTCAAAAGATCCGAAAGATTTTTTAAATTATTTCAAAAAAATTGCTACTAAACTTATAACTGTTTCAATAAAAAGTGATTCTCCTTATTACCCAAATAAAAAACTTTATGAAATTGCTAAATTAAATGAATTTAATGTAGAAACAGCAGAAACTATAAGTCATGCAATAAAAAAAATATTGTTAAATGAAATGCCAGGACGTGTATTAATATGCGGTTCTTTTTATATGTACAAAGAAGTATCTGAACTATTAAAAAAATAATTTTATACTGAAGTCTCAATCCAAGTTTTTACTTCTGATTTGATTGCTGCTCCTATTTTTGTTGATATTGGCTGGCCTTTTTTAAAAATGATCATTGTAGGTATGCTTTGTATTCCATACTTATTAGGTATGTTTGGATTTTCGTCTATATTTATTTTTACAACTTTTATTATATCTTGCATTTCATCAGCAATTTCTTCCAAAATTGGCGCAATTTCCTTGCATGGACCGCACCATTGTGCCCAAAAATCTATTAAAACTGGCTTATCTGAATTAATTACTTCGCTCTCAAACTCTTTTTCTTTTATTGATTTAACGCTCATAATGAGAAAAAAAGATTATTTTAACATCATTTTATATTCTTTCAAACTTTCTAAAGTTCCTATATGAAACCAACTTCCATTATAAACTATTCCAAAAATTCTTCTTTTTTCAATTAATTGGTCGTAGATTAAAGATAAAGGAAATTTTTTTTTTTTTATTTTTAAAAAAATTTTAGATTTAAGAATCTGTATACCAGTAAAAATATATCTAGGATTGCTCTTGTTTTTAATAATCCTATTGGACTTATTTATATTAAAATCCCCATTATTAGTTCCTTTTTTTGGAAACAATAATAAAAGTGCATCCATTTTATCATTGTCCCAAAATTCATTTAATTGTTTAAAAGGATTTTTAGGCTTTTCTTCCCAAATAATATCACTATTAACAACAAAAAATTCTTTATCCTTTAAAATTTTTATAGCATTCTTAATTCCACCTCCTGTGTTTAATAATACTTTTTCTTCGGAATAAAAAATTTTTAATTTAAATTTTTTATTTAATTCTTTTTTTATTTTACTTTTTAAGTAAAAAATATTTATTACTATCTTTTTAAATCCAGAATTTTCTATTTTTTTTACTATTTTTTCTATTAAGGTTTGATGATCTAATTTTATTAATGGCTTTGGCATTTTTTTTGTATAGTGTTTCATTCTCTTTCCTAAACCAGCAGCAAGAATCATAATAGTTGAAATATTCATTTTACAATTTTGGTTTTATTCTAAATTTCTTTGGAAAAAATTCATTAATCCATTTGTTTAATTCGCTTAATGAATAAAAATTTAAATTATATTCTATTAATTTCCATAATCTTGGAATATGTTTTAAATAAAATTTTTTTTTGTCACGTATATATAGTCTTGTAAAAATACCAATAACTTTTAAGTGGCGGTTAGTTGCTAAAATTTTATATTCTTTAACAAAGTTTTCTTTTTGCTCTTTCGATAATTTTTTGACAAATTTATTATACATTTTAAAAATAACTTCTTTGTTAACATTCCTTCTAGCATCTTCTAAAAGAGATACCAAATCATATGACGATGGTCCAATAACAGCATCTTGAAAATCGATTAGGCCACAAGCTTTTAGACCTTTTCTATCTTTAAGAAAAAAAAGATTATCTATATGAAAATCCCTATGTACCAATACTTTATTCGTTGTTAAATTTTTATTTAACAAATTATTCCAGATTTTGATAAATTCATTTACCACATCTTTTTTTGGTTTACTTTTGTAGATTGCAGGCCAATACCATTCTAAAAATAACCTAACTTCTTCTATTAATTTTTTGTTGGTGTATTGAGGTAATTTTTTTTTCAAATTTTTTGATTGATTATTAATATATATTAAAATATCTGTAGCTAAATTATAAAGTTTATATTCACTCTCACCTTTTTTTAAGGAATTTGTATATGTATTTATGCCAAAATCTTCAATCAAGAAAAAACCTTTGGAAATATTAAAGTTAATAATCTTTGGAACTGAAAGATTTATTTTTTCAAAAATATTTGTAGTTTTCAAATAACCTAAATTATTTTCTGTTTTTTTTGGAGAATTGACAAATAACAAATTTTGCTTTTGGTTTTTAATGTAAACACGAAAATATTTTCTAAATGATGCATCAGATTTTATTGGTTTTAATTTAAAATCATTGATGCCAATTTTTTTAAAAATAGAAGTATCCATAAAGCTTTTTACTTATTTTGTTTTTTTATAAATGAAATATCTATTCTTTTTTTTAGAATTTTTTCAACTTTTTCAGGCCATTCAATTAAAACTATTTTATTTTCTATTTCCTCAAAAAATCCTATTTTTTCTATTTCTTTAATAGTTTTCAACCTATAAAGATCCACATGGCAAATAGTTATATTATTACCGCAGTTATAATTATTAATTAAATTATAAGTTGGGCTAGTTATTGGTTCTTTAATTTTTTTTTCATTTATTCTAGCAATTTCTTGAATAAAAAAACGTGCAAATGTTGTTTTTCCAGATCCTAATTCCCCTCGTAAAAAATAAATATCCCCTATAGTTGATTGAGCTGCAACCCGGTTTGCTAGTTCTTTTGTCCTTTTAAGAGATGTGATTAAAATTTTAATAATTTTACAATATATTTTAATATCTGTAGTAGTCCGGTTTAAAAGGACCATTTTCATTTACATTAATATACTTTGATTGTTTTTTTGATAATTTAGTTAATTTAGATCCTAACTTCCCTAAATGCAATTCTGCAACCTTTTCATCAAGCTCTTTAGGTAAAACATATACTTTATTTTTATATGATTTAGATTTTTTCCATAATTCTAGTTGAGCTAAAACTTGATTTGTAAAAGATGCACTCATAACAAAGCTTGGGTGACCTGTTGCATTACCTAAATTTACTAATCTTCCTTTTGATAAAACAATTAATTTTTTTCCATCTGGAAACTGAACTTCATCAACTTGTGGTTTAATTTCATCCCACTTATAATTTTTTAAAGCATCAATTTGTATTTCACTATCAAAATGGCCTATATTACATACAATTGCTCTATCTTTCATTTTTCTCATATGTTCTAATGTAATTACATCTACATTTCCAGTTGCTGTACAAAAAATATCTCCTTTTTTTAACACATCCTCTATTTTAACAACTTCATATCCTTCCATAGAAGCCTGTAGAGCACAAATTGGATCAATTTCAGTAACCATTACTCTTGCTCCTCCGTTTCTTAAACTAGCAGCAGATCCTTTACCTACATCACCATAACCACATACAATAGCAACTTTGCCTGAAAGCATAATATCAGTTGCTCTTCTAATACCATCAACCAAACTCTCTCTACATCCATACAAATTATCAAATTTTGATTTTGTAACGCTATCATTTACATTAATTGCTGGTACTAATAATTTATTTTGTTTTTCCATTTCATATAATCTATGAACTCCCGTTGTTGTTTCTTCAGATAATCCTTTAACAGATTTAAGAATATTCTTGTATTTATCATGCATAACCTTTGTTAAATCTCCTCCATCATCTAAGATTAAATTTGGTTTCCAATTTTTTTTTCCTATAATTGTTTGATCTATACACCACCAAAAGTCTTCCTCTGTCATACCTTTCCAAGCAAAAACTGGGACTCCTTTTTTTGCAATAGCTGCTGCTGCATGATCTTGTGTTGAAAAAATATTGCATGAACTCCATCTGACATCAGCTCCTAGGTCTAACAATGTT
>Ga0315338_1003871_pt1 | contig 12481 bp, 8 predicted proteins | sample ASW8metaG_FD_204518 | JGI IMG/M metagenome (GOLD analysis project Ga0315338, IMG submission 204518) | Ammonia-oxidizing marine archaeal communities from Monterey Bay, California, United States - ASW #8 | ecosystem: Environmental > Aquatic > Marine > Coastal | place: USA: California | collected... | reverse complement strand
ATTGAAAGTTGGCTGGATGTAAATACAATTAAAAAAGATACTTCGTTGCAAGCTCATTGGAATTCCAACATGCGCGCTTACCTAAAAGCAGCCGATTTATTTCATCCCAAGGATAAAGAACTCAGAGATTTAAGAGCATTGGGTTTTACAACCGCCCATATCACTCCAAAGGGCGGTATTTTTCAAGGCCAATCTGCGCTGGTTCAATTAGGCGAAACACCAAAAGTATTATCAGAAAATATTGCACAGGTAATTGAATTCGCATCCAGTGGATGGGGAAGTAGGGAATACCCCACCTCATTATTAGGAGTTATTGCATTTATCCGACAGGGTTTTTATGATGCAACTTGGTATGAAAAGACAGGGAATATTTTATCCAAATATCCTGATGGAAACGAACCAATTCAAAAAGACCGTTCCCTTGAAGTCTTATCAAGTGGAAAAGAGGGAAAACAACCTTTTGTTTTCCGCACCAATAATGAGCTTTACATCGATCGTTCAGAAAATATCGCTGATGAGTTCAACCTGAATTTTTGGATTAGAGGAAATGGCTATGAATATCGCCGTATTGATCAAATGCCAGCCTCATTTATGATCGTACCTTTGAATTTTCCTGGTAAACCGGAAGTAGTTGATCCCTATCAAGCGCTGCAATACACAACTGAACAATTAAAACACTGGGATATGGCACCTGATAATGTTGCAAAACTTGTTGCCGCTGGTTTTCAAGTAGCTCTTACGGGTTCTGATTTAAAAAATAAAAAAGATTTTCAAAAAAACCTCTCTCGTAGTATAAACCGGGGCCTTAATGAATCAGATGCACTGGCTGCTCTAACCACTAATCCAGCTCGAGAATTTGGCCAATCAAAACGGTTAGGTAAAGTGGCCCCTGGATATATCGCTAATCTGGTCATTGCCGATGATAATTATTTTAGTGGTGAATCAACTGTCAATGCCGTTTGGATTGACGGCAATGAATATGAGACAGCACCGGATCCTTTTGTTTCTATTGCTGGAACCTGGTCATTAAAGGAAAGGAATAATGTTTGGTCTTTAGTTCTTAATAAATCTGCGAAAGGATTTAGCGGAGAAATAAAAACTGAAAATAAATCCATAAAACTAAATAATGTGAAAGTGGAGCAGGATCGTATTGGATTTTCAGTAAAAGCTGATACCCTTTTACAAAAAGGTGTTACGCGGTTTCAGGGTACATTTACAGAAGAAAAGGCTATGGGACAATCTTTTTATGCTGATGGAACAAGTGATAACTGGTCTGCGGTACTAGAGAGTCAAAAAACCCCAAAGAAAAAGAAACAAAAAAAAGAAAATCCTAGTAAGCTTGATTTAGTTTTTCCTGAAGGCGCCTATGGATTGGATGAGGATGTGCCTAATCCAAAAACAATTTTGATTAATGATGCAACGGTTTGGACATCCGGACCCAAAGGTATACTGAAAGAATATGATATTCTAATTCAAGATGGAAAAATAAAAAAAATCGCCAGGAATATCACCCTTCCCAGAGGGAATGCACTAGTGATTGATGGTGCTGGAAAACATGTAACACCAGGACTGATTGATGCCCATAGCCACATGGCAGGAGAATCAATCAATGAAGGATTTCAAAATGTAACTGCTGAAGTTCGAATGCGGGATGTGATTGATGCCAATGATGTGGCTTTATATCGCGCCCTAGCCGGCGGACTGACTACGATTAACTTGCTCCATGGGTCCGCTAATCCTATTGGTGGACAGAATGTAGTGATGAAAATCCGCTGGGGCAGTTTTTCTGATAACCTGATATTCAAAGAAGCACCTCAAGGGATTAAATTCGCTTTGGGTGAAAATGTAAAACGAGAACGCCCCTATGGTCGTTATCCAGAATCACGGATGGGTGTTGAACAGGTTATTCGTGACGCCTTTTCCTCAGCAACTGATTATAAACAATCAATGGACACCTATAATAAAAATGTCAGACTTCAACGGTCTACTATTCCTCCGCGTCGCGATTTGGAATTGGATGCCCTTGTCGAAATCATGGAGGGTAAACGCATTGTTCATTCCCATTCTTATCGGCAAGATGAAATACTAATGCTTACTCGTATTGCAGAAGATTTTGGTTTTACTATTGGCACATTTCAACATGTGTTAGAAGGCTATAAAGTTGCAGAGCGATTAGCTGAACATGGTGCTGGTGCATCTACTTTTTCCGATTGGTGGGCCTATAAATATGAAGTGGTGGACGCCATTCCGTATAATGGAACGTTAATGGCTAATGCTGGCGTAACTGTTTCTTTTAATTCTGATAGTGATGAACTGGCACGGCGCATGAATCTTGAAGCAGCCAAAGCGGTAAAATATGGCGACCTTGATGAAGCGGAAGCACTCAAATTGGTTACTATCAATCCTGCCAAACAGTTGCGTATCGATAAATATGTAGGTTCACTGGAAATTGGTAAAGATGCGGATTTTGTTATCTGGTCAGGCCACCCTTTATCAACATATTCTGTTTGTGAACAAACTTGGCTTGATGGAAAACAATATTTTTCTCTAGAACAAGATCAATATTACCGTCAGCGGGATGCAAAAGTAAGAAACTCCATAATACAAAAAATACTCGACTCTCCTGAAGATGGAGAAAAGGCTATGAGACCGAAAGGACGGCGTGGAAATCGCTTCCATTCATGTGACGCGTTAGAGGCTTATTTGATGGAAGGAGAAGAATAATGAAACAGACAATTATAGCAATTTTTCTATCAACTTTTTTGTTTGCTAATGAACAAATACCTGCTGAACCGCAGAAACAACCTATTTTGTTGAAAAACGGATTTATTCATACTATTTCAAATGGTGTAATCAATGGTTCAATATTATTTGATAAGGGAAAAATAACCCACATTGGTGAGTTTATTGCACCTCCAGATGGGGCAGAGGTTATCGATCTTGAAGGTAAGCATGTTTATCCCGGTTTTATTGCCGCCGTTTCCCGTATGGGCTTAGTGGAAATCGGTGCCGTCGATGTTACCAATGATCATTCGGAAAGAGGTGATTTTAATCCAAACGTCAGAGCAAATGTAGCTTATAACCCCGATTCAGAAATTATACCAACCACACGTTCCAATGGAGTGCTTATTGCGAATGTAGTTCCGGCCTCCGGCCTTGTATCCGGCCAGGCCTCTATCATGATGATGGATGGATGGACTTGGGAAAATGCAACCTTTTCTCATCCCAGTGGATTGCATATCAATTGGCCTCAAATGGGTATTAGATCAGGGGGACGTCGTTTTCGTATGTCGGCAGAAAGACAAAATGAACGGCGAGAAAAGGCTTTGAAAACATTAGATGAGATAATGAAACAATCTCACGCTTATGCACGTTTGCGCCAAACCAAATCTCGAACAGCAGAAGATTACCACAAGGAAGATTTACGTTTAGAGAGCATGATTCCTTATGTGAAAGGTAATCTTCCAATTTACATCCATGCCAATGAGGTACGACAGATTGAAGCAGCTGTTCACTGGGCTAATCGCCATGATGTGAAAATCATTTTGGTTGGCGGCAAAGACGCCTGGCGCACAACTGATTTACTCAAAAAATATAAGATTCCTGTCATTTATGAAGGTGTGACAGCCTTACCATCAAGACGATATGAAGATTATGATCAGGCATATAAAGGTGCGGCGCTGCTCCATGCGGCCGGTATACAATTCTGCATCGCTAGTTCCAGTGGCGATGCCTCCAATGTGAGAAACCTGCCAAACCATGCTGCCATGGCAGCATCATATGGACTCCCAAAAGATCAAGCATTGAGATCAATAACGCTCTCAGCTGCTGAAATTTTAGGGATTGATTCAAAAGTTGGTTCCTTAGAATCAGGTAAAGATGCAACATTATTTATCGCTAATGGTGATCCGCTTGAAATCAGGACTAACGTGCTTCAAGCATACATTCAGGGCCGGAAAATTGATATGGGTGATCGGCACAAAATGCTGTACAATAAATATCAAGAAAAATATCGACAACTGGGTATCTTAAAGCAATAGTCAAATCATCCTGAATAAGTAAAATAAAAAAATCGCTTAAAATCCTGATTGCTGAAAATATTTTCTATTTTAATAATAAATTATTGACCATCTAACTCTCCATATCGAAATAGAACAACTCCTCCACTGTATTCGTCAAAATAGACTTTAAATACTTTATGAGAGATGGTATCATAAATGATATAATTATCATTGGAAGTACTGACTTTGTGAGTAACCATATCATAAGTTAATACTCCATTGCTTCCGCCGTATTGCATCCTTCCCCCTTCAGGAGCAAATGCACTGGATGCTGGAGATGTTTTAATTGCATCAAATTCCTTAGAATTATTTATCGCTAACATTAACGTACCATTCAGTGCAAAACTTGGCATATAATTTCCACCACCTGCAGGCAAATTCTTATAAGATAGATGCCAGGTCGAACTATCTTTTTTGCCGCTCACAAAATTGAAATAGTATGGACCATCATTTACGTTATCTGTGGTTACTTCATTAACAGACATATTATCATTATCTGCTTTTTCATCTTCACATCCTACAAATAAGAATATCGCCATCAAATAAAGCAGATTCACTGATCGTTTCATTGTTATTTCCCTTGTTCTAATTGAGTTGAAAGTTCCAAATAGGCCGCCCGACCAATAAAAGGGCCAAAACGACTATTTGTATAATTGCCGGCGTTTTCTACGCCTAAGCTAAGTTGTAAATAATCATAAATTTTTAATGTGCTACGAACTGTAATCAGGGCGTATCCTTTCAGCTTTTGTTCAGCAAAAATAAAAACGCCTTTTTGAGCATCGTATTCCTGCGGGCGATAAGGTGAAACCCATTTTGTGTTAATAGAAACATTGATAAAATTGCGCGGATTATTATAAGATCCTGTACCATTGATAGATAATGGCATTGTATTTGGAATTATTTTATTATCACCATCGCGGTTATTTATCCAGTTAATACCAAATCTACTATTCCACTGTTCTGAGATTTGCCATTGAGATATTAATTCAATGCCGGAAAAGTTAGCTTTTTCAATATTTTGATAACTAAGCAACCCTGGTTTTAATGTAAAATCATTAATCAAATTTTCAAATTGAGTATGATAAAATATCAGACTCATTTGATATTTATTTGTATTGGTATACTCTGCACCTAATGTTATCCCAGTTGAACGCTCAGGTTTGAGATCTGGATTGCCGATGACTGTATAATTAAACTGTATATGATTCCAGTCAATGAAGCGCTCCATAAATGATGGCGCCCGAAATCCCTGACTCCAAGCGGTTCTAAATTTCCAGTTTTCTTTATACCTATACATTAAACCAATTCGAGGGCTCACAACAGATTTGTAATCACTATAATCGTCTAGGCGCACACCAATAATTGCATTCATTTTATCTATAATATCAATATCGTACTGTCCAAATAAACTTCGATTTATTATATCCTGTTTGCCAGATTTAATACGATCACTTTGATAATTGGCACGATAAAATTCTAGTCCTGTGCTGATTACATTAGTACCAATCTTTTTATTATATAAAACTTCATATTCTAGAAATTTCTCAGATGTCAGATCGTCTTTTTCTAACTTACCTAAAGGTCTTTTTTGAACATAATTACGTGAATAATTATTTGAAGTTATTGTTTGTTCAAAATTCCATACTTTGTGAGACAAAGAAAAATTGTTCCGAGTAATATCGGTATGAGTATTCATCAATTTTGACTCACCTTTTTCAGTCTGGCCGTAGGATTGCATATTAAAATTGACATTTTGATGTTCGCTCAGATTCCAAATAATATAACTACCAATCGACTTTTTATGGATTTGATCTATTTCAATCAATTCAATAGACTGGTCATTTACAATCGCATTTTGATTATAATTGAACCCTAGTATTGTATTTCTTAAGGGTTGTACTACATTAACGCTAATATTATTAGAACCATTTCCAATTCCATTATTACGAATTTTATTTTCTGTATCACTATAACGTGCAGAAAGATTAATGGACTGTGAATATTTATCATTATATGTGATAATGTTGATCACCCCTCCCATTGCTTCACTACCATACAAAGATGAACTAGGACCTTTGACAATTTCTATTTTTTTTACTCGATCAGTTATGATTTGATCAAGAGAGACCCGATTATTAAATCTTCCGGTAATAGGTTGACCATCAATCAGTATTAAGATATATCTTGAATCCATTCCAAGAATATTTAAAACTGAACCACCTTCAACAGATGTTTGCAAACTCACTCCAGACCGTTGAGATAATAAATCTGCAATATTACGTGCTCCAGAATTTTCTATATCTTTTCGATCAATAACTTCTGTAGCAATCGGTACATCACTATGCAGTTTTTTTGTCCGAGTTGCGGTAACCACCAATTCTTCCATTTGTATTGATTGTCGATCAAGCTGTATTTGGATTTTGCCATTAATTGGCTCATCAATTAATTCAATGTGAGTTTTATAGCCTATATGGGAGATTTCTATCTTTAATGGATATTGAAATGGTCCGTTTAAAGTAAACTGCCCATCTATATTTGTGGTTGTGCCAATTTCACTATCGATAATCAATAAATTAACTTGAGATAATCTATTACCCGTATCACTATCAACTACAAAACCTGATATTATTTCAGCTGATACAGCATTAATCATATTAAGAGTTATAATTAACAGTTTACTTTTGTAGAAAATTTGTTTCCCCGCTGAAATATTATATTTTATCTATTAACGTAATTCCGTATAAATATTATAACGTACTGATCTTCTAGAGTCTATTCCCTAGCATTTTGTGGGATTGATTCAATTAATAAAACAGCAATTATAACATAAAAACTTAAATACATTAGTATACCTGACACCATAGCAACATAGCCAAAAATAGGAGATATAAAACGGATCCCCCATATAGCAATAAATGTGATGCAAGATGACACCATTGGCTCAATAATAAAAAATGTTTTAAGCCACCCCTTAAATATTGAAGAAAAGAAAGTAAGGCACCCTAATAATAGAAAAATGACCGCAAAAGAGATTACGTGCGTGTGAGTTGTTAATAATAAATCATTAATTGTTTTTGGAAATTTTTCAGGTATTTCTAATTCATCCACAATTTCAGAACCTCGATAATGTTCTGAAATCACAGATGGCTTTGAAGATGCAGTCCGTTGGACATACACTAAACCAATTGTAACACCAATCGTCAAAACGACTAAAAATGTCGTTACAAGATATTGAAGTTTTCTTGGCCAATCTTGAATAAATGTATTCATAATTCTTCTTTTAAGGCCTTAATCAAGTAAGATAGTTTGTGAATCCCTCTAGTCATAGAATGAACGGATATTGTAGCACCAGAAATTCCATCAATATCTTTACCAACAATAAATGGCGAATATGAATTATACCCATTAAACTGTTTATTCCAATTTGGATGGGCAATCTCACCGCCATAAGGTTCACGATATTTTATTACAGTAGAGTATAGAACATTGCCATCATTGTCAAAAATGACTAGAAAGGTGATTGGCAAAGATTTGCCTTTAACATTATCTAATATAGCATACCCCTTCACCTTTTCACCTTTAGTTATTTTCCATAAATAAACTTCATCCATATAAAAGCGTTGTTTTGTTTTGCTAAATATCTCTCTACGAAGTTCTTTACTTAAAGAAATCTTTTGAAACTGAACGGACACTCCAACACCAAATTGATTATTAATCTCTTTTTCAGCGTCAGTTTTAATAGTACTGGCACAAAGGAATGTTATCATGAACATAAAAAGTCCAGAACGCAATAAAATGGTCCGAACTGTAGAGTGCCTTCGGCGATCTAAAAACAAATGACCGCCGAAGGCTTGAGGGCTACGTTTTGAAACTTTATTAAAAATTGTATCCTACTCCGAAATTCATCAAAGTGAGCTTATCTTTTTCTTTGTCAGCATAGGTTTTTGTACCATAATCAAATTTGAAAGCTATTTGATCAATTGGCTTAATAGTAAGCCCAAACATCATTTTACCATAATGTTTGCTATCTTCATCCACATGATCAACTCCAGGGTTAATATCAGTAATACGGATCCAAGGATAAAGTTTGCCTTTTACATTCAACATTTTGCTAATATCATATCCAAAGTCAACGTAATAACCAGAAGAAGATTTAGCGCTATGATTTGTATAGCTAATGTTACCGTACTCTGCTACAGCCATAATCCCATTAGCATCATACTTACCGTGGAATTCCATTAATGATACGCCAATTGGTTTTACTGCTTCATCTGATGAAAGTGCATTGGTAGTGGAAAAAGAGCCTCCAATCCTTAAGCCAGAAATACCTGTATAAGCTATACGTCCATTATACAGTAACTCTTTAGCATTCGCCTTGTATCCTTTTTGCCGACCACCCCGAATACCATCAGACCATTTAGATGCAATACCATCGCCGTTTAATCCCTCATGAATGACCGCTTTCCAGGATAATCCATTGGCCATTCCATATATAGCAACGCCATTACCAAACCAAGTAGTAGGAATAATATACTTGGAATATTCTGGTCGTTCTACGGACAAAAATAATGGCGGCTCATGGAATTCATTAATAAGCCCAACAGAAGGCAGTACCACTCCAGCTTGAAACCCAAATTTGTTTGTATGGTAATTGACATAAGCTTGTTCAAGTTCTAACTCACCATTGCCTCCTTTTACATAGTTATGTTCTAATTCAACCTCTGATTTAAACGACCATTTTTCTGTCCAGTTATATCCATAAAATATAATAAATCGATGGAAGTCCATTGTTTTTGATGCATCCGCATCTCCTGCTTGGGATGAATTATAATGTAATTCACCGTATCCACCAATTGTATATCCTGGCTCGAAAAATTCGTCTTGTGCAAGTCCATGGTTAACAATTATTATACTGATCAGTATAATTTCCCGCTCAAAATATTGATTCATTATTTCCCTAATTTAGTTTGTTGTATTATTATCAATTATTAATATTGAGACTTAGTCTCATTAACAATTATAAAAAGATTTAATATTCCTACGCAACAATTTTTTTATAATGAAAAAATAATTCTTGTGTTATTAAGCGCTAAAAACTAAAATAGACTGACCAGTCGGTTTAGTTAATGAATCAAACAAAGCAAGATTTACGGAAAGATCAGATTCTTGATGCTGCCCTCACCGTCCTAGTTCAAAACGGTTATGAAGGGTCACGGATGGATGATGTGGTTAGCGAATCCCAACTTAGTAAAGGTGCAATCTATTGGTATTATAAATCCAAAAAGGCTATGTACCTGGATCTAGTCAATTTCTGGGTAATTCGTTATAGCGCTACAATCAATCATTTGGTAGAAAATGATCAAGCTGCCCCCGATCAATTGAAAAGCCTTTTTAATTATTTCATTGATCAATATGAATCTGATCCTGATCCCTTCATCGCTCTTACTGAATTTTGGTCTATGGCGCAAAAGGATGATGATTTTAGAGCAAAACTCCAAAAAGTTTACTCTCAATTTCTTGAAGTGCTTGAAAAAATTGTTGCCAAGGGTGTAAAAGATGGTGATTTTAAAAAACTGGATATTAGGATAACGGCTATGTCTATTATGTTGAATGTAGAATCTATTAATTGGTTTACCCTTTTTGATACACACGGGGTCAGCGCAAGGGATTATATTCAAACGATTAGTGATTTCATCCTAGCGGGGCTTTTAAAGAAAAATTGAGGAGATAGCTATGAGTGAAACAATGACACAGTTTATAACCGGTGGCCAATTCCTGGTTGAGCCAATCACAGAAGCAAAAGTGTACTCACGGGAAGATTTTACTGAAGAGCACCGTGATATCTATAAAATGGTTATGGAATTTGATCGAGATCGTATTTTGGCTCAAAAAGAGGAAATTGAAAAATATAATCCTGACCTAATCAAGTCACTCATTAAGGAAATGGGTGAGCTTGGACTTCTTGGCATTGATGTACCTGAAGAATATGGTGGTTTAGATCTAGATAAAATCACAATCGGAGTCGTTACCGAAGCTCTTGTCCACTGTCCTTCTTTTGCAGTGGCTTGGGCCGTCCAGACTGGCATTGGCTCTCTGCCCATCATATGGTTTGGCACTAAAGAACAGAAAGAAAAATATTTACCCAGAATTGTTTCAGGGGAAATCCTTTGCGCATACGGGCTGACCGAACCTTCAGGAGGTTCCGACGCTCTCGCTGGAAAAACCACCGCCGAATTATCAAAGGAGGGGAAACACTATATATTAAATGGTGAAAAAACATTTATCACTAATGGAGGTTGGTCCGAAGTATATACCGTGTTTGTTCAAGTAGATGGTGATCAATTCACAGCATTTTTAGTTGATCGTGATACGGAAGGTTTTTCGATTGGAGCCGAAGAAAAGAAAATGGGGATGAAAGGTTCGTCCACTACTTCTCTGATCTTTCAAAACGCCAAGGTGCCTGTGAACAACTTGCTATATAAGGTTGGCAAAGGCGCAGCAGTCGCTTTTAATACTTTAAATATAGGGCGCTTCAAATTAGGCGCGTCCTGTTTAGGTGGTTCAAAACAGATCATCAATCGTACATCCCAATATGCCAAGGAAAGACGTGCCTTTGGCCAATCTATTGCAAACTTTGATGCCATTATCAAAAAAATAGCAGAAATGACCGTTCGAACCTTTGCCACTGATAGTATGATTTATCGTACGATTGGACTTCTCCAAACAAAGATCGATGAATTGGATAAATCGAGCAAGGATTATTATTTCAAAATGGGCGAAGTCATGGAAAAATATGCTATCGAGACTTCCATGGTAAAAGTTTATGGCACTGAAACCAGCCATTATGTTATTGATGAAGGACTCCAGATAATGGGCGGTTATGGGTTTTTAGAAGAATATTTTTTAGCTGGGGCTTATCGTGATGACCGCATTAACCCAATCTGGGAAGGAACAAACGAAATTAACAGGCAGATCATTAGCGGGTTTATGATGAAAAAAGCACTGATGGAAGAGTTGCCTATTCGGGAAGCTATCAGAGAAATTTCAGATTTCATGTCCAATGGTCAACTGAAGCTTAAGGATGATACTTTGGCTGAAGAATGCCATTCCATTGAAACGGCGAAACGATTTGCGCTCTATCTTTTTAATGAAGCATTATGCAAATACGGTCAAGATTTAAAACACGAACAACAGCTGACTGAAATCATTGCCGATATTTTTATGGATATATATACGGCTGAAAGTACAGTAGTTCGCGCACGTAAAATCATGACCAGTGTTTCGCCTAAGCCCAATGTGGTTAATATCGCCAAAATATTCACAACAGAAATGTCCAATCGAATCATGAGTAACGTTCACACTGCCATAACTGCTATCCATGATGGACCACCCTCCCCTTTGCTGGATCAAAAAATTTCTGAATTTGAAGATCGTATGCGTTTGAGAACCAACGTAATTAGCTTAAAACGAAAAATTGCAAAACATGTTTATGATAACAATGGTTATCCCTATTAGGAGTATAAAATGAGTAATCAAGCAGTAATTATTGATGCGACCCGTTCACCTATTGGAGTAAAAAATGGTGAAATGGTGGGCATTCGTCCGGATGATCTGGCCGCCCAGGTTGTAAAAGGATTAATGGATCGAAACCCCACAGTCAAACTAGAAGAAATAGAAGATTTAGTTATGGGATGTGCTTTCCCCGAAGGGCCACAAGGAATGCTAATCGGTCGTTCAGTTGGTGTACTGGCTGGTTTACCTCAGTCCGTACCAGGAAAAGTTGTGAATCGTTTTTGCGGTTCGGCTATGGATGCGTTACATCAGGTTAGCGCAGCAATTGAAAGTGGTGATATTGATGTAGGTATTGCAGCTGGGGTGGAAGATATGTTTTCCATTCCTCCCGGTGGTTTTGCTCCGGATTTTCACCCGGAATTGGCAGAACAAGAATATTATATAGGTATGGGTGAAACTGCAGAAAATCTAGCCAATGATGGCGATATATCCAGAGAAGCTCAGGAAGAATTTTCCATTCAATCCCATGAAAAAGCATTGGCTGCTTGGGAAGCAGGTAAATTTGATAATGAAGTGGTTTCAATTGATTATTACGGTGAAAAAACAATTAAAAGAGATGAAGGTCCACGTAAACCAGATGTTGAAAAAATCAAAAGTTTAAATCCAGCATTCGTGGAAGGTGGTTCGGTAACTGCAGCCACTAGCAGCCCTTTCTCACTAGGAGCGGCTGCATTGCTAGTCACCAGCCAATCATTTGCTGAAAAAAATGAGTTAGTCTTCAGAGCAACAATTGCAAGCAGGGCTGTGGCCGGTGTTGATTGGACACGCATGGGAATGGGGCCGATCCCCGCCACGGAAAAAGCACTAAAAAAAGCAGGTTTGGCCATGGAGGAAATCGAAGTGATTGA
>Ga0315338_1003869_pt1 | contig 12494 bp, 11 predicted proteins | sample ASW8metaG_FD_204518 | JGI IMG/M metagenome (GOLD analysis project Ga0315338, IMG submission 204518) | Ammonia-oxidizing marine archaeal communities from Monterey Bay, California, United States - ASW #8 | ecosystem: Environmental > Aquatic > Marine > Coastal | place: USA: California | collected... | reverse complement strand
GTGATCCGTGATTTTCGATGCGAAATTGTTGGACACAGTTTGGACACAAGAAAAGTTTGGAAAAAGCGGATCACTCCTAAATCATTGATTTAATTGGAGCGGGAAACGAGATTCGAACTCGCGACCCTCACGTTGGCAACGTGATGCTCTACCACTGAGCTATTCCCGCAATATAAACTCCCCCTATCAGAGAGAATATGATATTTTATAGTATAATTTCTAATTATAAACCAAGAATTTAATTAACAGTTAATTTTTAATATTTGTTTGATTGAGTTTTCGAAATCTTTACTAAAATTTTGACCGTTACATAATGGTGAGTTTATTACTTGTTCTCTTAAATTTGATCTCAATTTTGAGATTGTTTCATAATTTGTTAATTTTTTCAATTTTTGAATATACTCACTTTTATTTTTTACTATCCAATCGGATAAACCAACATTAGATAAAACTGACGCAGATTGTCTAGTTATATAATTTTTACCTGTTAGTGTGATAACAGGAACACCCATACATATTGCTCCATATGTTGTTGTTGCTCCTGAATATGGAAATGTATCTAGCGCTATATCAATTTTGTTATAATATTCTAAATATACATTTACTTTTTCATCTAAAAAAAAAATTCTGCTTTTTTCAATATTTTTTTTTTCAAAAAAACTACAAATTTTTTCTCTGATCTTTTTATTATTAAAATCATTATAATATCTAAGATAAAGTTTAGATTTATTAAAAGACTTTAAAACTTGTGACCATAAATCTAAACATTCTTCAGAAATTTTTCTTGGATTACTAAAGCTACTGAAAGAAATATACATATTTTTTTTCATTGGAGCCTTATTTATTTCTGGAAGGTTTTCTGGTTTTGCAAAATTAAATAGACTTTTAATTCTTATAACTTTTTCAGAAACCTTTTCTTTAAAATTAATTGGATGTAATTCTTTATCGCTAATCCAATAATCAATTGTTGAATTATATGATGAAGTTATTGGGTGAAAACTAACTTGCTTTGGAGCTGATCTATAACCAGATAACAAATATCTGTTTTCTCCATCATAACCTCCAAAAAAAACTAATACGTCAATATTATCACCAATAATTAGATTAGATGCTTTTTTATCATTCAAAAAAGAAATATTTCTCCATAAATCAACAGTTTTTTTATACCATTCTGTAATTTCATCCTCATCTGTACTAGATGAATAACAGTAAAATTCAAAATTTTCTTTATCTTTAAAAAGAAACAATGCATGTATAAGATTATTCATTGCATGTTTTCTAAAATCAGATGAAATAAAACCAATTCTAATTTTCTTATTTTTTTTATAACAAAATTTTATTTTTTTTACTTTTTCTTTTCTTCCTAAATTTTTATTATATTGATCAATTATTGGAACTAAATCTTTGTGGTCAAAATCATGCTGATAAATTTTAGATATTAAAAGTTTTTTATAAGCAATGTCTTCTTCAATATTATATAATTTATGATTTATAATTTTCTTTGAAAGATTTTCTAATTCATTAAATCTACATTGTTTTAAATAACACAGAGAAAGTAAATTTAAAATATTTTGATTTTTTTTTAAATTTACTGCTTTTAAAATTATATCCTCTGACGAGTCAAATGAACCGATTAAAAGTTGAATCTCTGCAAGTTGTTTTAAATTTGAAAATTTGCCAGGAAAGTTTTTTATTATTTGATTCAAAGTATAAATAGCATCATTATATTTACATAATTCAATTTGTATGTTACTTACAGCATTCCAAAACTGATAATTTTGTTTATCTATATCTAAAGCTTGTTTGTATAATTCCAGAGCTTTTTCTTTTTTAGTTAAATGATATTGATAAATACGAGCCAAATTATATATAGCTTTTGAATCGTTAGGATTTATATTGATTATATTTTCTAAAATATTTTTTGATTCTTCATATTTTTTTAAATCCTCATAAATATTTGCAATAAGATGGAATGCTTCTAAAAATTTTGGTTGGTCCTTAGTTAATTTATTTAAAATCTCTAAAGATTCTTTTTTTTCATTTAATTTATATTTTATTAAAGCTAAATAGTATAAATAAATTGGGCTTTTTTTATCAGGAAACGACTGTATTTCTTTTAGCGCTTTTTTATATTCTTTTTTTTCAAAATATATTCCTATTTTTTTATTTAATTCTTCAATATAATTTTCATTATTATTTATATTCATACAAAATTTAAACTAAATTTTAAAATTTATGAAAAAAATCAGTAGATCAAGCAAAATTTTCTTAACTGGTCACAAAGGATTAGTTGGTAATTCATTATTAAATAATCTTATAGATCAAGGTTACCACAATATTGTAACTAAAACATCAAAACAATTAGATTTAACTGATCAATTAAGAGTAAAGAAATTTTTTAAAAGTGAAAAATTTGATTTTGTAATTTTAGCTGCTGCAAGAGCCGGAGGCATAAAAGCAAACATTGATAACAAAGCTCAATTTATTCAAAAAAATTTAATGATTTACTTAAATGTAATTCGTTTTTCTTTTGAAAATAACATAAAAAATTTAATTTTCTTTGGTACAAATTGTATATATCCAAAATCATCTCCTCAACCAATAAAAGAAAAATATCTTCTTACAGGAGATTTAGAAGAAAGTATTTCTTATTATGCTATAGCAAAAATTTCAGGTCTTAAACTTTGCCAAGCATTCAATAAACAATTTAAAACAAAATATAAAGTAATTATTCCTCCAAATTTATATGGGTTTAATGATAATTTTAATATATTAACTGCGCATGTTTTGCCAGCTTTATTATTTAAATTTCATAATGCAAAAAAAAAAGATTTAAAAAGTGTTGATGTTTGGGGAAATGGAAAACAAACCAGAGAATTTTTATATGTGGAAGATTTATCAGGTTTTATAATATATCTAATGCAAAATTGGGCTAAATCTGATAATTATTTTATCGATAAAACATACATAAATGTTGGCACCGGTAAAGAAACATCTATAAAAGAATTAAGTTTAAAAATTGCTGATATAGTAAGATATAAAGGAAAAATAATATTTGATAAAAATAAACCTGAAGGAACGCCGAGAAAAGTTTTAGATGTTTCTTTATCTAAAAAATACGGGTGGAAAGCAGAACATAATCTTGAAGAAGGACTTAAAAAAACATATAAAAAAAAATTTAATTAGTAATAAAATTTTTTAATATATAAAAAATGAACAAAAATTTACTAAAAATATTAATTTGTCCAAAAACAAAAGGGTCTTTGATTTATGATCGAAAGAATCAAGAATTAATTAGTAAAAAAGCTGGGCTTGCATATCCAATTGAAAATGGAATTCCTATAATGTTAATTGAGAAAGCTAGAAAAATAAAAAAATAAAAATATTTTCTTTAGTATGAAATTTGATATTACAATAATTGGCGCTGGACCTTCAGGTTTAAGTCTGGCTTGTTCTTTAGCTAAAACAAAATTAAAAATAGCTATAATTGAAAAAAATTCAAAAAAAAAATTTTCAAATCCTCAAAATGATGGTCGTGATATTGCATTAACACATAGATCAATGAATATTTTAAAAAAAATTGGTGTTTGGAAAAATATAAATTCTAAAAAAATTTCACTAGTAAAAGAAGCGCGTGTTTTAGACGGAGACTCTTCAAAATATCTTCATTTTGATCATACAAAAACTGTTGAAAATTCCTTGGGCTATTTAGTACCTAACCATGTAATTAGAAAAGCAATATATGAAAAATTGCAAAATCTAAAAACAATAAAAATTTTTGCAAATAATAAAGTCTTAAAAATTGTATCTAATAAGTCCTTATCTAAAGTGTATTTAAAAAATAGAAAAATTCTTGAATCTAAATTAACAGTAGTTGCTGATGGTAGATTGTCTAAAATTAGAGAAAAAATAGGTATATATGCAAATAAAACAAACTTTGGAGCTGCTATGAGTGTTTTTAGAATGAAGCATCAATTTAATAATGACTATATTGCATCAGAATATTTCCATTACAATCAGACCTTAGCTATATTACCAATAGAAAAAAAATTATCTTCAATTGTACTCACGCTTCAAAATGACACATCGAAAAAATTTTTAAATATGACTAAAAAAAAAATAAATGAAAAAATTGAAAATGATTTAAAAGGAAAGCTTGGAAAAATGAATATAATTGGAAAAAAATATACATATCCAATGTTAACAATCTATTCAAATGAATTCTATAGGGATCGATCAGTTTTAATTGGTGATACTGCTGTTGGTATGCACCCAGTAACTGCTCATGGCTTTAATTTAAACCTAAGAGGCATAGATATACTTCAAAATAAAATAAAAAGCGCTTTATTAAATAATATTGATATAGGCAGTACAGATGTTTTAAAAAAATATGAAAAAAACTTTAGAAAAGTATCATTGCCTATTTATTTAGCAACAAATGCTATTGTAAGATTATATTCTAATCAAAAACCTATTATTAAATTAGCAAGAAGATCTCTATTAATATTAGCAGATGCAATGAAACCAGCTAAAAATGCAATTATAGATAACTTGTTACTTAAAAATTCATAAAATTTCATATAAAACACAGCTTGGTACATTAATTGCTGTAATATATATAAATTGTTTTATAATTGGAAAAAAAATTGAAAAAATTTGTATATTTTTTAGGAATCGTCATTTTATCTAGTTACGCTGGAATATTAGATGTATTTGCAGATAATGGTGAAGCAGTACTTGATACTGGTGATACTGCCTGGATTATGACAGCGACTGCATTAGTACTATTTATGACTCTTCCAGGATTAGCACTTTTTTATGGAGGACTAGTTAGCTCCAAAAATGTTGTATCAGCATTAATGCATGTTATAGCCATAGCTTGTTTAATGTCGGTTCTATGGTTATTTGGTGCGTATAGTTTTGCATTCACAGATGGTGGTGAACTAAACAAGTATATAGGAAGTATTACAGAAAAATTTTTACTTAATAATATGGAATGGAATGCCTTAAGTGGTACTATCCCAGAAAATGTTTTTTTTATCTTTCAATTAACTTTTGCCGTAATTACTCCCGCACTTATGGTTGGAGCATATGTTGAAAGAATAAAATTTTCTTCCGTCCTTTTAATTTCTGCTATTTGGCTATTTGTAGTTTATGCTCCTGTAACTCATTGGGTTTGGGGTGGTGGTTGGTTAGCTGATTTAGGAGTTTTAGATTTTGCTGGCGGATTAGTTGTTCATACCACAGCCGGTGTTTCAGCGCTTGTTATAGCAATTTTACTTGGTAATAGAAATGAATTCCCAAATAACGTTAAACCTCCTCATAATCCTGCTCTAGTTATGGTAGGAGCATGTATGCTTTGGGTAGGATGGTTTGGATTTAATGGTGGTAGTGCACTAGCATCAAATGCAAATGCTGGGATGGCAATGGTTGTAACCCATATTGCAGCAGCTACCGCATCCCTAACTTGGATGGCAATTGACTGGTATAAAAATGGTAAACCAGGCTTAGTTGGTCTTGTTACAGGAACAATTGCTGGATTAGCAACTATAACACCAGCTTCAGGCTTTGTAGATCCAAAATCAGCATTTATTATTGGATTGCTTGCTGGTTCCGTATGTTGGTACTTTTCTGGTTTAGTAAAACAAACTTTTAATATAGATGATTCTTTAGATGTATTTGCTGTTCACGGTATTGGTGGAATGCTAGGAACTTTATTAGTAGGGTTTTTAGCAAATGAATCAATTGGTGGAACAGCAGGAAGTTCTCAACAAGCTCAAATTCAAATTATAGGAATTGTTGCTGTTGCTGGTCTATCATTAGTTGCAACATATATAATTGTAAAAATAGTTGATTCATTAATAGGGTTAAGAGTTTCACATAAAGATGCTCAAGATGGTTTGGATATCACATCACATGGTGAAAGAGGGTATCACTTGTAAAAAAATAGCTATTTAGCTTTATTTTATATTTTAATGAAATTAATAATCGCAATAATCAAAACTTTTAAATTAGAGGATGTTCAAACTGCTTTAAGTAAAATTGGAATAGAAGGTATGACTGTTACCGAAGTTAGAGGTTTTGGACGACAAAAAGGACATAGGGAAGTTTATAGAGGTTCTGAATATTCAGTCAAATATTTACCAAAAATAAAAATAGAAGTAGTTGTAGATAAAAAAATTGAAGAAAAAGTAATAAAGGCAATAAAAGATTCAGCAAATACAGGTGAGATCGGTGATGGTAAAATATTTTCTTTTAGTGTTGAGAAAGCAATAAGAATAAGAACAGGCGATAAAGGAACAAAAGCAATATAAATACTCTCTAAAAATTCTTAAAAAATAGTTGTTTTATAATAAAACTTATATAAATCTATTAGTGTTGGGATAGGAAAGCGTTAATACCTTTATGGTTTTAAAGTTTAATAATTCCGCGAACTACACAGAAATTCCTTATTTCAAAAGGAAGCTATTAGAAACTATAGGTTTAATTCTATTAATTGTAAGTCTAGCAGTAGCGGCTTCTATTATAACATTTGATATAAATGATCCTTCTTTTTCATATTTAACTGATAATAATGTTAATAATGTTTTCGGAAAATACGGGGCCTATACATCGGATATATTAATTAAATTTTTTGGTGCTGGATCCGTTCTTATTTTCTTAACTGGATTCGTATGGGGATTAAAACTTTTTATTCACAAAAGAATAACATTTTTCTGGCTAAGATTAATCTTTTTACCCATTACTCTAGTATCAGCTTCAATAGCTTTAAACACTGAAAATATATTTAATTTAAATTTAGAAGGTGGGGGCATAGTTGGAAAATATACATATTTATATATAACTAATCTTCTTCAATATATTAATTATGAAATTAGTCAAATTTATATAGCAATATTCTTTTTTTCAATTTCTTTTTTTTCTTTCAATTTTACTTTAGGACTAAATCAATCAGATTGGATTAAAGTAAGTAATTATATTTTTTTAATATTTAAATATATATCATCTCTTTGTATAAAATTATTTAATTTAATTTTAGTATTTATAAGTAAAACATATTATTTTCTTAAGCCCTTTATTTTTAAAATTTTAAATAAAAATATAGATATAAACTCCAGATCTAATTCGGATGATTTATTCTCAGAAAAAAAAGATTATTCAAAACCTGGAAAATTACTCAAAGAATCAATAGAGCCAAAATTTAATTTTGGAAAAAAAACAGATTATGAATTACCTAAATTAGATCTTCTTGAAGAAGCTGTAAAAAATGTTCATACAAGCAAAAATAACAAAGATCTACTTCAACAAAACGCAAGATTGCTAGAGAATGTAATTAAAGAATATAAATTTGATGCTAAAGTTATTGGCATACATCCAGGTCCAATAGTTACTTTGTATGAATTAGAACCTGCTCCAGGAATACAAACAAAAAAAATTATAAATTTAACTGATGATATAGCTAGATCCATGAGTGCTGAATCTGCTAGAATTTCTAATGTACGTAATAAAAATGCTGTAGGAGTTGAATTGCCGAATCAAGAAAGAGAAGCTGTAAATTTAAAAGAAATTTTTGGTTTAAAAGATTTCGATTCTACAAATTCAACGCTACCATTGGTTTTTGGTAAAGACATTTCAGGAAAAACAGTTATACAAGATTTATCAAAAATGCCGCATCTCTTAATAGCTGGAACAACGGGTTCAGGAAAATCTGTTGGACTAAATGCGATGATTTTATCTATATTATATTCACTTACACCTGATCAATGTAAATTTATAATGATTGACCCAAAAATGCTAGAATTATCAGTTTATGATGAAATACCTCATCTTCTTACACCAGTTGTTACTGACTCAAAAAAAGCTATCTTTAGTTTAAAATGGTTGGTAGATGAAATGGAAAAAAGATACAAACTTATGTCAAAAATTGGTGTAAGAAACATAGAATCATACAACACAAAAATAAATGATAAAAAATTAAATGGGGAAGTAATTGTGGAAAAAAAACAAACTGGACATGATAGCCAAACAGGGAAACCAATCTTCGAAGATATAAGAATTAATTTTGATAGTTTGCCATACATAGTAGTTATTATTGATGAAATAGCAGACTTAATGGCTGTATCTGGTAAAGATGTTGAAATATGCATTCAAAGACTATCTCAAATGGCTAGAGCAGCGGGAATTCATTTAATTGTAGCAACACAAAGACCTTCAACTGATGTTATTACTGGAACAATAAAAGCAAATTTTTCAAATAGAATTAGTTATCAGGTAGCAACAAATATAGATAGTAGAACTATTATTGGAGAGCAAGGGGCCGAATATCTTCTAGGTCAAGGAGATATGCTTTATATGTCAGGTGCTGGAAACATAAAACGCGTCCATGGGCCATTTGTTAGTGATAGTGAAGTAGCTAAAGTAGCAAAATTTCTTAAATCACAAGGAAAGCCATCTTATGTAGATGGAGTTACAGATGAGAGAAAAAACGAAATAAATAATAATGATACATCTGAAGAAAATGATGAATTTTATACTGAAGCTGTAGAATTAGTCATATCAAAAGAACAAGCATCCACAAGTTTAATTCAAAGACATTTTCGAATTGGTTATAATAGAGCTGCAAGAATAATAGAAAAAATGGAAGATAATAATGTCGTATCAAAAGCAGACCGAATAGGAAGACGGGAAGTTCTAATAAACAAATAAATTGAGAAATTTTTTTTTATATACTTTTTTAGTATTTTGTTTTTTCACTAAAAAAATATCTTCATTTGATAACAAACTACTTAATCAATTAGAAAATTATCTAAATCAACTTGATAATATTTCATCTCAATTTATTCAAAGTTCTACAAGTGGTTCCGAAGAAACTGGTAAAATTTTAATATCAAAACCAGGAAAATTAAGAATTGAATATAAAAAATCTAAAGAACTTTTAATCGTAGCTGATGGGAAGTGGCTACATTACTTTGATACAGAATTAAATGAAATCCAATCAGTAATAATAGAGAAAAGTCCTGCGTGGATATTATTAAAAAAAAATCTAGATTTGAAAAACGATTTTAATATAAGTAAATTAGAAAAAAAGAGTGGAAAAATTACTCTTACATTAGTTGATAAAAATATAGAAAATATAGAAAAAGTAGAATTAGTTTTTTCATCAAATCCAATAAAACTAAAAAAATGGGTTGTAACCGATACTCAAGAAATTGAAACAACGATTGCTTTATTAAATATAATAATAAAAAAAAAATTTAAACCTAAAACTTTTGAATTAATAAGATATTAAAAAAGTTTGTAAGAATTATCTTTTACATTTATAAATTTATTCACTCCAAAATTTTTATTTATTTTTTTTCTTAATCTATAAACATGGGTTTCTAATGTTCTTGTTTTGACTTTGCTATTAAAACCCCAAATATTTTTTAATAAATCTCTTTTTTTTATAAATTTTTTTTCTTTTAATAAATATTCTAAAATTTCAGATTCTTTTTCAGTTAAAATTAATTCTTTTTTTTTTTTAATACTTAAAAGTTTTCTTTGAAATTTTTCAAAAACTAAACCATTTTTTAAATTAAATTTTTTCTTTTCAACTAGTTTTTTTTTCTTAAAGCGACTTAATATTAATAATAGTTTGTTAATTGCAAGTGGCTTTTTTAAATAATAAGAAGAAAAATTATGTTTAAAATCATTATTTTTTTCTAGTATTTGAATTATTTTATTTTTTGGTTTTGTTTTAAAAAGATTTGTAATCACTTGAAAAGAATTTAAATTTTGGGTTAAAGAACTAATAATAATAAAATCAAATTTTTTCTTATTTAATATTTTTTCCACACTTTTAATAGAGGACAAAAAAATTAAATTAAAGTTATCTTTTAAATCTGATTGAAAAAAAATGTTTTCTTTTAATAAAAAGTTATTTTCAACTACTAATAAATTCATAGTATTTATAAATATAATGAAAATATTTATTAAAAAAACAGGAATAATAAAATCATCTAAATATACCTTTAAATGCTTTTTAGGTAAAAACGGCATTACTTGTAATAAAAAAGAGGGTGATCTTAAAACTCCAAAAGGAACTTTTCCATTAAAATATGTTATGTATAGACCTGATAGGGTTAAAAAACCAAAAACCAATTTACCAATTTATGTAATAAAAAAAAATCATGTTTGTTGTGATGACCCTAAAAGTTCTTTTTATAACAAAATACTTGAGACAAAAAATCTAGATTTAGGCGAAAAATTATGGAGAAAAGATATTTTATACGATATTTTAATTGTCATTGGATATAACGATAATCCTATAATAAAAGGTAAAGGTAGTGCTATTTTTCTACACTTAGCTAGTAAGAATACTATTACGACTAAAGGGTGTGTTGCACTTGAAAAAAAAAATATGATAAAATTATTAGAATTCTATCCAAAAAAAATTAAAATTTTTTAAATAAAAATCTAAATAAATTAGTTATTTTTAAAATAAACCACTAAATTTGTAATAATATTGTCGCTTATAACTTGTAAATTTTTCTTTCGAGCATCTTTTTCAGCAATATTAGTAGCATAAATAGAGTCAACAATATCAAAACTAGATATGGAATTTGACTCATTTTTTATAATAACTTTCCCTTTTTTTACATCCAGTAAATTATATTTTGCTGTATTTTTTAAATCTGATCTTGTGGCAGACATATCTCTTCTAAATCCTAAATCTGTTCTGCTTTCATATATCTCAACTGTAAGTCTATACTTTGTGATTACTCTTTTGTTTTCCGGATTAAGTTCATTTGTAAGAAAATTTCTTAAAATTTGGCCTGATCTATCTTTTATATTTGAAACCGAAATAGATAATAAATCATCATTTGTGTTTATATTTTTTGAATATATAGGTTGATAGCCACAACTAGTTGTTATAAAAAAAAACATTAGATATAAAAATAATTTTATTTTTGTCATCTATATAACTATATTTGCAACTCTATTTTTAACTACAATAATTTTCTTTGGTTTTTTATTGCCTATTATTTTCATTACTTTAGGTAAAGACAAAGCTTTTTTTTCAATTTCAGATATATCTGTATCAAAAGGTAAATCAATCGTTTCTCTTAATTTACCATTTATTTGAACCACCAAAGTAAAATTCTTAATTTTTAAAAACTTTTTATTTGCTATAGGCCATCCACTTTTAATTAGAAAATTTTTATTTCCTAGAAGATGCCACATTTCTTCTGAAATATGAGGAACCATAGGGCTAATAATTTTTATTATATTTTCTAATAGAAATTTAAATAATTTACTATCTTTTATTAATTTTTTTTCATTTTCGAATAATATATTTGTAAATTCTCTTATTCTTGCTATTGCTCGATTAAATCTAAAATTTTCATAGTCAAGGGTTACATAATATATAGTTCTATTAATTTCTTCTATTAACGCATCGCTTTCATTAAAATTTTTTATATTTTGTTTCTCTTTTAATAAAATATTTAAATTTCTTTCTACTATGTCCCATAATTTATTTAAATATTTATAAGCTCCTTTAATTCCTGTATCTGTCCATTCTAAATCTTTTTCTGGTGGACTATCAGATAACATAAAAAATCTTGCCGTATCTGCGCCAAATTTGCTTAATATTAAATTAGGATCGACTACGTTCTTTTTTGATTTGCTCATTTTTTCACTTTTTCCAATTAAAAATTCTTTTTTATTTTTTTCTTCATCAAAATTGTTGGGAGTAACCCAATTCCCCTTCTTATCTTTAAATGTCTTATGACAAACCATGCCTTGAGTTAATAAATTCTCAAATGGTTCTTTAATATTTAATAAACCACAATCATAAAGTGCTCTAGTGAAAAATCTTGAATATAAAAGATGAAGAATTGCATGCTCAATTCCCCCAACATACTGATCAACAGGAAGCCAGTATTGGGCTTCTTTTTTTTCAATTATATCCTTGGAATGAGGTGAACAAAATCTGGCAAAATACCAGGAGGATTCAAAAAAAGTATCAAAAGTTTCTGTTTCTCTTATTACATTTTCTCCAGTTTTAGAATATTTTGTATATTTCCACTTTGGATGATCTTGTAATAAATTCTGACTTTTTGAAAAATCAACATCATCTGGAAGGATAATTGGTAAATCTTTATCTGTTGGAAGAACAGCTGTTCCATCTTTTAAATACATTATAGGAATAGGACACCCCCAATATCTTTGTCTTGATATACTCCAATCTTTTAATCTATAAATTATTTCGCTTTTGGCTTTTTTTTTTTTTATAAGAAATTTAGATATTTTTTCTTTTGCTTCTTTGACATTTAATCCATTTAAAAAATCAGAATTTATAAGCCTACCATCGCCTGTATATGCCTTTTCTAATGTAATTCTTTCAGAAGATTTGATCACTTGTTTTATGTTAAGATTATATTTTTTTGCAAATTCAAAATCTCTTTGATCATGCGCGGGACATCCAAAAACAGCCCCGCTTCCGTATTCCA
>Ga0315338_1003867_pt1 | contig 12496 bp, 10 predicted proteins | sample ASW8metaG_FD_204518 | JGI IMG/M metagenome (GOLD analysis project Ga0315338, IMG submission 204518) | Ammonia-oxidizing marine archaeal communities from Monterey Bay, California, United States - ASW #8 | ecosystem: Environmental > Aquatic > Marine > Coastal | place: USA: California | collected... | reverse complement strand
GATTACTGCTGTACTGCGAGAGCTTCGGCGACATTTGGGCGACATCTGCCATATAATAAGCCGATAATTGACACTCTAAGCGTATTCATATAGTCTATTTTGAGTTCAGAACGGCCTGATTGGCCCGCTAGCTCAATTGGCTAGAGCAACGGACTCTTAATCCGTAGGTTCTCGGTTCGATCCCGAGGCGGGTCACCACTGTATCAGTTGAGTGTAGGCGGCCAATTTTGACGGGGGGAGTGTCGGAATTGGTAGACGAGCATGACTTAGGATCATGTGCTGAAAGGCGTGGGAGTTCGAGTCTCCCCTTCCCCACCAAATACTAATATTAAGTAGATCAGGTTAATATACCATTCATATAACTCTATCGATAACAGTTGGAGGGTAATTTGCCACCACTTTTGGAAGTCAAGAATCTTAAAACCCACTTTTATACATATGAGGGAATAGTTAAAGCAGTAGACGGCGTAAGCTATGATCTGGAAGCAGGTGAAACACTAGGTTTAGTCGGGGAAAGCGGATGCGGAAAGAGTGTAAGCGCCATGTCCCTCATGAGACTTATACCGGAGCCTCCTGGCAAAATACTTGAAGGGGAAATACTGTTTGAAGGGCAGGACATACTAAAACTTGGAATGGATGAGATGCGTTCAATACGCGGCGCACAGATGTCAATGGTATTTCAAGAGCCTATGACATCATTAAATCCTGTATTGACCTTAGAGAAACAGCTCGGTGAAACCCTGCAACTTCACAAGGGAATGACTAAGCAAGAGGCTAGGGTGGAATCTATAGATTTGCTTTCTAGAGTAGGAATCCCTGATCCGGAACGACGGATTCGACAATATCCTCATCAATTTAGTGGAGGTATGCGGCAAAGGGTTATGATCGCTATGGCGTTAAGCTGCAATCCTAGAATCATTATTGCAGACGAACCAACGACTGCCTTGGATGTTACTATTCAGGCTCAAATCTTGGAACTGATGAAAGGTTTAACCAAAGAATTTGGTGTTGCCATGATAGTAATCACTCATAATCTTGGGGTAGTTGCGCGCTACGCTGACAGAATGAATATTATGTATGCTGGAAAAATCATAGAACGCGGAGAATCCAGCGAAATCTACAGAAATCCAAGGCACCCGTATACTGTTGGATTATTGAAATCTGTGCCTAGATTGGACCTCCCTCGGCGCGCTAAGTTGGACCCTATTGAGGGTCAACCGCCAGACCTTATTGATGTCCCCGATGGTTGCTCTTTCAGGGCGAGGTGCAAATGGGCTGTAGACAAATGTGCTACTGTTGAGCCTCCGTTAGAGCTAGTAGGATCTGGCCATTACTCAGCTTGCTGGCGGTCGGACGAGTTGGGCCCTGAGGCTTTAGACTTCCTTAAAGAAGTCACGGAGTTGTAACACATTCCGACTAGAAGTTCACACAAGGTTATCCGGCTAAAAAGTTTAATTGAAAGGTTAGATTATGACCACATTATCTACTGACAATACTTCGGACACGAGTTCTATTCAAGACAATGAAATATTGGTTGACGTTAAAGATTTGAAGATGCATTTTCCAGTGACTTCGGGCTTGGTGTTCCAGAGGGAAGTGGCCCAGGTTAAGGCGGTAGATGGCGTTAGTTTTTCTATAAAACGCGGAGAAACTCTTGGATTAGTAGGCGAAAGTGGCTGTGGCAAGACGACTACCGGTCGCTGCATCCTACAGTTGTATAAACCAACTGCCGGACAGGTAATGTTTGAAGGGAATGATCTTACTCAAATGGGAAACCGCCAGATGCGTCGCATGCGTCGGGAGATGCAAGTTATATTTCAGGATCCCTATAGTTCATTGAATCCTAGGATGACCGCTGGTGATATTATTGGCGAACCGCTGGTAGTGCATGGCCTAGTACGTAACAACAAAGAAAAAAGGGATAAAGTTCGAGAACTACTGGATAACGTTGGACTCCATCCTTACATGGCCGATAGATTTCCGCATGAGTTTAGTGGTGGACAGAGACAGCGAATTGGAGTAGCTAGAGCATTATCTGTTGACCCTAAATTAATCGTGTGTGACGAACCAGTTTCAGCTTTAGATGTATCTATTCAAGCCCAGGTTATTAATTTACTAGAGGAACTACAAGAACGTTTTTCTCTAACGTATTTGTTTATAGCCCATGATTTGTCCGTAGTTCGCCACATAAGTGACAGGGTGGCGGTAATGTACTTGGGTAAAGTAGTAGAGATAGCAGATCGAACTGAGATCTATGAAAACCCATTGCACCCGTATACAAAAGCCCTATTGTCAGCGGTGCCCATCCCCGACCCAGTTATAGATGCGCAACGGGAACGTATTATACTAACTGGCGAAGTACCAAGCCCTCTAAATCCGCCCTCGGGATGCGTCTTTCACCCAAGATGTTCTATGGCTGTGGAACATTGCTCCGAAATTGCGCCTGAACTAAGAGAAATAACACCCGGCCATTGGGTGGCGTGCCTCGAAGTAGAAGGATACTGATTCACGCCAAACCCAGGGGTAATTAATTCCTATTGACCCTACGAATGGACGGTATTCGCTACTTGTTTTGTTGTGGGTGAAATCTGCCCATGGTAACATTGCCTTATATGAAACCTGAACTAATTCGTAATTTCTGCATAATTGCTCATATAGATCATGGTAAATCGACTTTGGCAGACAGATTTCTTGAGATCACTGGCACTGTGCGTCCGCAAGAAATGAAAGCTCAATTTATGGATCAGATGGATCTTGAACGTGAGCGCGGAATTACCATAAAGGGTAAAGCAGTAACAATGTCCCATAGTTACACCGATGGGACTGAATACCAGCTTAACCTTATTGATACCCCAGGGCATGTTGATTTCAGTTATGAGGTTTCCCGTGCATTAGCTGCCTGTGAAGGAGCTCTGCTTGTTGTAGATGCAAGTCAAGGTATTGAAGCTCAGACTATAGCGAACACCTTGCTCGCTATGGAGTATGACCTTGAATTGATTCCAGTAGTAAATAAGGTGGATTTACCGCAAGCGGAACCTGAAAAAGTGGCTTCTGAGCTAGAACAAGTATTTGGATTTAAGTCAGATGAGATTTTGTTTGTATCCGCAAAAGAAGGCGGAGGAGCTAAAGAAATACTGGATGCCGTCATTGAGCGTGTTCCTTGTCCAAGGGGAAAGCCAGCAGAATCGTTTCGAGCTCTGATATTTGACTCTGTGTACAACTCTTACAAGGGGATTATAGGCTACGTTAGAGTCGAGGACGGCCAGATAGCAAAACATGATCGGATCTTGGTAATGTCTTCAGGTAAAACGGCGGAGATAGTTGAAATAGGTGTATTCTCCCCGTCTCCCACACCAGTAGACGTATTGTACAGTGGGCAAGTCGGATATGTAGCTACAGGATTTAAAAACGTCCAGGAGTGTAACGTAGGAGACACTCTGACAGATAGTGGAAATCCATCGAATGAGCCACTTCCCGGTTACGTTGAGTTAAAATCAATGGTGTTTGCGGGTTTGTATCCCTCTGATGGAGAGGATTATAACAATTTACGGGCAGCGTTGGAAAAATTGAGACTTAATGATGCTTCATTAACGCTCGAACCAGATACAAGTACGGCTTTGGGTTTTGGGTTCCGGTGTGGCTTTCTAGGGTTAATGCATTTAGAAATTGTCCAGGAGAGGTTGGAACGAGAATATGACCTTGACTTAATAGTGACTGCTCCAAGCGTTGCCTATAGAGTTGTACTTAATTCTGGCGATATAGTGCTGGTGGATAATCCCTCCAAACTCCCATCGCCTAATGAACTTCAAGAGATACAAGAGCCTATTCTAACTTTGACTATAGTGGCGCCGAGTAAATACGTTGGCGCAATAATGGAACTGATGCATTCACGCAGGTCTGACTATAAGCGTGTGGAGTACATTCAGGGGTATGGCGGAGCAAAAGGGGTAGATGGCCAGTCGGATCAATCACGAGTTATTATGGAATATACGATGCCGCTGGCGGAGATGTTGGCTGACTTTTTTAATCAGTTGAAGTCCAAAACACAAGGGTACGCATCTCTTGATTACACCTTTGAGGGGTACAAGACTGCGCCGTTGGTTAAGGTTGATATATTAGTTAATCACCAATCAGTGGAGGCCTTATCAATGATTGTTCACCGTGAACAATCTGTTTATATAGGTAGAGCGGCAGTACAAAAACTTCATTCTACGATTCCTCGCCAATTGTTTGAAGTTCCCATACAAGCAGCAATAGGCGGTAGAATTATCGCGCGCGAAACTGTTCGCGCTGTCAGGAAAGACGTGTTAGCTAAGTGTTATGGTGGGGACATCACTAGAAAACGTAAACTCTTAGAGAAACAGAAAGAAGGTAAAAAACGTCTCAAGAGTATTGGCCGAGTCGAAGTTCCTCAAGAGGCTTTCTTGAGTTTGCTTGGAATTGGCGAAGGACAGTAATTAGTTTCTTGTTACTGCCTTTATCCAAATCACTTTAAGTTAGTCGTCAAAGCCTCTAGTTGATCTAGATGTGATAACCAATGTCTGGCGAATACACCGCGGAGTAATGTTTCGAGCGTCCTGGTTTCGTCGGTATCCCTTGATTTTAGGTGAGCGGTAACGGTTGTGCCGTCAAATACATCAGCACTACCACGTGAAACCACTTGTTCGATGTCGTCTAATATTTCTAACAGTTCATGTCTCGCCTGGTCTAATGTCGTAGCCTTTCGGCTTGGGGTGACATTGGTTAGATCTGGAATAAGATCAAATTCGCTGATATCTCCGCTTACCATGCCTCGGAATAAGAGGCCTAATCCTCCGACAGGTGTATCTGATAAATGATAGATAATATCCCGTATGGACCACTCTTCCGGATCTGCCGTTTCATCTATTAACTCATCCATGCCGTCGAGCAAGGCTAGAAGTCTGTCTCGTATGGTGATAACGTTATCTAAGTGAGTTGTCGGCCCGTTTGTCATAGTGAATCTCCAATTAGTATGCTTGTATTATATCCTCGTAGTAGCGGCTTACTGTAGACGAATCATCAAGTTGATAGGAAAGAATCTATGAGCTGTTTTATATCTGATTTGGTGTCCGATCTTGCCAGCCCGAGTTCTAAAGTTGCCTTCAAGAGACCTAATGGAGAGCCACCGTCGTACCTGGAACCTTCAAATTCAAAGGCAATGAGATTTTCCATTCCGAGTAATGAATTCAGCCCGTCAGTTAGTTGTATCTCTTTTCTAGATCCAGGAGCAGTTTCGTGCAGATATTTAAAGATTGTAGGAGGGAGTATGTATCTTCCTACGATACACAGGTTCGATGGAGCTGCCTCACGCGAAGGTTTTTCTACCAAACTCTGTATGGTATGCAATCGAGGGTTTAGTGGAGAAACTGACACGACTCCATAGTTATGAACGTTTTCCAGAGGGATAGGCTCTACGGCTACGATACCGCAGTGGTATTCATTATATACGCTTATCATTTGTTTCAAAGCGCCGGGGCTATTAGCAATAATATCATCTGGTAGTAAGACAGCGAATGATTCGGATCCGATGGCATCCTCAGCCATCAGTATCGCGTGGCCTAATCCTAAAGGTTTTTCTTGTAAGACATATGACACGTTAGCCAGAGAAGTTACATGATCTATTATCTGAAGCATGTTTTGGTCATTAATGCTTTCAAGATGACCGTACAGCGTGTCGTTTTCATTGAAGTAAGCTGCTATCGATTCTTTTCCTTTAGAGGTAATTATTACTATGTCCTCTATACCGGCTTCTACGGCTTCTTCAATAATAAATTGGATCATTGGTTTGTCGTAAATAGGCAATAATTCTTTTGGTATTGATTTGGTTGCAGGGAGAAATCTTGTCCCAAGACCAGCGGCTGGTATTACAGCTTTTCGAATATGAGTGTGCTTATTCATTGAGGTGATTCTAACATTCAAACTAATAATTGACACTCATGCTTCGCTAACCTACCATTATTTATGAGATCGTGCTAGGCGGGGAGTTAGCGGCGCCCTGTACCCGCAATCCGCTATAGCGGGGCACAATTCCTATCAAGAGGCTTGATCAATAGGCCAATGTTTCTATACCAGAGTGTTGATGGTTTGGTCCCACGCGGCGTAGACTTGTGAACCCCGCCAGGTCCGGAAGGAAGCAACGGTAAACGAGATCCTATGGGTGCCGTGGGAGTGCCTAGCAGGAGCTCCGGTTAGGTTATATGCTTAAAGTGCACGGCCAAAGAAAGGTGCACGGTCTCATACAGATATAGAGAGAGGTTTTGGATAATACTACACCAAGACGCCGTGGCACCAGAAAATCCTTAGGGCAACATTTCTTAGTGGATGGGGCTTATCTCAATAGGATAATAAAAGCTTCTGATTTATCACAAAATGATCTGGTAGTTGAAATTGGCCCCGGCCAGGGTGCACTCACTAGCCGACTCTTAGAAATGGCAGGTCAAGTGATCTGTGTAGAAATTGACGAATATCTGTCTGCAGGTTTAATGGACAGACTGTACAACCCCAGTAATCTCACTGTAATAAACGCTGATGCCCGATTTATAGATATAGAGACAGTTACTAGTAATCGGCCATATAAACTAGTTGCAAACTTGCCCTATTATGCGGCAAACCCAATCGTGAGAAAATTCTTAGAGGCTGATAATAGACCAACACGAATGATAGTAATGGTACAACGTGAAGTGGCTAGGTCTATGTTAGCGAAACCTGGGAAGATGAATATTTTATCGGTAGCTACGCAGTGTTATGCAACGCCTAAGTTAGTATGCAATGTGCCTCCGAAGGCATTCCGGCCGGCACCGTCAATAATGTCCTCCGTTGTAAGCTTGACGCTCCGTGATAATCCGCTTGTTACAAAAGTGTCTAGACAATCGTTTTTTGATGTTGTACGAGCGGGGTTTTCTGCGCCAAGGAAACAACTGAGAAATTCGCTTAGTCATGGACTTAACGTGGTCCCTGATCAAGCGTTAGCATTACTCGATGCTGCACATATTGACTGGCGACGGCGAGCAGAGACTGTTACCTTGGAAGAATGGGTTGATTTGCATAGGGTTTACGCAGATGCGATGTAAAGCCTACGCAAAAATCAATTTGTGCTTAGAGGTGTTGGGGAAACGGGATGACGGTTACCACGAAATTAAAACTATCGTCCAGACGATTGATATGGCTGATGATATAGAAATCACGGAGGCTGATACTCTGAGAATCCATTGCGATTATGTTGGAATACAAAACGATTCTAATATTGTGAACACCGCCGCGAAGGTTTTGCTTGAATATTGCGGTGTAACTAGGGGAGCCGATATTTCATTAGTTAAGAATATACCAGTAGGATTCGGATTTGGCGGTGGTAGCGCCGATGCGGCAGCTACATTGTATGGATTGAATATGATCTGGAAGTTAGGTTTGTCGCGAGCAGAGTTAATGGATGTAGCTGCCAGAGTTGGATCTGATGTCCCTGCATTATTAACCGGGGGAACTATTCTGGCCGAAGGAGCAGGTGAAGTAATAAGCGAATTGCCTAGTGTTTCTGTCCCAGATATTTTACTGATTTGTCCAAGTATGACAATTCCAGAAAAAACCAGCCATATGTACAGCCAAATAACTCAAATGCATTACAGTGACGGGATAGCAACCGATCGGATGATTAACAATATAAATCAACAAAAATTAATTGATGCAGACATATTTAATATCTTCGAAACGATTGCTATGACTAACTTTCATGGACTTTCTGAACTCTATACAATGGTGGAGTGTATTGAAGGTGTGACTCCGCATCTCTGTGGAGCAGGGCCAGCTATGTACTGCTTACTTGAAAACCAAGACAAATACAAACAGCTAGCGGAGATCTGTTACAAGTATGCTGCAGACACATATGTAGTCCATGCTATAATGCCAAATCGCCCAAATATATGGCGGTCTTAAATTAGAACTGTAGAAAATAAATAAACGAATCAGAGAGTAAATAATGAATGTGTTGGGGACAATTTCAATTCCATTTGACCCGTATATAATCGGACTCGGTCCGTTTCTTTTTTCATGGCATGGATTCTTTACAGTAGTCGGTGTGGCTGTAGGAGTATTTCTGGTCCATAAATGGGGAACCAAACAAGGTATGAACGCTGATGGGATAATGTCAGTAGTTGTTTGGTGTATCGTCGGAGGTATAGTCGGAGCCCGTATCCTACATGTTATAGATTTCTGGAATAGTGGGGGTGTGTGCGGACAATCGTTTACAGGGTACGGAAATTGTCCACTTACTATACTGATGGTCTGGAAAGGTGGAATTGCTATTTTAGGGGCAGTGCTCGGAGGCTTCACTGGTGGGGCAACATACATTATGGTTCGCAATTCTGCTTGGTTTTTAAACATGTGGGGCAAGTATTTTGCTTTCCTCGGTAACCCTAAAAAAGCACCTCTACCGGACATCGGAAAATTCGCAGATTTGGTGGCTCCAGCATTACTTCTAGGAATGGCAATAGGAAGAATAGGAGATATCATTAATGGTGAACATTTCGCCAAATTTACTACTCTTCCTTGGGGTGTTATCTACAGTCATGGAGATAGTCCTGGTTTGGGTCGTCCAGCTAGTCATCCGGCAGTAGGCTACGAACTGATCTTTGATCTACTGATCGTCGGGGTTCTCTGGATGATGAAAGATAAACTAAGACCACACGGCATGAGTTTCGCTCTAGCTTTATCGCTATATGCCATCGGGCGATTTTTTATTAGCTTCTTGCGTATAGAAGCTAATACGTATTTTGGGTTAAATGAAGCGCAGATAGTGTGTTTGGCAATATTAGTGGTAACTATACCTTTACTGGTGTATAAGGCGAACTGGGGACGCGAAACCGAAGTATAATACCGATCAAATCAGGCGCACCAACGTATGATAGGTTTGTTGTACGCTAGGTGCTAGGCGGGTCTGGTAAATACCAGCACCGAGTTGTGTCCGCCGAACCCAAAAGAATTGCTTACACAAACGTTGATATTAAGCTCTTGTGCTTTCAAAGGTGTGTAATTTAGGTCACAGTCATCATCTGGGTCTTGGAGATTAGCGGTGGGAGGAATAGTCCCACTTTGGATTGCCATGACACAGACTGACGCTTCCAAAGCACCGCCCGCACCTAATAAATGACCTGTCATCGATTTGGTGGAGCTGATTGGCACGCGATAAGCTTCTTCGCCCAGAGCGAGTTTTATCGCTTTCGTTTCTTGACGATCATTCAAAGGAGTTGAGGTGCCGTGAGCGTTGAGATAATCTATCTGAGTAGGATCTATGCTAGCCGCTGCCATTGCCATTTTCACTGCATTAGCTGCACTTTGACCTGTTGGGTTAGGTTCCGTCAGGTGGTGAGCATCTGATGTAGCTCCGTACCCAGCTAGTACTGCTAACGGACGAGCCCCTCGGTTAGTAGCGTGTTCAATACTTTCAAGGACCAGCATAGCAGACCCCTCTGCCATCACGAAACCGTCTCGCTCTCTATCAAATGGCCGGCTTGCCTTACTAGGATCTTCATTGAATCTAGATAGGGCTTTACATGCATTAAACCCCGCAACCGCTATGGGAGTTATGGGAGCTTCACTTCCACCTGCTATAACGACGTCCGCCTGGCCACGGCGAATCATCTCCCATCCCTGTCCGAGAGCGTCAGCGCCACTTGAGCAAGATGATACCGTGCAAAAATTTGCGCCCATAGCACCGGTAGCCATAGAGACTTGAGCAGATGCCATATCGCCAAGCATCATTGGTATAAGAAAAGGAGTTACTCGCCTAGGACCTCTTGTGTTGAGTACCTCTTGTTGCTCCGAAAGGGTTACTATTCCCCCTATCCCACTTCCTACTACAACGCCGGTACGAAAAGGGTCTAACTTGGATATATCAAGATCGGCCTGCTTGCAAGCTTCCTTGGCTGCTGTAACGGCGAACTGAGCAAATCTATCCATACGCCGTGCATCTTTACGGTCCATGTAGTTCTCTGGATCGAAGCCCTTCACTTCCCCTGCAAATCTAGTTTCAAACCCTTCTGTGTCGAATGCGGTTATGAATTGTATCCCAGATCTGCCTCCAATCAACTCTGACCAACTAGATTGTATGTCCAAACCCATGGGGCTTACAGTACCGATACCTGTTATAACGACGCTTTGGTTATGATTCATAAGTCCTGTATATATTGCCCCGACAGTTGAGTTACCCTGTAGCTAGATTAGATCTTGGAGTGCTGTCGTGGACCTCGCCTAGGAGATCTGTTAGCGTCTGGATTTTGCTATTAACGCTTTCTGCGATTGATTTACGATCAATCGTTTCCGAATCAGCTAAAGTTGCTAGATGCTCGGCTAGTTCATGGACTTGGATTCCAATTTTATCAGCTAGTTCTTTAGGACTGTTAGCTAATGGTTGTGAAACGGACCTGAGATTTTCTGCTAGCTCCCCAATACTGATTGAAACTGAGTGTCCCAATTCCTTACCTACAGCGCTCATCGGATCAGACCATGTTTTAAGGGTTTCTGTCGCTTCACCTATTCTGGCACTGATTGTGTCACCAAGGTCTTTACCGCTCGCGGCTAGTCGCATCCTATATGAGCGTAGCATTCTAAATATACGGCCATATAGAGTATCGATTGAACTTAGTTTTGCAGAATATTTGTCAAAAATCTCCTTACTCTGTTGCATGGTCCAACGCTCATCGTGGAAAACAAATTGCCGACCAGTATACAGGTGATAAGGTCGCATCTCCCCGTCTTCAAGAAGCCCACCATTCTCGTTCAACGGAGTTAAATCGGTCCAATTCGATGTTGCAGGCAGAGGAGTCAGTAGGTTAGCTGTTTGGTACCGACTGTTCTGTGTTACCCACTCGGCTAGATTCATAATGGACTCTTCTGTGTCGTAAGGAAGACCGATTATGGTCATAGCTACTACGGAGAACCCCATGCCATTAAGAGTGTTAAGATCTAGCTCCATTTGTCCCGGATCTTGCCTTTTGCCTACGGCCTTCAGATTGTCCGCGTTATTGGATTCTATACCCAGGTAAAGCATCTTGATATTGGCTTCATACAATGCTTGAGCAAGATCTGGATCTTGTCCGATCTCTGCTCGTGCTTGGCATATGAGATTCATATTATCCGTGTGTCCGTGCCAATTTTTAAGTCTTTCAAGACGTTCATCCCTGAATTTTACGGCTCTCAACGGCGGAGGATGAAGGTCATCCGATATGAATACATTGAACTTCCCGTTTCGGCCTGAGTGTATCAGGCCATCTGAGGCAAGTTGTTCCAGTTGTTGCAAGCGTTTCAGTTCTGTGTCACGGCTGATCAAACGATATCCAAGAAACTGCTGTATGACTTGACAATAGGAACAGTTTTCGGTGCATCCCCTAACAGTTTCGAGAACGCCGCCTGCCATAGGATTATCAGGCCCTAGGTCCTTTATAGAAAGGTAGTCCGGTAACTCAACAAAGTCCGGAGATACTAAACCTACCCGTTTCGTTTGGATTACGTTCCCATCTCTCACGTAACTGATACCGGATATGTTTTCGAGGTATGAATCCAGCATTGGAGATGTTTTGTATTCTAGTAAAACGTCGCAGAGCTGCCCTATTATGTCTTCACCTTCACGATTTACTATTACATCGAATTTACCCAATCTGATAGCTTCCTCAGGAAGAGGGCTCATCTGAGGGCCTCCTCCGATAGTTATGAGATCTGGGTGGTATTGTTTCGCAAGAGAAGCTAATTGGTATGCTCTTGGAGCTTCGTTGATTAGTGCAGTAACCAAAAGAATGTCTACACCATCTAGATCCTTCTCGGGGTCAATTAGACCTACGCGATCTTCAAACCAAATCTGGCGCTCATAGTTATATTGACCATCCCATTGGCCGAGGGCCCCTGACAGAAATAGCATGCCTTGTCTCGGAATGGCGATATATTCAAAGTTACCTCCTGCCGATGCAGGCTGTATCAATACTACACGCTTTGATTGTGACATTTAATGCCTCGTTGTATGCAAGATTGAAAACTTATTTATATCCTCAGATATACATGGTGGATTATACACTATACATTTCTCTAAACGAAATACCATGTGTGAGCTTAATTAAACAGAAATCACCGGTGAATCTTAGGTGAAATGATACTAATAATAACTTTGTTTTAGTCCCGGTATTATCTCGGATACTATAGTTGATATGTGTCTAGCTCTGTCTTCTTCTGGAGCAGCTACGCTGAATATAATGTGTCTTGCTCCGGCATCAATGTATTCTTTCAAGCGTTCTATACAAGTCTTGGGCGGTCCCAATACGCAATAGTTCTTGACGATATCAATAAAATCGCCGCCATATAAATAACGTCCCCCCAAAGCTTCGGCAGCTACTGAGGCTGCCTCTTCTATAGTTGGGTAGATTGATATGTACGGGAAGAAACCCCATTGGAAGTTATCTAAAGATTTTCCTTCATTAAGCGCTAATGCATTTATTTT
>Ga0315338_1003865_pt1 | contig 12510 bp, 10 predicted proteins | sample ASW8metaG_FD_204518 | JGI IMG/M metagenome (GOLD analysis project Ga0315338, IMG submission 204518) | Ammonia-oxidizing marine archaeal communities from Monterey Bay, California, United States - ASW #8 | ecosystem: Environmental > Aquatic > Marine > Coastal | place: USA: California | collected... | reverse complement strand
TCGGGGATCTCGATGACCTCGTCACGGACAAGACCAAGCTGGTGTGTTTTACGTTGTGTTCTAACCTCGTGGGCACCCACAATGACGTCGCGCAGGTGTGTGAAATCGCTCGAAAGGTTGGTGCAATTGTGATCGCCGATGGTGTGTCCTACGCGCCACACACCATTCCGGACGTCAAAGCTTTGGGTGTTGATTTCTATGCCTACAGCACATACAAGACCTTTGGACCCCACCAGGGGGTCTTGTGGGGGTCACCGGATACGCTGAAGAAAACGGAAGGACAGAGCCATTGGTTCAACGAGGAAAAAGCGCAAGTTAGACTTAATCCAACGGGGCCACAGCACGCCCAAGTTGCGGCACTGGCTGGGATTACTGAGTATTTCGATGCACTCCATCGGCATCATTTCGGCCATGATCAAGGCAATCGCCATACCCGCGCCGAGGCGGTTTTCGAGCTGGTGGCCCGGCACGAATCCACACTGGCCAATATCCTCTTGGATTATCTGAAAGACACCCCGGACATTCGTCTGTTGGGTCAGCATCACGCCGCGCCCGGTCAACGGGCCGCTACCGTGGCGTTTCATGCTCGTTCGACGCCCTCAGCTGTGATTGCGAAGAAATTGGCTGATCAAGGGATCGGCGTTGGAGCGGGAGATTTCTACGCCAGACGCTGCGTCGAGGCACTGGGTATAGACCCAGACGACGGTGTGGTACGGGTCAGTATGGTGCACTACAACACCGAAATTGAGGTTAGAAAACTCGTGTCTGCTCTAGACGACTTGTTGGGATAAGCAGAAGAATTGAAGTTAAGTGTGAATATGGACAGAAAGCATTATTTTCAGCGCCAAGATGGTTAACCTGGAAGCAATTCAGTGGGCTATCAACATTGTATGTATTCCTCTAAATTCGTGGGAGAATAGAAGATTAGTCGGTATGGGTACAGAATTAAGGGTGCATCCCGGTTGGTTCTGGAGTAACAATCATTGAAGAAGACAGCCTTAATTACGGGTATAACTGGTCAGGATGGAGCGTATCTTGCGGAACTGCTTTTGGGCAAAGGTTACACGGTCCACGGCATCAAACGTAGGACTTCCTTGTTTAATACGGCTCGTATTGACCACCTATATCAGGATCCGCATTATTCCAATACAAGGTTCTACCTACACCACGGTGACTTGACCGACTCAATGAGTTTGGTTCGAGTCATCCAGCAGACAGAACCCGATGAGATCTATAACCTAGGAGCGCAGAGTCATGTAGCAGTCAGTTTTGAGGAGCCGGAATACACAGCCAATTCGGATGCGCTTGGCACATTGCGCTTGCTGGAGGCAATTCGAATCTTGGGATTAGAACAAAAAACTCGGTTTTATCAGGCATCGACTTCTGAGTTATATGGTCTCGTTCAAGAAGCACCTCAGACCGAATCAACGCCGTTTTATCCTAGGAGCCCCTATGCAATTGCTAAGCTTTATGCATATTGGATAACGGTGAACTACCGAGAAAGCTACGATATGTATGCCTGTAACGGTATTTTGTTTAATCATGAATCTCCAATTCGCGGAGAGACCTTTGTCACAAGAAAGATTACCCGTGGACTTTCCCGAATTCACATGGGATTACAAGACTGTCTGTGGTTAGGTAATCTGGACGCAAAGCGGGATTGGGGTCATGCTAAAGATTACGTTGAAGCTATGTGGCGCATGCTGCAACTTGATGCTCCGAAGGATCTAGTAATTGCGAGCGGTGAGCAACATAGTGTCCGAGAATTCGTCGAAGTGGCAGCAAATCAAATAGATATGACAATAAAATGGAAAGGTGAAGGTGTTAATGAGGTTGGATACAATCCCGAGGGTAATGACGTGATTAAAATTGACTCCAGATATTTCAGACTGGCCGAGGTTGATCAGTTGTTAGGTGATGCGTCACAAGCTCATACGCAGTTGGGTTGGTCTCCACGTGTCTCGTTCGATGAATTGGTTTCGGAGATGATGGCTGAGGATCTCAAATTAGCCAAACGAGAACTCACTTTAAAAGATACAGACTTGGCATCTGATAGTGTATCTAAAAACCAATGCTAGATCGATCAACAAGAATCTTTGTCGCGGGTCATCGGGGTCTCGCAGGTTCGGCTATTTACCGTTGTTTGGAGACGAGCGGATTCACAAATATTGTGACTTGCCCGCGTTCAGATCTTGATCTTACTGATCAGACAGCGACACGGAAATTTTTTGCTTGCGAAAAACCACAGATGGTCGTGCTAGCAGCCGCGAGAGTGGGAGGAATCAGAGCCAATCACGAGTTTCCGGCTGAATTTATTCAAGATAATCTCAGTATTCAAACTAACGTTATTGAAGCAGCGTTTCATAACAATGTTCAAAACCTCGTTTTCCTGGGATCCAGCTGTATCTATCCGAGAGATTGCCCACAGCCGATAAAGGAAGAGTACCTGATGAGTGGTCAATTAGAGTTAACCAACAGGGCTTACGCTGTGGCGAAGATTGCGGGGATCGAAACTTGTTGGGCTCATAATCGACAATACGGTACGCGTTATATTGCGGCGATGCCAACCAATTTGTACGGCCCGGGAGACAACTACGACCTAGAAAACTCACATGTCTTGCCAGCTTTGATACGCAAACTTCATGAGGCAAAGGAAAGCGGCGCTTTGAAAATCTCAATCTGGGGGACTGGATTGGCATGGCGTGAGTTTCTGTACAGCGATGATCTGGGGGAGGCCTGTCTGTTCTTACTGAATCTTCCCAAGAGGCAACAGGATTCGTTCTTTAATGATCGAAGACCACCGCTCATCAATTTAGGTACGGGCTTGGAACTCCAGATACGCGACTTGGTCCTAAAGGTTGCTAATGTTGTGGGGTATGAGGGCGAGGTCAGCTGGGATCACTCACGACCAGATGGTACGCCACGTAAACTGCTGGACAATAGCCTCATAGCGAACCTGGGCTGGAAGGCTGCTATTGACCTGGATCAGGGAATACAAATGGCGTATACAGATTTTCTGAGTCGTTATGACTCCTGACATTTCTATGTGATGCGGCAGCACAACCATAATTTTCCCACCAGTGACACATCCTACCGAAATTGCAGAACCGCAACAGTCTGCCCCTCGCAAAAAGCATCTCGACCATGTGGCTGCGATTCGAGAGTGGGCAAGGACGAAAGCCGAGAGGCAGTCATTGCCTACTGACTTTTTTCGCAGAAGTTCTGAGGATTATCTGAAGTTTCTTGTGCCTGAGAATCAACGGATTTTGTCATTAGGATGTGGTGCTGGAGACACAATGGCGGGACTAAACCCCGCCTTTGGGTTGGGTATCGATCTAGATGCCTCTGCCCTGCAGATCGCTCAGAATAAATACCCGCGATTGCAGTTTATGGAAGGCGATATGGAAGATGCTGACCTTATTGAGCAGATTGCCCAGAATTTACCATTTGATGTAGTTTTGCTAGACGGGTCTTTGGGCTATCTGGATGATATTCAGATGTTTCTGACCCGATTGCAGGTGGTTTGTAACGAGGACACGCGAGTGGTTAGCGTCTACTATGGGTACTTATGGGAGCCTGTCTTGCGTCTTGCTGAGAAGTTGCAACTGCGCGAGCCATCGTTTGATACAACTTGGTTACGTATGGGCGATGTTGAGAATTTCATGACCCTAGGCGGGTTTGAGACCATTAAAAAAGAATGGCGAGTATTGCTTCCGTTTCGGATGTTTGGTCTTGGCAATCTTGTCAATCGCTATGTGGCGCCTTTGCCATGGATTCGGCGTTTGGCCCTTAGTCATTATCTCGTCGCTCGAAAGATGCCTAAATATTCTTTACAAGAACACAGTGTCTCGGTAGTAATCCCATGCCGCAATGAGCGGGGTAATATCGAGCCGGCAATCCAGCGCCTACCGAAGTTAGGCTCTGGCACGGAGATAATCTTTGTGGAAGGCCACAGTACAGATGGCACTTGGGAAGAGGTTAAAAGAGTTCAGAAAATTTACCCAGGGTTGGATATATCGATTCTGCAGCAAACAGGAGAAGGTAAGGGTGATGCAGTTCGCGCGGGATTCGATCTTGCCAAAGGAGATATCCTCATGATTTTGGACGCAGATCTGACAGTGCCCCCTGAGGATCTGGAAAAATTTTTTGAGATCATCTGCTCAGGTAAAGGCGAGTACGTCAATGGTTCACGCCTGATATATGGCATGGAGAACCAGGCGATGCGTTTTCTAAATTTTCTTGCCAATCACATTTTTGCTCTCGTCTTTACCTTCTTGATCAATCAGCGTTTGACCGACACTTTATGTGGAACCAAGGTGCTTACCAGAAAGAATTACCAAAGGATTAAGGCCGGTCGCACTTACTTTGGGACGTTTGATCCCTTTGGAGATTTTGATCTGATATTTGGTGCAAGCAAATTAAATCTTAAGTTTGCAGAAGTGCCCGTTCGCTATGCCAGCCGTCGTTATGGCTCCACCCAGATTTCCCGATTCCGGCATGGATTGCTTCTACTTCGCATGGTGGTCTTTGCTTACCGCAAACTCAAAGCGATCTAGAGGGACCGTTATGCCTTCTGGGTGCCTCCAAATGTTACGGCCGATTCGGTTGCGCTTGTTTTGATACAGCCGAGTGGTTGATTGCACAAGAACAAACAGTAATTATTCTGGCCCAGTCTGTACCAGGAAGATTGCCACTTCCAGAAATTGAGGCGCGTGAAGGCGATGCACTAAATATTTCCTATGTCCAAGTACTCACTCGATCTTGCTCTGCCAGCGCCAGCTTCTGAGGGAAAACTTATCCTACTGGGCGCTACTGTTGGCGCGTTGCTTTCCTGGGTTTTCTTTCGGATTCAGGTATCAGGGTGGGAGATTATCGAAAATGAGGCCGTCGAAGTAATTCTGTATGTGGGTGTTATCGGCGCTGTTTCGGTTCTGACTGTGCTACGAGAAGGGCGACAAGTTATTTGTGGCTCCATGGCAATAGTTCTAGGTAGCGTAGCAATATTACTGTACTGGAACGCACTTGAGTTATTTTGGTTTGCACCGCAAAACAATTACTTCCTGATTGGTGGGCTGGTGCCGTCCAGCGATGCGGACAGCTGGCTTTCAGGTGGATGGCGATTGTTGGAAACAGGAACTATCTCCGAGGGTGATCAGCGGCGTCCAGTCAACGCGGCACTGCATGCTTTGCGGTTATACATAGCGGGCAGTTTTCAAGGTAGCTTGATGTTAGGGGCAGTGGTATGTGCTGCAGCCTCACTATATGCAGCATATGCGTTGAAATCGTCACTCGGGTGGCCAGGCGCTGCAGTGTTTCTGGTTTTTTCTTTTTGGCTGATTCGCGAACATTTGCCGTTGGCGATGACGGAAGTGCATGGATTTATCTTCGGTTGTTTAGCATTCGGATGCTTGTGGCGAACTGCACTCACCCGATCGTCTCTGTTGTTCGGTCTCGGATTGGTTTTGTTATCTATTGGCCTTAATGCGCGTTCTGGGCCATTTTTTGTCTTGCCGGCACTGCTTTTTTGGGGAACCATGAATCTTGGGGTAGGCAAACGGTTATCCTTCAGCGCGCTACTTGTTGGTACCCTGGCAATTCTCAGTGGTTTCTTAGTGTCGACATGGTTTGTATGGCTGTGGGGTTCAGGGGAGAGCGCCCAGCAAGCCAATTTCTCACTGACTCTTTACGGAATGGCCGTCGGTGGCAAGGGTTGGTTCCAGGCATTTTCGGATTTTCCGGCGCTTTTTAAAAGCGGCTTTGGTAGCGGTCGTGAGGCCGAGATTGCACAGTTCCTTTATGCAGAGTCGCTAAAAGAGATAATCAGTAAGCCCGAGCGATTCATCAAATATTATCTGGCTGAGTTGTGGGAGTTTATTTATCTTTTCCTGAAATACGATCTTGGTGTAAGCCGGGTAGCGATGGTGCTGGCCGGGTGTTGGATTCTCGCACGCTGGCGGGACAGACTGGCGCAGATGGGCATCCTGATGTTTCTGGGGATTTTGCTGTCAGCACCGTTTCTGATGGATGACGCTGGAGTGAGGCCGTTCGCGCCGGTCTACCCAGTCTTCGCAGTTGTACCAGCGTTAGTTGCAGGTATCGCATGGAGGACCCTTTTCGACCGCCATGCCTTTTCACCGCCTCTACGGCAGGTAGGTGGTTCGGCGTCTGGTGGTTTTGCACTTGGGGTGTCGGGCTTTCTCGCGATTGCGATTCTCGGTCCGATCATGGCGGTTTGGGCATATGATTCACCCACAACGGTTGAAATTGGGGTGTGCCCTAAGGGATCGGTGCCGGTCCAGACGAATGCCTATGTTACAGCTTATATTAACGTGGTGGATGATTCCGCTGTTGATATTCGAAGCCCAGACATCCGTTACCGGGATTTTCGTCGCACCTTCCCGCGTAGCCGGGGAGCTATCGCACGGGAACAGTTCACAAAGATGTCCCCGCCTTTCGCTCTCGTTTCTGGCCTGAATGTCGGCATTATTTGGATAAAGGGCAAGTTAGAACTGGTGCCGCGAGAAGGGGTATCTTTTTGTGTCTATACCGCAAACCCTTCTGGTTACCCAAAAGGGCAAATAAATTCAGTGCGAGATTGGTAGATTCTCCGTGCGAACTTTGTTCACCGCATAGCTCACCTTGACGTGGACATTCGTACGGGAGTAGTTTCAAAGTCGGAAGTCTCGTAATATGGGTTTTCATAATGAGCGTGAAAGTGAATTCAGAAAATTACAGAATATGGATAGAGTGAGCGAGGACCAAATCCTCATCACAGTAGTAGTGCCGACCTACAATGAAGAGTGGGCAATATTCCCTCTATGGCAAAAACTTTTTCGTGTCGCTGCTATGGAGAGTCAATTCGCGTGGCACTTTCTATTTGTTGACGATGGTTCCACCGACCGCACTGGTGAGAGACTATCTGAATTGGCTGCTGAGCATGACGTGGTTTCGTGGGTGCAATTGCGACGCAACTACGGCCTTACTCAGGCGCTACAGGCGGGGTTTGACCACGCCAGTGGTCATTACATCGTCACTATCAGCGCCAACCTGCAAAATGATCCTGCTGATATCCCAATGCTGATTGCCAAACTTGAGGGAAGGTGCTGATGTATTCGCAGGCTGGCGTCGTGACTTGGATGGTAGGCGGTTGACCCGTCAAGGACCACGCTGGTTGATCAATTGGATAATCTCGAAAGTCTCTGGGGTTAAACTGCATGATTACGACTGTTCGCTACGGGCATACCGGCTAACGGCAGTACAGGATCTGCAATTGTCGGGCAATCTGGATCGATACATACCCATATACGTAGCATGGCGCGGCGGACGGGTTGTCGAGGCGCCAGTTACGCAGCTTCCGCGAAGCCACGGCCTGGCGCGACGGGAAAGTGCTGCCCGTCGTAGCTTGAAAAATTTGCTCGACCTGGTTTTCTTGAAATTTCTGCAGCGTTATTCCTCCAAGCCCTTTATGTTTTTGGCGGCTTGGGCGTAGTGAGCATTATGGCAGCTCTATTAGCTTTCGCTTTGGCACTGTTCTACAAGTTTACCGGTCAGACAACTTTTATCGAACCTCCGCTGCTGCTATTGACCGCGTTGTTCTTTCTGTCTGGGGTGCTACTGGTGAGCTTGGGAATTATTGCGGAGATTCTTATCCGCGTTTACCGATTGCAAGCGGGAAGAGAGTTTTATCAGGTTGAGCGCGGCAACGGTTCGGGTGACTGATCGGAGATTTTGTAATGTGTGGCATTTGTGGTTTTACCGGAAACGGAGATCAAAGCATTCTTGAGACCATGATGAAGGCCATGGCCTACCGGGGCCCTGATGCTGCTGGTAGTTGGAACGATGAGGAGGGTGTGTATCTAGGTCATCGGCGGTTGTCGATCGTAGATATTGCCGATGGGCATCAGCCAATGTTGACTGAAGACGCTTCACTGGTGCTGGTGTTTAACGGTGAAATTTACAATCATCGTGAGCTTCGCCGCGATCTGGAGTCCCACGGCGTTATTTTTCGAACTGACCACTCAGATACTGAAGTGTTACTCCATGGTTACCGGAAATGGGGACGTTCTGTTGTTGATCGATTGAACGGAATGTGGGCATTTGCCTTACTGGATAGGACTCGAGGCGAGCTGTGGCTGAGTCGCGACCGCTTTGGTAAAAAGCCATTGTATTATGCCCGACGCCATGGCGAGTTCTACTTCTCCTCAGAGCTTGTTAGTCTTTGCCATCATCCGGCTATCCGCTGTGAGATAAACCCCACATCTCTGGTCAGCTACTTTGCCCACGGCTATGTGCCGGCTCCCGGCTCAATGGTCAGCGGCGTGGAGAAACTTCCGGCCGGGCACAACTTGGTCTACAACCTGACAGACCACAGCACCGGGCTCGAGCGGTACTGGCGTTTTGAATTTGCACCCCAGATGAACTGGGTCAACCGGCCCCAGGCACTGAGTGAGGCCCTGATAGAGAAACTCTACGCTGCCGTTAGTACCCGGATGCAGGCGGATGTGCCGGTTGCGGTCTTTCTGAGTGGTGGCATCGATTCATCGAGCGTGGCATCACTCGCCATGACTGCAAGCAAATCGAAAAATGTGAAGACCTACTCGATTGGTTTTGAGGACAAAAGTTTTGACGAAACAGCTTATTCGAGCGATATGGCGGCTGTCCTCGGTACTGATCATACCAACGAACAGTTAACAGTGGCTGGTTGCCTAGAGCTGCTCGATGATGTTTATACCCATCTGGATGAGCCGATGGCCGATAGTTCATTGATCCCTTCTTTTTTTGTGTGCCGCTTGGCGCGCAACCAGGCGACGGTTGCCCTGGGTGGTGATGGCGCAGACGAACTCTTTGCCGGTTATGACCCATTTAAAGCGCTAGGTCCGGCCCACCTTTATTCCAGGTTTGTGCCGACATCTGTACATGGGGCAATTACGAATTTGATAGGCAAAATTCCCGTGTCGCATCGTAATATGAGCTTGGATTTCAAGTTGAAGAAATTTTTATCAGGGTTGGGGTATGAGCCTAGAATCCGCAACCCTGTGTGGTTAGGTACCCTGCCGCCAGGACATCTGTCCCGACTCTTTGGTAATCCAATGGATCCAGAAATAGTCTACGCCGAGGCGATTGCCGCCTGGGAAGCGAGCGGCGCGGAAAACGATATTGATCGCACGCTTCAGTTCTATATGGAGATGTATCTTCAAAACAATATCCTCACGAAGATGGATCGGGCGGGTATGCTCAACTCTCTTGAGGTTCGCTCACCGTTTCTGGATATTAATCTGGTAAATCTGGTGCGAACTATTCCGGCAGAGCTCAAGTTTGATGGTCGTGAGACCAAGTACATATTAAAAAAAGCCTTGGCGAAGGTTCTGCCAGTAGAAATACTCTATCGGCGGAAAAAAGGTTTTGGAATACCCATAGGTCAATGGTTTAAGGAGGGATCATTAAGCATCAATCCCGATGCTCTAGATGGACTGGTAGATACCGATTTTGTAAAGCGAATTTACACTGAGCACATGAACGGCCAAGCGGACTGGCGCAGTTTTCTCTGGGCGCATTTTGTTTTGGAGCGCTGGATGCAGCAACCCTTGTTCATTTCGGGAAGCTGACTCTGGAAAACTATAAGAACAACGACTGATTTGGAGCCTTATTCGATGATTGAGGCATTTGACTTTGGCAGCAACTGGAAGCATTACTCTGCCCGTGCTCTGACAACGTCTCGTGTGGAGGGTGCTCGCGAGGCGTTTTGTGAGCTGACCTTCGGCATAGAGCTGAAATCCAGATCGTTTCTAGACGTAGGCTTTGGTCAGGGATTGACAGCATTGTGCGCAGCAGACGCCGGCGCGGCTGTATGCTGTTTGGATGTTAACCCTCGGTGTGCCGAAGCGTTGGAGTTGACTAGTCAATTTTTTCCCCCTGAAGTTAAAGAGAAGCTGAACTTGATCGTAGGCTCAATTCTCTCTTCGAGCGACGTGAGGCAATTGCGAAAAAAATCGGGCAGTGGTTATGATGTTGTGCATTCGTGGGGGGTGTTGCATCACACCGGAGATTTGGAACAAGCTTTCGCCAACTGCGCTGGTCTGGTTAAGCCAGGTGGTCAACTGATTGTCGCAATCTATAATCATCACTGGTCATCCTCCCTTTGGGAGCGCATCAAGCGCCTTTATTGCAGGCTACCCCGCATCGGGCAGAAAACGATGATCTGGTTATTTGTGCCAGTAATATATTTGGCTAAGTTACTGGTCACCAGGAGAAATCCGCTGGAAAAAGAGCGGGGCATGGATTTCCTTGTAGATATAGTCGACTGGGTTGGGGGTTACCCGTACGAATATGCAGCAATCGACAAGGTGCTCGATCTCGGGAACAAAAATGGCCTACAGACACTTCGGGTTACCCCGGCAGGCGTACCTACTGGATGTAACGAATTTGTCTTCACCAAACCGACCTAGACGTGACTGCAAGTCAAATGCAGTGAGCGACGCGAACTCAGATCAAGCAACTGCGGCAGCATTTGCCACTTCCTGGAACTCTCTGTCTGCCGGCTCAGTCTACACATACGATCAGTTTAGCGACTGGCTTGCGCCGTTGACAAAACAAGATGTCCGCGGACAAAGCGTACTGGAACTCGGCTGCGGTAACGGCAGCCTAATGCGTCACTCGTTGGACTGGCAGCCAACGCATCTGCATGGCATTGATCTTGGTGAGGCTGTTCGCTCAGCGAGAGCCAATCTAAGCCAAACCCCCTACACGAATTGGACGGTGGAGCAGGCGGATCTCGTAACCTACCGAAGTGAAGGCTTTGACCTGGTGTACTGTATAGGGGTTTTGCATCATCTTCAGAATCCAGAGGCTGGGTTTCGTGCTGTAGTCGCGAACGTGCGCCCGGGCGGGTGCTTGCATTGCTGGGTTTACGCAAAAGAAGGCAACGGCTTGGTTATCCTACTGGTTGAGCCTATACGCAAGATCGCTTCAAAACTACCATGGCGTGTAAACAAATATTTGGTCGCAGCCCCACTCGCACTTTTTTTCTTTTTCTATGCCAAGTTGCTCGCCAAGGCGGTTCCACACAAAGTCTTCTCGAGATTCCCGATGTATTCTTATTGCCGATGGATCGCAAAGCGTGGATTTAGTTTTTTCCACCATGTTGTGTTCGATCAACTCGTGACACCGCAGACCGAATACCTTGAACGCTCGACTATCGAAAACTGGCTTAAGGATTCTCGAATTGATCCGTCTTCAACCTATATCTTGATGCGTAACGGCAATTCATGGAAGTTTGGCGGGCGAGTGACATGAAAATCTTATTGATTAATTACGAATACCCTCCATTTGGCGGTGGTGCTGGCAATGCAACTCAGGAAATTGGCCGCGCTCTGGCCAAAATGGGTCATGCAGTCACTGCGCTGATTGGTGGTAAGGGTGATCTTTACACCGATCCAGACGGAATCCGTGTAGTACCCGTTGGCTCGGCTCGCAAACATTTTTCTCAAGCAAGTTTTAAGGAAATGTTTAGTTTTCTTCTGCGAGGAGTAGTTTGGGCCTTGGGTGGCCGGGGCCGTGAGTTCGACGTTGCAATTGTATTTTTTGCACTGCCCTGCGGGCCCATTGCAACCTTTCTCAGTAAACGTTGGCATGTGCCATATATCGTTTCCTTACGGGGTGGTGATGTCCCGGGTTTGGTACCTGCGATTGAGCCGCTGCATCGATTTTTGGCGCCACTTCGTCGATGGGTGAGTAAAAACGCCAAGGCAGTAGTGGCTAACTCACCGAGCCTTGCAGCGTTAGCCCAAGCTGCTGACCCTGTAAGTGTGACTGTCATTCCCAACGGAGTTGATACTCAGTATTACCGACTGTCTGGCAATAATATTGGGGTTAAGGGCGCGCCTCTGCGGTTACTGTTGGTAGGCAGGTTTCATCGACAAAAGTTAATTCCTGAAACCATACAATGGTTAGCGCAAGCGAAGAGTCAAGGGATTGAGTTTCTCGTAACAATTGTCGGTGATGGCCCCGAACGTGACGCAGTGGAGGCCACGATCGAAGATGTCGACATGATTAAGTTTATTTGCCTTAAAGGATGGTTGGAAAAAGACGAGCTTATCAAGCAATACCAGCAGGCTGATTGTTATCTGAATCTTTCGAGTTATGAGGGTATGCCGAACACTGTTCTCGAGGCAATGGCCTGTGCTCTGCCAGTCATCGCGAGTGACATTCCACCACATCGGCGCTTGGTCGAGCATCAGGTAACTGGCTACTTGGTGGATTTGGATCGGCCCGAAAGCCTTATTGACCAACTAACCGAATTGACCACGGATAGGCGCCGAGGAAGAGTAATGGGTGAAGCGGGTCGCCAGGCTGTATTGACAAGTTATTGCTGGAAGGCAGTTGCGAAGAGTTACATGGCGCTTTTTGTGCAGCGTCAGAAAGGGACGTTGGATCATGCCGTCTAGGCGTTCAGGACTAGCTATCATCTGGTGGATTGACCATCTTGGGTCTGGCGGCACGCAGCGGGTACTT
>Ga0315338_1003864_pt1 | contig 12512 bp, 11 predicted proteins | sample ASW8metaG_FD_204518 | JGI IMG/M metagenome (GOLD analysis project Ga0315338, IMG submission 204518) | Ammonia-oxidizing marine archaeal communities from Monterey Bay, California, United States - ASW #8 | ecosystem: Environmental > Aquatic > Marine > Coastal | place: USA: California | collected... | reverse complement strand
TTTGCGGCACTAGTAATCAATTCAGGCTGTTCAACTGCCTGTGTATTCAAAGTAACCTTATCAGCTCCCAAGTTTAATAGTTTCGAAAAATCTTCAATACAAGAAACACCTCCTCCCACAGCAAGAGGAACAAAACAATTTGTTGCAAAGTTTTCCACTGTACTGTAAAACTTGCCTTTACCCTTTTTTTTCTCTCTTGTAATATCCAGAATGACAATTTCATCTATTGACCAGGCATCTACAAAATTTAAAGTGTATCGATAATCAGGAATGAAATTTCTAGTTCTGAATAGAACACCATCATTAATTGTTAAAATTGTAATCAGTCGATTTCTTACCAAGGCTAAATCTTTTCAATGAAGTTTTTTAACACTTCAAGACCATAGTATTGGCTTTTTTCAGGATGAAATTGGGTTCCATAAATATTTTCTTGCTGGACTGCGGAAGTAAATTCTGTTCCATAGGCGCATTTGCCCACAACAATATCATCTGATGTACAATGTACCTGAAAACTATGGACATAGTAAAATAGTGCATCTTCGGGAATGTTCTCCCACAATACACAGTCTCTGGTCATAAAAAGGTTATTCCAACCTACATGCGGTACTCGTAAATCAGAAGTTTGCGTATCGATCTTTTTTACTACTGCATCAATCCATCCAAGACCTTTGTTTAGGCCAAATTCATGACTCTCGTTTGCTAACAACTGAAATCCTAAACAGATAGCTAATATCGGTTTCTGTTCATCTAATACCAATTTAGTCAATGGTTCAATCAAACCGAGGTTGTTCAAATTTTTCATACCATCTTCAAAGGCACCAACTCCAGGAAGAATTAACTTGTCTGCTTCTTCGAATTTCGCAATATCATTAGTAATGTAAGCTTGGTGACCCAATTTCTCAACTGCTCCAGAAACAGAACGCAGATTACCAAGTTCATAATTAATAATAGCAATTTTCATATGTTCATTCAGTTTACTTGCTGCTCCAGAAAATTTTTACAATTAATAAAATTGAATAGAAATTTGCTGTAATGATTGGGTGCTGTATTTGTATTAATTAAACGCTCAATATTTGAAATATCAATCAAATCAAATATAACAGATGAAGAATCCAGAAAATAATCACAAGTATTTTTATCGGAAAAATCAAAGAGCGAATTAATGGACGCATTGAAGCCCTTTTTTCTTCTATCTAATCTAACCTGGTCATTTAATGTTCCATTCATCGCTTCACGTAATACATATTTTCCATACCCATTCTTAATAAGATGTTCATTAGGTATAGAATAGGCAAAATCAAATAGATTCACATCCAGGTAGGGACTCCTGTTTTCAATGGAATATTGCATGGAATTCAGATCATCTTCATGAAGTATAACCGGTATCGCTTCATGGAATAATTCGTTAAGCATGCGATTGCGCAATAGTGATTCTGAATAAATATTTTCAGTGAAATCAATTGAAAAATCATCGTTTAAGAAGGAAGCAAATTCAGCACTGTTTAGATGGTTGTGAGCACGAATTGACTGATCATCAAAATAAAGCTGTGGATTTTTAAGGTAAGGGTTGCGAACAAATTTTCCTGTATACTTCTGCCAATCTTCCAGATATTTTTCAAAATCAGAATGATTTCGCATTTCATAAAGATGCAGGTTAAAATGATCGTAGTAACCGGTGAACAGTTCATCAGCAGAAGTACCCGATATAGACACTTTATAGCCCTGTTGATTAATCTGTTCTGATAGCATGGAATGAACTAGATATGAAATTGTAGCTACAGGAGAATCATGATAACGAACGAGAGTCTCTAACCGTTGAAGTATATTTTCAAATGTAAGATGTACCAAGAAGTGTTTGCAATCCAGATCATGTATGGTTTCCTTTATGTTGTCCAACTCATTGTAACGTTCATCAGGATCAATAATTGAAAAAGTGGCCACATCGTAGTTGAACTCTTTTTTTGCAATAGATGCCAGTGATGCTGAATCCACACCACCACTCAAACAGAAGGCCAGGGGCACATCAGCCCGAAGACGTAACTTAATACTCTCTAATAAATAATGACGAGATCCTTCTACCGCTCTATCCAATGTCATTTCCTTGATATTACTTTCCGGTTTCCAATATTTGGACTGGATAAAATTGTTATCACAGTCTAAAGTAGCATTAGAAGCAAATTCAATTTCGCGTATACCATGAAAATATGTCTGCGGTGTTTTGTACAGAAATTTATAGCCGTAGACCAGATAACGTTTCAGGTGATCATAATTGACTTGTAGTTGTTTTTTCCGTAGGGATTGAATTGCTTTTATTTCTGATGCAAAATAAAACCCATCATTATCCTGAAAGTAATAGAGTGGTTTTTCGGCAAACCTATCCCGCGATAAAAACAGTTTTTTATTTCTTTCATCCCAGATAGCAAAGGCCCACATGCCGTTAAAGTGCTGCACGCAGTCTTCACCATATTCTACATAAGCCTTGAGCAGAACTTCAGTATCAGAATCGGTGGAAAAAACATATCCTTGTTTTTTCAATTCTTGCCTTATTTCAATGTAGTTATAGATTTCACCGTTAAAAACAAGTGTAGCATCATTAAAAGAAAAAGGCTGGTTGGAACGCTCGTCCAAGTCTATGATACTTAAACGGCTATGCAGCAGATAAACATTAGTATCATTGACAATAAAAGAGCGCCAGTCCTGGTGATCCGGACCTCGGTTTTTCATTAAACCCAATGTTTTATTAATTGCACTTTTACCAACTCGTTTTTTCCCGATATATCCGGATATTCCGCACATTATCTATACCAAGTTTTTCAATTCGATCATTTCCCCAACTTTCATAGCTCGATTCAATTTTTTCCCAATCAACTTCTCTTCATTCCCCGGTCTTACTCCGCCACCCGGTCGGACCCAATCCAAGTCTTCCAATATAATTTTATGCCCTTTTGATAGATTGTGATTTGCTACAATGGATCTGCGAATATTTTGTTTGGCTTTCAATTCTAAATCGGTAAGGACTTTTTTACCACTGCCCAACATTTTTTCTACAATACGAATTTGAACAACCATTTTTTTAAATTCAGTTGGATTTGAGGCCAATTGATGATCATGAAAATCTGAATAATTGTTATCAATGGTGAAATGCTTTTCAATGATTCTGGCTCCAAATGCGATAGAAAGAACTGCTGCTTCAATTCCCAATGTATGGTCTGAATAACCTACAACGTCTGTAATTTGTTCTAACTCACTCATTGCTAACAGGTTGGCATTCTCCGGTGGCGTTGGGTAAGATGATACACAGTGTAAAAGAGCCAATTCCTGCTTATTATGGTTTTTCCCCCAAATGTTTTTAATGAATAAAACCGATTTTTCTAATTCTTCCAGGTTCACTAAACCGGTGGACATAATGATGGGTTTCCCAATCTCGGCAATCACTTCAATCAAAGGATAAAAATCATTATCCCCAGAAGCAATTTTATACGCCGGTACAAGCTCATTTAGAAACAGGGCACTGTCTATGTCAAAAGGCGTTGAGAGAAAAATGGCGCCTTCATTTTTAGCTACTTTGGATAATTTTGTAAACTCATCGTATGATAGTTGGAATTTCTTTAGTTGTTTAATTCTTTTTTTTTGTTGAATCGATACCAATTTCTCAGGGATGATTGTTTGGAACTTTACTGCATCAGCGCCGGCTTCCACAGCCAGTCCAATCATTTCTTCCGCAAGGGTGTAACTGCCTTCGTGATTATTGCCGATTTCGGCAATAATCAGGACTTTATCTCTAGTACTTATTTTCCCAATTTTCATTAGCTATGATAGTGAAATACATAATCTGATTCGGTTATTACAAATCCCAGTTTCTGGTACAGTTTTATCGAAGGAAGATTTCCAATTTGTGTGCCAACTTTAATACAAGATCGTTTAATGTTTTTGCTGGCAAACTGAATCATGGAAGAGGCAATTCCTCTCCCTTGTGCTATTTTAGCCACACCAATCAAATCTATGAATAATTCTTTATCTTTAATTATCAACTGTAAAAAACCTACAGGTTCATTATTCAGCAAGGCCAAGACCATTTCATCGCCCCGATTGCCAAAAAAATAGTTTTTCACCCAATTCTGTTTTATTTGGTTTGCAATGTCATTATCTATTAGAGGGTCTAGATGAAAGCGGGAATAGATAAAATTATCTCTGGCAATCTCTCCGGCGATTTGCTGGTGTTTTTTTTTAGCAAAACAAATTTCAATATCCTTTTGCTGCTTTCTCTCAAATGATATGTTACCATGTAATTCAAATTTGACGTTTGTATCTATCAATTTGAAGTCAGCTTTTTCTAAACACTGCCACATGTTTACAAGATCAGTTCTAATTTTTGAAAAGACAAAATAATTTTCTTTTATTTGGTCCCTCCTAAACTCTTTCCAATCTTGTGAAAAATCATTTACTACCAAATCATATGCTTTCAATTGATAGACATTTTTAGCAATTTGTTCGGAAAGCCATTCATCTTTGCGAAACATGTTTTTCAAAACAGAATTATTTTTTCATTGAGTCCCAGAACGTCTTATACCACTGGATGTATTTGGGATAACCAGTATCAATGGGGCATTGAGGTTGATAACCCAATAAATCTCTAGCTTTATCCACATTCAAAGTTCCCCTATCCGGCGTTAGGCTGTCCTTTGGCATATAATTAATATTGATGCCCTCAAAATGATCCTTCAGGATCTCCGCCATCTCGCCAATGGTGCGAGCTTCACCGAAAGTCATGTTAAAAGTTTCATTGCGAGCTTTTTCGTTTTCTATAGCAAGAGTAACACCATAAACCAGGTCATCAATGTAGGTGAAGTCCAGTTTGTCTGATCCGTCACCGTTAATGGTAATGTCCAGTCCCTGAACAGCATTTTCAATGAATATCTGGCTCACCCGCCGGCTGACACAGCGCTCCCCGTACAGAGCCGAAGGCCGTATAATTGTGTAAGGAATATCGAAAACGCGATGGTATGCTTTAACAATCAACTCTCCGGAATATTTCAGCGTGCCATAAATACCCAATGGATTACATAGCATTTCTTCTGTTACGGATTTACCATCAAAATGGCCGTAGACCATACTAGAAGAAAAATAGATTACATGGGTATTAAAACTTTTGGCAATATCCATGGTGTTTTCAAGAGTTCGCAAGGTATGATCAAAAGTAGTATGAGGATCCTTGTTAGACTTGTTAGCATGTGAAACAGCTGCCAACTGAATGATCACATCCGGTTTATGTTGGCCCACCAGCATGCTCATCGCACTGTAATTGCGTGCATCCTCTATATTGATTTCGATGTTATTGTCATGCATTAAATCCATTCTCTGATTCAAGATGGACCAGTAAAGTTTTCTGTTTTTGATTTCGCTATCTGTAAAAGAAAGTATATTGTTTACCGCCAGGCTGTCAACAACGATAGGTTTATGGCCCCGTTTTTTCAGTGATATGGCCAAGTTGTGTCCTATAAATCCAGCACCACCGATAAGGGCAATTTTTTTAGGTTTCATAATAATTCATCTCTACAAGATTTTAATAAGTCTACTACAAACATGTTCAATATCTTCATCTGATAACATTGCGTGAACAGGCAAAGAAATACTCTGGTTGCCGTAGTTTACAGCATTCGGGAAATCTTCAGTAATGTAACCGTATTTTTTTTTATAATAGCTCATTAGTGGAACTGGGGTTGCATAATGAATACTGACACCAATACCGTTTTCTTTCAAACCTAGCAGGACTTTGTCCCTGTCTACCGAATTATCCAAGATAATTTGAAACAGAAAATAGGAATGATCATCAGAGTATTTAGTAAATGATATGCCATTTCTGTTTTTAAGCAATTCACAGTACAGTTTTGCATTTTTTCTACGGCCGGAAACATTTTCTCTATAGCGCTCCATCTGGCCCACGCCCAAGGCTGCCTGGAAGTCGGTCATGCGGTAGTTATAGCCGAGGCCTCGTACATCATAGACCCCCGGCTTGGTGCGCAACTTCGGCGGCGTATCGATGCCGAATGCTTTAAGTTTTATTACTTTTTCTATGACACTTTCATCATTGGAAATCACCACGCCACCTTCTCCAGTAGTAATCTGCTTGGTAGGGTAGAAGGAAAAACAGCCGGTGATGCCATGATTACCCGCATGTATACCCTGGGTCATAGTTCCTATAGCATGGGCACAATCTTCAATAAGCACAAGATTATGTGCATCACAGAATTCGCTGATTTCTTTTATTGCGCAAGGATGACCGGCCATGTGCACTGGGATAACACCTTTTGTATTACGGTTTAGTTTACTTTCAATCTCCTTTAGAAAAATATTCCCTGATAATGGATCCACATCTGCAAAAACAACTTTCGCACCTGTATATTCTACAGCGTGGGCCGTTGCAGTGTGAGTTTGGGCCGGTACAATAACTTCATCCCCTGGCCCAAACCCGGCTACCAAACAAGACAGGTGTAAACCGGCAGTACAGTTCGATACTGTAGTGACGTACTTTGATCCGGTATATTCACAAAAAAGTTCTTCCAAATTTTCTGAGAACTTACCATGAGCCAACCAACCGCTACGGATTACAGATTCTACAGCCTGTAGATCGCTATCTTGTATATCCGGTGATGAAAAAGGTATTTTTTTCATCAGTTCAAATACTTAATACTTATAGATTTCTCAGTATTCATGGCTTCTTCCGCCGCAAAGCAGACCGACATGACATCCAATACATCTTGCTTTGGCACGAGTGGTGTAATGGACGGATCCAGGATAGAATCCACAAAACTGTGAATGACTTTTTCCCGGGACTCCTTTTCGGGATAAGGTTCAGTAATGGGAATCGGTATAGAATCAGTTTCACTCGTATCCAAATAATAGGCACCCGTCATATTGTGAATTGTGGTGCGGTCAGTCCCAAAAATTTTAATGCCATGGAAGTGGGGATGCACACAGCCACCGTTTCCGGTGAGTTTTGCAATAGTTCCATTTTCAAACTTCAACAGAATAACTGCAAAGCTGTTGGACTGAAGCCTTGTTCCTCGGCTGGAAATATCATTCCCCATGGCCTGGACAGAAATTGGTCTGGAATCTAAAAACCACATGATTAAGTCAATCATATGAATAGCGCCACCCATGATAATGGAATAAAAATCCATTTCAGCTCGCCACCCGAAAAGTTTTTCCTTTCTTCCCCAATAATAATCACCTTCAAGATAAAAAATATCACCAAGTTTACCATTCGTAATATCTGTTTTCAATCTTGTAAACCGTGAGTTTGTGCGCAAAACATGATTCGCAGAAAGTTTTATTTTTTTATTTTGTTTATGTGCGGCATGTATTTGCAGCATTTCATCAAAATTCATGCAAAGCGGTTTTTCAGCCATGACATGTTTTTCGTTATTGATCGCCTGAATAATTTGACTTGAATGGTAATTATCATAGCTTGCAATAGCTACAATGTCAATACCAGGGTCTTCAAGTATTTGATTTGTATCTTTGGTTGTCTTTAATAGAGGATTATATTCTTTTGCTAGTACAAACTTGTCCTCTGAAAAGTCACAAACCGCAACAATTTCACAATTCGGATGGCTTTCAAATGAAAGAACATGCTTCATCCCCACACCCAGACCAATTACACCGACTCCTAATTTTTTCATCTCACCTCAATTACAGGAAAGCAACTTTACAATATCCTGCCAGCCATATTCCCAATGCGGCTTCTCCATTCTGTATATAATTTTCTTAAAGTGATCCAGATCCTCTTCGGTGTCTACCACCAGTAATACGTTTTTGTAATCTCCCCCAGATGAGAAGTTATAAAACTTGAACTGATCCGGGTTAGAATAAAAGTATTGAGTAACGTGTTCCAGTTCATCTGGCGTTATGAATGAACCAAAACTATTTTTAAATGTTTTAGTGTTTACAACTTCCACACATTGTCCTGAAGGAAACGTTCTTGGAAGGATGTTGGTAACAAGATCATACCCCTTTTTAAAAAGTTTCACCCCTTGATCGATTAATTTCTGATCTAACATTGGGCTGTCACCACAGACCCGCACAAAAGCATCCAGATTATTTTCCTCAAGCACCATATAAAATCTTTTGGCCACATTTTGCAGCGGCCCTCTAAAGCAAACGGTATTATTTTTGCGACAATATTCCGCAATGGGATCATCTGTCCTGTTATCAGATGTTGCAACAATAATCTGATGAAAGGTTGAACATTTTCGAAGCCGCTCCAGGATATACTGCAACAGCGGCTTGCCTGCTACATTTTTAAGTACTTTCCCCGGCAGCCTGTCGGAACTCATGCGAGCCTGAACGATAGCCCCTATTTTCATTTATTAATGAAAACTTTCAGAATATATTTTTTCCTAAGTTTTTCAAATGCTTAGCATCCAGATTTTGCTAATATATGCCAAATACAATCGATCTCAAGTTTACTATAGAAATTTACTATGTTCCATATCAAATACTTTATCCATACCCCAGGATTCAGCAAAAAGTTTATTTGCATTTCCAATAGCCTCTTTTCTACTACCTCCTCTATCAAAGGTTTCAAGTAACCAGCGCATATAGGTCCCAATTCTTTCCCCGCCTTTATTATCTCTAAAAGGATCCAATTCATCCTCATTAGCAGACCAATCACCGAGGTGAAGGTTAGTGGAAGGGTCATTTTTATAGGCCTTTAAGGTGGATATCATTACATCAAAGTCGGGAAAAATAACTTTATTTTTACCCCACGCATAGAGATTAGCTTCATGATATTGCATATTAGGGTAATCAAAAAAAATTCCTTTTGAACCATGTATTACACATTCAATAACTGCCGATGAAAACCAAATACCTGTTCCCACTACCATATCAATTTCATTAAGATAAGCGATGGGCATTTTTTGAAAAGAATTCTTTACCAAAAAACAACGGCCCGTCTTTTCCTTTACATTTTCATACTGTGTGATTACTTCTGGCAGATTCGCGATTAAATCCGACTTTTTTGGCTTAATAATCAATCCAATGTCTTCATCTTCAAGAACCCAGTCCAGGAATACCTGATAAAACCGAATCATAGTGGATTTTTCTATTAATTGATCAAGTCCATCATTTTTACTGTGGTTAGAATCAAGCAAAAGAATATTGAACTTTGTTTTATTGGATTTAATCATCGCTTCTATAGCGGCAGTTTCACTGTCAGACATTTTTTTTGGTGCAACAAATGGCAAACCTGAAACTAAAACATTTTCAATATGTTTATTAGTTGAATTGATTCTTTTTGCTGTTTCTAGCCCCCCCGAGAAAAAAACATCGTTTGGATAAAAATACCAAAAGTCAATAGACATTGGATGTGATCTGAGCTTTCCTATCGATAATCCGCCTACACTAAGTAATGCGATTTGCTTGATAATTATTTCAAGACCTGATTCAATTGGATCTAAATGAATTTTTACGTTATTATTATCAAAAAATTCTCTCCAAAAGGATAATCTTTTGCATAATTGAACGGCTGTGCTGCACATCCACTTGTCAATATTATTTAATCTCTTTGATGATTCAAGACGATGTTTAAGTTTATCAAAAATTGATTTTCTATTTGATATGTTCCATTGCCATAACTTCACCTGTTTAATACCCCGTTTAGTAAAAAATTCTTGTGCAGTTTGTTCATCATCGTGCCGAATCATAAGCTGAGGGTTTTCATAATAAACGATTAATGAATCAGGATCGATACCTGAATTTTCAAACCAAAAAATATCCGATCTTTTATTTGGGTCGAATCCCTCTACGTAATTAACAGCAATCTTTTTAGTTTTCCCTTTTGATACAGCATTAGATATTGAAGGGTGAAAAAAATTTTTTAATCGCCTATTATTTATCAGTGAATCCTTAATACCATTTTTAACATAGGTTTGAAATTGGCTTGATAATGACCTTGAAAAATAAATTTCATTTTGAGGCCAGATTTTTTTCAGCAACTCAGAAGATGGAAAATTGGTTGCGTTTATAGCGTTAACAGGCACGTTCCCAGAGTTTTGTTTATCATGGTCATAAATGACCAGTTGGTGCGCCAAAGGTAAAAATGCTTCATAGATCATTTTCTGGTAATATATATCTACATATTTTTGAGGAATTTTACTTACCAGAATAGAATAAATTTCATTACTGCTAATTAAGTCAAACGCCCTAGATGCCACATCAAAGGCAAGCTCATGGGCTGAATAGCGAAGTAATACACCTTTTTCATCCCGTTTATCTAGATACTGTAGCTTTCTCATAAGTTTTAATTAAGAATATTTTCAGCCAATAATGGCCTCAGCAGTAAAAAAGTTGATCTGGTTATCAATATCAACTGATCTTTCAGGAGGCATTAAATATGCGAAAGTTGAACTGGTATAAAATGTTTTTTTACTTCTAAAATAATCTGTTTTTGCAATGTATAACGCACCATTTGGAATATATGTTAGGGGAAGTTCTTGCCTATTCGTATAAAAAATTTTGTCCTTATATACTGGTTTGAGTTTTCCACCTGTTTCCAAAGTAAAATGCCAGTGGAGAGGCTTGTCGGAACTACAGATTGAAACAACGGCCGATATATTATTTTTTTGCATAAACTCAAGAGCTTGATCAATATCTTTAGATTCCCTTAATGGTGATGTGGGCTGAAGAACCATCACAATATCATATGGATCTCCAAGCTTATCAAGAGCATGCAAAACGACGTCATTTGAGTTTGCGTCATCAGTCGCAAGTTCAGATGGTCGCATAAAGGGAACTTCACAATTATATTCTTTGGCTACATCTGCAATTGCCCTCGAATCAGTAGAGATAATTAATCTGTCTATATATTTTGATTCTGATGCTGCTTCTATAGACCACGCAATTAATGGTTTTCCTGCAAGTTCTAAAATATTTTTGTTGGGTAAACCTTTGCTGCCACCTCTTGCCGGTATAACAGCCAGAACAGATTTACCTTTAATCACAGTTGATCCATTGCCCTTCGATATTCAGCCCACTGGCCTACATCGATCCAGGCGTCTTCATCAATGGGAAAGACACCTATCTTTTTGCCAAGATTCTTGGCATCTTCTATTAGGTGGGTGATGTGATAGAATTTGTTTTCCGGAATCAATTCCAACACGTCCGGGTTTAAAACATAAAGGCCCGTATTGATAAGAAAATCGTAGTGGGGTTTTTCGTTAATATTGGACAGGTGCCCATCGCTGTTCAGTTCACAGGTGCCATATGGAATGATATATTCCTTAGCAGACGCTACTAGGGTTATATCATAGACGCCTTTTTGATGGAATTCGTACAAGCTAACGTAGTCGGTTTTGATGATGATATCGCAGTTGGTGACAAAAAAAGGGTGGCTGAATTTCCCATCCAAAAAGCGCAGGCTACCCGCGGTGCCCAGGGGTTCCTGCTCTTCCACAAATTTAATTCTATAATCGGGCTGCAGTTCTTCAAAATAGGCTTTGAGGATACGACCCTTGTAATTTACCGTCAGGTGAAAGTCGCTACAGCCAATGTTCTTGAAACGCTCAATAATATGCTCAATAATTGGTTTTTCATATACAGGCACTAAAGGCTTGGGCAGAATCTTGGTAAAAGGTTCCATCCGTGTCCCTTTACCGCCGGCCATGATAACCACCGGAACATCCAGTTTATTCTTTTGCTGGTTGTCCCCATTTTTCAATATAGATTCCAATAACAAAATATCTTCGAGCACTCCGTTCTCACTTACTATAGGAACGAGATCAAAATTGTGTTGTAGAAACAGTTTCTTGGCTTCGGACAGACTGTATTTACCTTCAACTAACACCGTTGGCTTCTGCTGGTAAAAATTATCGATGGAATCTCCGATGGCAGCACCCTTTAGGATGGCCTTACGCAGGTCACCATCGCTTAATGTGCCGAGAAGTATATTTTCTTCATCCGTAATAACCAAACATTTTTGCCCTGATTGGCTCAAGTTTTTCATGGCTTGGCGGATGGTAATACCAAGTTGTACGACAATCTTTTTCATAAATCGTAAAATTCTTTTTTGGGCGTTTCTGGTATGACATGGTTTTTCAGGACATCCATTATTTTCTCTGTTCCGTTCCCTGCGCCATAGGGGTTTTCAACAGTTGTAAGAATATTCTGAAAATCTTCACTGTATAGCCTTTTAAAAGCATTTTGAATTGATTCTTTTGTTGGTTTACAATCAATTACACTTTCTGCTTTCAGCCTTCCTGCCTGCCTGTCACCAATGTTAACCGTGCCAACTTTGAAAGTAGGTACTTCCGCCAACCCGCTAGATGAGTTGCCTACAACACCATCCACAAACTGCAGGGTGGACAAGTAGTTTAAATGTCCCATGGAAGTAAATGCTATGGATCTTTCGTGATGGTTTGGGACGAATTCATCAATCATCTGTTTTATTATTCGGCCATCTGTATCAGCATTGGGCATTGTGAAAATCAGATAAACATCTTTAAGATCATACA
>Ga0315338_1003863_pt1 | contig 12514 bp, 7 predicted proteins | sample ASW8metaG_FD_204518 | JGI IMG/M metagenome (GOLD analysis project Ga0315338, IMG submission 204518) | Ammonia-oxidizing marine archaeal communities from Monterey Bay, California, United States - ASW #8 | ecosystem: Environmental > Aquatic > Marine > Coastal | place: USA: California | collected... | reverse complement strand
GGATTCGCAATTCTCTACTCCGCAATGATGGCAAGGGCGTATTCACCGATGTGACGCGTCGAGCAGGTGTGGCTGAGCCAGCCTCACCAACACAGGCGGCGGTCTGGGGAGATTTCGACAATGACGGTGATTTAGATCTGTTTGTGGGGAACGAATCTCGCTCGGATAAGTCGATGGTACCTCCTTCGCAGCGGATTGGGGGCGACTACCCGTCCCAGTTGTTTAGCAACAACGGCGATGGCACCTTTACAGACATTGCCGAACAAGCGGGCGTAACAAATGACCGTTATGCGAAAGGTGTCACGGCTGGCGATTACAATAACGACGGTCATCTTGATCTTTATATTTCCAACTATGGACAAAACCGCCTTTATCACAATAACGGCGACGGTACTTTTACGGATGTGGCCGAGGATTTGGAAGTGCAGGAACCCTCCTATGTCAGCTTTGCCACCTGGTTTCTGGATTATAACAACGATGGCTGGCTCGACCTGTTTGTAACCGCCTACGACACCACCATCGCCGACCTAGGCGCTTATTACCTGGATGAAAGTTACGATGCCACGCCGCCACGCCTGTACCGCAATCGGGGCGATGCCGAGAATCCCGGCTTCGACGATGTAACTGAAGAAGTTGGTTTGAGTCGTCCGATGCGGCCTATGGGAGCAAATTTTGGCGATCTCGACAACGACGGTTTTCTCGACCTTTACCTGACAACCGGCGAACCTAGCTACGAGGCGCTGATGCCAAACGTCATGCTACGAAACGACCGAGGCCAACGCTTTCAAGACGTGAGTACATCAGGCGGCTTTGGCCATCTGCAAAAAGGACACGGCATCGCATTCGCCGACATCGATCAAGACGGCGATCAAGATCTGTATCACCAGTTGGGCGGGTTTTACGAAGGGGATGCTTACGCGAATGCCTTGTTCCAGAATCCGGGACATGGCAACCACTTTCTTACGGTTAAGCTTCAAGGAACGCAAAGCGTACGGTGCGGCTATGGTGCCCGAGTGAGTGTTCAATTCGACACCCCTGAAGGTAGCAGTGAGGTCCATCGATCGGTGGGCTCGGTCAGCAGCTTTGGTGGCTCTCCGCGGCGACAAGAAATTGGCTTAGGCAAGGCGGAGACGATCACCGAGCTGAAAATTGAATGGCCTGCTTCGAAAACAGTCCAAGTCTTTACCGAAGTGTCACTCGACTCGATGGTAGAAATCGTCGAGGGCAACGACGAACTGAAAATCGTGCCGATGAATCGTTTTGAGTTTTGAATCACTGACCGCAAATCGCGTTAGCGGCCATTGCGCCAATAAGCGGGCCTATTTCCTAGCTAAGTCGCTTCTTTCAATGGAGGGCTAGTTAGGCTCCAGAAGCTGCCACCATTAGCGGTAACCTTGGGCATGAGTATCATCGCAGCGATGAAAAATCCCAACGCTAAAGCCGTCAGCAGAACACCTTGCAGCTGTGGCCAAACCGTTGCGGAAAGAGTCACTGCCATGATTGCTGCTGCCGGCACTACGATACCAAGCAACGCCTGCCAGAATCCCATCAAGGTGAATGTCCGAATACCGATGACGGTGATAGCAAAAGCCCCCGAAATTAAAACGGCTGGTAACAGAGAGACATATTCTTGAGCGAAATACATCAGTGGATAAGCGCCGGCAAAAGTCCCAATGGTTAACAGCAGCATCCATCGATCAAAACTGGGTACCGAAGCCGCATGCACAACAAGTCCAACCAGCAGGCCAAAGACAACCACACTGACCGGCCCCAGCCAGGTAAGCTCGCCAAGTCGATCGATCGGTGCTATCCCCAGTACATCGATACGGACCGGCCGTCCGAATAATAGACGGCTGTAATCCCAATAATAAATACTGCTACCACCCGATCGCTCGAGGCCTGTTGGCTGCAGCGACAACTCTAGCAGCCGAACATCGGAGCCTTCTGCCGTTAGCGACACCTGGTACTCGTCTAACAATCCGCCCGGTGCAACTGCAAGTTCATAAAGCCCCTTACCAACGGCGGTATAGGTAACGTCAAGATCGGTGGATTGGGGTGGTAAAGTCCCATGCCATACTAACTTGCCGTCTCTTAGCATTACCCGTTCGCTTGGTTCATTGGCTAGAGAAATCGACAGATCGGCTAACGAGATAATCTGAGGTGGAAGCGGTAGGGCAATTTCACAATCACCAGCTAGATCGCCTGGGTTGGCCGCTTTGATCTTTCCCTCAAAGCGAGCCTCATAGATCGACTCTGGCGTTGCAGTCCCAACGCTTAGCTTCGGTGTCAGAATTACTTCGGCGACAAACGATTCAACACGGGCGGGTACCGACGTCACCATGGCTTGGGGAATTGCGTTTCCTAATGCATCCGTCGCAAGTTCCTCCCTCATATCGTTTTTGAGAGAGGATCGTCTGGCTGACTCCCGTGCTTGTTGCACCGCTGGTAGAAGTAACCCCATAAGAGTTGCGATGATAATAATAACAACGAGTAGCTCGACAAGAGTGAAGGCACGAAAGCTAGCAGGAAGCATAAGAAAGCTCCTTAGAGAGAAGAGGTTGACGCTTTTGACATCAGTAAATTCTAAACGTCTTCATTACGAGTTAAAGCCGACGTGGCGCTTCTCTACGGGTAAGCAAGGCAGTCATTCTCATCTGCGGCATAGGTGAAAAATAGAGTATTCCCGCCCAGACATCGGGATGTAAAGTGCCGTGCGTGCAAATCCATTTTTTCGCGATAACGCGAGACACTTCTATTTTTGAAGGTGTGTTAGTCCGCTAATCAAGTATCACTAGCCACTACGAAGCACTGAACTACACCCAATTGTTCTTATGTTTAAAGAAATAGACGAAATAGCTCCTTAAAAATCGTTTTGCGAATGCATCACTTGCAATCAGAAAGTTATCGCTAGTCGAAAGAGAGCCCTACTACTAGAATGCATTAATCACAGTTATTTCCATTCGCAGCTGCACTCTTTTCGGAAACCCTATGCTCTCTGAGGAAGAAAAATCGAAGCTTACCAATCGACTTCGCCGAATTTCAGGCCAGGTATCGGCAATTCAGCGGATGCTCGACGAAGAGGCCTACTGCGTCGACATCTTGATGCAGATAGCGGCTGCGAACGGGGCGTTGGGAAAAGTGGGCCAGATTATTTTAGAGAGACACGTCCACACCTGTGTCACCGACGCGATGCGGGATGGTGACGCCAACGACCGTCAAGAGAAGCTTGAGGAATTGATTAAAGTATTCCGTAAATATTCTCGCATTTCGGATTAGATCACGCTATTTCAACAGAAGAAAAAAAGGCAGGGGCAGCGTGGCAATTCAGCCCGTGGGCTTGCTCGCGTCGCCACCCCCGCAAAGATTCTTTGCTTCCCGCTTACTGTACGGCAGGAGGCGTCACACCTCGCTTTGCCAGCTTTGTGAGGTAGATTTCAGGATTGCTATGCACTTTCTTGGCGCAACCTGGGCAGCAAATGTAGATGATGCGACCGCTGACTACAGTTTTATAAGGGCCGCCCATGCCTTCCAGAGGCTCGTCCATGACAGGACAGAGCTTTTGGGCTGCTGCGAACGGAGTATCTGCCCGGGTTACTTTTTCTACAACCGGCTTGGCTGCTCCAGTCAACTGCGGTAACTTCGCCAAGTATTTGTGAGGATCTTTCTCTAAGAACTTGAGGCAACCCTTGCAGCAGAGGTATACATCTCGCCCCAGTCCCGTAACCTTGAGTGGCTTGCCCATCGAACCAAGAGGTTCGTCCATCACTGGGCATAGTTTCTGTGCTGCGATCGCCTCGGCATCGGCCTCAGTCGTAGGCGTCACTTTAATTGCTGGCTTAACAGCAAGGTATTTTTGTGGATTGGATTTTAAGGTATCAATGCAAGCTGTACAGCAAACAAACACGGTCTGTTTTCCCATTTCTACAGCGATTGGCTTACCCATAGAGGTAAGCAATTGTCCGCTCACGGGACAAACTTTTTGTAATTCAATCGCTGCTGCAACTTGTTGTGCATTGCTCAGAGGAACTACAGCGTTGGTAGAAAATTTCACGGGTCTCTGATCCGCTCCTGAGATACCGACTAATTGAAACTCAAGGTCAACCTGACTACCTGCGATTCGCGAGAGATCGACAGCCACAGCCAGCGACTTTGCTGATTTATCTTGCCCTAACTCGGGATAAAGATCGTAGCGGTAACGCTTCGCAACACCATTGATCCTCAGCGTCATTAACCCACGCGAATTGTGCACATCAAGCGGTTGCCCATTGGCGTCATAGACAAAAACGCGTACGCCGCCAGACACGATTACGGTTTCTATCTGATTTGCATCAGCTATCACTAGTTGTCCACCGTGAGGACCGACAGCAGCTACTTTTTCCTGCTGTGGCTTTTCCTGATGTAGTTCTGCAAAAACGGTGGAGGAGACCAGCGTCCAAAACACGAAAGCCAATATTACATTGCGAATCATCAATTTTTCCTTCCTCAGAAGAATCTAACTAGTCCGGCTACACATCCTTATGTAGCCGGCAAAAGGTCTGTCATGTTTTCAGTGACATCAAGATCGGACCAATGTCGATCAGCCAGCCCAAGACGCATTTTGAATTCTTTGTATCCACAATAAACAACGGGTACGACAAACAACGTCACCAGTTCGACGATCATCCCGCCAAACACGGGAATTGCCATTGCCCGTGCCACGTCCGCTCCGCGTCCTGTCGAAATCAGCACGGGCACCAGTGCCAGCACTGTCGTCGCTGTGGTCATTAAACAGGGACGAATCCGCCGCTTGCCCGCTGCGATTGTGGCGTTACGAATGTCGTCAACGTTTCTAAGTTTCAACTTTGTGAAAACTTGGTCGAGGTAGGTGGCGATTACCACCCCATCATCAACGGCGATCCCAAACAGCGCGATGAAACCGACCCAGATGGCGGTATTCATCTCGGTGCCATACAGTGCGAGCATGATCATGCCGCCAGCGAAAGCGACAGGAATACCAGCGAAGACGGCTAGCGTGATGGGCCAATGGCGAAATTGCATATAGATGATCAAAAGATTAATTAACACCACTAGCGGAACCAGCCAAATCAATCGTTGGTTGGCTTCGAGTTGATTGCGGAAGCTGCCGACTGCTTCTAGAGAATAACCAGCAGGCAAATTCAATCGATTCGGATCGCCTGCAGGTAAGGCCTGTGCCTTACGGAGTGCCTTTTCGATTGCGGCTACCGATTCCAAGTCTCCTACTCGACCGTTACTAGCAAACGCTACGTGGGCCACAAGTCGTGCGTTTTCGCTGTTGATCGCTCCCGGCCCCCATTTTGTTTCCAATGACGCGAGGTCTTTTAAGGGAACCACTTGTCCCGAGTGCGTAACAACAGGCAACATGGCAAGTTGATCGACTCGCTCTCGCATATCACGCCGGTAGCGAAGTCGCACCGGGTAACGCTCACGCCCTTCGACAGTCTTGATTAGATTCATCCCTCCTAGCGCCGTTTCAACAACCTGATTGACCATCTGGACGGTCATTCCATAACGGGCCGCGGCTTCACGATCAACGGTGAATTCGACGTAAGGTTTCCCTAGCACAATGTCCGGGTTTACCGTACCTGCATTGATGTAGGGAGATTTTTTAAGATGTGCAGCGACCGACATGGCGGCTGTCGCCAGTTCCTCAAGTTTGTCGCCGTAGATACGGATCGCCATCGGCGCTTTGATACCGCTCTGCAGCATCACAACCCTTCCCTCAATCGGCTGTAGCGGACTGGCCGGAGTGACGCCTGGCAGTGTGGCAACACGATTAATCTCATCCCAAACGTCACGCGGTGTCACATTATCACGCCACTGGTCTTTTGGCTTGAGCATCACATAGGTTTCCACCATCGCGGCTGGTGCCGGGTCGAGCGCCGATTCGACGCGGCCGATTTTTCCAAGCACGTCCTTCACCTCCGGTATCGCTTTGATCAGCACGTCTTGCGCCTGCAAGACTTGCATAGCCTGACTAAAGCTAGCCGCGGGGTAAAGTGTTGGCATATAGAACCAACTCCCTTCGTCCAAGGCGATCCAATCGTCGCTTTCTAAACCAGTGAAACTGTGCTTCAAATCGACGTAGCCGGGTAGCTCATTCGGCTCGACACCGAGTAAAGAGACAAACTTTTCAGCGGGCTTAAGCACCGTCGGTAGACCGAACCACCCGCCGAACCCAACCACAATGAGGAGAACAGGCACCAGCAGAAAGGAAAATTTGTGCTTCAGGAATAATTTAAGAGTAGGCACATAGGCACTTACAATTGTTCTGCTCACCAATCCTTCTTCAATTGGCCGTACTCGCTCGCGAGTCATCAACCAACCCGTGGCTGCGCCAAGTAGTACTGCCAATATCGTCGAAACGGCCATTGGTATTTGGTAGGCAGCTGCGAGGTTGTCTGTCCAGAGGAAGAATGTGAGGCTTCCTGCGAGGGTGGCGCCCACGAGCGCTGAAGCGATGCTCGCCTGGCGGGGCCAGTGGGCGCTACGAAGCATCAACCGGCATAGGGCTGGCACTAACGTGATGGCGACCAGTAACGCCGAAGCGATGGCGAAAGTTTTCGTCCAGGCCAAGGGGCTAAACAATTTGTAGTCGCGGCCAGTCAGGAAGAAAACGGGAAGAAAACTTACGATGGTTGTCGTCACTGCGGTAACAACGGCAGGAGCGACCTCCGTGGCGGCGTCGGAAATAATTCTACCACGACGTTCCGAGCCACCTTGTGCACCATCTTTCTCCCAATCTGCCAGATGTTGGTATATATTCTCCGAGACGATGATTCCCATGTCGACCATTGTGCCGATTGCTATCGCGATGCCAGCGAGCGACATAATGTTGGCATCCACGCCGAAGGTTTTCATCGCGACAAATGAGATTAGCACAGCCACGGGTAGTGTTGATGCAACAATGAGGCTGCTACGTATGTGTAGCAGGAAGAGCAAAATGACGATGGCCGTGATTACGATCTCTTCCTGCAGTGCCGTGGTCAACGTGCCGACGGTTTCGTCGATCAGTCCGGTACGGTCGTAAACGGCGTTGATCGTGACACCATCGAGCGAGGGAGTAAGCTGCTCAATGCGTTGTTTAACCCGATCGAGAACTGCACGCGGATTTTCGCCATGCCGCATCACAACCACGCCGCCGACGGCTTCGCCGCCGTTGTAATCAATGGCTCCGCGACGAAAATCTGGCCCCAGTTGGACATGCGCAACATCTTGAATTCGGAGCGGTACTCCGTTGCGTTGCTCAATGACTGTTTCTTCGATGTCGCGGATCGCTTTGGCAGTGTCGCCACCCGTTCCCAGGAAACCTTTACTGCGGACAATGAATTCCATGCCAGAGGACTCGATCGTCTTGGCACCGACGTCCACATTCGACTCTTTGACCGCCATGATAACCCGATCGAGCGGCATGTTATGGAACCGCAACTTGTCGGGATCGACATCGATTTGGTACTGGCGCACATATCCGCCGATCGAGGCAACTTCGCTTACGCCTTCAACCGCTTGCAACTCGAACTTGACAACAAAATCTTGCATCGAGCGCAAATCGGCCAGACTCTTCCCTTCTTTTGGCGGGACCAATACATAGTAAAACACTTGCCCTAAACCGGTTGCATCGGGACCGAGTTGCGGCGTTACCCCTTCGGGAAGTTGGGCCGCAGCAGAACCAAGTTGTTCAGAAACCCGGCTGCGAGCCCAGTAGAAATCTACACTGTCTTTGAACGTCACCTGCACGAACGAATAGCCGAACATACTCTTGCCACGGACGCTATCAGCCCCAGGTACCGCTAGCAGCGTAACCCCCAGGGGGTAGGTTACCTGGTCTTCGATATCCTTGGGCGAACGACCGGGCCAGGGCGTGAGTACGATGACTTGGTTTTCGCCGATATTAGGAATCGCATCGATCGGTACGGTCAGGTAGCTGTACCAACCGTAGATCACCATCCCAAGCGCTAGCAGCACAACCAGCGGCGCTTCCTTCACACAAAACCGTACGAGACTAGTGAGCATGATGCGCCTCCTGTGGCTGTTCCACGTTGTCGTCGACTGTTGCATCACTGCGAGTCTTGCCGGGGTCCATCAACGAAGGCTTTCCGCCGAGTTGCATTTGCGAATCGATCAGAAAATTACCGTCTGTAGCGACGACTTCTCCGGCAGCAATTCCATCCAGCACAATAGCCGAAGTATCGGTCATGGCTCCCAGCGAAACTTGCCGCAGCTCAAATATTCCCGGCTCGGTCTCGACATAGATAACCGAGTTGTCGCCAGCCATCAATACGGCGCTTCTCGGCACACTTATTACAGCTTGATCAGGCAGTGGTTCGTCTACGTATCCCAAATCACGGGTAGGTATGAGATCCATCCCACAGATCGGACAGGGGCCCGACTGGCCCTGTATAATCTGTGGATGCATGGGACTAATCCACTTGCCAGCTAAGGCAGGGTCGTAAATTTGCTCGCGTGGAATCGCGGGTACGCGGATGGTCGCGGTTGCGTAGTCGCCCGGTTTGAGCCGACCGTCGAAGTTCGTCATCTCAACTCGCACGGCAACAGTTCGTGTTTTTTCGCTGACAACGGGATCGATAAACGCCACTCGTCCGGTATAGATTTCGCCAGGTAGAGATTGAATTTCTGCCTCGACCTGCTGACCGAATCGAACGGTGGCGGCGTCGCTCGGATAGAGATCCAACATCAACCAAACGGTCGACAAATCGACTACCCGGTAAATCGGTTCTCCCGTTTTCACATAGTCTCCCTCCACTTTGTACTTGGTGATCACCGTGCCACCGATGGGTGAGACAATCCGCAGGCGTTTTTGCGCTTTGCCCGTCACCTCAAGCGATTCGATTTGCTCTGACGTCATTCCCAGTTCCGACAGATTATCGCGGGCCACCACGCTCAATCGCTCGCTGTCGCCTGCCAAGGCATCAAGAGCGGGAGTCTGCATGCTGGCAAGATACTCCGCTTGCGCGGAATATAGACTTGGGCTGTAAAGCACTGCCAGATCGTCACCTTGGGCGACTTTCACGCCCACATATTGGGCAAACAGTTCTTCGAGACGGCCATCGACGTAAGCGGCAATTGTGGCGACTCGTTGTTCATCGTAATTTATCTCGCCCACCGTGCGGATGGTGCGGTGGACATCGCCCGACTTTGCAACATCGGTACGGATTCCTAAGATGCGGCGTGCTGCCGAGTCGATTGAGACGGAGCGTTCTCCTCCCCCCGAGCCACCGTCTGATTTCACTAGCTCCATAGCGCAGACTGGGCACTTACCTGGCTCGCTTTGCGGTGCAGCACACATCATGGGACAGATGTAACGCTCGTCCTCGTCAGGCGCTTTCGACATAGTGCTTTTTCTGCTGGGATTCGAATCCCCTGCAATGGGCACCAGTTCCATCCCACAAATTGGACATTTGCCGGGTGAGTCTTGGCGAATCTCAGGGTGCATCGGACAGGTATACACGCCTTGACCGGCGGACTCATCATGAGTTGATGCAGATGAATCACCAGCGTTCGAACGTATCCAGCCGAGACGTTGGGCCACGCCGACAAGCGTTATGCAAACAACGACGGTTACCAGCAGCGCAGCGCATTGCATTCCCACCCTGAGCAGCCATTGGCTACCGCTAGAGTGAGGAATTCCGCTAGGCGTCTTGCTAGTAGTCGAGGCTGGAAGTTTTGGAGCTTCTGGAGTTTCTGCCATGTCGGATTGTCTCGAGTCACTTTTTGGTAACATAGGCCGGAATGGATTTTTGTTTTTTAAGTGTCATCTTGCGATGCTGGCTCCGCCTTCTTTCCTGAACCATGATCAGACGGGCCTTTGGATTCAGCAGAGGCTAGCTGAGCCGTTTTTTCCTCGTCTGAAAGTTCATTCCACGCCGGAATGCAATCAGCACAGCAGAAGCCAACCGTATTGCCGTTCCATTCGACGGTGACTTTCTGGTTTGCTTTTCCTCCCTGGATAGGACATGCCGTGTTGACCAGAGTTACCGCGGTGTCGGTTGCGGCTGCAGGGTCTGCCGCGGAGTCGGTGCCCTGTTTCGAACAGCTGACGCTGGTGGCTAGTAGCAGAACGGCAACCAATGACATTGCTTGAAAATAGCGCATGAGATTGCTCCTTAATAGAATTCTGAAGTCCTGAAAAACAACATTTGTGGCCTGGCCTGATGTTGATATGCAATCTGAGACCAGCGTGACGATGAAAGCGCAATAGATTGCTGCTAGCAACTACTGCCTAATTACGTACCTGGAGAACAAGAGATCAAATGAGCCAGATACAGAGCCGCTGTTGAGAATCGTGCAGCAATTGAGAGGGTAGGGCAGGGCCTTGGCCAGCGGATAAGCCCGCGGGTTTGGCGATCATTGTCGAAGTGTTGTTTGCAGGCGATGCGAGCAAGACTCGCGTGAGTTGCTCAGTCGTCGAGCGGTTTTGCGACGAGGGAGTCGCTGGTTGAGGATTACGCCCGCACAAGCAGATGCCTAAACTTGAACTGGACTGCTTTTCCTTGGTGGTGTGAGACAATGTTGATCGGTCGCAGCAGCTTTTGCGTGGTGATGATTTCGGTTGAACTGCTGCTGCTTTTTGTTTCTTACAGCAACATCCACAACTGTCGCCTTCGCTGCTCAGTGAGCAGCGTCCGCATCCGTTGCACTGAGCGTCTGAGCTCGCATATTGATTGCAAGCAGCTCCGAATACGGTGCCGGCTTCACCACTAGGTATCAGTAACGTTCCGATCACGCAGAGGTTAACGGCAAAACGGATTAAACGGGATTTTAGCACAGTGATGGCCGATAGCAGTAAAGGACTGGATACCTACTAGGGGTATTATTAACAGCATCGCCTTTTAGTTCAAGGTTAGTTTACCGAGCGGCCTGCGATACTCGTCTGTCGGTAGCTCAGGAGAAGTGGTCTGTGGGCCAAGGAAATCGTACAACTGCGATGGTTTTGCTCCTGCATTGCTTAGTTTTGCTGGGTAATTCTGGATGTCGGCAGGTGCCGAAAAAGCAGGTAATCTCGACAATCGACGCTGCACCCACCTCTACAGTGCTAGCTACGGAAGTCTCGTTGGTCGGGCATGAAGTAAGTACTAAGCAGAAAAACGAAGTGCAGCCGGTACGACTTCCGGAGCCGATCGCGACGCCGGAAGACTCGTTGCCTGTGGTTGCTCAGTCGGTTGACTACTTTGTTGGGATTGCGATTTCGGGTCATCCGCGCGTGCGGGCGGGTAGAGCTCGGGTGGCTGCTGCTGCGAATCGGGTTCCTCAGGCTGAGGCTCTTGAAGATCCTCTGCTATCCAGCAGTTTCTATCCGATTTCGGATCAGGCCTTGCAAACGGCAGCAGGGCGTGCTGGTAATACACTATCTCTCACACAAAAGTACCCTTGGCCTGAAAAGCGTTGGGCGAAGGGAGTGATTGCTAATCGGGAAATGAAGATTGCTGCGGCTAAGCTCAGTCAAGCGGAAATGGAAATCGAGGAAACGGTACGGCTAGCTTACTACGAACTGTGGTTTGCTAATCAGGCTCTCCACATTACTGATCAAAATCGTCAGATTGCTGTGGAACTTATTAAACTGGCTGAAGCTCGTTATGCTTCCGGCGGGAGCCAACAGGATGTGTTACGGGCTCAGTTGCAACTTGATACGTTGGACGATCGATTGATCGCCCTCAGGCGCCAGAAGGCGGTGGCTCAGGCCGATATCGCTGCTCTTGTTCAACAGCCGGGGCTGGTGGGAATTGAACCTACCGGGGAACTGGACGTTGCCCAGGTGCCGGAACGGCTGGAAGCTTTGTTTGCTGCTGCTCAAGAGTGTAGCCCTCGCTTGCGTGAGCAGCGTTGGGCAGTATCACGCGATCGGCACAAGCAAGAACTGGCTTGTTTGGGGAAGTACCCTGACTTTGTATTTGGCGCTGGTTGGCAGAGCATTACGGAATCGGACACGGTATCTCCTGTTGCAAATGGTCGTGACAACATCAATTTTATGGTTGGTGTAACCCTACCTATCTGGAAAGAGCGGATCTCGGCTTCTATTCGCGAGGCCTCAGCTGAGGTGTCTGCCTCCTCTCGTGATTTTAACGATGTTCGTAATGATACGTTTCGACAGATACGTCGTTTAAGCGAGCAAGCTTATGCTGCCGACGAGCAGTTGCAGCTTTACACCGATCGGATCTTGCCGCGTGCTAAGCGGACTTTGCAGTTGGCTTCGGCAGACTATCGCGGTCGCTTGGTTGATTTTGGCGAAGTGGCGGATGGGTTTACCGAAGTGTTGATGTTCGAACTGCAGGTTGCCAGAACCCAAGCCACGCTGGCGGGGGCCTTGGCTCAACTGCATCGGGCGGTAGGGTGCGAGGTTGTTGTTGCAGGCGAGTAGCCTGCTAAAGCGGAAAGTGGAAAGCCGAAAGCGGTTTGTTAGTCTGGTATTGTCTTTGCTGGTTAGTGAAAATGGACATTACTGTGGCTGTTGGTGCTTTTATTCGTGTGTTTGCTGGTT
>Ga0315338_1003862_pt1 | contig 12517 bp, 10 predicted proteins | sample ASW8metaG_FD_204518 | JGI IMG/M metagenome (GOLD analysis project Ga0315338, IMG submission 204518) | Ammonia-oxidizing marine archaeal communities from Monterey Bay, California, United States - ASW #8 | ecosystem: Environmental > Aquatic > Marine > Coastal | place: USA: California | collected... | reverse complement strand
GTTTGAGTAGTTCGATGATCCCATCAACAATGGACGGTTGTATCCCTTCTGTCGGCTCATCCAGAAACACCAAGTCCGGCTTACTAATCAAACAACGAGCCAATGCCAAAATCTGCTGTTCGCCACCGCTTAAGGCACCACCCGATCGATCTAGAAGTGGCTGTAGTTGAGGAAACTCCTGCAATATAGTCTCAATCGCTTCATGCTCCTCTTCACCATGCTCCACGACACCCATCCGCAGATTATCGTAGACTGAAAGTTGAGGAAAGATACCACGACCTTGTGGTACATAACCTAACCCGAGGCGTGAACGTTCGTGGGCCGGCTCGTCAGAAATATCTACCCCGTCAAATTCAACCCGACCAGATGTAGCTGGAACGATTCCTATCAATGTCTTAAGCAGCGTAGTCTTTCCCATGCCGTTGTGGCCCAAAACGCCAATAATCTGGCCCTCCGTAACTGCAAGATCAATGCCGTGAAGTACTGGTACACGTCCATACCCCGCGTGTAAATCTCTTACATTGAGAATCAGCGCGTCACTCATAACGATTTCCGATGACCTAGATAGACTTCCCGAACCCTATGATCCGATGAGATCTCGTCCATATTTCCTTCGACCAAAATTTTACCTTGATGAAAAACTGTGACTTTTTGTGCGATCATCCGAATGAACTGCATATCATGTTCCACAACAATCATCGTTGCACTCTGGTTGATTTCCCGAATTACATCGGCTGTGCGTACTACCTCATCTTGGGTCATACCAGCAGTGGGTTCGTCTAAAATCACCAACCAGGGCTCACCTGCCAGTACCATCCCGAGTTCTACCAGTTGCCTTTGTCCATGAGCCAACGACCCAAGCTGGGATTTTCGAACTTCACCTAGCTCGAGCCGCTCGACAACCTCAGAGGTTATGACACGGGCTCGTTTTACGCTGGCAGACTGACTAGCCGATAACCAAATATTCTCTTCCACATCGAGTCCGTCAAATACATTAGGGACCTGGGTCTTAATTCCAACCCCCATTCTCGCTACTTGATGAGACTCGCTACCCGTAACGTTAAAATCTCGAATGACCACATCGCCGATAGTAGGCCTCAACTGGGCAGTTATGCATTTAAAAAAAGTACTTTTCCCGGCGCCGTTAGGACCAATCAAACAACGCAGCTCATTTTCTCGCAGAGAAAAATCCACTCTATCAACCGCCACTACACCACCAAAATGCATGGATAACGATCGAGTCTCAAGTACAACGTTACTCCTCAACTGAAATCTCCTTGGCCCTTGATCGCCCGCGTCGTCTCATTTTTTTAGCTGAACGAGCTGTCATGCGCCGAGATCTTCGTCGATCCCATAACTGAATGAGAGACGGAACGATACCTTTGGGGACAACAAGTACGAAAACAATTAAGACCAGTCCCAGAAATAGATTGATATTCACCACAGACTGTTGGCCCAAGAAGGACGTCATGTAAAACAAGACCAGGGCACCAAGCACAGGACCTATTAGCGTACCCCGCCCGCCGATTATGACCCAGATGATTGCTAGGGCAGCGTTATACAGATTAAATACGTCTGGGGTAATTCGTCCAATCGAGTTCGCAAACATAATGCCAGCAAGGCCAGCAATAGCACCGCCGATAGTAAACATACATAATTTGTAAAGCCGCACGTCATAGCCTAAGAGTTCAGATCGCAACTCGTTCTCACGGATGGACACCGAAACCCGACCAAAATGGGACTTTGTCACCCAAACACAGAGAAAGTAAGCAAGCAGCAAAGCCACCATTGCGACGTAGAAGACATGCTCGGGGTATAGAAATTGAGTGGCGTCCCACGGATAATTAATAGGCGGAACATTTATGCCGTTAAAACCACCCAGTTTAGCAATACCAATTTTGTATTCCGGCCCCGAAGTGCGTCTGATCACGCTGTAGAGGATTAGCGTCACAGTGAGTGTAATGACAGCCAAATAGACGTCACTCAGGCGTCCATAGAACATGAAATAACCGAGAACTGCTGCTGATCCCGCAGCAACTATCAGCGCTGCAAGTATCGCACCTGTGCTGCCGCCAAAATTTAGTGCGGCAATTGCGTAGGCATATCCTCCGATACCAAAAAATGTAGTCTGTCCAAAACACAGGATCCCACCAAACCCCCAGATCAATCCCAGACTTAGGGCTAAGATGGCCAGGCTAACGGCGGTAGTCAAGCTGATAACTGAAAACAAACCTAGGCTATGGGGTGCACCAAAAAGAATGATCAACCCGATTATGCCAATCGAGATTAGTGATTTAGTTTCTCTGGAACGATTCACAGGCTTCGCTTGAAAAATCTACCCGTGATACCTTGTGGCATCAACCTCAGAAGCACAATTGCAAGAAGTAGCAACCCTACTTCTCCCATTGTCGGACCGACTACGAACGCTACGATACCGTTGATGGCTCCGAGTAGGACAGAAGCAGAGGCGGTACCCGCAAGAATTGCTGTTCCGCCGGAGATGACCGTAATAAACGCTTTACCAATGTAGATCGCTCCGATTGTTGGCAATATGCCCGTGATTGGTGCTAGTAACCCACCTGCAAGGCCAGTCAGCGCAGCACCAATACCAAATGTCGTTGAGTAAACCCGTTGTGTGCTGACTCCAAGTGATGCAGCCATATCAGCACCCTGCATGGTACCGCGGGCGACCAGACCCAGCTTCGTATATCGCAACAATAAATACACCAAAATTATCATCAGGACCGCGATACAAATTAGAAACAACTCATAACCGCTTGAACTATATTCACCGATTGTTATCGCACCGAATGGCGGCGAAATGGTGGTGGCGGTTTGCGCGCCAAATATTGTCGTAATCAGTCCAATGAAAAACAGACTTAATCCCCACGTAGCGAGCAAGGTATCAACCATACGACCGTAAAGAAATCGAATCAGGCACCACTCAACGATCAATCCGATAAGTCCCACAATCAATGGTGCAAGTATGAACATGGCTATCCAAATATTCACACCATTGTTGGTTGCCACAATTACGGAATAGCCGCCAAGCATCAAGAATTCACCATGTGCCAGGTTGATAACCCGCATCATGCCGAAAATCACCGCCAACCCGATGCTGATTAGCACCAGGTTGGCGATACCATAGACAATCTGCAGCACGAGGGCTGCAAAGAGATCCACTATTGGTCTCCGTAGACGTTTCGACTAACAGTAAGTCTTAATCGATTCCCGCTGCCTTCAGACCATTTTCAAAATAGAAATTTGACTGGTTGGGTGTTGCGATCAGATCACAGACCAACTGAGTATCGGTCGGCTGCTGCTGTTCATAGGTTTGAATAATATTGAACTTCTGATCTTTTAGTTCAGCCAGATAAACATTCTGTACCGCATGATGCGTCTGAGGATCAATAGTAACCTTACCGCTTGGGCCATTAATACTTGTTGGTGCATCCAGGGCCTCAATGACCTTCATTCGATCTGCGGTTCCCGCCGTTTTTACAGCCTCGGCCCACAGGTTAATACCTTCATATTGACGAGCTGCAAGTTCATTCAAATACGGCGCATCAGCACCAAATCGATCTTGAAATCTTTTTACAAATGCCTTGTTGGCGGCAGATTCTATTTCTTGAAAATAGCTGTAGGCCACGATCATTCCATCGCCCTCTTCAGCTGAGATCATCAGGTGCTCATTGCCAACTCCGAACGTTGTAGACGCTATAGGTACACTTTTGCTCATACCTGCAGCAGCGTACTGTCGATAAAAAGACACGTGCGCGCCGCCAACCAATGCCGACATGACCATATCCGGCTTTGCAGCTTGAATCTTTTTGATGGTAGGCCCGAAGTTGGTAACATCTAGGGGGAAGAATTCGGTTTCAACCGGATCACCACCATTATCCCTTACATATTTCTGCACCCAGTCGGCAGTGATATGGCCGTAGTTGTAGTCAGCCGCGATGATATAGACCTTTTTACCCCATTTATTCATTGTATAGGGCACAAGCTTTTCTACCGTCTGGCCAGGGGTTGATCCAGTGCAGTAATTGTTGGTATCACATACACCCCCTTCATAAAGCGTATTATAAAAATAGAGTGTTTTATATCGACTTAATAGTGGCCTAATCGATTCCCGCGACGCTGAAGTGATTCCAGCTTGGACTACATCGACTCGATCGCTTGTGGCAGCTTTGGTTGCGTACTGCGTATAAAACTGGATAGTCGACTGAGGATCATAAACCGTTAGGTCTACTTGTTTGCCCAATAATCCACCAGCAGCATTAATCTCCTCGACTGCCAAATGGCTCGCATCAACCATTGGTCTGCCATAAATATCAAGACCACCAGACTGGTCCAAGATCACAGCCATCTTTAACGCATCAGTCGCCTGTGCTTGCCCAATAAAAGCTGGGGCTGTCAGTACTGCCGCGGTTGCGGAAGCACCTTTTAGAAAGTTTCTTCGATTGATTGTCATATCATATTCTCCCTTGGTTGTTTATTTAAGTGATCTCACTCTAGAATTGTCATGAACTCGAACTCAACTTCAGAATTTTTTGTCGTCGAAGCCCTTTTATTCACTCTGACTACTTTTCCACTTGTCAAAGGTCTCTTGATCTTCAGAAAATTCCGGTGCAGATTGACTATCATCTAGCTCTGATACTTGATCAGAAATGCCTTTTATCCCGTCACCAATATTGATTCCAATCTCTTCTCCCAGTTTTTTGACAGCTGGCAATTGCAATGCCATTGACAGAACGCCATCGACCACCTGGTTGACAACTGCTTTATCCGAGCCACTCGTGTCGGAACCACTACCGCCACCAGAATTACCAAATCCGCTAACGTGATTGATCCTTATGCTGTCAATTTTCTCTGCAGGTTTGACCATGCTCTCCACAACGTCAGGCAGGATCTCTAATTTACGCATATGCAGTTTCATCTCGATAAGGTCATCACTTTGGCTATTCTCTGAAGCAATTAGTGCGGCTTCGCCTTCGGCCCTGGCCAATAGTTCGGTCCGCTTGGCCGCCGCCCGAGTCGTCGTTGCTTCTGCTTCTGCCTTCGCCATTGCGAGTAGCGTACCGGTTTCACTGCTAACTCGGGTTTCATCAACCTCAGCTTGTTCATGTGCCCGGATCATGGAAAGCTCTCGCTCGCGTTCCGCTACCGCGACTTCTTTTGTAGTCTCTAGAGCTTCTTTTGCTCGAACTTCTTCGGCCTTCGCTTCCTCGACCTGAACCTGAGCTTGCGCTACTGCTGCTTGCTGTGCGGCAACAACAATCTCCCTTTCGAGCCGTCTTAGCTCTGATGACTGAGTGGCTTCTAACTCAGCACGTCGTATTTCGCGACCAGATTGAATCTCTTTTGCCTTAACCTCTTTATCCTTGTCTATGCGAGCAAATTCTTGACGCTGCTCAGCCTCGGACTTCTCCTCCGATATTGTTGCGTCACTCGCTGCTCGCTCGCGTTCAATATTAAGCCGTTGTTGAATTTGAGCTTCTTCTTCCTGCTGATCAATATTCAGGCGTTCTTTTGTAGCGTCAAGCTTACTCTTGCGGACCGCGACGTCTGCATCAGCTTCAATTACGGCGCGCTCTTTCTTACTGTTCGACACTATCTCAGCTAATCTACGCAACCCAATCGCGTTAAAGGCATTATTTTCATCAAGCGTATGGAATGGCGTTTGATCGAGACGAGTAAGAGAAACCGACTCGAGTAACAATCCATTCTGGATAAGATTTGGTTTTAAGATATCTTCAACTTGACCAACGTATCGGCCCCTTTCATTTTGCAGTTCGTCCATAGTGTAGTTGGCGGCGATAGACAAGACTGCATCTACTAGCTTGCCTTCCAAGGTCTCCGCGAGATCTTCTGACCGAAAAGTTTTTCCGGCAAGAGCCTGCGCGGCAGTCGCAACACCTGAATCGGTGGGATCAACCCGAACATAGAACTCGACCGTTGCATCTACTCGTAAACGATCGATCGTGATGATTGATTTATCGCCTGAGCGAACTACCTCAAGGCGAGTCGTCTTCATATTTACTTCCGAAACGCGGTGTAAAAACGGTAGAGCTAGAAAACCACCGTCCGTAATAATTTTCTGACCACCAAGACCGGTTCGAATCAGCGCTACTTCACGAGATGCTTTACGGTAAAAACGGTTTAACAGAACAATCGCCAAGATTATGGCGATAACCACTATGATCAACCAGATCCAATACATAAGTCTCCAGCCTCCTCGCTAGTAATTTCTGCCAGTTTTTCGAGGTAGGATAAGTATTCACCCCTGTAAACCAACTTAGTATGCTTTTTATCTAGGCACGAACGAACAGTAGTTTAGATTCTGGGCGCAAGTCAATATTTCAGGGATTTATTTGTGCAATTTCAGAATCTTCGATATGACTTTTAAACAAGTATTTGAAGACGATTGCGAATCATTTGTGGGACAAACGCGAATTTGTGGAACAGTTGGATGTTTAAGATCGTCGTAAGTGGTTGATTTATTGGCGCGCCCGGAGAGTTTCGAACTCCCGACCTCGTGGTTCGTAGCCACGCACTCGAAAACGCACTTCAATCTATAAATACAGGGATAAGTTTACTACAGACCTCCCATAAACTTTTAAGTTTCTGGAAGTTTTAATACTACTTTTGGGAGTTTGTAACGCTTTTGTGGGAGGCATAGAGGAGTAACTACGGTAGGTTTCAATCTGTAGTACTTAGCAGTAGTTGCAGGACTAGCATGACCCAGTCTCTCGGATGCTTCTTGTAACTCTCCGTCAGAAGCAACTATCAGACCACAAATTCACAATTTTTTCCCTAAACTGTATCAACAGTGCATGTGCGCATAAATTGGGCATCAAGTACGCTAGCTTGATATCACTATCGATTTGATGAAACCGACCGGATTTCGGAATATCCACATGCCTATGTATGTTGCATAATTCATTTTGATTCAGTGGCTAAAATCTATTTACTCCATATGGTGGAAACCATTTCCCATCTCTTTCTACGGACGACTGCCAGAATAAGTTGACAACGAACCATATTAGCCAATCTGTCGGTGGCGTCAAAGGCCATATCTTTAGACGATTGTTCCACGTCTCACTAGCAGCAGTTCCAGTCGTTTACTATTCGTATGGCCCAGATGCGATAGTAGCTCTGTCAGTCGACTTGCTAGATTTGGTTAGCTATATATTCCTCGCCATTCTAGTCATGGAAATTATTCGACTAAAGTTCAGAATCGTATTGGTTGGGCAAAGGCACTATGAATCAACCCAGATCTCAGCAGTCGCATGGGGAGCGTTCTCGATTTGGCTGACGATACTTTTGACCAGTTTTGAGCCCTTCACATCTGGATCAGGTCTTGGAACTGGTCTTTACGGTATACCGATAATATTTGGTCTTGCATTTGTCGATCCAATCATGGGGGAGATAAGACGTATACGAGGAGCGAAGCTCGCCATTTTGGTCGGCACCTCTACCTCATACATTGTATGGATCAGTTGTTGCTTCTGGCTGGGAACCCCCTTATGGATAGGCCTTTTACTTGCTCCATTAACAGTTCTCGGAGAACTCCCGTCGATCAGGTACATTGACGACAACGCTACAATAATACTGCTCCCGCTTGGAGCGCTATTACTTCTGAGTCCACTTCTCTGATGTTACTTTCGAGCAGGGAAGTATCATATTGTTTGGCATAGTCACGTGATTCTAGGTATGATCATTTTTCTATTCTCGACGGAAATTTAGATCGTCAATAGAGGCAACGTGAGGATCCTAGTATCCCATGCTACGAAAGCTGATCTACGCAATTAAACGCATCGTACATCACAATCCTCAGCTCTATGGATTGTTGTATTCAGTTGCAACATTTAATTTAGACTACCTCAAACAGCGTATCTGGAGACACCGCTACGTGTCCAGATTTGGTGGGATGTGGACTGATCGCAGCGACTACCAACACATTATTCAAAAAAACTACAAAGAGGAGAACTAACATCAGAAGATGAAAAATTGCTTGAACAATGGCATACCAAGGGTATGGTAGTCATCCAAAGTGCTATTGAGTCACAGACAATTGACGCTTACCTTAATGAAGTTGAATCTCTTAAGCATGACAAGCCCACCTCACCACTGTTAATTACAGCTTCTACCCTGCCCGAACCTACTCCATATTCAGAAGCGCAGTCCGTACAGAACAATAGCGTTAGAGTAGTTGACGATTACTTTTATTCACTCTGTTCACGAAATCTATTGCTTAACCCGGTCATAACAAACTTTCTAGAATCGATATTTGAAACCAAGCCAGTTTTGACCCAAAGCCTTGCTTTCACCATGGGGTCTGAACAGGCCATCCATCAGGATACCGCATTCGTGCGAATGAACAGCCCAATGAAACTTGCTGCGGTTTGGATAGCACTAGAAGACGTAACACAAGGAAGTGGGGAACTGATTTATTACCCCGGCAGCCATCGTTGGAGCGACTACCTATTTAGCGGTCGGTTCAAACACTATGACGAGGAGAGGGACGGCCCCAAACAACTATCTAATTGGTATCTATGGATGCACGACGAAGCGACACGACAAAATACAATCCTCGAAACATTCCTTCCAAAAAAAGGTGACATTCTCTTCTGGCACGCGGCTCTCGCACATGGCGGAGCACCGATCGAGAACCCTAACGCCACGCGTAAAAGTTTAGTCGGTCATTATTGTTCTGAAGGCTCCCGACCACTGTATCACTACTACAAACCCGGTCAACGAAAGCTATACAAACATAACCAGTTTCAGTTTACGACTTCATATTACCGAAAAGAATAGTTTCTGTGCGAACTCTAATAATGCGATTGCTTTTGAATCGCTATCTTGCTTTCCTGACGATATTTATCGCCTATAACCTATTCGCCCGAGAGCTATTTTCCCTAAGCCCCAGCCTAAGACAATTTTACATTGAGTTCCCGTCCCTATTGCTACTATTTTATCTATTCGATGGTTTTCAAAAACAACGTTGGCTCGGAATATTTTTGTTCGCAATTCTGACTGTATTTTTCTATCTTGCACATGATGTTTTCTTTCACTATTACAATAAATTTCCGCGTTTCTCCGATTTCGACTCCGTCAACGAATTAGTCAGCGTTTTACCACTCCACTATACGGTAATACTTTTAATTGGCATGACATCGTGGTTGGTAGCTTCCCTTAGGAATACTTTTCTAGCTGGGCGCGTAGAGTGGACTAAGTTAATTCTTTTTCTAGTCATAATTCTGGCACTACCGAATCCACCAGCACAGATCAGCGTTTGGGCAGATAAATTCTGGCCCAAAGATAATTTCGAAGTCGATTTTAGTGTCAAGAATATGGGCAGACTCACGGTAATGGTCATTGATAAATCCAAAATAACACGCGGCAAATTCTTGCTGCGAGAACTGGCGACAACAGATGGGAGTATTGATCGTTTTAATCGATTTGAAATCCAATCCAAACGCAATGTACATCTAGTTGTATTAGAGAGTTTCTTCGATATCACTCTACTAAAAAATGTAACTTTCACATTACCACCTACTGAAAACAGCTTACAAGCAAGGTTGCATAAACTAGAAAATGTATCAATTTCTCCATCTTACGGTGGCGGTACACCCAATGCTGAATTCGAAGTACTGTGCGGCTTACCTTCGCTTGCTATAGCGCATTCACTAGAGTTTGAAGTTTTTACGGGATCGAGAACTGATTGTTTGCCGACAATATTAGGGAAACAAGGTTACCTGACCGTCTCTAGTCACCCCTATTCTCCGAACACTTTCAATCGCGAACGCGCGTATCGATCCCTTGGATTTTCGAAACGCCTATTCGCTACAACGAACAACGACCAATCTGACACCTTGCTTAAGATGGACGATTTAGATGATTTGTGGTTGTTTGACGGATCGCTGTACCGCCAAAACCTTGCCATGGTTACAACGTGGTTGAAAAAGGATAAGCCTTTGCTCAACTATGTATTAACCGCCGGGGGTCACTATCCATTTTTACTCAACAAATCTCGCCGACCACTAGTAGTTAGCGCTGATAATTCTTCGAAAGTTATAAATCGGTTAGCCAATCATTACTATTATCGATCTAAAGCACTAGCTTGGTATCTTTCTCAACTGCAAGAGATTGATCCAGACTCTCTGATTATTGGCGTAGCTGATCATCTGCCACCACAACTTGATCTTAAAGAATTGGGATACGAAGCTAGGATTAGCAAGGACCCTTACTTGCAAATTCGAGAAAATATTGTATTCATGATCGACAAAGGTCAATGGCAACAATTTGGTCGCATACGACACAAAGATCTTTTTTACTTTGTTCTAGACAGGCTCACCAATCATCAATTTTGTAAGGTAGTAGACTGCTTTCTACGTGACTTAAGACCTTCTGAAAACGTTACGCGTTATATCGATGATTACTATGCCATAGCAAGCCAAGCCATGCGTTAACACCATGAATCCTGCTACATACCAGATACTAGTCGATAAGCACTCATCCACTCGACACCACAATAGAGCGCACCTGGTGTGGGTGATGCGGCCCCCCATAGATGTACGCGGTTTGGACTTCATCTCGGATCAGTTGCTGCGGTGCGCTGATCTTTTCGAGAGCAAGGTCCAACCGGTCCGCAGTATCAGGAAAACGCTCAGAATCAAAAAGCAGGAGACACACCGGTTCGTCTTTGTACTCAAGCGCCTGGACCGGATCTACCCCGAAACTCGTCGCGGAGTCTATCGCCAAGTACCACCGAAAATTGACCGGAACGGTGTCAACTACATTGAGCACCTGAAATGTCCGGCAGCCCAGGGCCGGTAGGGTCTGTTGAATCAACTCACGCACCAACAGATCACCGAGTGACTTATAGGGTTTAGCCACCACTTCGCCCATGCCCGCGACGCCAATAACACTCAGTCCGCACAAGACCCAAACCAGCCGACGGGGTACCCATAATCTGGATCGTCCTAATAACAAGGTAACGACCCCAACACCCGCAAGCAGGCAGATCGACGGCGCCAGGTGTTGCGCTATTCGGGCACTTTGCCCATAGGGATACAACTGTAGGGTTGCAGCTGCCACATTGCCCACAAACGGCATCAATAGAATCCACAACAGGAACCACTGCCGTGTCCTATAGAGTGAAACCACACCGACACAGACCAGAAGCAGCGTCAAGACACTACCGAAGTGGCGACCACCAAGTGGATAGGCCATCAATCGACCAGCAGACTGAGTCACAAACCAACCGAGAAAACCGAATACATCCCTTGGTGGGAACCCCCCTTGCCAAAGCACTTTGATGTGTTCGTTGGCTTGTGCCTGAGGTGCAATGATTACTGTGTATTGTGTAATAGCCATGATGATAGCGAGTACAGCGATCCCAATCGTGAGATACAGTCTGTGGCGCTCACGGTTCACCAGGGCATCGGCCAAAAGACCGGTGATCACACCTACTGTCACAAAAACGGATGGGAATGAACACAACGGCGCGAGCACAATTACCAGAACCAGGCCGCTGATCTGCCATCGACCCAACGGATTGCACCGGAACCGATAACTCGCAAACAACAACCCAACAGCCAGCAGCAGATCCAGTGCGTAGGGTTTGAATTCACTGCCATGGCGGACACTGTAATAGGACACTGCCAGCACAGCCACGGCACACAGTGCGGAGCGTTGCTCAACCACATCATAGGCAAATCGAGAAAACAGCAGCAACGCGCCAATTCCAAACACGAGTGCTGGTAGTCGCAAGACCCATTCCGAATAACCAACGACCTGCATGAGAATACCGTGCAGTAGCATGAACAAGGGGGGTGCCACCTGTCCCATCTCGAGCGGCTGTAACCAGCCCACCCAATCGCGGTCCAGAAAATTAAGCGCCAACATGACTTCATCGCCCCACATCGGCATGCCCAGGGACCAGCGTAGCACCCGCCAGCCAATACCAAGACACAGCAACCACGCTAACCAGCGGTAGGTCGAACGACTATTGTCTGTGGCCCACTGCATCAAACCTATACTAACAATCGTTTCCTAATCCATTGGGAGGATTGGGGTTCATTGGGAGGATGGAAATTATTAAATGGCTGGAAGTGGTTGTTTTTATGGCGCGCCCAGAGAGTTTCGAACTCCCGACCTCGTGGTTCGTAGCCACGCATTCGAAAACGCGTTTCACGCTATAATTTACGACACTATTGTACAACGGCTATCCCAAATAATTCTGAGTTTCAAAGAGTTTCCCGCCTATAACGGCGGGATTCCCAATTTAATTTGGGATGATAAAGGAGTTACTACTGTTGGCTTCAGTCTGTAGTACCGCTTAGTAGTAGCAGGACTGGCATGACCTAACCTATCCGATGCTTCCTGTAACCCTCCCTCAGACCCAACTAGGTTTCTGATTGAGCGTTCAGAGAATCTTGGAATGTTCCTGTCCTTTAATCGTTTCATCCATCTCTGCCAAGCAGAATTGAATGCAGAGTTAGTTGCTTTA
>Ga0315338_1003860_pt1 | contig 12534 bp, 16 predicted proteins | sample ASW8metaG_FD_204518 | JGI IMG/M metagenome (GOLD analysis project Ga0315338, IMG submission 204518) | Ammonia-oxidizing marine archaeal communities from Monterey Bay, California, United States - ASW #8 | ecosystem: Environmental > Aquatic > Marine > Coastal | place: USA: California | collected... | reverse complement strand
CGTCGCCCCAGTTGGCGTCGGCGCGAATGGTGTAGGTGACGGCGATGCCGCGTTTGCCGTCGGGCGTGCGTTCCGGCACCGCCAGGCCGTTTTCGATTGTCGGCAGTTTGACGCACAGCATGCACCGGAGCTGCCAGTCCTTGTCGTAGACGGTCAGCGGCCGCCGGGTCAGGCCGAGGATATAGGTCTTTGCCAGCATGGCGTCGATGTTGGGGTGGAAAGTGGACGGAAACTGGGTGATGCCGATTACCAGGTCGTCCTTTGCCGCCTTGGCGGGGCTTGAAAAGGATACCGCCAAAATAAACAGACAACCGGCGACCGCCGCCCTTCGCCTCCATGTTCCGTTCAAGGTGGCCTCCTTGCCGCTTTGCGTCCCCGAGCCTACACCCCCCGGCAAACCTTTACGTTAATACGCCCGGCGCAAGGGGTCAGTCTTTGTGGGGCTTGGCGCCGGGCGCGTGAGGGTGGCCCTCTTTGACTGATGGGGCGTGTTTATGGCCGATTTCCTCGGTGGTGGCCAACAGTTGGGGGCGGAACCTGGCCTTGAAGGTCTTCGACTGCGGCGTGATCATGCCCTTTTTGGGGGGATTTTTCTTGTCGGCCAGGTAGGTGTTCATGCCGCTGTCGAGGATCGAAACCTGGTCATGGCCCAACACCTTGAAGGTCCAGTAAATCCGCGTGGCGATGCCCATATTCGTCGCGTCCCATCCGGCCGGGGCGAGGAACACGTGGTCTTCGTTGCCGATGCCCACCCGCCCAATCAGGGCTCCCAATTTGGCCGTCGGCGGCAGCATGCCGGAGACGTTGTTGATTTTGGCCCGCCAGCCGTGGCGTCCATAAGACGTCCACCGAGCGCTGAGAATGTGGGCGGCCTGAAAGGCGCGGGGGTTTCCGCGCAGGTTCAGGAAGACGACGTTATCGGTGGCGAAATTGGCCTTGGCCCAGGCCACGTCGACCAGGGGCTCGGCGGCCCCGGTGGGCGCGGTGAACAGGATCGCCGATAACATTGCGGCAAATGAAAGGCCCTTGATTATGGGCACCTCCCTTGGGGGTGACATTGAACGCTTCAACCGGTGCCCCGGCCGCCGTGGTCTTTCGACCATTCCACAGGATGGTCGAGAAAGTCGCGCACCCCATCGATGGCGGCCTGATCGAAATATTGGCCTTCCTCGGCCGCTTTCAAGACATCGTTCCAGGTTGTCAGGAAATGAAGGGTGACGCCGAGGCCGGCCATGGTTTCCTCGGCGCCGGGAAAGGCGCCGTAGAAAAAGACCACAAAGATGTGCACGACCTCGGCGCCGGCGTTGCGGAGCCCATCGACGAAAGTCACCTTCGAGCCGCCGTCGGTGGCCAGGTCCTCGACCAACAGCACCCGCTGGCCTGGTTCCATGTTTCCTTCGACCTGGGCGTCGCGGCCGAAACCCTTGGGTTCCTTGCGCACGTACAGCATCGGCTTGGATCGGGCTTCGGCAATCCAGGCGGCGTAGGGTATGCCCGCCGTCTCGCCGCCGGCGACGGCATCGATGTTGTCGAAACCGATGGCAGTTTCCAGTTTTTCGACCGCCAGCCCAATGATCCGCCGACGCGCCTCGGGAAACGATATCACCCGGCGGCAGTCGATATAGACCGGGCTGGCCCAGCCGGCGGTCAGGGTATAGGGCTCATCAGGGCGGAAGTTGACGGCGCCGATATCCAAAAGCAGTTTCGCCGTTTCCAATCCGCTGTCGTTTTCACAATTATCGTCTGAGGCGGCTGGCATCGTCATTCCCTGGCCATTAAGATGCGGCCCACATAATCACGCTTGCCTTCTGTTTAGAGACAAACGGCGGCCAAGACAATTCAAGACAATTCCCTGGGGGCCATTCTTAATATTGTCGAGTCATGGAATGAACCGGTGAACCGTAAGCAACGGCGTAAACAACAAGGCCAGCAAAAAAAGGCGCTCAAGTCCGATCCGTCAATAAAGGGGCTTTTGCAAAAGGCCCGGGCCAGCCTCGAAGGCGACGACCTGGCGAACGCGGAAATCGAGTTCCGCGCCGTGACTGAGCGCGACAACCTCAACGCCGAGGCCTTTCACATGCTGGCTCTGATCGCCTATCGGCAGGGCCGGATCGAGGATGCCGGGGAAATGATCCTCGAAGCGATCACCCGCAACGACGACGATCCGGCGCTGCATGCAAACTGCGGCGCCATCATGAACCTGCTCGGTCGGCCCATGGAGGCCGAGGCCGCCTCTCGCCACGCCCTCGAGATTAAGCCTGATTATGCCGAGGCCTACAACAATCTGGCGGTGGCGCTGGAGGTCCAGGGCCGGTTGGACGAGGCCCTTGAATCCGGCTTGAAGGCCATCGAACTGAATCCGGATCACCTCGAGGCCCACATCAACCTTGGCAACCTAAAACTGCGCCGGGGAGAGATATCGGAAGCCATCGAGGCCTATCAGGCGGCAATCAGGATAGCACCGGACAACGCCATGGCCCGGGCCAATCTTGGCACGGCGCTACGCCAGTCGGGCGACCTGGAAGCGGCCGAGGAAAGTTGCCGCCAGGCCATCGGCCTCAACCCCCAATACGCCGAGGCCCACAATAATCTCGGCAACGTCTTCAAGGCCAAGGAGGACTGGGAAGCCGCCAAGGGAGCCTTTCGGGAAGCGCTTCGTTGCCGGAAAGGGTACCTGGATGCGCATTTAAACTTGGCCAGGGTGATGTTCAAGGCCGGGGATGTCGAAGGCAGTGAGGTCGAATACCGAAAAATTCTCGATGCCAACGACGGCCTCCCCGAGGCCCGGGCCGGATTGGGGGTGTTGTTGCTGGCGGTGGGGCGGCTGACCGACGCGGTGGAAAACTTCAAACTGGCTGTCGAAGCCAAACCGGGACTGGGCATCGCGCAATATAACCTGGCTACCGCCGCCGGCGCCGAGATGAGCGAGGCCGACGTCACCGGCCTGCGCGAGGTTTTGGACGACAAAAGAATACTCGAGTCCGACCGCACCTTGATTCATTTCGCCCTCGGTGAGATCGGCGACCGGAAGGGTGATGTTGAAGCCGCATTCGCCGATTTCGAAGCCGGCAACCGGCTCCGCAAAAATCAACTGGCTAGGAGTGGACGCCAATTCGACGCCGATGATTTCGACCAACGGGTGGACGGCATCGTTTCGGCCTATCGGGCCCAAACCTTCAATCAGAGGCGGGGAGGGGACGATCCGACCGAACAGCCGGTGTTCATCGTCGGTATGCTGCGATCCGGCACCACCCTGGTCGAACAGATCGCCGCCAGCCACCCCAAGGTCATTGGCAAGGGGGAAATGGACCTGATCCGCGTCCTTTGCGGCGACGACGGTAACGGTGACAGTGGCAGTGATAACGCCGGGGCCGATGAAAAGGACTTGACCAGCCAGGCATCGGAATTCCTGGCGCGGATGCGGGACCAAGCCGAAGACGCCGTCCGGATCATCGACAAGACGCCCTTCAACTTCCTCTATCTCGGCCGAATTCAGTTAATGTTTCCCGGCGCCCGCGTCGTTCATTGCCGTCGCGACGCCCTGGATACCGGGTTGTCATGCTTCCGCCAGTATTTCACCGTGCCCCATGAATGGGCCTGCGATCTGGCCGACATCGGACGCTATCACCGGGCCCACGAGCGGCTGATGGATCACTGGCAAGGCGTCTTGTCGTTGCCAATCCTGACCGTCGATTACGAGGAACTGATCGGCGACCAGGAAAAAGCCAGCCGCAGATTGATCGAGTTTCTGGGCCTCGAATGGGACCCGGCGTGCCTGGATTTCCACCGATCGAAGCGGGTGGTGTTCACGGCGTCCAACTGGCAGGTGCGCGAGCCTTTGTACAAATCCTCCATCGACCGGGCCAAGGCCTACGACAAATTCCTCGGGCCGTTGAAGGAAGGCCTGAAGGGCAGTGGATAGAATTTAACATAGGGACCTCATACGATGGCTCCCCAAGTTCATCCGGAAAGACGCACGATGCACGTTGATGTTGGCGCATCACAAGCATCGGGCAACGCGTCTGGTGAGTTTGGGAAGCCGCCCATCGGGGCCCCTAACCCGGCTTCTTGGGGCGTCGACCCTTCTTGACGATGTACCAGCATCGCCTGCGGGGGCTTTCTTGCCGGGAAATGGGTATAGGGGATCGTATGGGGTCCTCAGGTTAGATTTTATCCACTAGTTGCCTTTTTGGCGGGGGATGTAGCCCTCATCGCCCAGGTCGGCGAAGAAAGTGCCGACCGCTGGATGGTCAATAGGGCGGCCTGTAGTGTCGGGCTCCAGGTTGCGCTCGGCGACATAGGTATTGTGCTCGGCACCGTCGACAAGAACGTGATACCACGGCTGGTCCTTGGGTGGCTGGCTCCGGGCCATGGCTTCATACCAATCGGCGGTGCCCTGGAATTCGGGGTCGACGTCGATGACCACGCCCCGGTAATCGAAAAGCTTATGGCACACCAGGGCGCCGGGGGCGAATTTTGCGTGGGTTGAGGTCATCAGTTTTCAGGTTTTCAAGTTCCCGGGGGTGTGGCCGGTGGGCCGTTGAGGCCGACTATACCACCGCAACGGCGGTTAGGGGCAAAGGTTCGCGGTGATGCTTTCTTGAAGGTCTGTTTTGTGCCAGTTTTTCCCCACCCATGACCACCGATAAATTCACCAACGCCCCGCCCCTGATCTGGGTTTTGGCCGACGGCCGCGCCGGCAACCGCAGCCAGTGCCTGGGCGTCGCCTACCAGCTCGGGCTCGCTTACCAGGTCAAGGAGCTCGAATACGGCCCCCTGGCGGCACTGCCCAATGAGCTGCTCGGTGCTTCCTTGGCCGGGTTGACCAGCGACAGCCGGGCCGGTCTGTCGCCACCGTGGCCGGACTTGGTGATCGCCGGTGGCCGCCGCACGGCCCCGGCAGCCAGGAAGATCGGCCGGCTTGGCGGGGGCGGCTGTTTCCTTGCCCAGATCATGCATCCGGGGGCCGGGGCGGGGGACTTCGGGCTCATCGCCCAGCCCCGCCACGACCGGGGCGGCGACGGCGCCAACGTCTTATCCATCACCGGCGCCCCGCATCCGTTGACGGTTGAGCGCCTGGAACAGGAAGCCGAGCGCTGGCATGGACGGTTCGACGACCTGCCGAAACCATGGATCGCGCTGATCGTCGGTGGTAGCACCCGGCGCCGCAATTTTTCAGAGTCCATGGCCCTGGAATTGGCGTCCCTGGCGTCAAGGATGGCGGCAACGACGGGCGGGTCCTTGCTGGTCACCACCAGCCGCCGCACCGGCGACGCCGCTGGCGCCCTTATCGATGCCATCGACACACCGAGCAGGATTTACCGCTGGGGCGAAGGCGAAGGGGACGATAACCCCTATCATGGATACTTGGCGCTGGCCGACGCGGTCATCGTCACCGGCGATTCCGCTTCCATGTGCTCGGAGGCCTGCGCCGGCACCGGACCGGTCTATATCTACGCGCCGCCGGCCCTGACGGTGGCCAAGCACGCTCGCCTTCACGACGACCTCTATGAACAAGGCTATGCCCGGCCCCTGACCGGCGAATACGAGGCCTGGACCCATCCGCCGTTGAACCCGGCACAAGAGATCGCCGCCGCCATCCGAGAACGGCTGGGCCTGTAGGGCCCCATGCCCCGATTTTCTGCCAACCTTTGGCATCTGTTCTAGGAACTCGACATGATGGACCCCTTCCAAGTCGCGGCGAAGACCGGCTTCAAGGGGATCGAGTTCCATTTCACCTATGCCTGGCCGGCGAACGGGGCCTGGCCGGGCTGCCGGGCCGGGAGGAGGAATTCCGCGATTCCATCGGCCTGGCCATCGACTACGCCTCGGCCCTCGGCTGTCAGTTAGTGCACGTCATGGCCGGGGTGCTGCCAGGAGATCTCGACCGCGAGCGGGCCATGGAAACTTTCGTCGACAACCTTTATTTCACCGCCACCGCCTGCGCCGAGGAAGGGATCGGGTAGGGGTCTTTACCGGTCTTCCCAGGCTTTGACTTCCTGGCACTGTTTGCCCAGGCCTTCGACGCCCAAGCGCATGACGTCGCCGGGCTTGAGGAAGATCGGCGGTTCATGGCCGAGGCCCACCCCAGGCGGCGTGCCGGTGGCGATGATGTCACCCGGCAACAGGGTCATATAGCGGCTGATGTCGCTGACCAGATGGCGGATGCCGAAGATCATGTCCGAGGTGTTGGCATCCTGGCGGTGGGTGTTGTTAACGTCGAGCCAAAGTTTCAGGTTCCGCGGGTTCGGCACCTCGTCCGGGGTCACCAGCCAGGGCCCCAATGGTGCGAAGGTGTCGAAGCTCTTGCCCTTGACCCACTGGCCGCACCGTTCCAGTTGAAATTCACGTTCTGATACGTCGTTGATGATCGAATAGCCAGCGATGACGTCCAAGGCGTCGGTTTGCTCCACGTACTGCGCCTTGCGCCCGATGATCACCGCCAGTTCGACCTCCCAATCGCCCTTGACGGAATCCTTGGGCAGGACCACTGGATCGTTGGGGCCGCTGAGCGAGGTCACGGCCTTTGAAAACAAAATCGGCTGTTCGGGAATGTCGATCTTGGCTTCCTCGCCGTGGGCGGCGTAATTGATGCCGACGGCGATGATTTTGCCGACCCCCGCCACCGGCGGGCCGAGCCGGGTGGTGCCCTCGACGAGGGGCAGCGAGCCCATTTCAAGCTTGGTGATTTGCGCCAGCTGGTCGGACGCCAGGAAGGAGCCGTCAATATCGTTGATCTTGTCGGACAAGTCCCGGATTCGGCCTTCTTCGTCCAACAGGCCGGGTTTCTCCTGGCCCTTGGGGCCGTAACGCAGCAGTTTCATGATTCCTCCGAAATCCCTCTGAAATCCCTGGGCGTGGTGAAACACTACCTTTAACAATCGCCTGGTCAACTAATACGGGCGGAATGAGAACGGCGGACGGCTCACTGTTAAGTGTTGAAATGGTAATGGGGTCGTTTTCCCGACAGAGAGGGTCCATCCATGACCGATAACCTAAAAAACATCAACGAACAGCTCGAGGAACTCACACGGGCTTACGTGAAAAGCCTCGGGGCCAAGATCGAGAAAGTCGGAGCAGCCGCCGGTGCCGTCCGGACCGACCCGTTGTCGGGGCCAGGGCTCGAAGCCCTGGGCGCCCTGAAACAGCTTTTCCACAAACTGGCCGAATCGGGCGGAACTTTCGGGTTTTGGGAAATTAGTTATGCGGCGGAAAGGGCTAAAGCCGCCTGCGAGGTAATACTGGAAACGCCTTTTGCGGAACGCCGTCAATGGCGCGTTCGACAGTGGCTAATCCCCGCCTTCTTTGAACAACGGCAAAAGGGAAGCGGCTTGCGTGATGTCGCCTGCCGTCTGGGCCTTGAAACCGTCGCCCTCCAACCTCAAAGCTTCCTCCCTTTCGCCATCCCCGCCTCCGTGTCCGGTAAGAACGTGTACCCCGCCGGCCAGGCCGGCGCCTTTCCCCGCCGCCAGGTCCTGGGCCCTATCGCCGACGATCCACGATTTCCCTAAGTCCACCGGCAGTCTTTCGGCGGTGGCCAGCAACATACCGGGGTTGGGTTTGCGCCACGAGTGGTCGGGCTTGTCATAGGGCGGCCGGCCATCGCCATGGTGCGGGCAGGCGAAAACGGCGTTGATGAATGCGCCTTCGGTGGCCAAATCGTCGATGATCTTTTCCTGCACCTCGGCGAATTCCCCCCAGCCGTAACGGCCATGGGCGATGCCGGCCTGGTTGGTGACCAGAATCACGGGGAAACCGCGAACGTTGGCTTTCGTGATGACGCCGGCGGCGCCGTCGATGAGGCGGACATCGGCGGGCCGGTGAAGGTAATGGACTTCCTCGACTACCACGCCGTCGCGGTCGAGAAACAAGCCCGGGCGCAGGCCCGCGCCCTGGGCCCTATTGAGCACCTGGGACCACAGCCCGTCGGCGTCGATTTCGGCGCTCAGAGGCAAACCCTCATCCGAAACAGCCTTTCCGGCCATGACCGATCAACTCTTTTCCATCCGCTTTGAACCCTTCACTTAATATGCTATCACTGCCGGGTGGGAAAGACCCCGTTGGGGGAAGGACACCGTTTCGGGAAAAGCCGCCATGGACCCCGATAAATTCACGCGAATCCAACACGATAACCTGACTAACTGCACCGCACGGTGGGGGTTGTTGGCATTTGGCTGGCTGAATGTCGGGCTCGGCATGATCGGTGTTGTCGTGCCCGGCATGCCGACCACCATTTTCCTGATTATCGCCGTCTGGGCGTTTTCGAAATGCTCCGTCCGCTTCCAGCGCTGGCTTTGGGAACACCCGAAATTCGGGCCGTCGATCCGGGCCTGGCACCTGCACCGGGTTATCCCGGTGCAGGCCAAGATCATGGCGGCGTCGATGATGGCCGTCAGCCTGATCATCGTCACTCTTTTCTTTGCCGATAGCTGGGTCTTTCCGGCGCTGTTGGCGGCGATTTTGGTTCCCGTCTTGGCCTATATCATGAGCCGGGCCAGCATAGCACCGGGGGGTGCCGACGCGCCTGACGTTGCCGAGCCGGTGACGGTCCGGACCACTGGCGATCCTGCATAAGGGTCAGCGATTGCGCTTCCAAGCTTGAAAAAATTATTCGGCCGTAAACGCCTGGATGCCCGTCTGGGCGCGGCCCAGGATTAGGGCATGGATGTCGTGTGTGCCTTCGTAGGTATTGACCGTTTCCAGGTTCATGAGGTGGCGAATGACGTGGAACTCGTCGACGACGCCGTTGCCGCCGTGCATGTCGCGGGCCATGCGGGCGATATCCAGGGCCTTGCCGGCGGAATTGCGCTTGATCAGCGAGATGTTTTCCGGCGAGCAGTTGTCCTCGTCCAATAACTCCGAAACCCGCAAGCAGGCCTGAAGGCCGATGGTGATCTCCGTCTGCATGTCGGCGAGCTTTTTCTGGATCAACTGGTTGGCGGCCAGGGGCCGCCCGAACTGCTTGCGATCAAGGGTATAGCGCCTGGCCGCGTGCCAACAGAACTCGGCCGCACCCAACGCCCCCCAGGCGATGCCGAAACGGGCCTTATTCAGGCACCCGAACGGACCCTTCAGGCCTTCGGCGCCGGGGAGCAGGTTTTCCTCGGGCACGAAGACCTGGTCCATTACGATTTCACCGGTGATCGAGGCGCGGAGCGAAAATTTGCCTTCGATCTTTGGCGTCGACAGGCCGTCCATGCCTTTTTCCAGGATGAAGGCGCGGATGACGCCGTCGAGCTTTCCCCAGACGATAAAAATGTCGGCGATGGGGGAGTTGGAAATCCATGTCTTGTTGCCGGTCAGCATGTAGCCGCCGTCGACTTTTTCGGCCCGTGTCTTCATGCCGCCCGGATCGGAGCCGTGGTCGGGCTCGGTCAAACCGAAACAACCGATCAGTTCGCCCTTGGTCAGCTTGCGCAGGTATTTTTGCCGCTGGTCCTCGGTGCCGTAAACGTGGATCGGATGCAAGGTCAGCGACGATTGGACGCTCATCACCGAACGATAGGAGGAATCGACGCGCTCGATCTCACGCGCCGTCAGCCCGTAACAGACGTGATTGACACCGGCGCCACCGTATTCTTGCGGCAGGGTCGAGCCCAAAAGCCCCAGCGCCCCCATTTCGAGGATGATTTCGGGATCGAAGTGTTCATTGCGGTTGGCTTCCAGGATGCGTGGCATCAGCTTGTCCTGGGCGTAGTTGCGCGCCGTGTCGCGGACTAGCCGTTCTTCCTCGCTCAGTTGATCGTCGAGCCTGAACGGGTCGTCCCATTTGTAGGTATTGGTGGTGGTCACGGTTATTCCTTCAGTCTCGGTCGATGACGGTGACGCCGATCATGCAATCGCGGGTGACAAGGCCGCCCAAGGCTTCCTCGTCCATGTCCTCGGTGCCCTTGGGCCGCATGGGCAAGATCATGTAACGCAGCTCGGCCGTGGAATCGTGGACCCGGACCTCGACGTCGTCGGGGATTTCAGTGCCGAATTCCTTGAGCACGGCGCGGGGTTCGCGGACCAAGCGCGAGCGGTAGGCGCGCGACTTGTACCAGTCTGGTGGCAGGCCTAGTAGGTACTTGGGGTAACAAGAACAAAGCGTACAGACGATGACGTTGTGTATGTCCTTGGTGTTCTCGACCGCTAGAATGGGGATGGTGCCGGCGTCAATGGAAATTTCTTCCGCCGCCGCGTTGACGTCTTCAAGCATGCGGGCCTTAAAATCCGGGTCTAGCCAGGCATGGGCGACCATGCGTGCGCCTTCGGCCGGGCTTTTGGAATCGATGGCTTCTAGGGTGCGGCGCATGTCATCGGCGGAGAAGATCTCCTTGTCGATAAGAAGCTCAGCGACGGCGTCGGTCATGATCATGAAGTCGGTGAGCGGCCCGTCCTCGATGTCCGGCTGCTGGGGGTGTGGATACGGCCAGTCATCGTCGTGAGAGTGAGTTTCGCTCATCCGCCCTCTTCCTCCAATGGTCCCAGCCAGTGTTCCTGGATATCGAGCTCGGTGGTGTCGCCTTTGGGACCTTGATAGTCCTGCCACAGGTCATTTTGTCGAAATAGGATCCTGTAAACGGGAACGGGCGGCAAGCCGTCACGGCCGTAGGCGCGCTCTTCCGGGTTGGGGTGTTCGGCGATCATCCGCGACACCACCCCCTCCTTGCCGCGAACGTAATAAGGCGTGCGCACGTGGCCGGGAGGATAGGCCTGGCGCACCCGCACCCGGTCGCCAACGGTAAAACGGGCGCTCATTCCTGGGCCTCCTGCCAGCGGGCCTTGACGACTTCCATTTTGCCGCCCAATTCCTCGACGCTGATGACGCCCTTTTCGATGAGAATGTTGGTGATCCCCGAAATCCAGCGTTCGTAATAGCTCAGTTCATCATAGGCGCCGGGGCCCAGGTCCTCCATGGCCCGGCGGTGCTCGTCGGAGGTTAACAGGCGGCGTTCCTTGCCGGCGAGCAGACGCGAAATAGCGTCAACCCGCTTTTCCCAGGGGGTGTAATCGTGTTCGGCGGGGTCCACTGGGCCGGCGTCGAGCCCGCCCATGTCGTGATGTCGGCGCAAAGATAGGTCCTCCCTATTGGGACTTATTAAAAATGCTGACACGGATCGGACGTCCGGGCAAGGGTATCGGCGTAAACCTTATTTGGGCATCAGGGAAGGAAGTTTTTTCCTTATCTTTTTCTCTTTGAGACCGATGATGGCGCTGTCGGGCCGGGTGTCGGTAGCGGCCAGCAGCGTTTGCGCGTCCTGGCCGCCTTCGGGGACGGCGGTCCTGATGAGCGCCTCGATGAGCACGCCTTTCATAAGCGGCGTTGCCCCGGGCGGGTTCGGGGACTTTTTCGATCGGGGTGTCGTCTGCCATCGGCAAGTCACTCTCCGGCTGGCTCATGGGGCAATGATGCCCCGAAAGTCCTTCTATCGCCGTTTCAGGGGCCAAGACTATATAAAATACCGCCAGCGTTTTATTTAGGGGCTGATACTGATTAAGGAATTTCCCTTATCCATGTCAGCCCCAAACTGGATAAATAATAGTTTCTTGCTTTAATTCCAAAAAATTACCGGCCACTGGAACTGTTGGTGCCAAAACGTTAATCTCGTTGAAAACCGGTCCCGGTAATCGGGAAAAGCGGATGAAATCACCATGAACAAAGACCAGCCGTCGAAACAAAACAAACTCGGATTGGGAGCCAGCCGCGAGCGCAGCGATGCCGAAGTGTTGCGGAAGCTGGCCCGGGTAAGGTTGCTGTCCCTGGACGTCGACGGGGTGATGACCGACGGCGGCCTTTATTACACCGATGACGGGCGCATATCGCGGAAATACAACGTCAAGGACGGGGTCGGCATTAAAAGAGCCATGGATGCCGGATTCCAGATCGTCATCATCTCGGCCGGGGTATCCGGGTCGGTTCCGAAACGGGCGGAAACCCTTGGTATCGAGCACGTCTTTACCGGCGTCGAGAACAAAAGGGCAGTATTAGAGACGTTGTGCGACGAGCTCGGGATCGGCCTCGACGAGGTGGCGCATATGGGTGATGACCTGAACGACGTGCCGCTATTGCAAGCCGTCGGCTGCCCCATCGCCGTCGCCGACGCCCAACCCGAGGCCTGGGACGCGGCCTTGATCATTACCGAACAGAACGGCGGCAACGGTGCCATCCGCGAGATTTGCGACGTCCTGGTCAAGTCAAGGGGGTCGTCAGGGGTAGTCAGCTTATCGACTTAAAATGGGGGGATCGTAAGGAAAATACCGGGGAAAATAACTGTTTTCCCACCTTCAGGGCCTAATTTTCTCACACAAAACAAGAATTTTACACGAAATGGCCTGTTTCACCCATAAAAATCAGAGTTTTTTGATGAAATAGTGAAAAAGCCATAATTAAGGCAAAAACAATTGATTAGTCGCCAATTTTATGGACTTTTTAAAATCCCTGTTTCTCCTGGCCGGGCTCGTTTAAAAAGGCCTTTTGGCTTGGTTGAATTGGTTTTGGCTAATCGGGGCCCCGGCCCTCACCCCCCTTGCCAGCGCTCGAAAAGGTCGTGC
>Ga0315338_1003859_pt1 | contig 12536 bp, 12 predicted proteins | sample ASW8metaG_FD_204518 | JGI IMG/M metagenome (GOLD analysis project Ga0315338, IMG submission 204518) | Ammonia-oxidizing marine archaeal communities from Monterey Bay, California, United States - ASW #8 | ecosystem: Environmental > Aquatic > Marine > Coastal | place: USA: California | collected... | reverse complement strand
GCAAGCGTTGCTTTAGCTGAGCACGTTGCGGGGTCCGAAGAAGCTTTCGTCGGCTTGATGAACCAATACGCTGAAATACTAGGGATGACCTCGAGCTCGTTTCGTAATAGCACAGGTTTGCCAGAAGCGGATCATTACATGACTGCACGGGATTCCGCGATTCTTGCGCGAGCGGTTATCGCGGAGTTCCCAAACTACTATGCATGGTATTCCGCACGCGATTTCACATATAACGAGATAAGGCAGGACAATCGAAATTCTTTGTTATGGCGTGATCCATCGGTCGATGGTCTAAAGACCGGTTACACGGAAGCCGCGGGATACTGTCTGGTTACATCGGCTGAACGATCCGATATGCGTTTGATATCTGTGGTAATGGGCGCGGATAGCCCAGCATCGAGGGCTGAGGCAAGCCAGTCCCTTTTAAACTATGGATTTCGTTTTTACGAGACCTATAAACTTTACTCTGGCGGAGAAGAAATCACCGCTGAGCGGGCGTGGAAGGGGGAACCGCAAACGGTGGCGCTGGGACTTACAGATGATCTTTATCTGACAATACCGAGGGGCAGTTACGATTTCCTCTCAACGGCCGTGGATCTGGACATAGAATTGATTGCACCGCTCGAGGCGAGCACATCGGTTGGGTCCGTTAGAGTGCTGCTCGACGATGAGAGTGTATCTGAGGTGCCGCTGGTAGTGTTGCACGATGTTTCAGAGGCAAACCTATGGACACAGCTTAAAGACGAAATCATGCTTTGGTTGCAATGATTCATCATCTAGGATGAGCGAAGACTCGCTACTAACTTTCCCTTGTGATCTTCCCGTAAAAGTAATCGGCCGGAACTCGGAAGATTTCCGTAGTGTGGCCGGAGATATCGTTCGAGCGCACTACAGTGACCTCAAACAGAGACAGATCGCTGAGCAGCTCAGCAGGAGTGGAAGTTTTCTGAGTTTAACATTCACAGTACACGTCAAGACTCGTGACCGAGCAGATGCTTTGTACAGAGATCTCACAGCTAGTGAAGATATTTTGATGGTGTTGTGAGCGGCTTAATTTCTAGAGATCTCGGATGCAAACAACTTCCAGAAGTTTGGGAGGATATGAAGCGCTTTACGGATGACCGTACTGGTGAGACGCCGGACGAGGTTTGGTTCGTAGAGCATCCACCAATATTCACATTAGGTTTGAACGCGAATCCTTCCCACGTTTTGGAAGCTGGGGACATACCCGTGCTCAAAGTCGATCGAGGTGGACAGGTAACGTACCATGGTCCCGGACAATTGGTAGCTTACTTAATGCTAGATCTCGCACGATTGAAGATAAGCGTCCGAGGTGTCGTGGAGGTTCTTGAAGCTGCGGTCATTGACACGGTTGCTGCATACGGTATCAAAGCGTACGGAAAACGAGATGCACCGGGTGTCTACGTGGGTGGGCGCAAACTTGCTGCTGTTGGGCTCCGGATTCGTCGCCACTGCTCGTATCATGGGGCCGCCGTCAATGTGGACATGAGACTAGAACCATTTCATAGGATTAATCCGTGTGGTTTTGAGGGTTTAGAAGTCACCCAGCTCAGCGAGCTATGCAAGGTGAGAGATATGGCACAGGTTCGCAGAGATCTTGAAGCGAAGCTGAAGGAAAGGCTCGCCGGAGCAACTAAGTTTGTTAGTGCCTAGCTCGGAATTCTCCCTTCGCGTAACCTTCAGTGTGCGAAATGAGGGAGCCATCTAGTGAATGGGTTCGAAAGCACAACTAATGTCGATGGTGTGATTACGCCCACATCAGACGCGAGAGTCCCTGTCATGGATCGTGGATTTCTATACGGAGATTCGATCTACGAGGTATTTAGGACCTACGGAGGTATTCCGCTATTTTACGATGAGCACTGGGCTCGATTTGAAAACTCGGCAGAGTTGATTCATATGGAACTTGAGCTCACAAAAGATCAGATGAGGGATGAAATTTATCGAACAATTAGTGCTACCAATGCTTCGAAATGTGGTCGAGATGTTTATGTTCGTTACACTGTAACTCGAGGTGAAGGGCCTGTAGATTTGTTTCCCAGCCCGGAGCTTGTGACTCGCTATGTAATAATTGTCAAAGGATTGAATGACTGGAATCCCGAGTTTTATCGAGTTGGTGTCTGTCTGGCTATTCCAGAGACACGACGTAACCCGGTTAGTGCGCTAGACCCTAATATCAAAGGTGGGAATTATCTAAATAATGTTTTGGGCGTGATCCAAGCCAGAGAGTTAGGCGCAGACGACTGCGTGATGCTGAACGACTCGGGATTAGTTACTGAAGCCTCGAACAGTAACGTTTTCTTTGTAATTGATGGCGTATTAGTTACGCCGGGTGAGTCAGCCGGGCATTTGCGAGGTTTGACTAAAGCAGCAATCAAAACGGCTTGCGTAGCGCGTGATCTGGATGTTGTTTCCCGAGATATTTCGTTGGAAGATCTAGCCGATACCAGCGAGTGTTTTGTCACTAGTGCGACCCGAGAGGTTATGCCTGTACTGAGTTTGCGATTACCTGATGGACAAATCCTCTCATATCCCGAGGGAGGTGGCGCCGTGACGAGAAGGGTCACGGAGTGCTACAAAGATTTCATCGACACCTATCTCGTAGGCAACGCTCATTTGAGCATGTTTTGAGATAGAGAGCGTCTCGGTAATCTCTTTATGTGATGGCGCGCCCGGAGAGATTCGAACTCCCGACTTCCGGTTTCGTAGACCGGCGTTCTATCCAGCTGAACTACGGGCGCATCCTAAATAATCAAATAATTGGGTTCTGCGTTGGTTAGTTACCGTCTGATGGTCTGTATCTAATATTCTAGCGCAACAACAAGGTTTTTAGGGGTTCTACCTGTGCCGAGGCATGCGGGAGGTTAAACGAGGAGGATATCTATTCGAGCTGGATTAGGTTTTCGCCATAAGAAGATATATTCTTAAATTGATCAGCACTGTCCAGCCGGAAGTAGTCCCTAAGAATGGGAGGCGGGCTTTGGTTAATTGTTCGAAGATCATAGGGATTAACATGATGTGTGAAGCGTATGGTAGAGCGCCTCTCCTGGTATTGATGGGGATACTGACATTTGTGGTGGCTATCTCACCCAACTTATCCCTAGCAGCTGATTTCTCGGACTTCTCTGGTGCTTGGGACTCCGAAACTTGGTCGACGGTAGGTTGGCCTACTGAGCCACCTTATACCTCCGCCGGACGCCTCGCCCAGCAAGCTTACGAAGCAGATCCCCAGGACGATCCCACTCAGAATTGCCTTGCGCCAGTTTTGGTACATCAAATATCAGCGCCATTCCCTCACGAGATTATTCAGCAGGAGCACCGCGTCACATTTTTGTACGAAAATTTCCACCAGGTCAGACGAGTGTGGTTGGATGGACGCGATCATCCTGAGGACGCGTATCCAACACTGATGGGTCACTCTATCGGTTGGTGGGAGGGTGATACGTTAGTGGTGGATACACGTAACGTCGAGGCAGGTTATATGCGTCCACAGGGCCTGCCGCATACTGAGAACCTGCATGTCATTGAACGCTATACACTGTTGGATGGCGGGGAACGCAAGCAACTAATAATAACCCTTGATGATCCAGAGTATTATCGGGAGCCTTGGTCAGTAACCAAGACCTATGTACGGTTTAACGAAGATATCTTGGATTACGATTGTGTGCCGAGGCTCCACATGTCTGGTGAATGAGAACGCATCATAGACGCGTGGTGGAGGATAAGTTATGAGTTGCCGAATTTTTCAAGTGATACTGATGCTTTGCTTCAGCGTATCTGTTCCAGCATTTGCTCATCACTCTTTTCTAGCACATTACGACGAAGATACCTCTACCCGTATTGAAGGCGTTGTTACAGAGGTTTGGTATCAGAACCCACACGCACGAGTGTATGTGGAGGTTACCAATAGCGATGGTGAGACTGCGGTTTGGGAAACAGAGACCTACCCACGGAATATTCTGATCCGTCGCGGCTGGAGACATGATGATCTAAGAGTAGGCGACGATGTGGTAGTTACAGGGCGTCAAGCTCGAGACGGTGGAAACAGACTACAAATCATCACTATTATGAGGCCTTCCGATGGATGGGAGGGTGTTGGCTTCAGTGTTGATTCCATCGATTAGTATTTTTTAGTCTCTTCGGTTTTTAATGCACTGCTTCTCACATCGCTTGAGTGCATTTAAATTTACTAACGACCTAGCCCCTCATGTCTCTCTAACATATTTGGAGGCTCTTGCTTCCACATAACACTTGGTCTTGCTTAGCTGGGTACATGCGGCCTACTGAGCAAAATTTAATATCGACCCGTACATCGCAAGGAGTATTTATAATGTATTCGTTTACACAATATCGAAGCTTCAGTGCCTATCTTATGATTGGTATGGCGATGCCAATAATTACGGGTTGCGAGATGGCTGGGTTTTTGTTGCCATCCTCTATGGACACAACCACCACTGGGGGTCAGGCTTACGAGTACATTCATCTACCAGGTACAGAACCCGCAGCAGGCGCGAACATGCCTTTCGCTTCTGCTATTAGAGTCCGCTCCGGCAGCATCCTATTTTTAGCTGGCACAAGCGGGGCGCCAGTTCCCCACAGCCACCCTCATGACCCTACGGAGTTTGACCATTTGGACTTCAGTCCTGAAGCGCAGGCTGAGAGGGTCATGGAGCGAATAAAAATCACGGTCGAGGCGGCCGGTGGTCAAATGACAGATGTCATCCAGGTTACTCGTTTTGTTGTTGACGTTGCTGAGAATCAGGATGCGATAAATGCTGTGATGAATCGTTACTGGGGTGATAATCATCGCCCTGCAAGTACAACGGTGGAGATTGTCCGATTGGCATCTGATCCGCGGTTTATTTTGGAAGTGGAAGCTGTAGCAGTGATACCGGGTAGTAGTTGACAAAGAGTAGAATTCTCCTCCCAACGTGGTAGTTAATTTTTTGATTGATTTGATAGCAACGATTATCCATCAGACTAAGGGGGTTAAAAAATGAAGGTGTGTGTAGCGGGTCAGGGTGCTTTTGGGCAGAAGCATCTAGCGGGCCTGGCTCGAATTGAGGGAGTTGAGGTTGTTTCTTTGGCAGGTGGGTCTCCGGACACCACAGAGGCTGTAGCGAAACAGTTCGGTATTCCGCACTGGACCACGGATTTGGCAGAGAGTTTGGATCAGCGTGGTGTCGAAGCAGCGATTTTAGCCTCACCAACGCAAATGCATACTAATCAGGCTGAACAGTGCATGCGAGCTGGCAAGCACGTGGAGGTGGAGATTCCCATGGCTGACAACCTGGCAGACTCAGAGCGTCTGGTACGGGTGCAGGAGGAGACTGGGTTAACTGCCATGGTGGGGCATACACGTCGTTTTAATCCAAGCCACCAGTGGATGCACCAGAAAATAAAATCGGGAGAACTCGTAATTCAACAGATGGATGTGCAGACGTATTTTTTCAGACGAACCAATATGAATGCTGCAGGTCAACCGCGAAGTTGGACCGATCACCTGTTATGGCATCATGCTTGTCATACAGTTGATCTGTTCCAATATCAGACAGGGGAGGTGGCGTCGGAGTGCTACGCGTTACAGGGTCCGAACCATCCAGAACTCGGAATTGCGATGGATATGAGCATCGGTATAAAAGTTCCGTCAGGTGCAATCTGTACGCTTTCTCTTTCCTTTAATAACGATGGGCCGTTGGGTACGTTTTTCCGTTACATCTGTGATAACGGAACCTATATTGCCCGATATGATGATCTTTTTGACGGTGAAGAGAACCCCATTGATGTATCGGATGTGGACGTGTCCATGGATGGTATCGAACTTCAAGATCGGGAGTTTTTGTCTGCTATTGCCGATGATCGTGAGCCGAACGCAAGCGTCGCACAGTGTTTGCCTACCATGCAGACACTGGATCGCTTGGAGAAGAGTCTGAATAACTAGCTAATGAGGTATGTTGGTGACAGATACAAGTGGCTTTGACGATATACCTGGGACCTATCTATTTAATAAGGATCGATGCCACGAAGGTTATCACCTAAATATGTTTTGTATGTCACTAATGAAGGCTGAGAATAGAGAGGCTTTTCGTTCTGATGAAGCAGCTTATCTAGATCAGTTCCCATTGTTGACGTTGGAACAACGACGATGTGTTCTGGAGCGAGATTGGTTAGGCATGATTCATGTGGGCGGCAATATTTATTACACCTCAAAGCTTGGTGCAACAGATGGACTTTCATTCCAGTATTTGGCGGGCGCCATGTCAGGTATGACACAGGAGGAGTATCGGGAAATGATGATTGCGGGTGGCCGTCCAATTAATGGTAACCGTAGCAAGTCGGAGAAGGGGTAATGGGACGCATCGTGGCAGGTGTAGGAACCTCTCATGTCCCGGCAATCGGTGTTGCTATCGATTTGGGTAAAACTCAGGAGCCCTATTGGAAACCATTATTTGACGGATACGAACCCGCTCGTGAGTGGTTGTCCAAGGTTGAACCGGATGTTGTTATCCTCGTGTACAACGATCATGGGACAGCATTTTCTTTAGAGGTTATCCCAACGTTTGCGCTCGGCGTCGCTCGCGAGTTTCCACCAGCCGATGAGGGTTGGGGTCCTCGACCTGTGCCAATTGTTAAGGGGCATCCGGAGTTAGCATGGCATATGGCTGAGTCGCTGATACTTAACGAATTCGACATAACAATTGTTAATGAGATGTCTGTTGACCACGGCTTGACTGTACCGCTTTCGATCACTTGTGGTGAGCCCAAGGAGTGGCCGTTTCCGGTCATTCCATTGGCAGTCAATGTGGTCCAGTATCCGCCGCCCACGGGCAGACGATGTTTTGATCTGGGACGTTCCATCCGAAAAGCTGTGGATGCCTACGACGAGGATCTGAAAGTGGTGATATTCGGTACTGGGGGCATGTCTCACCAACTCCATGGCGAGCGAGCGGGCGTCATAAACAAGGATTTTGATCAGCGTTTTCTTAACGATCTTACGCAGGATCCTCAACGCTTAGTGGAGTTGCCCCACATTGAGTATGTCCGGGAGGCTGGTGCAGAGGGCATCGAGATGGTTATGTGGCTTATCATGCGCGGAGCTCTAGGTAATGATATTACCGAGGTTTACCAGAACTACCACGTTCCTGCCTCTAACACCGCTACTGGCTTGATTATTCTTGAAAATAATTCTTAAGTAAAAGACTCTGATTTTGGTTAGGTTAATTACTAATCCATGTAATACTCGACTTCGCTGCAATCTGTGCACCTAACATCCATCACGGGTACGCCGCTGACGATATCTGCAACCCAATCTCGGTACCTGCGCCCGTCAACTTGGTAGCTATAGAATCGGTCATAGATTTCAGGTAATCCACGATTTCTATTACCTGTAGGAGCAATCGCATCAAAATAGCCTAAGCCAATAACATGTCGATTGCCGCCAGCAATGTAGGTTCGATAGTTTGGCACGTATTCTTTTACATAGCGGTGTCCTGCTTCGACAACTTGAAGGATTGGGTCTTCCACGCCAAGAAATTCAATCATTTCTGAGAATGTTTGATCACGGGCTGTGATCATTTGTGTGAATGTAATATCCGGATGGCGTCTTGCAGCAGCAACCGTAATATCCTCGAAGGACAGACTCTCCATATCAATGTCCGCAAAGCCTGGATGATTCGCTAGAATTGCTGCGGTATCCCAGGCCCCAACCAACGGAGCCATTCTGGTCCCTATGTGCAAGGCTCCATTGCCATCGCCGATATGCCGTACCATCGCGTCTGGGTAGTGATCAGCGATCAGTGAAACGAAGAGTGGCGTACCGTAACTTCCCGATGTGTATCCACCGACTACTACGGTTTCAAGATTAGGAAGATTCTCATAGACCCAGTCAAGCACTGTAGTGGCGTTTTGATAGCCATTGAAATGTAGGTTTTGACTCGGTGGGGTTCCTTCTCCAATCCATGCTTCATTCGAACGGGTAGCGTTCCCGATGTGCATATCACCAGTGCAATACCCGACATGTACCTTTGTGAATCCAAGGAATGGGTTTTCTAGATTATCATCCGAGAAAACACCACCCGATCCTAGTGGGTTATCTTCTGCTCTAACTGTTTTTGGGTTGTCGTCCATCCGTCCCTGGGGTTCATCGCTACAGGTTTGTCCGGACCAGCAGGCGCCTCCGCCTGGGAAAGTGATGAGTGCTTGACGAGTGGACTCTGGTTTTACGAAAAAACCATATTCTGTACCGTAGAGACAGGTTGTGTCGCCGCCTGGGCGAATGGTATTCCATGAGTCCGATAGTGCGCTGAGCGGAGGCATACCCTGATGCTCTGTTTGTATCGACTGTACACTTTGCATTGACCGCGGTTCCCATTCATCACAACCCAATAAAAGTAGGATGAGGCAAAGGTACAGAGTGATTTTTTTCATATTCATATCCCAATCATAATTAGAAAGGTAATCCTACGTAGTTTTCAGCGAATGCGGCTTGGGCGGTATCTGATTCCATCAGGTGATCAAGTTCCGCTACCTGAATACCGCGGTTGAAAGAACTCTGATCCGGAAATCTATGAAGTATGGAAGTCAGCCACCATGAGAAACGCTCCGCTTGCCAGACCCGTTTTAAGCACTTGTGAGAGTAGCTTTCCAGTAAACTCATGTCCTTGTCCATATAGAACGTAACCAGGGCGTTAGACAGATAGTAAACGTCCGATGCGGCTAGATTAAGGCCTTTGGCTCCTGTAGGTGGAACGATGTGTGCCGCATCACCTGCTAAAAACAATCTTCCGTGTTGTATAGGTTCTGCCACGAAACTTCGTAGGGGCGCAATGCTTTTTTCTATCGATGGACCAACTTCTAACGACTCGGCAGCATCCCGGGGTAGTCGAATGCGTAAGGCGTCCCAAAAGCGATCATCAGTCCACTTTGCTAAATCCTCGTCCGACGCGCACTGTATGTAATAACGACTACGCGTCATGGATCGCATGCTACAAAGCGCGAATCCATGCCAATTATTAACATAGATGACTTCATCGGAGACAGGCCTTGTTTCTGAAAGGATGCCCAGCCAGCCAAAGGGGTAAACTTGTTCGTGTGTCTTAAGCACAGTATCTGGAATAGAGCGGCGACTTATGCCGTGAAACCCATCACAGCCAGCAATAAAGTCGCAAACCACTTCGCATTTTTTGTTGTTTTTCTCATAGCACAGTTTGGGCGTCTTGCTATCTAGACCCTCGATGCTGACATTTTTTGCTTCATAGACGATCTGTGCATTCAGAGCTTCTCGGGCGTCCATCAAATCTTTCGTAAGCTCCGTTTGACCGTAAAACATCAAAGTTTTTCCTGTGTGTTTTTTAAGATCGATGCGATGTCGGTGGTCCCCAATAGCAATGTCCAAGCCCTCGTGGATCAGCCCTTCTCGGTCCATTCGCTCGCCGGCTTGGGCTTGTCTAAGTATGGCAACAGTGCCTTCCTCAAGCACACCGGCTCGGACACGGCTAAGTACGTACGCTTGGCTGCGCCGTTCTAATACCACACTTTCAATGCCCTGTAGGTCGAGGAGCTGTGAGAGAAGCAGCCCCGCCGGTCCTGAACCTATTATTCCGACTTGGGTTCTCATGGATGAATAGTCTTGGTGCTACTCTTGTCAGGAGTTGTATGGGAAAGAGTATAGATGATCAATGCGTTTCCCCGATCCTCCAATATCCTACATTAACTTGGTATACGGGGTGGTTCGAGTTTTGAGTATGTTGATTAGTGAGGTTATTGAGGTTATTTAAGGTTTACAAGACTCTTGAGAACTAGGATCATCAGGTTCCCAAGGGCTAAAAATTCAAATAATGAGGCACAACGGGCGTCAATTAAGGGTTTTCAGGGTTACGCTGCTTTTGCCAGTAGTTTTGCTCGTGGGGTGTGTCGCATCACGATTGCCTCAGCAAGAGTCTCCGCCTGTGCAGGGTTATGCGTTACCTGCGGCCGATAATGGATTCTTGGACGAATATGGTGATCGGTTAGACGCGATGATTGCAGAAGATGAGTCTGCATACTGGCTTCTTGATCGCGGGGATCTTGCGTTTAACGCGCGGTTGGCTCTGACGGATCTGGCAGTCTCAACGCTCGACATCCAGTACTTCATTTGGGAGGCAGATGAGGCTGGGAGCTTGTTAGCGCAACGTGTAATCCGTGCAGCTGATCGTGGCGTTAGGGTACGACTATTGCTTGATGACATTCTGCTAACCAATCGTGATGGGGAAATAGCCGGACTCGATCATCACCCTAATATTGAGGTTCGAGTTTTTAATCCATGGCGATGGCGTAATGCGTCGACTTTCACTAAGGCCCTTGAGTTTCTTGTTCGCGTCGATCAGCTGAATCATCGAATGCATAATAAGGCCTATGTGGCAGACAACCGGTTTGCGATTATCGGAGGGAGAAATATTGGTAACCGATATTTTGGCCTCAATCAAGAGTTCGTACAGAACGATTTAGATGTCATGATGTCTGGTCCACTGGTTTTAGATATATCGATGAGCTTTGATGATTACTGGAACAGTGAGAGCGTCTATTCCGGAGATTATTTTTCTAATGGCAATGATCCTAAAGAGTTGTACGATAATCTTACCCTCCATATCGATGGGATAGTCGAAGAGCAATCTGACCTACTTCAGTCTTTCTTGGTTGGTGCTGATGTGCGGTTGCCAATATTTCGTTCTCCCACGATCTCTAGGTGGCAATCGCAGTTTGAGATCTTTTTGGAAAACATAGAATCTGGCACCGGGGAGCTTTATTATGACTCGCCCGATATTTATAACACTAGACCTATCCAGCTTCGCCAAAGTTTGAATAAGTTGATGAGTAGCGCGCAGCAAGAAGTGCTTATCAGTTCTCCGTACTTTTTACCTGACCAGGCATTTTGTGATGAGATTCGTTGGTTAACGAGCCAAGGAGTGAGGGTTGCAGTTGTTACAAATTCATTGGCCTCTAACAATAACCCTATCGCACATACTGGATATAAGTGGTGGAGACGTCCATTAATCGAAGCAGGAGCGGAGCTCTATGAGTTGCGCATGGATGCGGAGTTGTCAGATCACTATGGAACGGCGCCCATAGTCCCCAACAGGCTAGGGCTTCATAGTAAGGCCATTGTCGTTGATCGACGTCACGTCTATATCGGATCGGCAAACCTAGATCGCCGATCATTTACAGTTAACACGGAATTGGGAGTTATTGCTGAGGGTGAAGGGATTGCAAATCGCTTATCCGATCTTATCTCTCGAGATATGCTCCCAGAAAATTCTTGGAGACTGACGTTGAATGAGAACGATGCCTTAGTCTGGACTAACAGTGAAGGAGTCGCCCGATTGCAACCTGCCAAAGGGTTGGTACAGCGCGGCACGGAAGCAATTCTAGACTTCTTACCGTTGAAGCGGCTTCTTTAAATCTTGCATATGGTAGGAATCTATAGAGAGGGGCATCTGTTTAAAGTTTCAGTCTGGGATTACTCTCCCCGGGTTTAAGATACCCTTTGGATCAAGCGCCTTCTTAAGTCTTCGCATCAACCCGATTTCCTCTGCAGTCCGAGAGTGGTGCAAATAATCGCGTTTCAAAACACCGATGCCATGCTCAGCGGAGATAGATCCTCGGTGTGTTCCAGTTAATCCATATCCTATATCGAGTATTTTTTTTATATCCTCTTGACGACGGGTTGTAACAAATAAATGCAGGTTGTTGTCTCCAACGTGGCCAAATACTAAGTTCAGTGCATCCGGCAGATTACTTGAAAGAGCGGCATCAAACTCTTCTAGAAATCCAGACATTTCAGCAATATCCATACTTACATCCAGGCTGGCATAGGGTATGAGAGCCTTAGTGATCTCGCTCACGCCGTCTCTAATTGCCCAAAAGGTTTCCCGATCTTTTTCGGACTGGGCGATTACCGCATCTGCAATAAAATTTTCTGCTAGAGCAGATCCAAGAACCTCTTCGAACTGCTGACTGTCCATATTTTGCTCGGAGCCTTCCGTTTCTATGAGGACGTATAGAGGAAAAGCCTTCTCGAACGGTGAACGCAGGGTCTCAATGTGACCTATAACACGATCAAAGTATGGAGACCACATGACCTCGTAGGCGCTGATGGAACTTCCCAACTTTATTTGGGTCTCTCGGAGCAGTTTTACAGATTGTGAGAATGATTCTACGGCACAAAGAGCCGTACATCTGCTGGACAGTCGAGGGAAAAGTCGTAGGACAGCTCGCGTTATGACGCCGAGCGTCCCCTCTGTACCGATAAAGAGTTGCTTTAAATCATAGCCTGCGTTGTTTTTTAGCATTTTGTTCATTGAGCTAATAACGGTACCGTCTGCGAGTACAGCCTCTAGGCCTAGGACGAGATTTCGTGTCATGCCAAAGCGAATTACCTGATTGCCACCAGCGTTGGTTGCGATGGCACCACCAATATGACAAGAGCCGCGGGCCCCAAAGTCCAATGGGAGTAAAAAACCTGCATTTTCTGCTGCTTC
>Ga0315338_1003858_pt1 | contig 12537 bp, 13 predicted proteins | sample ASW8metaG_FD_204518 | JGI IMG/M metagenome (GOLD analysis project Ga0315338, IMG submission 204518) | Ammonia-oxidizing marine archaeal communities from Monterey Bay, California, United States - ASW #8 | ecosystem: Environmental > Aquatic > Marine > Coastal | place: USA: California | collected... | reverse complement strand
TGGACGCCAACCTGTTAAGTCATGCCGACTCACGCACTTTGTCTCGAAGCCGAGGTTGCACATGGAATACCAAAAGCACCAGCACAGGCACGGATGGGACCTCTTACAGTTAACAGCGTACAAGCCCTTATGGACCGAAATCCATCAAGTGATAACAGGGATTTCAGACCATGATATCCAGTCCAAAGTTCAGAATTGGGAGCTAGGTGGCAAAAGAGGGAGAAGTGCGTATTGGACCGGCGGCAAAAGCCTTTCCAGGGCTTTGAATGAGCTTTTTAAGGAGCGGTTCGTAGCGCTTGGATGGGCCTCGGAGTCGCCGATTTTCAAGAGCGAGCCAGGTTCGCCTTTCCCATGGAGGCTGGATTTTGCCAAATCCTCAATCTCGGTCGAAGTGGTATTCAACAACAGCGGCTCGACGGCGTGGAACATGCTGAAGCCAGTTCTCGCTGGCGAGATCAATCATGTCGAAAAAGCCGTCGACACAAAGTTCGGGGTATTGATCCTTGCAACGGAAGAAATGAAGAAGGCAGGCGGTTTCGATGCCGCTTGTGAAACATTTGAGAACGCCCGTAGTTTCCTCAAACCGCTCCAGAATCAGCTTTCCGTCCCTCTCGTTCTAATCGGGCTTGAAGCCCCTGAGAGTTTTTCGGTGGAGGAGGTCCCTGGTCCGGGTCGGAAATCCGGCCGATTCGTAAGCCCTCCCCCTCGATTATCGCCACCGCCCTAGATTAACAGCCAACGCTTCCAGACCACCGGCAGGAATCAGACCACCGACCGGCACGGTAGACTTGGCGTGATGCATACCGGCATCAGGCATACGATATCTGGGTTGCGGAACACGAGGGAGAGCAATGCTGGAGGATAGAGAACGTAGCAAGGGAGCCAGCATCATTAATCGGATGATCGGCGCAGCGCGGCTCCAGGTGAGCACTTTCGAGGACGTAGAAACCGACCGTTCCGCCACACGGCAAGCAGTGGTTGTGGTCATCGTCGTGGCTATCGCAACCGGCATCGGATCGCTCGAAGGCGGCATCGGTAATCTGCTCTTTGGAGCAGCCGCTGGCTTGGCCGGTTGGGCCATCTGGGCATGGATCACCTATCTGGTGGGCACTAAGCTCCTACGGACTCCTCAGACCCACGCGGATTGGGGGCAATTAGCTCGGGCGCTCGGCTTCGCACAGTCGCCTGGAGTACTGAAGTTCCTCGGCGTCGTCCCAACGATCGGGCCTTTCCTCTTCTTCGCCATCTCGCTCTGGCAGTTCGTGGCTATGGTGATCGCGGTACGGCAGGCATTGGACTACCACTCCACCGGGAGGGCCGTAGGAGTGGTGTTCCTTTCGGCGATACCGTACATCACCCTCCTGGCGATCCTCTTTGGAGGGAAGGAGAGTTGATCTGGCAAGCCAGCGCGAGTGGTGTCACCGATCTAGCTATCTCTCACACGGATCGGTCGGCGGCGTCGACAGCAACGGAGCGGACTCGCCCCGTCTCGGCCTGACCATCCGTGCCCGCACTCCTCTGTCAAGTAGGGGATCCGGTAGAGCCGGGACCAGGGTTCAGCGCTAAGGATTCCTATCATGACGGGTACTGATCCATCGGCCAACAGAGGCGCTAAGGTCAACCACGGGGGCAGCCCAACGCCGGTCAGAGAGTTTCTATCTGGTCTATGCGGCGCTGGGGCCGTCGCGGTCACTGACAAAGCTGCAGAAAACCTTGGCCGACCTTGGGCTAAAAATCTCTGCCAACACGCTTCAGAGCTACTCGGCCCGTTACAACTGGCAGCACCGTGCGGAGTTCGTCGATGGCGCTCATACGGCCGTGGAGCTAGCGAACGTGCCGCGTGAGATGGACGAGCGGCAGGGAAGGCTCGCAGTCGCCATGCAGGCTCTCGCGAGAGAGAAGCTAGAGTCCATCGATCCTCTCCACTTGTCAGTGCGCGATGCCATCCATCTGTTGCGGGTCGGCACGGATATCGAACGGCTCACACGTGGTCAGGCAACCACCAGGGCGGAGTTCACCGTCCATATACTGAACCCGATCATCAACGAATTCGTGGCGCTGTTCGCCGAGGTCGATGTCATCGAGGACGCTGATACTCGACTCGTCGCATGGGCTACCAAAGCGGACGCGATCGTGGAGACCTACACGTTGCCCGAGATACGTAACAAGAATCGCTCGCGCACCTAAGACACACGTGGAGAGGGTGGCCTGTCGGCAACCGGCTGGGCCGCTGAAATGACGGTGGTTGTTGGGGTATGTTTGAGGTATGGCTTGAGAAGTTCGTTTTGGGTATGGGTCTACCCGTGACAGTTGAGAGCGGATAAATGAACATCCCAAGTCCGCATCTTCGTTGAGATTCGGAGCTGAGAAGGAGCGTCCTTTAATGCCGAAGTACTACAGGTTCATTCTTGGCCGGAACAGCAGGTACGCCCAACAGTGCTACGAAGGTTCGTTCATCGGGACGGATTATGGCATTCATCAAGACTTGAGCGACCATCTTCCGGATCGTTTCCAAGACTTCAACGAACAGTTCCGCCCGGTGTTTATGGCGAACCGTCCTGACAAGAGCAAGGTGGCTGCAGGCCTTGCTTGTGGAGCTTTGTACACGGCTAGCAAGGGCATTCTTCAGGGAGATATCGTGCTCTGCCCGGATGGACACAGTTCCTACCGCATTGGTGAGGTGGTCGGTCCATATGTGTATGTGCCCGAGGGACCGTTGCCCCACAGACGAGAGGTGCGTTGGCTGCCTCAGACTATCCAGCGAGCAGACATGTCAGTCGAACTACAGCATTCCTCCCGCAGCCCGCTGACCGTCACGAACATGACGAAGTATGCGGGTGAAATAGAGACTCTTCTCGGTGGACGACAACAACCTTCATTGATCGCAACCGATCAAGACGTAGAAGACCCTTCGGTCTTCGGTCTTGAGAAACACTTGGAAGAGTTTCTCGTGGCGAATTGGGCAAGCACGGCTCTTGGCAAGGACTACGACATCTATGAGGTAGATGGAGAGATGGTAGGCCAGCAGTTCCCTTCGGATACTGGTCCCATGGATATATTGGCCATCAGTAAAGACCAGAAGGAACTGCTGGTTGTAGAGCTGAAGAAGGGGCGAGCCAGCGACGTTGTTGTGGGGCAGGTGCAGCGCTATATGGGATACGCGCTAGACGAATTGGCTGAAGCTGAGCAGACGGTAAAGGGCATCATCATCGGCCTTGAAGACGATCTCAGGATCCGGCGTGCGCTCAGGGTAACCCCGAACATCAAGTTCTACCGCTACGAGGTGAATTTCAAACTCATCAAAGCTGGCACCTGAAACGCCGACCTCAAACTCCTGAGGCTTGGTCTACCCGTGGTGGTCCGATTTTCTGAAAAAGCACGCCCACGTTCACGAATTTGGGGGAAGCTTGTCGATAACACGCCCTCGATTTGAATCCGTGAAAGAGAAGTATGGCTTGCATGCTAGTTGGGCGGTATGGCCCGATGCAGGTGACACTCCCAAGAGCAATATGGGTGACTTGGGCATTTTCGAGACAGGCGCGATCCTATCGAAGCTAAACCCCAACATCATCTTGGTGGGATTGAACTTCTCTAAGAGCGATGTTGTGAACGAGCCTTTTCAGAATTTCCATGGAAGCGGTGGTGGTGCCTACAAAATCAGGTACGCGCTTCAGGACACCCTCTTATGGGGGGCTTACATGACAGACATCATTAAGGATTTCCCAGAAGAAGAATCCAAGAATGTCATGAGCTACCTCAATGCGAACCCCTCATTGGTTGCTGAGAATGTGATGAGCTTCCAACAAGAGTTGCGCGATGTAGGGGCGTCCCAGCCCACGGTCGTAGCCTTCGGCGGTGATGCGTTCTCTATCGTGAACAAAGCTCTTGGAGAGACTCTTGCTGTCTTTAGAGTGATTCACTACTCCCATTACATAAGCAAAGAGAAATACAGAGAGCACATCGCAGAGCGGATCACGGACTTCTCCTTCTAGGCTCGGAACAAGATTCGCTAGCGCACCTGAGACACACATGGAGAGGGTGGCTTGTCGGCAGCGCCTCACCGCTCTGGATGAACCCAGGATCGAGAGCAAAGGCCGTCAAAAAGACCGTCGCACCGACGCGCTCGCCTCTGCGCCTGCTGTCGTACCTACAACCGCCTCAGAGGCGTCCGACCAGCTGCGTGGAAGTGGTATGCGATCACCAACCCATCGAGCGGAGCGGAGCCCTCGTGAACAAACGCTCTATGGCAGCGAACAACTGTTCCCACTGCCAGGTGTACTCGAAGGCGCCGAGGCCCAATGCGCTTGTCCTGTTCTCGTCTACGTGCTCATAATCAGGCGCAGCGAAGATGATTACAGGAACCCTAAGTTCGGCCTTACGCATGCTCTGGAGCAGGTCGTCCCCGTTGGCTGCTTCACCACGACGGTACCCCCAATGGGAGAGCACAAGGTGATAAGGATCAGGACCATCCTTAGCCTCGATAAGCTTGCGAATCGCCTCCTGCGGTGATGTGGCTCGCTCGATGCGGGGACCCCCATTCTCGCTACCGGTGAGAACCTCGAACCCGTACTCATTATTAAGGGGGGTGGGGTCCATCCAGAGCACCCGTTTCTCCGACAGCAATCCCCTGATGATTTCCACGGGGGCTGTGAGGGCACGGATCTTCTCCAGGTAATCGTCAAACCCCTTATGACTCAGATACCTGTCGGGGCTCTTAGGATCCGGATCGCCCCTCTCGTACGTGAGCGCTTGGATGCCTTCATATTCGAGTAAGAACTTACTCTCTTCCTCACCTACGTCGGCCAGTATCGCGTACGCGAGCGGCTTCGACTCCTTGCGGTGGAGAAAGGAAAGAACCTCGGAACGAATGAGATTCAGATATGTGTCGGAAAAGGAGAAACCCATGAACAGGATCGTTCGAGTCGCCATGATGGATCGCAGAAAGTTGGAATACCCAGAGTCCTCGAACAGCAATCTACGGTAGCTGGATCTTGAGAGAACAAGGCTTGTCGAGGGGCGGCCATCTTTGGCTAATTGGCCATGAAGCTTGATGGTAGGCGTGAGCGATGGCTTCTTCCGCGCCTTCGAGTCCCAAGCTACGAAGCTCGGGTCAAACCAACCTTGCCGTTTGCCCCTCAGTGCCTTGTGGTAGCTCTCAGCATTCCCCGGTTCACCTGGTAGCATCTTATCGAAGTTTGTGGTCAGCACCGCCTGGAACGGAATCTCGTAGAGAGTGCTAATGCGTTTGTTTACCATCTCGAGGCCCTTCGGCTCGTCGGCGTCAAGGGCCGTCTGCACTACCTCGCCGAAGCGGTCTTTCAGAGCATCCTCTAGTATCTGCGCTACTGCTTCTCTATCGAATACTCCCCGACGAGGGTCATTCGCTCCCTTCAGCAACCCATGGATTTGCTTAGATAGCTCAGCGTTTTCCCTAATCCGATCATCCTCCGCGATCGAATGAAGCAAGCGGTCCCAATCTGGCAGCGCCGGGGCCACGAAACCCGCGCCCACAAAGGCCACGCAGGTCCCTTCTTTGATTGCTTCAAGGAGGAACTGGGGAATCTCCTCGTGTATCACAACATCACCTCAGAATAGCCCAGAGTAGAGACAAACTGTCGTAGTAGCTGCGGTCGATGGGTCCAGGGGCAGTGGTCTGTCGGCAGGGTGCGTCATGCACGGTCGGCTAAGGCTTAGGTACGGTCCGGGGGAGCAGTCGCTTCACGACGCTCAGTGGATGAGCGCCATCGAAGTTGGCGTTCCTCAGGAAGGTCCTGCTCAGGTCTGCGCCCGTCAGGTTCTGTCCGTGTAGGTTTCGGCCCTTGAGGTTCTTCCCCATGCGCCAATCGTAGCACTGCGGTAGTGGCTATGAGTTCTACGCCTGGAGCGCCGGTGAGGTTAACCAGACCCACGGTTCATACTCGAGCGCACGGTCCTTAAGCTTAGGTCCGGGGGACGAGTTGTTTCATTTGACATTCCGGTGTGACTCGCTTACAATCTAGGTGATTTATTTAAGGTACGTGCGAGCTATTAATACGCGCGCGAAGTAGCATTGGAATCGGGCCTCCTTGGCGTATTACTTGGGGTTTGCTCAGGCCTTAGGAATCGATCGGTTAGCCCTGAATTACGAGTGTGGGAGGCACCATGTCTCCTAAGTTGAGCGCCCATGCGATGCCCGATCCCAACAACGGGGTGTCTCCCTGGCTGTCATCAGCCGGATTCTCTAATACGGCATCCCTAGGCGGATGAAAGGTCATCGACGCGATGGCTCGCAGCGGGGGCAAACGCGTCTTGTGTCCTGTCCCTGACGCGCAAGATGACGATGGCCCGTGCCGGCATTTCATCGCACGAGAAGGACCGAGCCCTGTGAACGACGGTGATCCTATCCGGGGACGGCATCGCCATCACCGTTCTCTCAGGGGCTCGTCATGTTCGGCAGTGGCAACTATGCCTCTAACAAGAGGAGGTCGGCCGAGGCCTCGGCGTGACCCGCGAGCGCATGCGGCCGATAGAGGCCAAGGCGCTCCGCAAGCTGCGTCGCACGTCCTGTTTCCGCGAACTGCGCGACTTCCTGGAATAGGTTGGAATAGGCCGAACGGAACTGCTATCGCAGCATTGTACCGATAAGGACCTGGAACGCCGCCGAATCGGCCCGCCACGCCGATTGCCGCATGAGTCGCACGATCTCGCCCTCGCCTGCCGCATGGACCTAGATCGGGCACGAGGAGCTGCAGACGGCGCAGCTCAGAAGGCTCGGCATCCGCCCATAGCCCGTGTAGGCATTGAGTGAGTGCATCGGCCACGGCTCGGCTTGGGGCGTGAGGTCGAACTCGAACTGAGCCCTGTGGCAGCCCCTAAGCCCATGAGCTAAGGGGTTGTGCCACCTCTCCGATACCGGGCACACCAGCGAGGGGTGGTAGCTCGCATAAGACAGACATTCAAGGACTGGATCGTAGTCAACCGTTGTTCAGGCGTCATCGAGGGGGGAGTAGCAATGGCGCTCATATCGTTGTGGTAGAGCCGAGGAAATTCGAACCGTTGATCCTCCCGCTTGCAAAGCACGGATAAATACTCCACCCATCAAACCTGTCCGGGTTATCTACATACCCTTACCAATAAGCTCTATGTGTCCAAACTGGAGGTATCTAGCGCGATGAGTAGTCAAACAGAAGGTTTAGTTCTTGCCGCGTTCGGGGAATATCACGTCAGGTTATTAGAACATCTGCGAAGCAAGTTAAGTTCAAACATGATTGATCGTTTTTGCGGATGGACGGACGTCCCAGATGACGAGGATGTTGCTATCTACGTGGCTTTGCTTACTGGTCTGCGAATCATCGGTGGCAAGTGGGGCGGAAGAGGCGTTGCCACATTGCGAGCCGTGGACATCGTGAGTATAGAGGGCAATGCAGTTCATTTCTGGGTGCCCAGAGGGCCCAATAACGTTACTGATGTTGTAAGAGAGGATTCGCTCTTGGCGGATCTTTTTAATTACCTGACTCATAGGAAAACAGGCGGGGATAGGCTCTTGAGGACTACCTTCGCAAAGGTGCTAGACAGGTTCTATGGATATGAAAAGGAATTGAATGGGACCGAAACGTTCATTCCTTTAGATATTCGGAGGTTATGGGCTACATCTGCGGCTTTACAGGTAATGGGAAGAAATTGGGATGACGTCTACAAGCCATACCTGGTTGACCCTGATGTTGTTCTCCCTAAGCGGTGGACCAGAAAGGCCGTGATAAACGGGGAGGAAGATCTATAAGCTTAAAGTTGGTGTATGTTTACAATCTTCTAGGACGGGGGAAATGACTAGAGGGGTTCGTTTTGTTGGGGCCTTAACCATTAAGAACCAGACGCCGGTGTAGAAGCGCTGTTGGTCTCGGTTGGGTAGAGATCTGGGATTAAGGTGAGGGCGCAGTTACAAATACTTCCATCTCTTTCCCGCTCGTAGAACGATCTGCAGCTCTAATTCCACCGAACACTACTATATTACCTTGTGAGTCATAAACTAGGTATGGGTTTTTGCGCAAGAAATACGGCTGGTATATCGTCTTCCCGTAGGAGTCGCCATCGAATATCCAAGCCTCGCCGCGGGCAGATGGTGTTGCATAACCGACAAGCAGGATGCGGTCGTCTTCTAATTTCTGTTGAGCGCTACGACCAAGCAAGAATTGTCCATCCTGTCCATCAGCGAGGCGACACCTATTATTATCCAGGTATTCCATGGTCTTTAGGTCTGCACTTAGTAATGACCCTCCCAAAAACACCTCTCCTCCTTTTAGGAGTATAGGCTGCACATCACATATGAATTGTTTGCTCGCTAAGGAGTTCTCAACATCCTGAGTGAACTGCTCTTCTGGTTCCACTAGATAGAATTCTTCGCTTGCAGGATCCCAAACCGACAGATGCCCGCCGCTCTGGCCTTCGACTATAAGGACTCGTCCGTCCTCCAGTTTAACAGTATTTATATGCGGATTTAAAATGCCTCGTTCATTCAGAAGTGACATCATCGGATTAACCCTTAATGAGTTAAAGGTATTGGTTTCATGGTCATAAATGTCCCCAGATTCGTAAACTTCACACCCAGTTACAGGATTGCATATACGACCTCCCACTATAAGAACCGTACCATCATCCAAAGGCGTCAAGGTTGGCTTTTCAAGTCTATAACTCGTCACGGCCCCTTCCGGATATACCCATTCATCTGTGGCGATACGATAGATCGCAGGCCGACTCCAGGGCTCACTTCCCAAATTCCCCAGCGCAAATATAAGTTGGTGTTTACTCAGTAGAGTCCCGGCTATCAAAGTCATACTTGGATTAACAGTAGATCTCTCGCTCCAGGATGCCGGCAGACCGGTCCGGGAAAGCTCGTCCTGGTGATCTAAAGGAAAGTAAAAATGTCCCTCGCACTTAGTTCCCAGCTGATCGAATAGAAGATGTAAGCCAGTGCCGGGCACCCTAATTACTATGCTATTGTCGGTACTAGTGACGTGTTCCGCAGAAATCGTTTGCTTCAAGGAGCCTATACATATGCTCCAATCGTCTGTGCTGTGATGCAGATAATCTGCTCCGTGGCCCGGTCTCAAAAATGATTCAGCTAGTCGAATTTCAAAATTACTGCCTGCTGTACCGCCATCTTTATCTTCTACTACTATAGTTCCAACATAAGGCTTCCCTCCGGTATCGAAGGCAAACGTATGTCTAAGCTCTATAGTAGTTTCTCCGGGCTTCATTTCATATGTTTTAGCGCCAGAGCCGTCACCCCACTCTATTATGATGACATGCGAATCTAGTAGTCCGGTATCTTCGATCTGGATGCCGAACACTGCCTCTGTATCCAGGTAAACGTTTGGGGCGATCACGTTGATAACTTGAGGTGCTGCATTTAGTACCTGCGCAACAAACTGCATCGTGGTTTGTTCACCTTGAACATCAATTGCCCGTATATATCCTGAGTAATCCCCGTTTTGGTCATAACGGTGGTTGACGTCGGTTAATGTTCGTTGTCCTTGAGTTAAGGAACGTATAGCCTCTGTACCATCTCCCCAGTTTATGGTTATAGGTTCATCAATCGATATGTTGCCTTCAAAGGTTATGTCCGGAAATTTCATCATTAGACCTTCGGAGGCTTCGATCTGATACGAGGCTCCTTTTGTCCAGCTGATAGACAAGGGCTTATCTTCTGGGGATAAAACTTGTGAGATAACTGGGGTGGCAGTAGGAGCCTGGGAATTAGACGTTGGATTATTGTACATAGGTTCCACCCATCCAAAACCAATTGCAATCAAGCTCAGAACCATTAACGTTAATAGAAACCTACAGGGATTGAGGATGGTCATAATCTCTTGACCCCAAGTGGAATTGGCAAGCCATTCCTGTTTCCATTGCTATTCTTGGATGCCATTCTCAAGAAACAAAGATCTTTCATGCAGATTCTGTGGATATCTAAGGATACTCACGTAGATTGTCAATCAATTCTTTCGTGGCGCAAGATTACCCGGAATCAACAGGGCAAACCACTGGGACTATCGATAGGGTCGTAGCGGCCGAGCCTAGGTGATTGCGGTTTGGCGGATCGCTGGCAAACTAGAGCCCCCAGAGGCCTCGATTGTTGCGGCGTGCTTCTCTTTCCAGTCCCACGAACGCGGCAGCGAAGCGCACATCTGGTGGGAACGTCGATGCTTTCGCGTAGCCTTCCTTGACCAGAACCTTGTTCACCATCCGGCCATCGATGAGATAGACATAGCGTAGGAGCCTGTTGTAGACGTCGGTCTCCGACACGCCCTTCTCCATGGTCACAGGCACCCCTAGGACGAGAGCCTTGTTACGAGCACTCGCTTCTCGCCCATGGCGAGCTTCGACAATATAATCTCAAAGCTTGATCGACAGCACAGGAATAGGGACATGGCACTCCGGTCCATCACCGAGACCATCAACGGAGAAACGATCCTGCCCGAGACTCGCGAGGAGTGGGATTCGTGGATCTCGGCGACGCAAACCCGCGCCTACATTCTGCGCAACCCGCTGACAGACTGGCTCAATCGGTACGGCGTAGCCCACGGCTGGGTCAGAGACACCGATCAAGAGAACTACGATGAACGCCTCGATTTCGTACCTTTCATTATGCGGAAAGGTATCGAATTCGAAGCCGCCATCGGCAGCCACATCGATAGCCTGGCCGAGACGATCACCATCGCGGAGGGTCGCGAGGACATCCGCGACCTCGCTGCGGCACACCGGACGTTCGAGGCATTGGTTGACGGTCATCCGGTCATCCGCCAGGCGGTGCTACGAGACGCTGAGACGCAAACCTATGGTTCCGCTGATTTTCTGGTTCGATCCGACGTTTTCTCCAGCCTGTTCCCCGGCCATATCTCCGTTCAAGAAACTGCAACCCCTGCGGCGGATCTCGGCAACAAGTCCTGGCACTACATCGTCATCGACGCCAAATTCACCACCCTTCACCTACTGGCCGGCGGGGACGTCGGCAACACAGGCTCGGCTCCGGCTTACAAGGCGCAACTGTACGTCTACAACCGGGCTTTGGGACGGCTTCAGGGCTACACACCACCCAAGGCATTCCTCTTAGGCCGCGGGTGGGAGCAAACGGTTCGAGGGGTCAAGAGTCGTGGTTTCAACGCAATGGAGAGGCTCGGGCCCATCACGATGGACGACTCCGTCAGGGTCCAGGTGGACGCTGCTTGTGAGTGGGTCTCGCGCATGAGATCAGAAGGCTCAGCGTGGTCGGTGCTACCGCAGCCAAGTGTGCCAGAGCTCTGGCCCAACGCAAGCGATGACGGCTGGCCCTGGCACACAGCTACGAGCCAGGTTGCACACGAGCTGAGCGAATTGACGCAACTGTGGAACGTCGGCCCTGACAAGCGTGATGCAGCCCACCGCAAGGGTGTCTTCACTTGGCGGGACCCACAGGCCAACGCCCAAAACCTGGGTGTAACCGGTGAGGTAACTGGCCCCGCCCTTCAAGCGTTCCTAGACGTGAACCAGACCGCCGACGGTCCTGCTGTTCGGCCGGCAAGGATCCACGCTGCCGAAGCGGATTGGCGTCCCGAACCATCCCTCGAGTTCTATGTTGACTTCGAGACGGTCAGCAGCGTCAACGATGACTTCTCGCAGATACCGGCACAGAACGGCCAGCACCTGATCTTTATGGTCGGTTGCGGGCACATGGAGGATGGCGAGTGGGTGTTCCGGTCGTTCACCACCGACCGCCTGACCGAAGCTGCCGAGGGCGACACGATCGACGCCTGGCTCGCCCATATGGGCGCAGTCAGTCTGGCGATGGGGGTTGATAACGCGCGCATCATCCATTGGTCGTTCGCCGAGCCGGTCAATTACGAGCTAGAGTTCGACTCGGCCCGTGAGCGCCACCCTGAGAAAGGATGGCCTCGCCTGCACTGGTTCGACCTGTGGGCCAAGGTGTTCCGTGCCGAGCCCGTTGTCGTCCGCGGAGCGCTTGGCTTCGGTCTCAAATCAGTCGCGAGGGCGTTTCATCGATTGCAGCTGATCGAGACGTCTTGGGGAGACAGCCAAGTCGACGGACTCGGTGCGATGACCGGGGCGTGGTGGTGCGATGATCAGGCTGCAACCGCCGAAACGCGCCTGGCCGATTCTCAGCTGATGCAAGACATTGCGGCGTACAACGAGGTCGATACCAAGGTCATGATGGAAATTCTGCGATACCTGCGTGATCATCGCTGAGAGAAATACAGGGAAATGGCAATGGCGGGCGATGTTAGCACATGGTCACCGATGATGGTGATCACTGTGATGAAGGGGTGTGGCCTAAAGATCGTCGTTTGCGGTTAGGGCTACCCGTGACGGTTCGTTCCGTGGAAAAGGGGCCATGCTGTTGCCACGGACACCACTCGCAGAGGCTAGGCTCTGAGAACGTATCACCAACAGCGAATCCAGAGCGGCCCGCCGCGGAGGAACGAATAGCCAAGGTGAGTAGGCGAGCGCAAGATGAGGAGAATCCCATGGATGACGCTGACCAACAGGCGATACGAGACTGCGACG
>Ga0315338_1003857_pt1 | contig 12537 bp, 10 predicted proteins | sample ASW8metaG_FD_204518 | JGI IMG/M metagenome (GOLD analysis project Ga0315338, IMG submission 204518) | Ammonia-oxidizing marine archaeal communities from Monterey Bay, California, United States - ASW #8 | ecosystem: Environmental > Aquatic > Marine > Coastal | place: USA: California | collected... | reverse complement strand
TGAAATTGATACTGTAACTGTTGTTATTGATCCATCGGAATCGCAGGCGATCGCCCGGGCAGCCCAAGCTCGTTTTGAGCGGCGAAGGATTCGCTACTTCCCTCTTGTACTTGGATCGGCTACTGCCGCTTGTGATGAGCGAATTGGACGTTTCTGCTCTTGGTACGACGAGGGTGATTGGTATCCACGTCCCGAATTAGTCGAAGCTGAAGAACTTAGAGAAGAACTGTTGTTCTTACTGGACTCAATACAGGCGCTTCTTCCGGGTGACGGCTGGTTACTAGGGCAGCGGGTCTGGTACCTCTCTGAAGCTCAGCGTTGGGAAGAAGCGCTTGAGGCAGCTCGTTCATGTGGGACTGCCGAGCCGTGGTGGTGTGCAGCTTTGGAAGGATTTTCTCTGCATGGACTGGAAAGATATGTCGAGGCCGATCGAGTGTTTTCGATAGCGATAGACCAAATGGATAATGAGCAATCACTTAGGTGGCGCGTACCGCGTTGGGTTATGGATGATGACGGGCAAAATGTGGTAAAAGAGGCAGCAACATCATCTTCTGAAGCTCTGGATAACTTGCTTGAGCGCCTCTGGATGCTCGCGGACCCGCTCTATCTAGTTGAAGGAAATGATCGAAAAACTTCACACTATGCACGCTGGACTGTTGCAAAGATCCGTGAAGAGGCCAAGAACCCCTATCGAATTAGTTGGGGCAATGATCTTGACGAACTCACGATCCGACACGGTTGGGAACTGGGGTGGAATAGGACTTCTGATGCAGGATTCACGACGGTGGAGCATGTGATTGGTCACAAACATCCAGAGGGAAGGGACTATATCCCTTCTGGTAAAATCCTTAATACCCCAAGTCTTGCAGTGTCGGGAGATCTACGGGCAGATGTCGAACGGCCTCGTTCTCTATATGCGCCGGCATATGCACCTGTCCTTCTTCCAATGGAAGGTCAAGTTGCATTCTTCCCCCGAGGTAGCCGAGTAGTTGTAGTGGGAACTCACTTTCTTCCAGATGATACGACTCGGCATGTGGGCCATGACCATCCAATACCCTGGCTCAATCCGGGTACTCAGGACGGAATGTTAGATCGTGCTGGAATTTTTCTAGTGCCACTAGACGGAGCACGGATCAAGAGTGCTCAAGTAATGGGCCATACGGAGGGCGCGCTCTCACTTGAGGTGCCGTCGGGGAGTTATGTGCTTTCGACTGAAACGTGGAGTCCGAGGAAGCGCCGTGCCGGGCGCCTAAGGATGGGGTTTCAAAGTCAGCCAGTGCCAGAGGATGTGGCATCGCTTTCTGACATCTTGATGCTGAGACCTTCTTCTAGGGAACCTGAAGTGCTTGCGGCAGCGCTTCCACATGCACTCAAAAAAGCCGAGATCCTAGCAGGTCAAACATTCGCTATTGCTTGGGAGGTCTCCGGCCTTGGATTTAGATCGGAGACTTTACTTTTCGAAGTTTCAGTGAGTTCGATAACTCGGGGAGTGCTCCGCCAGATCGGGGAATTTCTTCGGATCATAGAACCCGCAAGGCCACTTCGGCTCTCCTGGGAGGAACCTGGACCGCTAAGCCCAGGTCCATTATTCCGGTACCTCAATCTAGATCTGCCAAACCTTAAGGCGGGCAAGTATGAAATTCGCATGGTTTTGAAGACGGCGGGGCGGGCAGATGCAGTTAGTGCCCGAGTCTTTAGCGTCCAAAAACAGTAAGGAAATCTTCTATCTATTAGTCAGATGTAGGACTAAGGTTAGAAATTCAGTAAACAACGAGCGTTGACCACTGATAGTGGTTTTTCTAACGTTCCGTGCTATCAAGCGATAGCTATAGGGATCCAGATTCTAGCTCCGGTCACATGGAAGACACTTACAGGCATGGGCCTCTTCTTCTGCTTAGCGGACGTGCTAACGTTCCGTTAGCACGTGAGATAGCTGAGAAGCTTGGAGAATCGCCAGAAGGAGCGACGATCAAAGATTTTTCGGATGGTGAAATCTTTGTTCGGATAGACCACAGTGCTCGTGGGCGGGATGTTTTCATTATCCAACCCACCTCGGCTCCTGCGGGCAATTTTATGGAGTTGTGTCTTCTATTAGACGCTGCAAAACGGGCCTCGGCAGCCCGAGTCACAGCGGTCATTCCGTATTTCGGATACGGTCGTCAGGATAGGAAAGACCAACCCAGAGTCTCGATTGGTGCTAAGCTCGCTGCGAACCTTATTGTAGCTGCCGGAGCTGATCGTGTTATCTCAATTGATTTCCACCAGCACCAGATCCAGGGGTTCTTTGATATTCCTGTTGATCACCTTTACGCAGCACCGGTGGTGACAAAGTACTTCAGAGATCTTGCACTCGAAGACCTCGTAGTCATAGCTCCTGATGTCGGAGCGGCAAAGATGGCAAGGGGTTTTGCTCGCCGTCTTGGGGCGACCTTTGCGATTATCGATAAACGTAGGCCGAAGGCAAACATGTCTGAGGTATTAAATATCGTTGGTGATGTTGAGGATCGGACTTGTCTAATCGTTGATGACATGGTTGACACAGGAGGTTCACTGGCCAACGCCGTCGAAGCACTCAAAGACCGCGGTGCTAAGACAGTTTATGCCGCGGCAACCCATCCGATTCTTTCCGGAGAAGCACCTAGTAGGCTTGCCAACTCGCCTCTGGAGCGGATGATCGTGACGAATACGATTAATGTTCCAGAGGAAAAACGCTCTGACAGGCTAGAGGTTCTTTCCGTAGCTGAATTGCTCTCTAAGGCAATTCGCCACGTGCATTCGAATGAATCTGTAAGCAAACTCTTTGAAATTCCGAAGGAAATCTGAGGGAAAGGGCCCCAGGATAGCCCTGGGGGCCGATAATCAGGAGAACGAGAATCCAGAATGACTATTACGCTGAAAGCACAGAAACGAGAAGGTACGGGAAAGGGGGTAGCGAGAAAGCTACGTCAGGAGGGTCGGGTCCCCGCTGTCTTGTATGGACGGGAACTGGGCACCATGCATTTGTCGCTGGATACACATGAGGCGGAGAATCTTTTTTACTCGATCAGCACTGAGAATACAATTGTGAGCCTCAAGGTTGAGGGGGTGGGCGAGCTTTTCCAAACATTGGTGCGTGAGATTCAGAGCCATCCATTCAAGTCTTCGCTTATTCACGTGGACTTTCTCCGCATCCAGGCGGGTGTTGCAGTTGATGTTGAAGTCCCATTGCGTCTGATTGGAGATCCAGTCGGTGTTAAGAATAGCGGTGGTGTGCTTGAGCAGGTATTGAACGAACTTCCAGTGAAGTGCATCCCATCGAAGATCCCAGAGCTAATCGAGGTCGATGTTTCTGAGCTGGATATTAACGATTCCCTCCACGTGTATGATCTAGAGTTGGAGGAAGGCATCAACATCACCGTTGACGAAGGGCGAACTATTTGTGCGGTGGCGATTCCCAAGGTTGTTGAGGAGGCTGTTGTTGAAGAGGATGAACTGCTTGAGGGTGAGATACCGGACGAGGGAGCCTTGCCAAGTGATACAGCAGTTGAGGAGTCACCCGAAGACTCTGATGGAGATGGTGATTAGGGTCGGCTCATTCCCATGTGCGTGAAAATTGTGGTCGGACTGGGGAATCCGGGTCCTAAATACGATGCTACAAGGCATAATATAGGGTGGTGGGTTGTTGATCGACTTGCCTACGATTGGGGCTTTGGTTCTTTCGAAAAGGAGGATAGGGCTCTCATCACTGAGGGTGATGTGGGTAATGCGCATGTGCAGTTGGTAAAGCCCACTACATATATGAACCGTAGCGGATTGTCGTTACTACGATTGAGCGAGATGGAGTCTTTTCGGATCAGAGAAGACCTCCTGGTAGTCGTGGATGATGCCGCACTTGAAGTGGGACGAGTGAGGTTTCGACCAGAGGGAGGACCTGGAGGACACAAGGGGCTCAAGTCAGTATCAGGAGTCCTACAGTCCGATGCATACGCTCGGCTCCGAATTGGGGTTGGCTTGAAGCCAGAAGGACAAGACTTAGCAGACTGGGTGCTCTCGCGTATGCCCCAGGAGGACGAGGATATCGTGGTAGATCTGCTCCCCGGCATGACGGGCGCAATTGAAGCATGGATTGAGGAGGGAGCAGAGGTAGTAATGAACCGCTTCAATCAATAACGAGATATAGTTCACAAATCATGGTAACAATAAGAGTGATTCAATGACCGACTTGGTAGTAGTAACTGAATGGGCATGGCTTCTGGGTCTTATCGGGCTGGGTATAGCATTCTTGATCTACCGATATTTGAAAAAACAGCCGGCTGGATCCGAGATCATGATCGATCTAGGTGAACAGATTCACGATGGGGCGATGGCATTCCTTAAACGTGAATACACAGTCCTAGCCGGATTTGTATTGCTGGTGGCGATCCTGCTCGGCCTTGCGATTGGGTGGACGCCTGCAGGAGCGTACGTTTTTGGGGCACTCAGCTCGGTCTCAGCTGGCTTTTTTGGTATGAAGGCAGCGACGCGCGCAAACACACGTACCTCAGCAGCGGCTAATCAAGAGGGTCAGGGCAAGGCACTGCGCATTGCGTTCTTCGGTGGGGCAGTGATGGGACTCGCCGTCGCGGCTCTTGGACTCCTGGGACTTGGTGTGCTCTATGCAGTTTTCGGTGCTGGAGCAGTAGTAGATGGTGAGTACGCTACCTTCGCTGAGATTGTCTCAGGTTTTGCCATGGGTGCGAGCTCTATCGCGCTTTTCGCTCGGGTCGGAGGGGGTATATATACGAAAGCTGCTGATGTAGGAGCTGATCTCGTCGGGAAGGTCGAAGCAGGCATCCCCGAGGATGATCCGCGGAATCCGGCCACGATTGCGGACAACGTGGGAGACAACGTTGGTGACGTTGCCGGGATGGGTGCTGATATTTTCGAGTCATATGTAGGTTCAATTGTTGCGACGATCGCTATTGGAGCAACAGTACCTGCTCTTTCAGGGCATCGAACTGCTGCGGTCGCACTCCCGATTCTTACAGTGATGATCGGTCTCTTGGCATCTCTAGTTGGCATTGGCGCGATGAAGACACTCGAGAAGCACAATCCATCTCACGCCCTTCATGGTACGACGTGGATAGCCGGAGCACTGTTTCTGGGAATTATGTATTTCGTCGTCCAGAGCATGGGAATCACATATGTTGATGGCGGGCAGTCTTTCCCCGTCTCCGGACCCTGGATCGCAATTCTAGCAGGGACTCTCGCAGGTGTGGCTATCGGTATGGTCACACAATATTACACGGCTGAAGGTCCGGTTAAGAAGATTGCAGAGGCTAGCCAAACTGGCTCGGCCACCAACTTGATCACCGGGCTAGCTGTTGGCATGCAATCAGCGGTTGTCCCGGTCTTCCTCATTTGCGCTGCAATTTGGACCGCCTTTAACTATGCGGGTCTATACGGTATCGGAATAGCGGCAGTTGGCATGCTCGCAACCGTGGGTGTAACGATGTCAGTTGATGCCTACGGACCAATCGCAGATAACGCAGGTGGGATTAGTGAGATGAGCGGACTAGGTCCCGAGACGAGAGAGATTACAGACTCACTCGATGCGATCGGAAACACTACAGCCGCGATCGGCAAGGGATTCGCAATAGGGTCGGCCGCTCTCACCGCCCTAGCCCTATTTTCGGCATATTCATCTAAAGTTGGCCTCCAGGAAAGCGGGATTAACATCCTCGATCCATTGGTGGTGATAGGCCTCTTCCTTGGTGGATGTCTTCCATTCTTTATTGCAGCACTGACAATGACTGCAGTAGGTCGAGCTGCCCAGGGGATGGTTGACGAGGTTCGTCGACAGTTCCGGGAAATTCCAGGGATCATGGAAGGTACAGCTAAGCCAGATTCAGCTCGCTGTGTGGATATTTCTACAACTGCCGCACTAAGGGAAATGATCTTACCCGGGATAACGGCAGTTTTTGCACCAGTAATTGTTGGCTATGTACTAGGCGTAGAAGCACTCGGAGGTCTGTTGGCAGGCGCCACGGTTACGGGTGTGCTTATGGCGCTCTTTATGGCGAATGCGGGTGGTGCCTGGGATAATGCTAAGAAATACATTGAAAGCGGAGCATATGGTGGTAAGGGATCCGATTCTCACAAGGCTGCCGTTGTAGGGGATACCGTAGGAGATCCATTCAAGGACACCTCAGGGCCGTCTCTCAACATCTTGATAAAGCTCATGAGTGTAGTGTCACTGGTACTCGCTCCTTGGTTTGTAGAAGTGCACGGACTTAATCCGGATGGAAATTCACTTTCATGGATTGTTGACATGATCCAAACGCTCTTCAGCTAATGCCTAAGGAGCCAAGTTTTGAGAATGCACTCGCGTTTGCCGGCGAGCTGATCGGCATCCCAGGACTTCCTGGGGAAGAGAGAGAAGTTGCCTCTCGGCTCAAGGAGGAAATGGAGGTACTCGGTCTAAGTGATGTTCATATCGATAATACAGGGAATGTCATAGGTATTGCCACAGGAACAGGAGATGCACCACCTGCCATGCTGAACTGCCACCTAGATGTTGTTGCTGAGGGTGATCACTCTGAGTGGGAGGTTCCCCCGTTTAGTGGCGAAGTCCGGGATGGTTTTCTACATGGACGAGGTTCCATGGATATAAAAGGCCCCCTGGCTTTGCAGACATATGCAGCAGCCTCAATGATTGGGCAAGCTCCTGGTAATGTCATTGTGGCTCACACGGTTCTTGAGGAACGTGGTGGCCTAGGAATGAAGCGGCTCTTAGAGTCAGGTAACGTTGATCCAGCAGTAGTGATTATTGGTGAGGCGACACACGGAGACGTATGCATTGGTCATCGAGGCCGTGCTGAGCTTGAAGTTGTACTTACCGGGTTGGCTGGCCATGCAAGCGCACCTGATCGTGCTAGGAATGCGTTAGACTTGCTGGGGGATGTATTGGCCGCGGTAAGGGAGCTGGGTGAAAATCAGAAGGCCGATCCGGTACTCGGGCCTGCTAGTTTGATTGCTACGACTGTGGATGTTCTTCCAGAGAGCCGAAATGTAATCCCGGACAAGGTTATTTTGGCTTTGGATTGGAGGATCTTACCGGGTGACGATGACGATTCACTTCTCGATAGAGTCAGGCACTCGATTAGACGCCAGATCCCTTCGCTACCCGAAGGGCTGTCTTACGAGGTTCGCATGGCAAAAGAACTTCAAACTACATACACAGGAATCCAGGAAGAGAGGAGTCTGTTCACTCCTGGGTTTCTGATGGACTCGGAGCACCCTGTTGTCACCAGTGCAGCTGGTGCTGTGGGTCGACAAAGAGGTGAGGGTGAGGCTGCGGTTCGTCCGTGGTTGTTTGCAACGGATGGAGGTTGGTCTTGTGGAATCCACGGGATTCCGACAATTGGTTTTGCTCCCGGTGAGGAAGGCTTTGCACATACCAACCGAGAGCGATTAAATGTTGAAGAAGCTCAGTGGGGCTATGCCCGTTATCCCTACCTAGTCACCGCAGTTCAGAGGGCGGCAGCAAATTAAGACGCGTCCTGCAAAGACTTATTATTGTTTCTTATGCTTTCTGGAATACTAAGATTCAACTAGGTTTTCCGAGCAGTACTGATGTGTACAAAACAGATATCCCGCTCCGTTTGCCAACCGCTCTTGCAGTGATGCCAGCTGAAGCGACGGGGCCCGTTACAAACCTACGGACCGAGGGAACAAATCATGCGAACTTACGAGGTCGTTTACATTCTCGACCCTGCGCTTGAAGAGAGCGCTGTCACTGCCAAGCTCGATGGACTTCACCAGCTAGCCACCTCCAAAGGTGGTGAAGTTTCGGCGATCGATCATTGGGGAACCAGGCAACTAGCGTATCCAATTAACAAGCTGTCTCGAGGTTATTACGTAGCAGCTCACTTTACTGCGGTAGTAGAGGCATTACCAGAGTACGAAAGGATGCTCAAGCTAGACGATGATGTCATCCGCTATCTCCTGGTTCTCAACGAAGGAGAACCCACTGGCGGAGACTCGATAATGGGAGAGCCCCGGCCGAAGAGAACCAACGATGAAGATGAGGCCGAAGATGAGGCCGATCAGCAAGAGCCAGTGACCGATACTGGCGCTGGTCTAGGAGAGGCGGAAGTTGGTGAAGATACCGGATCTGTGCGTCAACGATCTGGACCTCCAGAGTTCACGGGGCCACGGGGGCGCCGACAACGTATGGAAGGACCTCCAATTATCGCTTTGAACTACAAAGATGTGGCAACCCTTTCCAATTTTGTTACTGAACAGGGGAAGATCCTGCCCAAGCGCACGACGAAAGTGACTGCGGCATTCCAGAGGCAATTAGGACGAGCAGTGAAGCGTGCACGCTATCTCGCTTTGCTACCTTACACACGTAGCCATCTGGGATAGCCTGGCTTTATGCCGGATCTGACGCGGAGGGTATCAGCCTTCCGGAAAAGTGACTGGCTACGTGCCGGCGTGCTATGCATACTTGTGCTCCTAACATCTACCGCGAGGCCATCGGTGTTGGTGGCAGTCCCATTTCTTTTACTCGTGGGGACTAACGCCTTCCGCGGCTATGCGATTTCAGGTGCCACCCTGATTGCCATAATCATTGTTATGGTTGGTCCATATGATAGCATGTGGTACCTAGAGCGCGGATGGGCGTTACTACTGGGAGGTTGCTTTTTCGGGCTGTCTATAGCTCGTCCGAAAATGAAGATCTCAGATCGTGCACTTGAGGCCGTCTTCGGGGCTTTGGTGCTTGGAACAATACTGATGACCTTGATGTCTGGTGCCTGGAATATTGTGGATTGGGTAATATCTGATCGGGTCAGAGCTACGGTTGCCCAAGTGATTGCACTTGGGGGTAGTGAAGGGTTGGCCCCTGCTTTGATTACAGCTCTTTATCAGACTGCGGACGTCCAGATTTTGATATTTCCAGCCTTGACCGCTCTCGCTTCGATGAGTGCACTCCTGCTTTCTTGGTGGCTCTTCATTTTTTTCTCTGGACGGAGTGAAGAGGCGTTTGGGCCAGTTAAGGATTTCCGTTTTAATGATCATCTTATTTGGATGCTTGTAGTTGGGCTTTTCTTGCTATTCACTCGATGGAGTGAACCACTACAGCGTCTAGGATCTAATGCAGTAGTGTTTATCGGTGCACTCTGCGCCGTGCGCGGTGCCGCTGTCATTGTGTTCATAACTGGGGGATTTTCGTTTCTTGGTTACGCTATGACGCTTCTCGGTTTGGTTATCGTTCCGCCGGTAATACTGGGTGGTGCGGTTCTAATCGGAATTGCAGATATCTATTTAGATTTTCGGAAGCGCTTGGAACAGTTAGCTGCGCGCTAGACTCTCTGGAGGAATGATGAAGCTGATCTTGAAACAATCCGTGGAGAACCTTGGTGAGGCTGGAGAGGTGATCCAGGTTAAGCCGGGATTCGGAAGGAATTATTTGATTCCTCAGGGGCTCGCTTATACTGCCACCCAAGCGAATATAGAGAAGCTCGAACAAGAGCAGGCCCAGTCAGATGAACGGTCCAAACGGGACTTCCTTGAAGCAGGTCGAAGAGCTTCCCAGCTCGAAGGTATTTCTCCGATGACCTTCTATGCCCGTGCTGGAGATGATGGCAAATTGTTCGGGTCTGTTACTAGCGCTGACATCGCTGATCGGATCAATGAGTCCGATATGGACTTCGAACTCAACCGGCGAGCAATTGTGCTGGATGAGCCAATCAAGATGCTAGGTGTATGGGAGGTCCCACTCAATCTCCATGGGGAGGTTGAAGCCCACATTGAGGTGCATGTTGAGCGTGAATAGGCCTCAGCATTAGGGTCGCTATTTTTGTAATCTTCCCAAGATTGCGGCGCTCTTAGTGGAAGTTCCTAGCGGTGTTAACCGAGCCCTTGATCTGGCGCTCGAGCTTAAGGCACATGGGCTTGTTGTGCTTGATCTCAGGGGGATCTGTACGGCCACAGATTTCTTTGTCTTGGCTAGTGGAGCTTCAGATGTGCAGGTCAGGGCAATCGCGGAACACGTAGTCGAAGAACTAAAGGTAGAGGGGACCCGCCCAGGTCATGTGGAGGGGATACGAGGCGGCCATTGGATTTTGTTAGACTACATCGACTTCGTGGTCCATGTATTACATCCTGAGGCACGGATATTTTACCAGCTTGAGGACCTGTGGGGTGATGCGCCTCGCTGGGATATCTCAGACGAATCGTAGTGTGTCAATTCTAGAAATTAACACATGCTTTTCCAAGAATCCGGAAGCCAAAGATAGTGATACTTTTCAGATATTCTGGGGTTTGCAAGAAGCACCTGCGGTTCTAACTTTTTTTGACCTCACGGCATTGGCATCGGGGTTTTATTTGAAGTGTTTTATGCTCTATGAATCATGATCCAGTTGCTGCTTTGGAGTAGATATAAAGGGGGCTGCGGCTTCTGTTCCTTCAAGGCACAGTGAGTGTCTTGTGGCCAGTAAGGCTTTATCCTGGTTGTATCTATAATCCGTATCTATTGAAAACTCCTTCAAGACACTGAATGAAGCTTCGCTCACTTCGAGTTCATGGGTTCAAGTCCTTCGCGGACGCAACGACCATTGAGTTTCATGATGGGATTACTGCTGTAGTAGGCCCAAACGGATGCGGTAAATCGAACATCAGTGATGCGATCCGTTGGGTTCTCGGTGAACAGCGTCCAACCGCTATCCGCGGCGCGAAGATGGAAGAGGTAATCTTTCAAGGGACCGTTGCTCGACGGCCGGTGAATCGTGGGTCAGCATCTCTTACGGTTACCAATGAAGACGGATTACTACCAATCCCATTTGAAGAAGTAGAGGTTGGGCGACAGGTCTTCCGGGATGGTGGCAGTGAGTACTCCATTAACCGGTCTGCATGTCGTTTGCGTGACGTTGTTGACCTTTGCAGGGATACAGGACTCGGTGCAAATGCCTACTCGATCATAGAAAATCGAATGATCGACGCGATTCTTTCGGATCGTGCTGAGGAGCGGCGAGCTTTGTTTGAAGAAGCTGCTGGAGTTGGTAAATATAAGGATCGGAGAAAAGCTGCTACTCGCAGGCTTGAAAGAGCTGAAATAGATGTCCAGCGGCTCGAGGATGTTATCTCTGAAGTGCAGACTAAGGTGCGTTCTTTAGCTCGGCAAAAGGGGAAAGCTGAACGTTATCTTAAGTATCGTCAGCGCCGATTAGATGTAGAAGTATCTGTTGTTCGTCGTCAATTAGATCTCTTACGAGAACGTTTAGCGGGTGTACAAGAGTCGCTGGATACAGATGTCAGATCCAGTGAGCGCACAGTTGTTGAACTGCATACGGCGGAGGCCGAGTACGAGTCTATGCGGCTTCGGGAAGTTGAGGCTGAGAAGGAACGCACAAAGGCAGCCACGACCCTTGAGAAGGCAAGAGAACAGCTAGTCCGCTGGGAGCGGGATCTTGCTGTTGCAGATGAACGGGCAGCGTATGCAGGTCGTCGTTTGGCACAGATTGATGAGGAACGTGCTCAAGCACGGCTCCAGGCCGAAACGCTTGAACGTGACGAACGGGCCTTGACTGGCAAGCGGACCCAGGCGCTTGAGGAGCTTGAGGATATTCAAACACTCGTAGACGACCGGAAAATTAGAGTCGAGAGACTCTATGACGACATGTCTGGTGCCCGGAAAGATCTTGAGGAAGTGGAGGCGGAAGAACGTGAGCTGGTGCGTCGAGGAGCTCAATTAGAGGGGGATGCTGAAGCTTCTGATGCCCAGGCTGATGAATTAGAGAAAAGATCGTCTCGAGTTTCGAAAGAGTTGGACGCTACAGATGAAACATTCTCAGAGCTCCAGGCACAAAGTGATTTGTTTGAGGGAAGGCTTGAAGAATCCTTAAATGAACTGGAGGTCACAGCGGCCCGTGTAGAGCAGAGCATTGCTGATGTCTCGGCAGTCAGGGGAGAGTTGGATGATGCCCGTCGGGTGGAGCGCCTATCCACTGATATTGCTATGGAACTTAAGGCTCGCCTTTCTGCTTTGGAGTTACTTGAACGTGACCAGGAAGGCATTGAACCTGTCGTGCAAGCTGTGCTCGAGTCAGGAATTCCGGGTGTATTAGGAACTTTAGCAGACTATATCCAAGCGTCTGCTGAAATAACCCCTTCTCTTGAGTCCCACTTGGGCACATTCGCACGGGCGATCGTCGTGAATGAGAGTGCGACGGTAGATAGGATTCTCCATTGGTTCATCGAACGCTGGAAAGGGGGAGGAGGCCTAATAGTCCTGTCATTGGACATGGTTCCAGAATCTGGCACGCGACAAAGCAATGGGCTTCTCTCACAAATCGACACTAGTGGTGAGGGGGCACCTTGGGTTAAGGCGCTCCTTAATGGCGTTCAAGTTCCTCAGGGGGTCGATGGTGCATGCTTTACGACCGCTGATGGCGTGGTGCGAATTGGTAACCCTTCGGGTGGCTCAGGAATATTGGAACGGAAGGAAGAACTCTTGAGGATAAGGGAGGCGCTTGATCTCCGGTTGCTAGAGGAAGAGTCCGCGTGCAAGAGGCG
>Ga0315338_1003855_pt1 | contig 12537 bp, 10 predicted proteins | sample ASW8metaG_FD_204518 | JGI IMG/M metagenome (GOLD analysis project Ga0315338, IMG submission 204518) | Ammonia-oxidizing marine archaeal communities from Monterey Bay, California, United States - ASW #8 | ecosystem: Environmental > Aquatic > Marine > Coastal | place: USA: California | collected... | reverse complement strand
GATTTAATTTTAGATGTTTGACTCCCTGTTGCTGATTTGCTTTCTATCAAATCAGGATACAATGTCCCTTGAGCTAAAAATTTCACATTTTTTATTTTTTTTGCATATTTTTCAAAAAATTTAATAAATAAGTTTCCAATAATTTTTCTTTTTTTCTCAGGATCTGAAACATTTTTTAATTTGTTTAAAAATATTTTTTTTGCATTGATATAAATAAGATTAATTTTAAATTTTTTCTTAAAGGTTTTTATAACTTGCAACTCTTCATTTTTTCGGAGCAATCCAGTGTTAACAAAAATACATGTAAGTTTTTTTTTTAATGCAACAGCTAATAATTTAGCCACAACACTGCTATCTACACCACCAGACAATGCACAAATTACTTTTGATTTTCCAACAATATTTCTAACTTCTTTGACTAATTTTTGCTTTTGATGTTTAGAAGACCAATTTTTCTTTATTTTGCAAATTGAAAAAACAAAGTTTTTCAAAATAATTTTTCCTTTTTGTGTATGAGTAACTTCGGGATGAAATTGTATTCCATAAAAATTATTTATTTTATTTTCAATTATACAAAGTTTTGAATGATCACTAGAAGCTATAATTTTAAAATTTTTAGGTATCTTTATTACTTCATCTGCATGACTCATCCATACATTATTGATTCCATTTTTATTAAAAAAATTTTTTGTTAAAATACTATTATTAATTTTTTTAATTTTAATTAAACCAAATTCTCTAACTTTTGATTTTTTAACTTTGCCACCTAATTCTTTAGAAATTATTTGATGTCCAAAACAAATTCCTAATATTGGAATTCCAAATTTAATTAAGTCTTTGTTAAATTTAATTTTTTTTGTTTGATAAACATTCAATGGACCACCCGAAAGTATTATCCCTTTGATATTTTTAATTTGATTTATTTTATTTGTCTTTTTATGACTTATAATTTCCGAGTATACTCCCAACTCTCTTATCCTTCTTGCTATAAGTTGAGTAAATTGAGATCCAAAGTCAATGATTAGGATTTTTTTTAAATTTGCCTCAAGACTCATCTTTTGATTCAATATTAATTAATCTTTCATTGATTAAATCTATTTTGTCACATAATGATGAACAAATAATTTCAAATTTCTTAGTTAGTTCTTTTACCTTATTATAATCAGATCTTTTTAATTTTAAATCAATTAGCATATACATTGCTTCTTCGTTATTTGGTTCTAGCAATAATGCTGTGTTAACATTTTTTTCTTCTTCTCTTTCATTTTCCTCTGTTTTATAGATTTTTGCTAAATATAAATATGATTTTGAATCCTTTGGATTAAAAACTATATTTCTTTGAAGCAAAAATTTCGATTCTTCAAACTTTTCATTATCAAATAAGTTTTTAGCTTCAGCAAAAAAATCTTCTTTTGCAAAACTATGTAAATTTAAAAGAAAAAAAATTATTAACACATATTTAAATAATTTAGTCATTTTATTTTTTAATTTCATCAATATTATGTACCATACTTTCATAAAAACCAGCTTTTGTAATTTTAACAAATTTTGGTTTGTTTCTTAGGTTCATTATTTTTTTTGATCCTAAATAACCCATTGAAGATTTTAAGCCTCCAATTAATTGATAAACTATTTTCTCTACTGATCCTTTGTATTTTACTAATCCTTCAACTCCTTCAGGAACATATTTTGAAATATTTTTTTGTTTTTTTTGAAAATATCTATCTGCTGATCCTTTGTTCATTGCACCTATAGACCCCATACCTCTAAAGCTTTTAAAATATTTTCCATTTTTTTTTATAATTTTTCCTGGAGATTCATCTGTTCCAGCAAACAAGGATCCAATCATAACTGCATCAGCCCCTGCAGCTAAAGCTTTTGGTATATCTCCGGAAAATTTAATTCCACCATCTGCAATAATTGAAACATTTTTTTTACCAACGCCTTTTCTAACAGCAAGTATTGCACTTAATTGAGGTACTCCTATACCTGCGACTAGTCTTGTTGTGCAAATAGATCCAGGTCCAATCCCAACTTTGATTACATCGACACCCAATTCGATTAAAAATTCAGCCGCTTCCTTGGTTGCTATATTGCCCGCACATAATGTTGTTTTTTTAGGTTTTAGCATTATTATTTTTTTAATTATTTCTGATACTTTTCTTGTATGACCATGTGCAGTATCTACTACTATTAAATCTACATTTTCATTTAAAATTGCTTCTGCTCTTTTTTGTTCTAATGGTCCTGCCCCAACAGCAGCTCCAATTAGCAAATTTTTAGATTTAACTTTTTTAATTTCTAAGATTTGATTTTTAATCTCAAGATTTCTATGAATAACTCCTATGCCTCCAGCCCTAGCTAAAGTTATTGCCATTTTTGACTCTGTAACAGTATCCATTGCAGAAGAAAGGATTGGTATTTTTAAATTTAAATTTTTTGATAAAGAAGTGTTTGTTAATACATCGGAAGGTAAAACTTCTGAATATTTTGGTGCGAGTAAAACATCGTCAAATGTGAGTGCTTCTTTGATGGGATCCATGTCCTTGTATATACGATTCTTAAAAAATTTAAAGAGGGCTTATCGTAAAAATTTGCAAATTATAAAACTTTCCTTTGAACCTTTCCTGCTTGCGGCAGGCTTAAAAACTTTGCTTTCTTTAAATATTTTTTTTGCTTGAACCACAATCTCGTTAAATGTAGATCCCATAAATATTTTTGATATAAATTTTCCATTATTACATAAAATTTCTTTGGAAAAGTTCATAGCATCAATACATAATTCGCCTGTGTAAATAGAATCTAAATTCTTATTTCCAGTTGTATTAACTGCCATATCAGATAACACAACGTCTACTTTTCCACCAAAATATTCCTTTATTTTAGATTTGTATTTTGACTCCATAAAATCACCCTTTAACTGAAACGTATTTCCAATATTTTCAATTTCGTTTAAATCAATTGATAAAATTTTACCATTTTTAATTTTTTTTGCAGCATATTGGGACCAGCTACCTGGTGCCGCACCTAAGTCAATTAGTGAAATACCATTTTTAAAAATTTTAAATTTTTCATCTATTTCTTGAAGTTTATAAACTGCTCTTGATCTGTAACCTTCAACTTTTGATTGTCTAACAAAAATATCTCGTCTTTGTTTATTTATCCAATTTTTAGAAATTTTGTTTTTTTTCAACTATTTAGTGAACCTTAATTTTTTTTTAATAATTTCGCCATCTAATGTTTTAATGTCTAACAAAATATTTTTATTTAACCTGATTTCATCGTTATTTTTTCCAGCAAGATGTACTATTCCAATTTTATGATTAGGTAAATAAGGTTCAACAAAACTATTATTTTTTTTATCAAATTTTAATCCATCAATTAACGTCCAATTACAATATGCTGGTAGTAATTCCATTTCCATTTTATCTACATAAATAGTTATATTCATTGAAATTTGTTCTGATCCCCATATTTCTCCACTTTTTAATGCATGCTTTAAATTTTTTTGCCAAATATTCCAATGAGGTGCATTTTTATTTAAACAAAAAACACCAATATTTAAATGTGGCTCTAATGCTACTTCCCTTGAAATTTTTTGAGAAAAACCAGAGCTTTTTGCATGTTTATAATTTTGAGATTTAATTTTTGCATAACTTCCTATTATCCAATCTGCTCTTAATACTCTTCCGTATGATCTATCCGCAGAAGTTGAGATTGCTAATTTATTATTATCACTTCCTTTAAAATATAAATCTATAACAAACCATGAATTAACCCAGGCATCAGCATCTATCCAAAGATATTTTTTGTAATTTGGAAAATAATTAGGAATAAAAGCTCTTGAAACTTGACTTTTTAGCCATTCTCTTTTTTTGATTTTTGAATCTGGAACTTCTATGTCCCATTTAGCTTTTTTAATTTGATTAACTTTTTTTGATAATATTTGAATTTGTTCATCTTTTAAACCTGCATCTAATATACAAATGTCTACATCTTTACTTTGTTCAAAGCTTTTTATAGATTCAATTAGTTCATTTAATAGATCAAAATATTTAGAATCTGCTAAGGAAACAATTGTATTTTCATTCATCTACAAAATATCTTCATCCTCGTCATTATCTATAATTTGGTCTTTAAATTTATTATTCAAATTTTTATAATGAAGATAGCTTAATGGAATAATAGCCAAATATAATATTCCTGAAATTAGAATTGCATTAATAGTATAAACTAAAATTAAACCAAAATAAAATATTATTCCAAAAAGTAAGAATATTGTCATTTTTCTTGGAACAGATATTCGCTTCATTGCATAAGTTGGAATTTTACTAATTAATAAAATTGAAATAATAACAAACAATGTAGGCACTAATATATTGTAATCAATTGCAAAATATTGAATTTCACTTAGGCTATAAATTAGTGGCATTAAAACTAGTACACCTCCAGCAGGTGATGGGATTCCCTCAAAAAAGTTATCACGCCAAGAAGATTCTTTTCCAGAACTTACATTAAATCTGGCCAATCTTAAGACAACACAAATAACATATATTAAACAAATCAACCAACCTACTCTTCCAAGTTCATTGAGTTTCCAAAAATACATAATGAAAGCGGGAGCAACACCAAAACTAATAACATCTGTTAAAGAGTCTAGTTCTTTGCCAACTTTAGATGTACCTTGTATTAGTCTTGCAATTCTTCCATCTAAACCATCAATAATTGCAGCAATAATAATAGCTATTATTGATAAAGTAAATTTTCCATCAACTGCAAATTTAATTGAACTTAAACCAATGCAAACTCCAACTAAAGTAAAAATATTTGGAAGGATAACTCTCGTTTTTTTATCACTTACTAATTTAAAATTTTTTTTAGGTTGTTCCATAAATTATTTTTTTGCTAGCAAGGTTTCTCCCGCTATTGCTTTTTGGTTTACTTTTACTAAAGGAACATAGTTTGCAAAGTAAAGATCTGCTCTGCTTCCAAATCTTATCATTCCTATTCTAGACCCTTGTTGTAAATCTTGGTCTTGTAAAGTTTCAGTTACAATTCTTCTAGCTATTAGACCTGCAATTTGAACTACAATTATATCTTCTCCTAGGCTACTCTTAATCTTATAATAACTTCTTTCATTGTCTTCGCTTGCTTTATCAAGAGTGGCATTTAAAAATTTTCCAGATTTATACAATATTTCTGAAACTTTTCCTGAACATGGAGATCTATTAACATGACAATCAAATACATTCATAAAAATACTTATTTTTGTAAATTTTTTATTTTCAAGACCTAATTCTTTTGGACCATTTGTTTCAAGTATCTGAACAACTAAACCGTCAGCTGGACTTGTTAGATAGTTATCATTATTTATTGATATTCGTTCCGGATCTCTAAAAAAATAATAAACCCAAATAGTAAAAATAAGTCCTACAAAACCTAAAAATCCATGAATAAAATAAAGTACAATTGTGACCAATGTGAATATGGCTAAAAATTTGTATCCCTCGTTATGAATTTTTGGAAATATTTTATCCAGCATATTTATTTATTTGATAATTTTTAGGTTAATATGTATATAAAAAATTTAAATTCAATTAATTAGATACATCTAAATATGAGCAAAATTAAGGTAAAAAACCCAATCGTTGAATTAGATGGCGATGAAATGACTAGAGTGATTTGGAAATTTATCAAAACAAAATTAATTCTTCCTTATTTAGATCTAGGAATTGAATATTATGACCTTGGAATTAATAGTCGTGACGATACCAACGACCAGATTACAATTGATTGTGCTAATGCAGTAAAAAAGCATGGAGTTGGAATTAAATGTGCAACAATAACTCCTGACGATTCTAGAGTTAAAGAATTTAAATTAAAAAAAATGTGGCGTTCTCCTAATGGAACTATAAGAAATATTATTGGAGGAACTGTGTTTAGAGAACCTATAATATGTAAAAATATTCCAAAACTTGTTCCATCATGGACAGACCCTTTAATAATTGGAAGACATGCTTTTGGTGATCAATACAGAGCTACTGATTTTAAAGTTCCAGGCAAAGGTAAACTTGAAATTAAATGGACTTCTGAAGATGGTAAAGATGAAAAAAAATATGAAGTATTTAATTTTCCAGGGCCTGGCATTGCTCTTTCTATGTACAATTTAGACAAATCAATAGAAGATTTTGCAAGATCTTGTTTCAATTATGGAATAATTAAAAAATGGCCAGTTTACCTATCTACTAAAAATACAATTTTAAAAACTTATGATGGTAGATTTAAAGATATTTTCCAAAAAGTATTTGAAGAAGATTTTAAATCTGATTTTGAAAAAAATAATATTACTTATGAACATAAACTGATTGATGATATGGTAGCTTGTGCAATGAAATGGAGTGGTAAATATATATGGGCATGTAAAAATTATGATGGAGATGTTCAGTCAGATACTGTTGCTCAAGGTTATGGCTCTTTAGGATTAATGACTAGTGTACTTTTGGCCCCCGATGGAAAAACAATGGAGGCAGAGGCAGCACACGGAACCGTAACAAGACACTTTAGAATCCATCAACAAGGAAAAGAAACTTCAACAAACCCTATTGCATCTATTTTTGCATGGACCAGAGGATTATCTCACAGAGGTAAACTAGATGGTAACGATAAATTAATTAAATTTTCAAATACTCTGGAAAAAATTTGTATTGATTGTGTTGAAAGTGGATTAATGACAAAAGATTTAGCTATATTAGTTGGACCATCAACAAAATACCTTACAACAAATCAATTTCTTGATGAAATTGATGAAAATTTAAAAAAACAATTAAACTAAAGATTTAAGCTTTTCAAAGGCTTCTTCTATTTTATTTGTGTCTTGACCTCCGGCTTGAGCAAAGTCTTTTCTTCCTCCGCCACCTTTGCCTCCAATAATCTCTGAGCCAAGTTTAACAAATTTAACAGCATCATATTTTTCAATTAGTTTGTCAGTTACTCCAACAGCTAGACCTACTTTGTCATCTTTGCTTGCAAATACAATAACTATTCCATCTCCCAATATTTTTTTACCAATATCAACTAATTTTCTTAGATCTTTAGGTGGTAAATCTTCAACTTTTTGAAGTCTTACTTTAGTTCCGTTGATTGTTTCGTCTTTAATTATGTTTTTAGATTCATCTTTTAAAATAGATTTTACATTCAAATGCTCAAGCTGTTTTGATAAATCTTTGATCAATTTTTTTTGATCTTTATTATCTAAATTTGGTTTGTCTCCAAGTTTGATAATTTTTTCTGAAAGATCTTTGATTGTTTCTTCATCCTTTTGAGTTGATAAATCAGAGAGTTTTTCTTTTTTTTTGAGATAATCCTCTAGTTGCTTATCTCTTAATGCTTCAACTCTTCTAACGCCAGCAGCTATTGAGGATTGGCTGACAATCTTGAATTTACCAATATCACCAATGTTTTTTACATGAGTTCCTCCACATAATTCAGTTGAGAAATATTTATTATCTTCATCTCCCATAGATAAAACTCTTACCTCATCACCATATTTTTCTCCAAATAAAGCTAGAGCACCATTATCAACGGCTTCTTTGGGTGTCATTAATCTAGTTTTAACATCTGATTTCTTTTCAACTATTGAATTCACAAAACATTCAATTGTATTAATTTCATCAGGAGAAATTGGTTTCATGTGGCTAAAGTCGAACCTAAGTCTATCTGGCTCTACCAAAGATCCTTTTTGGGTAACGTGAGAACCCAAAACTCTTCTTAAAGATTCATGCAGTAGATGCGTTGCTGAGTGATAAGCTCTAATATTATCACGTCTTGAAACATCAATTTTCATCTCAACGTTTTGATTTAATTTGATTGAACCACTTTTAACTGTACCATAATGTACAAATAAATCCCCTAATTTTTTTTGAACATCGGATACTTCGAACTTAAATTCACCAGAAATAATCTCTCCTTTATCTCCAACTTGTCCTCCTGACTCTCCATAGAAAGGTGTTTGATTAACTATAATTATACCTTCGTCGCCAGAATTTAATTTATCAACTTCTTTGTTATCTTTAAGAAGAGACAAAACAACTCCTTCAGCTTGGTTATTTTCATAACCTAAAAATTCTGTTGCACTCAATTTATCTTTTACACCAAACCAAATATTATCAACCGCACTATCTCCTGAACCTTTCCAATTTTTCTTGGCAAGTTCTCTACTCTCTTTCATTAGAGAATGAAATTTTTCGTTATCAACTGTTAATGATTTATTTTTTAAAATATCTTCTGTTAGGTCTAATGGAAAACCATAGGTATCATAAAGTTTAAACGCCACTTCTCCAGGAAGAATTTTATTTATTTTTAAAATTTCTTCGTTTAGAATTTTAATACCTCTATCCAAAAGAACTAAAAATTTTTCTTCCTCCATCTTTAATGTTTCTTTAATTAAGGTCTCGGCTCTTTCCAGTTCTGGATAGCTGTGTTTCATTTCATCCATTAATGTTTTAAAGATATTGTGGAAAATTGGTTTTTTAGAACCCAATAAATGAGAGTGTCTCATTCCTCTTCTCATAATTCTTCTAAGGACATATCCTCTTCCTTCATTTGAAGGCAAGACTCCTTCGGCAATTAAAAACGAGCTTGCTCTTAAGTGATCAGCCATTACTCTAAAGCTTGAAAGATTATTTTCATTTGGTTTAACTTTTGCTATTTCAGAAATAGATCCAATTAATTTTTTAAAGTGATCTGTTTCGTAATTATCATGCGTTCCTTGTAGCAACGCCGTGACCCTCTCCAAACCCATTCCTGTATCAACAGAAGGTTTTGGTAAATTAATTCTTTTTTCTTTTGATACTTGCTCAAATTGCATGAAAACTAAATTCCAAATTTCTATATAACGATCTCCATCTTCATTCTTAGTTCCAGGCAATCCACCTTTTAAATGATCACCATGGTCGTAAAAAATTTCTGAGCAAGGTCCGCATGGGCCCGTTTCACCCATTGACCAAAAATTATCTGACGTTGAAATTCTTATAATTCTATCATCGCTAAAACCCGCTATTTTCTTCCAATAATTGAAGGCCTCATCATCTTCATGAAATACTGTAACGTAAATTTTGTTTTTATCTAAACCAAAGTCTTTTGTAATTAAATTCCAAGCAAGTTCAATTGCTCTTTCTTTAAAATAGTCCCCAAAAGAAAAATTTCCCAACATTTCAAAAAATGTATGATGTCTCGGAGTATAACCAACGTTTTCTAAATCATTATGTTTTCCTCCAGCCCTAACGCACTTTTGCGAAGTAGTTGCTCTTTGATAATCTCTTTTTTCTAATCCAGTAAAAACATTCTTAAATTGAACCATTCCAGAGTTTGCAAACATTAATGTTGGATCATTGTTTGGGACTAAATTGCTAGACTCAACTATTTTATGATCATTTTTCTCAAAATATTTAAGAAAAGTATTTCTTATTTCGTTTAGTGTTTTGTCTGCCATATTTTTAAAATACAGCATTTTTTAATGATGTCTATATATCTAAAGGGAAAAAAGGCGCTCTATTAAAGCGCCTTTTTAATAACTAAAAGTTATTTGCTAATTTTTTTTTGTAGGAATCTCTTCAGTCGTGTCTTCAACTTTTGTTTTTTCAGGATCAATTGGATTTCCTTCAATTTTTTTTGAAATAACACCAGCTTTTTCTCTGATTGCCATTTCTATTTCGGCTGCCGCTTTTGGATTTTGTTCAAGATAAAGTTTTGCATTTTCTCTACCTTGTCCAATTTTTTCACCTTTGTAAGCATACCATGCTCCAGCTTTTTCTACGACATCCGCTTTGGCTCCAAGATCTATGAGTTCTCCTACCTTGCTAATTCCTTTTCCATACATTAAATCAAACTCAACCACTTTAAATGGTGGGGATACTTTATTTTTAACCACCTTAACTCTAGTTGCGTTTCCAATAATGCTATCTTTTTCTTTAATTGCTCCAATTCTTCTAATATCCATTCTAACTGAAGAATAGAATTTAAGTGCATTTCCACCTGACGTTGTTTCAGGACTTCCAAACATAACTCCTATTTTCATTCTAATTTGGTTAATAAAAATAACCATTGTATTTGTTCGTGAAATTGAGCTTGTTAATTTTCTTAAAGCTTGACTCATTAATCTTGATTGTAGGCCAACATGATGATCTCCCATTTCACCTTCAAGTTCAGCTCTAGGTGTTAAAGCTGCAACGGAGTCAATAACGAGTACAGAAATTGAACCTGATTTAATTAATGTATCCGTAATTTCTAAAGCTTGCTCACCAGTATCAGGTTGTGAAATTAATAACTCTTCGGTATCAACTCCAAGTTTTTTTGCATAAACTGGATCTAACGCGTGTTCTGCATCAACAAATCCACAAATTCCTCCATTTTTCTGTGCTTCTGCTACTACTTGTAATGCAAGAGTAGTTTTTCCAGAAGATTCTGGACCATAAATTTCAATAATTCTTCCTTTTGGCAATCCACCAATCCCAAGAGCAAGATCTAAACTTAAAGATCCAGTTGAGATAGAATCAATATCCATTGCTTTTTGTTGCCCAAGTTTCATTACAGAACCTTTTCCAAAGTTTTCTGTAATCTGGCTTATTGCTGCCTCTAGAGCTTTATTCTTTTCTTTATTTTCCAATTCTTGATTTTTAGTAGATTTAACTACTTTTAAATTATTTTTGGTCATTTCTTGCCTTTTTTTTTATGTTTTTTAACGTTCGAATCATGCTTTTATTATGTACCACTTTTGTTCTCATTGGCAAGATATTTATTTAGGCGTCACTTTTAGGATCGGCCATATAAAAACACAACTATAGTACATATAAACACTAATATTATAAAAAATACTGAATTTTCAATGATTATTAATGATCAATCCATATAATTTACAGAATGGCAGAGAAATCAATTAAATAAATTATTTAAGTTTTAGGTATTGGTTGTTCAATAAACCAATAGATTTTAGAAGATTGTATTGTGCTATCAGGTAGTTTCTCTGAGAATTTACAAGAGAAATTTCAGCAGATAACAACAAAGAATTTGATTGAATCACATCAAGAGTTGTTCTAGATCCTCTTTCATATTCAGCAGCAATACCTTCATTGGCTATTTTTGCAGAGTTAACTTGTGATATTACAGAATTTAAAAAACTTTTAGAAGACTGTAGACTAGACCAAGCACTTCCAACATTTGTTTCTGTAGTTTTAATAGCATCCTCTAATAATAATCTTTTTCTAAAAATAATATTTGAGTTTTTGTTAATTGTAGATCTTTTTTTTCCACCAGAATAAAAAGGCCAACTTATTGTTGCTTTTAAAATATTTTTATCTTTTCGATCATATGTTGAACTCAAATCGTCAGTGTAAGATCTTTCTAAAGATAAAGACGCTGTAGGTTTTAAATCTGCTTCTGAAATTTCTAAATCTTTTTCAGATTGATTTAATTCTAACTTTGCAATTTTTATATTTGGATTATATTGTTTAGAAAGTTCGATTGCTTTGGGTAGGCTATTTGGAAAACCTATTATTGCTTTTGCAGATTTTTTAAGTTTTTTTGGATCCGAAATTTTTCCAATTATATTTTCATAATTTAATTTACTTATCATCAATTCACTTTTTGCTTGAGTGAATTGAGCTTGAGCTCCTGCTAATGAAGACTCTGACTGAGATAGATCAGTAGTTGTTATTGTGCCTCTGTCTAATCTAACTTTATCGTTTTCAACTTGTTTGATAAGTAAATTTAAATTTCTTCTATTAATAGAAACTTTTTCATTAGCCAAAATTAATTCGGTAAAAGCATCAATCGCACTATAAAGGACTTCTTGCTCTTTTTTAAGAAGCTTTGCTTTCGCTAGTTCTAATCCAATAATATTTTTTTCATGAGTTATATCTCTTCCATAGTCTAATAAAGTTTGTTCCAATTTTATAGATGAAGTTAGAGGGTGTGTATCCGAAATACTTGCACTCTCTCCTCCGCTTTGTTTAGTAAGTTTACTAGTATGTTCAAGACTCTTAGATCCACTCAAAGTAAGAGAAGGTTTATAATCAGCACCTGAAATATTTATGTCTTCTATTGAAGCTTTTATATTTTCTCTTTCTGCATTTAATTGTGTATTATTTTTATAAGTCTCATTTAACGCTTCATATAAAGTAACTGCAAAAACTTTAGTGTTAAAAAAAACAGATAATATTAATAATATGATTAGCTTCTTCATTATTTTTTAAAAGTTATGGATCTAATTTGATGATTACTATTTAAATTTAAAATAATCGAGGCATATTTTGGCGCTTCTTTAAACATATTTTGGGTAATTCTCTGATATGTTTGCATAAAATTAATTACATCTCCCTTGCTCATTATTTTTAAGTTTCTTTTATTTTTGTTTTTAAGCCAAAGCTTTTTTTCTTGTTTTTCTCTCCATGATTGCAAAAGTTTAAAATTTTGTGCTTTTAAATATATAATGCAGTTTAAATGATTAAATAATTTTTTGTAATTTGTCTTCAATTGACTATT
>Ga0315338_1003854_pt1 | contig 12540 bp, 11 predicted proteins | sample ASW8metaG_FD_204518 | JGI IMG/M metagenome (GOLD analysis project Ga0315338, IMG submission 204518) | Ammonia-oxidizing marine archaeal communities from Monterey Bay, California, United States - ASW #8 | ecosystem: Environmental > Aquatic > Marine > Coastal | place: USA: California | collected... | reverse complement strand
CATATAGGACGCGCGCGCTTCCTCGATCCGCGCCCGCGCCGCAGCAGACTCGTTGCGCGCACGACGCAGATCCGGATGCTCCCGAAGCAGCAAACTCAGCTCCGAACGCAACGGCTCACCCCACGCGGGCGCAACAAACGCAAACGTGGCAATGCCAAATATCGCCAACAATTGTTTCGGCGCTAACCGCAATCTTGCAAAGCTACGACGGCATCCGGAAACAAAAGAAAGCGCAAGAGTTCGAGGGAATAAGGACACAATTTTCAGAGTGTTCAGCATGAATAGGTAATTAGCAAGTTTATATTTACCATGAGTAATACAGAGATTACTGAATAAAAAGAAATTGATTATTCGAAAGAAGCAGGGCCGTTAACGCTTCGATATGCAGGAAATGACAAATTCCGAAAACCGAGCACACCGGTATACAATGGCGGCACGCGACGTAGAGACAAAAGATGACGGTGCAGAGATTATTTTTACTCGCCGGATGCCTGATCGTCCTCGGACTGACGGCGACGGTCGCGACATTCTGGGTCCACGAAACCACTGGCAATCAGTCTCACACGCTCGCGATTCAGCAGGCCCTGCAGAACGTTGTGACGCCGCGCGTGCCACGCTTTGCATTGAAGGACCACGCCGAAAACCAGGTTACCGAGTCGGATTTCCGCGGAAAATTCATGCTGGTCTATTTCGGCTATACTCAATGTGTCGATGTCTGTCCCTATGACATGGCCGCCGCAGCGCAAGCGTTGGACATTCTGGGGCCGCATGAAGCGTCCGTTCAGCCGATTTTCATCACAATAGACCCCAAAAACGATACCCCCTCATTACTTGCGAATTACGTTACCTTGTTTCATCCACGCCTGATTGGGCTGACCGGCCCTCTGGCTAAACTCAAAGCGGCGGCCGGCTCCTTCGGCGCCTCGTTCGACAAGGAGCCTATTCCCCGCTTCACCGGGCACGGCCATTCGGCGAACCTTTATCTGATCGGCCGCGACGGTGAATTTCTGCGGGCGTTCCGCACACCGACAACAGGCGCGGTAATCGCCGAAGTCATCCGATTGTATCTTTAGAACTTGCGCCCTGCGCTACACTTTGGGGAAACCGCCATGACCGATAGAGACCATCAGGAACAGCGTCAGCGGATCGAATTGTTTTCCGGTGAACTGGCGGAAATCCGGCGCGATATCCATAAACACCCGGAAACGGCGTACGAGGAAAACAGGACCGCCGAAATCGTCGCCGAGCGGCTTGAAGCGTGGGGCTTGGAGGTCCATCGCGGTCTCGGCGGCACCGGCGTCGTCGGCACGTTACGCAAGGGCGACTCGAACCGGGCGGTCGGATTTCGCGCCGACATGGATGCGTTGTTCATCCAGGAGAAGAACGATTTCGACCATCGCTCGGTGCATGACGGCAAGATGCATGCCTGCGGTCATGACGGGCACACGACCATGCTGCTTGGCGCGGCGCGCTACCTGTCAGAAATCGACGCGTTCAATGGCGTGCTCCACTTCATCTTCCAGCCAGCGGAGGAAGGCGAAGCGGGTGCAAAAGCGATGATCGATGACGGGCTGTTCGATCTTTTCCCGTGCGACGCCGTATACGGACTGCACAACATGCCGGGAATCGAGGCAGGCCATATCGGCACGCGCGTCGGGCCGATCCTAGCCGCCAGCGATCATTGGACAGCGGAGTTCCGGGGCTCCGGCGGTCACGGATCGATGCCGCATAAAGGCACCGATCCGACCGTCGCGGCCGCTCATTTCATCACCGCGATGCAGACCATCGTGAGCCGCAACACCGATCCGATCGACACCGCGGCCATAAGTGTCGGCCATATCGCCGGCGGCGATCCCGGCGCGCTCAACATCATCCCGTCCGATGTCGTTATTGGCGGCACGGCGCGGTCTTTCACGGACACCACGCGCGATCTGATCGAGCGCCGCCTCGGTGAAGTCGCCGAGGCCATTGCCGGCGCGCATGGCTGCGAGGTCGACATGTCATACGTCCGCGGCTACCCGCCGACCGTGAACTGGCGCGACCAGACGGAAATCGCGACCCGGGCCGCGGAAACGGCGGTCGGCGCGGAACGAACCGATCCCAACCTCAACCCGCTACCCGGCGGCGAGGATTTTTCCTTCATGCTGCAACAGGTACCGGGCTGCTATGCCTTCATCGGCAACGGGCACGGCGACTCCGACGAGTTCATTCACGCGCCGCGCTATGATTTCAACGACGATATCATCGCCAGCGGCGTGAACTACTGGGTTGAACTGGCCAAAGGCGAACTTGACGAAATGCCATAATCGCCCATCTCCCGGCCGCCGATTGCCACCCTGAGAGGAATTGACCGATGCTTGCACACCCAAATACCCTGGCGAAGTTCAACAGTTGGGCGAACGAGCGCCTGCACGCCGCTTGCGCGGCCCTGCCGGCCGATCAGATTGCCCTGGACCGCGGCGCCTTCTTCAAATCCATATTGGGGACGCTCAATCACATATTGGTGGTCGATATTCTCTATCGCGAACGGATCGAAGGCGCCCCTACCGCATTCAAATCGCTCGATGAAACGTTGCACGGCAACTTGCCTGATTTGTCGGCGCACCAATCCGAAGAAGACAAACGCTGGCTGTCGCTAACCGCCGATATCGACGCGGCGTCGATGGACGAGAAGATCGGGTTCTGGACCTTGATGGACAAGCCCGACCGATGGGAAGTCCCCAAGCACATATACTATACTAACCTGTGCCAACATCAGGCGCACCACCGCGGACATGTCCATAACATGGTCAGCCAGTCCGGCATCGAGCCGCCGCCCATCGGATACATCGAGTTCCGGGTCGACACCGACGGCTCCTTCGTCACGACGCCCGCGTAGTTTTAGACGTGCCCGACGTCGTGATCATCGGTGCCGGTCAGGCGGGCTTAGCCGCAAGTGTTTGCCTGTCGCGGCTCGGGATCGATCATGTTGTCCTCGAGAAGCACGAAATCGGTGCGAGCTGGCGGCGCCAACGATGGGACAGTTTCTGCCTCGTGACGCCCAACTGGACCGTTCGCCTGCCGGGCCAGGAATACGGTGGGCCGGATCCGGACGGATTCATGAGCGGTGGCGAATTCATCGAAATTTTGGAGCGGTATGCAGACCGTTTCAATGTCCCGGTCCAATGCGGGACTGAAGTTACCAACGCGACGCCGTTGGAAAATGGCTGGCAACTGGCGACAAATACCGGAGTCATAGAAACGCGGGCCGTAATCGTTGCGACATCGACCTACCAGGCCCCTTCTCTCCCCGCATTCGCCAGTAACGTCGATTCCGGAATCGTATCGATGAGCGCCGCCGACTACCGGTCAGCCGATAACTTGCCGCCGGGGGGCGTCCTTGTCGTCGGTTCGGCGCAATCGGGTGGACAAATCGTCGAGGATTTATTGATCGACGGCCGCAACGTCGTCCTGAGCGTCAGCCGGGCCGGCCGGGTGCCGCGCCGCTACAGGGGACGGGATGCAATCGAGTGGCAGGACCTATTGGGCTTTCTCGACCGCCCGGCATCGGCGCTGGAGAACGGCCGTCAAAGATTCGGCGGTGAACCGCACATGACGGGGCGCGATGGCGGCCACACCGTCAGCCTGCAAAATTTCCACGCTCAAGGAGTCACGCTCGTCGGCCGTATTAAAAATGCGGAAGGATCCATCCTGAAACTAGATAAGGATTTGCATTCGAACATGGTTGCCGCGGATCGTTTCGCGACAAACTTTTGCCACGACATCGACGCCTACATTCAACGCACCGGCCTTTCCGCCCCCCGCGTGGAAAACGAAATTAACCATGCGCCCCTGAGCGCGCAGGATGGTTTCGACGAACCCGATCGTCTCAACCTTTCAGCTGCAGGCATCACCTCGATCGTTTGGGCTACCGGCTTCAAGTTCGATTTTTCCTGGATCGCCGGCGCACCCCTCGATGAATTCGGATATCCGGTAACCGCTCGCGGCGAAACAACGGCACGCGGCCTCTATTTCCTGGGACTCAATTTTCTGCAAAGCCGCAAATCGGGGATCATATACGGCGTAGGCGATGACGCTTTGCATGTCGCCGAACGGATTCACCGGTATCTCAAAATTGCCGGTTCCTGAAATTCCCGTTCGAGGTCAAAATCGCCGTTCGGGTGCATCGAATTCGGAAAGGCCGCCAAAATGACAGAACCCCGGAAACTTCGGCTGTGGGCGCAAGGCGACGCGCATGTCGGACGCGATCTTGAATTCGGCCGGACCAGCCTGTCCGACGCGCTATCGCAGTCCGAGTCTGGCAGCGATTTAGGCGGCCCGTCGTTCGAATGGGATTTCGCCGTCAATGTCGGGGATTATTGCGGCTATCGCGCCCTGCCAAGCGACGAGGAAGGCGAAGAAATAATAAAGCAATTCAACGTTCTGAAGGACCATCGACGAGAGCAAATTTACTCCCTGTCCGGCAATCATGACCGCAACGGACCGCACCAGCCGAATGGTCAATGGTTTCAAAAATGGATCGATCCGATGGGCGAAAATACGGCATTTTCCGGCATCGACCGGACGCGCTATCCCTATCCGATCGAGGGCACCTGGGAGCGCTACGCGATCCACGCCGGCAACATCGTCATCCTGATGCTGAGCGACGTGAACGAGAAAACACACAAGAAAGGCCGCGGCGAACTCGAGGGCAATCCGGGTGGCGTCGTGACCCAGGAAACCTTCGAATGGTGGAAGGATCAGGTCCTCAAACACAAGGACAAGATCGTCATCACCGCGCACCACTACGTGCTCAAGGAAACGACCTTCGCTTCCGGTCTCTGGGAGGGCATGCGCAAGGACTCGGAAGGCAATTGGATCCAGGATTACCACCGTTACATCGAAGAGGGCTCGCCCGCCGGCGCGTCGTTCCTGTGCTGGGTTGGCGGCCGCTTCGATTCCGGACAATTCGAACATTTTCTCGACGAAAATCCCAACGCGGTCGACATGTGGTTCGCGGGACATACCCATTCAAACCCCGATGACCGGAAGGGTGGGCGCGGCTGCTTCGAGCGCAACTACGGCAACACAATGTTCATGAATATCTGCGCCCTGACCCGCTACATGGTCCCCGACAAGGCGATCCCGCACAGTTGGCTGCTAACCTTTACCGAGGGCAGCGACGAGGTCCGCGCGCAGTGCTACATGCACACCGACGAATATCGGCCGCAGGGCTGGTATGACGATGCCGAACGGACGATCGACCTGACGACGGCGTTTCGAGTTGAGAGGTAAATTTATTCTAGTGAAGGCCAATTAATTTAGGCGTCCTCGAGAAGCACTATTAGCGTTCCATGATACTATCCGAGAATACGCCGCTTAGGAGCCGACCAAATGATCGACATCCAAAACGTCCTGTTCATCGTCGTCGACCAGTGGCGCGGCGATACGCTTTCCTATCTAGGCCATCCCTGTATCGAGACCCCGAACCTCGACGCGCTGTGCCGCGACGGCGTCACTTTCCGCAATCACTATGTCCAGGGCGCACCATGCGCGCCGGCGCGGGCGTCGCTGCTGACCGGCCAGTATATGATGACCCATCGGGTGGTGCAGAACGGCATTCCCCTCGACGCCCGCCACAACAATCTTGCCTACGAGCTTCAACGGCTGGGTTACGATCCGGCGCTGATCGGCTACACCACGACGGCGCAGGATCCGCGCGAGGTGCACGAACGCGACCCGCGTTACCTTGTCGCCGGCGGCGTGATGCCGGGCTTTACGCCAATCGCGCGGCTCGACCCAGAGCGACGACCCTACTTCGACTGGTTGCGTCAGCGCGGCATGACGGTGCCCGCCGACCACGACGATATCTGGCTGCCGGCCGACGACAGCCCAAATGCCCCGTCCAGCGTTTCGGCGGAAAATTCCGACACCAGCTTTTCGACCGAACACGGGCTTGCCTATTTGCGCGGCATGGAGACCAAACCCTGGTTCCTGCATCTCGGCTATTACAGGCCGCATCCGCCCTTTATCGCGCCGTCCCCCTATAACGCCGCCTACGACCCGGCGGACGTACCGCCGCCGATCCGCGCCGCGACTCCGGCGCAAGAAGGCGAGCAGCATCCACTGCTGGCGCATTATATGGGCTGGGTGCCGCAAAGCAGCTTCTTCCAAAATGGCGCAGGCCTCGCCAGCGAAATGGACGAAGACGCCGTGCGCTGCACGCGCGCCGCTTATTACGGCCTGATTGCGGAAATCGACGAGCATCTAGGCCGGATCATTGCCTATCTGAAGGAAAGCGGGCAGTACGACAACACGTTGATCGTCTTCACCTCCGACCATGGCGAACAGCTCGGCGACCATCATTTGCTCGGCAAGTTGGGTTATTTCGACGAGTCCTACCATATTCCGCTCGTCGTCCGGGATCCCCGTGCCGCGGCCGACGGAACCCGCGGACAGATCGTCGATGCGTTCACCGAAGCCGTCGACGTCATGCCGACGATCCTGGATTGGCTTGGCACCCCAATGCCGCGCGACTGCGCGGGCCTGTCGTTGATGCCGTTTGTCGGCGGCGACACGCCGGCGGACTGGCGCGAAGAGGTCCATTGGGAGTTCGACTTTCGGCCCTACTTCCAGAACGCCGGAAAACCGCCGCCTTTCGGCCTCTCAATCGATCAATGCGGTCTCGCCGTTATTCGCGACAGCAAGTTCAAATACGTCCATTTCGACGCACTACCGCCCCTGTTCTTCGATTTGGAAAATGACCCGCATCAGTTCAAAAACCGTATTGACGATCCGGCCTATACGGGACGCGTACTTGAATACGCCCAGAAGATGCTTTCCTGGCGCATGCACCACGCAGAACGTACCCTTACCGGTTATTCCGCGTCACCGGAGGGGTTGATCAAGACCGCATAATCTAATTACCATGCGCGCCTATTAAATTGACAGACGCTTGCCGCTCTGCACCGTCGATTCCAACACCTGCAGAAACTGCGACCGGTCACGCGATGAAAAGGCGGGGTTGTTGCCGCTAACTTCGCCGGTATCGCGCAGGTGTCCCATCAGGTCGCGCATCGCCATCGCGGTCCCAATGTTGTCGGCGGTAAATGGTTTGCCCGTCGGGCCGAGAGCGCGCGCGCCGGCTTTCAGGCAACGGTCGGCAAGCGGAATATCGGCCGTCACCACGATGTCGCCAGTCCCCACCCGCTCGGCGATCCAGTCATCCGCAGCGTCGAATCCTTCCGACACGATGACACGCTTTACCAGCGGTCCCTCGGCCAGCCGCATCCAGCTGTTCGATACCATGTGCACGACAAGGCCATGCCGCTCGGCGACACGCACAATCTCGCTCTTCACCGGACAGGCGTCGGCATCGACGTAAATTTCCAACCGGCCACACTCCTTCCCGCGCATTGAATTTTAGATGACAGCACCGCGATGCCGCGAGAAGATACACTCAAATGGACGCCAGGGGCGGCACAATGAGCGAAAAACCGCGCTCTTCGATCGGCGACGCGAAGAGCTGGTTCTACAGAATGGTCTGGGAGGCCGATCTCGCGCTTCTGCCGCGCTGGCACGCCATGCTGCTCGGCCTGGTCCGCATCGGCCACGCAGTCGCCCGCAGCGTCATCGGCGAGCAGTTGACCTTGCGCGCCATGAGCCTTGTCTACACGACGCTACTGTCGCTCGTCCCGCTACTCGCCATCAGTTTTTCGGTTCTGAAAGGTTTCGGCGTCCACAACCAGATCGAGCCGCTGTTACTAAACATGCTCGAGCCGCTTGGCGACAAAGGCGTGGAAATCACCAACGAAATCATTGGCTTCGTCGAAAACGTCAAAGTCGGCGTGCTTGGTTTCTTCGGTTTCGCGATGCTGTTTTATACTGTCGTTTCGCTGATGCAGAAGATCGAGCGCGCCTTTAATCACACCTGGCATATCACACGGGAACGGAGCCTGGGCGAGCAGTTCCGCGACTATCTAAGCGTCATCCTGATCGGCCCGATTCTGGTTCTTACCGCGGTCGGGATCATGGCGTCGTTGATGAACACGGCCGTCGTCGAGATGCTGAGCGCTATTCAGCCGTTCGGAATCCTGATCAAGAGCACGGTCAAGCTGGCCCCCTTCGTCATGATCGTCGGCGCGTTCACCTTCATTTACATGTTCATCCCCAATACGCGCGTAAACCTCCGCGCCGCGTTGATTGGCGGGCTGGTCGCCGGCGTTCTTTGGAATTGGACCGGATGGATATTCGCGTCTTTCGTCGTCAATTCGGCGCAGTACGCCGCCATCTATTCGACCTTCGCGACCCTGATCCTGTTCCTGATCTGGCTCTATCTCGGTTGGTTGATCCTGCTTATCGGGGCGAGCATCGCCTTCCACAACCAGCACCCGGAATATGTCACGGCAACGCGCCGCGAATTGCGCTTGAGCAATCGGGTGCGCGAGAAGCTTGCGCTGCTGATTGCCTATATGATCAGCCGGCGTTTCTATCGTCAGGGCCCGAATTGGACGGCGGATGCCCTTGCCCAGCGATTGGGCGCACCGATGGATGCAACCGAGTTGGTGTTATCGTCGCTTGAAAGGGTCGGCATTCTCGCCCGTACCATCGGAGAACCCGCGGCGTATCTACCCGCCAGGCCCTTGGAAAACACGCTCATCGCAGACGTTCTCCACGCGGTCCGGATGGCGGACGAAACCGACTATCTCAATCCCGAGCGGTTACCCCGCGAGGGGGCGGTCGACGAGATCGTGAAAAATATCGAGACGGCAGGAACGGCGGCCCTTCAGGACAGAACCTTGAAAGATCTGGCACTGTCCGGCGACGACGCCTGCAGCGAACCGAAATCCGATGATACTACGGTACAGGAGTAAGAATGATGGCCAAGACAATCGATATCGAAGGCGAAGTCTCGCAGATGAAGTTTCTAGACGGCCGTAACCGGTTCTCGGAAACGACCGGAGTCTTTGCACGGTTGGGGGAATATCGCGGCGACAGCATGATTTCGGCCGGCGGCTTTTCCGGCACGAGCCAATGGGAACGCCATCCCAACGGCGAGGAGATCGTGCAGATACTAAAGGGTGCGACCAAGGTCACTTTGTTGACCAAGGACGGCCCGGAGGAGCACCAGCTTAAAGCCGGCATGTTCATCATCGTGCCACAAAATACCTGGCACCAGTTCAATGCCCCCGACGGCGTCACCCTGATGACGACGACGCCGCAGCCGACCGAGCATATCGAGGACGAGTTCCCGCCCGACATGAAATAGTCGCTGGCTCCCTCACCAGGTCACGGACTCATAAACTGCGATGGTCTTGATCGCTTTTTGGGACGTTTTCGGCAGGAGAGCGGTCGAAAGCGGGCCCGTAGGCCGGTAAGGGCGTTCGACGCCCCGAAAACGTCCCAAAATGCGACCCTTCAGGGCGGCAAGCTTTCGCCTTCTGGACAGCGTCATGTCGTCGGTCACGATGCTTTGGCATCGCTCCGCTCCTAACTTCTTGCCAGAAAACGAAATCATACCGTCAAGGCCGTCGCAGTTTATGAGTTCGTGACCTAGACAAGCCGGGCCGTGCGCGGGATAACCGGGCCGGTTCAGCCTGGAGGGAAACGGACATGCGTTGCGAAGTCGTCGCCATCGGCACCGAGCTGCTGCTCGGCCAGATCGTGGATACCAATTCGTCGTGGATCGGCGAGCAACTGGCGCTGGTCGGCATCGACTCTTTGTTTCAGGTCAAGGTCGGCGATAATTTCGACCGTATGGAACTGACCATCCGTCACGCGCTCGACCGCAGCGACGCGGTAATCTGCTGCGGCGGGCTTGGGCCGACCCAGGACGACATCACCCGCGAGGTGATCGCCGCGATCATGGGCGTGAAGCTGAATCGCGACGAGTCGATCGTCGAGAAGATCCGCTCGGGCTTCGAATCGCGCGGCCGGGTGATGGCCGACAACAACCGTCGCCAGGCAGACATCCCTGAAGGTGCATCGCCGATTGCGCAGATGCCTGGCACCGCCCCGGGCCTGGTTTGCCCGATGGGCGACAAGGTGATCTATGCCGTGCCCGGCGTCCCGCACGAAATGCGCACCATGATGGAAGGCACCATCCTGCCGGATCTGCAGCGCCGCTCCGGGCAGACCGCGGTCATCCGCAGCCGCGTGCTGCGCACCTGGGGCAACAGCGAGTCCGGCTTGGCGGAAACACTCGCCGACCGCATCGACCAACTCGACCAGCTCGGCAATCCTACCCTTGCCTTTCAGGCCAGCGGCATCGAAGGCATCAAGGTCCGCATTACCGCCAAGTCGCCCGACGAAGCGACGGCCGAATCCATCCTGTCTGCCGAGGAAGGGTTGATCCGCGGGATGCTGGGCGATGTCATTTTCGGCCTCGACGAGGAGTCGATGGAAACTGTCGTGCTCAATATGCTGGGCGAGCGCGGCATGTCCCTGGCCATCGCGGAAGGGCTGACCGGCGGCGTCATGGCGTCGCGTCTTTCCGACGTCGATCAACGCATGGCGATCTTCCGCGGTGGCTCGGTCGGCACAGAAATCGAAACAAACGAGATCGGCGGAGAGGCTGCCGCTGCAGCGGCCGCATCGAAAGCACGGATGGAATTCGGCACGGATGTCGGTCTCGCCGTCGCCACGGCCCGGCCGCAGGACGAGGAACCACGCGCAACCGTCTATGTCTGTCTCGACATCAACGGTACCTCCCATACGCAAACGGTCTCGCTGCCGGGCGACCGCAACCGGTTCCGCAACTACGCGGTCATCAACGCACTGAACTTCCTGCGCCGCACCCTGATGGGCCGTTGAACGACAATCTGCCCCACCCCTTGCCTCGATTCTGGCCCCAGCCTAGCCTAATCACGTCTTCCGCAATCGCGAGGCAGCGAACATGAGCGTGGCCGTTCAGGAAAAGACATTACAAATCACTAAGATCAAGGAACATGTCGGCGCCATCGCCACCGGTATCGAACTGACCCAGCCGATCGATGAGGAAACCCGCCAGCGTCTTATCGACGCCGCGGTCGACAATGTCGCGCTGGTGATCCGCGGCCAGATTTTCACAGCTAAACAGTACGAACAGGCCGCCAGCCTGTTCGGTGACCTTATGGAAGATCAGAACCGCATGTATCTGGCCGACGGCGTGCCGTTGGTGAGCGTGCTGTCGAACCGCAACAAAAGCAGCACCGGCGGCCCGGCGAAGATGGGCAACAACGCGACCTGGCATACCGACCACACCAACCAGGAGTTCCCGCCGAAATTTACCTGCCTCTACCCCGTCGCGTTGCCCGACAGCGGCGGCGGCACCTCTGTCTGCAACATGCGCGCGGCCTACGAAGCGCTACCGCAAAGGGAGCGCGAACGCCTCGCACCAATGAAGACGGAAAACACGCTGATCAGCAGCGCACGCATGGCGACCGCCAATCCGGACATCGTTAAAGCCCAGAAGGCGAAGAACGCCGCCGGCGAGAAGCCGATGATCCAACCCCTTATCCGCACCCATCCGGAGCGCGGCAGCAAGGCGATCTGGTTCCATCAGAGCAAGACGGAACGGATCATCGGCATGGAACCGCAGGAAACTCAGGATTTCCTGACCGAAATTCTGGAAACCGCGATCAAGCCGGAATTCGCCTACACGCACGACTACCAGCTGGGCGACATGCTGGTGATCGACAACCGCTCCGCCATGCATAAGGCCGGCTTCGACTTCGATATGAGCCAGCACCGCATGGTCTACCGCGCCCTCGTGCGGGGTGAGCGACCGGCTTAAGCGAGCTCGCGAAGCGGGCCTACCCTAGCGTCAGCAACACCATCCCGAGTACGATCAGGCAGGCCCAGCCCATACGTTGGCGCAACGCGCCTTCGCCCAGTAGTACGGAGCCCAATGCCACGGTGATCAGCACGCTGACCTCTCGCGCCGGCGCGACATAGACGACCGGGGTGAACGCGAGCGCCGTCAGTACCAGGATGTAAGCGAGTGGATTAAACACCGCGACAGCCAAGACAGCCGCCCGGTGCTCGCGCCAGTGCCGGCGAACCGTATCCCAACGGCTCAGCGCGTAGGGCGCCAGGATCGTCGTCCGGGTAAGGCTCGACGTGTAGTCGAGTAGCAGCGGCGGGACGACCAGGATACTCACCGTATAGGCATCCCAAGCCGTATAGCTGCCAATCAGCAATCCAGCCGCGAGGCCGAAGAGAAGCGAACTCTTTACATTCGCGGCGGATTTGCGAAAACCGCCCGTGAGGAAGACGACCCCGGTCACAACCGCTAGCCCACCAATGACAATCGGAACGGTCAATTGCTCGCCCAGGATAAGGACGGCGAATATTGTCGATAGGAACGGTCCCGTGGCTCGCGCCGTCGGATAGACCAACGACAAATCGCCCTTCCGGTAGCCTTGTTGCAGCAAAAGGAAGTACCCCATATGCAACAGGGCGCTGGCAACGCAAAAGCCGATTTCTATCCAACCCAGGGATGGTCGTTCGATCAGATAGACGCCGATGGCGAGCGGCAAATAAAGCACGGTTGAAATAACGGAAAAGAGCCATACCAATTCC
>Ga0315338_1003852_pt1 | contig 12544 bp, 7 predicted proteins | sample ASW8metaG_FD_204518 | JGI IMG/M metagenome (GOLD analysis project Ga0315338, IMG submission 204518) | Ammonia-oxidizing marine archaeal communities from Monterey Bay, California, United States - ASW #8 | ecosystem: Environmental > Aquatic > Marine > Coastal | place: USA: California | collected... | reverse complement strand
AAGTCAGCTTTCCGCACCCCGACTGGAATTCGCTGGTCCAGGAACTCAGCACTGATGTCCGGGCCCCCAATGTCCCAGGGTACGTGTGGGATCTCGTGGTCGCGTCAAACATCGATCAACCGGTGAGCCTGGAGCTGAGCGATACGGGTAACCTGCCTTCCGGGGCAACCCCGTGGTTGGTCGACAGGACCGCAGGCCTTGTCACGAACGTGCGAGAGGATGCGACCTACGAGATCCACTCGCTGGTTTCATCACGCGAGCTCCAGCTAGTTGTCGGTGACGCAAGTTTCTTGGAGGCCGTCCTGGCCTCGGGAGAGACTTCGTCATTCGAAGGTGGCCTGCGTGGTTTTCCCACTCCCTTCAGGGATTCGACGACTCTCACCTTTCGAATCGCCCACCCGGGAAACATCAGTATCGCTATCTTCGACGTCTCGGGAGGATTAGTTCGCCAACTCCTGGCGAACGAGGCCACCGGAGCAGGGCGTCAGAGCCTGGTCTGGGACGGAAAAGACGATTCCGGGCGATCCGTTCCGAGCGGAGCTTACTACGCGCGAACCTATGGGGATGGCATAGAAGAGACAACGCGACTCTCTATCGTGAGGTAGACCGGACACGTATCACCACCGACCGCAGACTTTGCGTCGACCTGGTGCACGAAGTTTGAAGAAGACCGCGCAACCCTCCAAATCGTCGCGACGCTCGATGCGGTCGATGAGCTAGAACGTCCTCATCTCGAACAGGGAACCTGCCGCCGTTTCCAACTCGAAGATGGACTCGAGACGCTTGTCGACCCACACGATGTCGCGCTCACCATCCGCACCTGGTTCGATGAGCACCGCCCGCAGATCGTCGCGGCTCAACACAAACTCCCTGGCCTTCTCCGGGCCGAGTACGTAGAGGGCCGTCGCCCAACCGTCAGCATCCATCGCTGAGGGCGTGATGGCCGTGGCGGAAAGGAGTTGGTCGGTCGGCCAACCCGTCCGGGGATCGAGAATGTGGCCGTAGTGTTTGCCGTCCTCCGCCACGAATTGCTCGTAGTTGCCCGAAGTTGCCATGGCCGCCTCTCTGAGCTTCAGGGTGGCAAAGTAGGTCATACGGTCACGCGGGTCGCGGACACCGACCCGCCAAAAATCGCGACCGGCCGGAGATCCAACCGTACGGATGTTTCCCGAGAGGTTGATCATGGCGTTGACCGGTCGGCCCGGAGCCCGAGCCTCCTCCGCCTGAACCACAGCTTCGATGGCCAGGTCTACGCCGTAGCCCTTGGCGATCCCCCCGAAGTCGACCTTCAGATTGGGATCACGGAACTGAACCGTTCGCGAGGCACGGTCAAACTCGATCTGATCGAGTCCGATTCGTCCGAGGAGCACTTCGATTTCTTCGCTCGCCGGCACGTGCGGCGTCCCACCCAGAAAACCCCAGAGTCGCACGAGTGGCTCTACAGTGACATCAAACGCTCCGCCACTCTCTGCTCCGATGTCGAGGGCCCGCGCGAGGACGGCCGCGACCTCAGCATCGATCTCGGTCGCACCCTGACCGGCCATCCGGTTGATCCGCGAGAGTTCACTGGACTCGACCCAATTGCTCATCGATCCGTTGACCTTGTCCCAGGCTGCCTTGGCTTCCGCCGCGACGGGAGCGCTCGCTACGGAATCGGCCGTGACCAGCGTAATCGCCCCCCAGGTCCCCATCGTCGGTGCCTTATATAGAACCGACCGGGGTAGAGCAGATCCGGCGATCTGCTCTGTTCGCTCGCTACAGCCGAGACCTAGCCCTCCCCCAACAACGAGGAGAGTAATCCACACGGCTCGGCGAAGGAAAGCCGCTCCCATCTGTGTGGGGGCGGGGGCCGACATCAACGCGGGTTTCATCAGACGCCAGCGCAGGCCGTCTTCAACCAACTCCGATCTTCCTTCTCGAGGAATGGAGAAAGTGTCTTGTAGACATGGCGGTGGTAGGCGTTGAGCCAACGGATCTCTCCGGCATCGAGCAGATTCGGGTTGATTAGTCGCGTGTCGATCGGACAGACGGTGAGGTCCTCGAATTTGTAGAACGGCACGCCGCTGTCGCTGACGTCGCCACTGTCTACGGTCACGATGAGGTTCTCGATCCGAATGCCGTACTCGCCTTCTTTATAGTAGCCCGGCTCATTGCTAAAGACGTTGCCTGGCTCGATGGGAAGCGTGTTCGGGCTGGCCGGGCCGATCGAGCGGGGCCCCTCGTGAACGGCAAGGAAAGCGCCTACTCCATGGCCGGTGCCGTGGTTGTAGTCGAGCCCGGCCCCCCACAGCCATTGACGGGCCAACGTGTCGAGACGAACTCCCGTCACGCCCTGCGGAAATTTCGCGCGGGCCAGCGAGATGTGGCCCTTCAGCACGAGAGTATAGCGGTCCTTCTGCTCTTTCGTTCCCCGGCGCCCGAGCAGGATCGTCCTCGTGATGTCGGTCGTTCCATCAAGATACTGAGCACCCGAATCGAGAAGGTAGATGCCCTGTGGCTCTAGCTTCACGTTCGTCTTGGGAGTGACTGTGTAGTGAATGATCGCACCGTGCTCGCCGTACCCCGAGATGGTCCGGAAAGCTAGCCCCTGAAACAGCTCACCCTCGCGGCGAAACGCCTCCAACTGGTCCGCGGCGGAGATCTCCGTCACATCACCGCCGGAACCTCCGGGAATCGCTTCACTCAGCCACTTGAGGAACCGGACGACAGCGACACCGTCTCGGATATGGGCAGCACGCATTCCGGCGATTTCGACGTCGTTCTTCTTTGCTTTCATCATCGCGATCGGCGAGAGGGCTGTATGCAGATCGGCACCGTCGAGCAGGTCCACGACGTGCTGATTGACCGAACTACCCTCGACCCAAACGCGCTCACCGGCGGAAGCGAGAGAAGAGACAGTCCTTTCGAAGTCTTCGTAAGGGCGAACGGTGACTGCTTTGTCCAGCTTCTTCCGCGCGGCGTCGTCGAGTTTGCTCGAGTCAACGAACCATTCGGCCTTATCTGCCGTGATGATGGCGTAGGAAATGACGACCGGGTTGAACTCGACGTCAGCGCCCCGAACGTTGAACAGCCAGGCAATCGCATCGAGCGTCGTGACGACGTGGTGGGCGGCACCTGCCTTCTTCATCTCTGCCCGGAGACGACGGATTTTTGAGGTAGCCGTCTCACCGGTGAACTTCTTGTCGAGGACCTGAACAGGCGCGGAAGACATTGCGGGGCGATCTTCCCAAGCCTCATCGACGAGATTCGTCGCGGTCTTGGCGAGATCCAGCCCGTGGTTTCCGAGGGTCTTAGCCAGGCTACGAGCACGGCTCATCGAAACTGTGCGCGGATCGAGGCCGACTTTCCCGCCTTTTGCGAAAGTCTTGGCGAGAAACTCTTCCATCGTCGGAACACCTGGATTCTTGGAACGAAAGAGTTTGATTCCGGAGCCGTGAAGCTCGGCCGCCGCCTGCTGGAAATAGCGACCGTCCGTCCAGAGGCCGGCTGTCTTTTCCGTCACCAGAACCTCACCTGCCGACCCCGTAAAACCGGAAATCCACGTGCGCCGCTCCCAACAGCTCGGAACGTACTCGCTCTGATGCGGATCCGTGCTCGGAATGAGGTAGGCGTCGATGGAGTTGTCGCGCATCTGGGCGCGGAGTGCCGTGAGCTTCTGTTTCGGAGTCATCCGTGTCCTCTATCTCTTTAATAATCTGTTGAATACAGCCGAAAGTCTCGACTGACGGCCCTCTCCTGACCGTACTCCGCCCTCCAAAGGCGGTGAATCGGGCGTACAATAGCAGGTTAAAGCGCTGTCCGACACTGTTGCGACTCGGATGGCGACCGGTCGATGACACTTGTCTCGCCCTTGCTTCCTCCGTTAATCTCGTTTGGACATTAGGCTGGGTGATTCACACTGCAAGCATGGCTGATACATAGGCGTGCTGGAGCCCCCCTCCGTGATGACCGACTCGGTTTCTTCCAACGACGACGACTCGGGCTCGGAACCCGAGATCGACGGCATGCTTCCCGAGGTCTACGACGACCTGCGTCGACTCGCGCTCAGCTATATGTCCAGGGAACGAACCGACCACACCCTCCAAGCGACAGCCTTGACCCACGAGGCCTATATTCGCCTGCTCGGACAGGACAAAGCCACATACCGCGAACGGGACCACCTCATGGCCGTGGCCGCCCAGGCCATGCGCAGAATCCTGGTCGATCACGCCCGCGGGAAAGGACGGACCAAGCGGGGCGGCGATCAGGTCCGGATCAGTTTGCAGGATGTTGGCGCTGCCGCGGCCATCGAGGCCGATGCTCCCGTTGTCGATCTGATTGCTCTGGACGATGCGATGAAGAAACTCGCCGAAGACGAACCGCGCAAGGCACGGGTGGTGGAGATGCTTTACATCGGGGGTATGAAGACGAGCGAGGTGGCCACAGCACTCGAGGTGACGAAACGTACGGTGGAGCGGGACTGGAAATTTGCTCGGGCCTGGCTGGCGCGGGAGATGAAGCGACAGTCCGTCGCCGCCGGAACCAAACCGGCGTCACCGGAATGAGCCGCGAACGCGATGAGATCCTAAGCCAAGTCCTCTCCCTACCTCCAAGCAAACGCCGGGAGGAACTGCGCCGCCTCTGTGGAAGCGACGGGTCCCTCCTCGAAGAACTCCGCTCGCTCCTGTCCGCCTACGAAGAGGATCCTGGATTTCTTCCTTTCCCGAATGCGGAGAGCTCGGGACGGTTCTCCGCCAACTCACCGCCCACCAAGATTGGTCGCTATCCGATCCTGACTGAACTCGGTCGCGGCGGAATGGGTGTAGTTTACAAGGCGCTCGATCCGGCCCTGGGACGCCACATCGCCATCAAGGTCCTCATCGACCCGGACGGACCACACATCGACCAGATCCGGAAAGAGGCCCGGATGCTGGCGACGCTCAATCACCCCAACATTGCGACGGTCTTTTCGTTTGAAACCGAAGACGAAGCTTCCTTTCTTACAATGGAATTCGTCGATGGCGAAAGCCTGACCGACCGACTCCGACAGAAGACACCGAGCGACTCGGAGTGCGCGGCCATCGCCCGTCAAATTGCTCTGGCTTTGCACGCTTCACACTCGGTGGGGATCGAGCATCGTGATCTAACCCCGGGTAACGTCTTTCTCGATCGTCACGGCACAGTCAAGGTGCTCGACTTTGGTCTCTCCTCCCGTCGGCATGCCAATCCACTAACGCCGGGCCTGCACCACACGATTACTGAGATCTCCGTCGATCCGGGACCCATTCAGGGGACTCCCGGATTTATCAGCCCGGAGCAACTACGTGGCGATAGCGTCGACCACCGCGCTGACATCTGGGCATTCGGTTGTATCCTGTATCAGTGTCTGACCGGCGACTCCCTTTTTCGACGCGACACTCTGTTGAACACGCTCGCAGCCACTTTGGAACAACCCATCGACCTGAGCACACTCCACGGAAAGTACTCCGACGACCTCGTCTCGATTCTCGAGGGGTGCCTGCACCGGGACGCCGGTGCGCGAATTGATTCCTTTGGCGAAATCGCCACACGGCTCGATCACTTTTCCAGTAATCCTCAGATAACCCCACGTCTGGTCGACGCCCAAATCCGCCCACTTCCTCGCCCGCTATCTTCCTTCGTTGGCCGCGAAGCCGATCTCGAAGCGATCTCGAAAGAGATCGACACAGAGCGACTCGTCACGATGACCGGACCTGGAGGCGTGGGCAAGACCCGCACGGCCCTCGAAGTCGGGCACCGTCTGGGTCGAGACTTCGAACAGTCCGACCAGGGTGGGGACATCGTCTTTGTCGAACTCGTTCATCACCGCACGGTTGAAGCCATTCTTGGTGAGATCGCGCAAGCTTTGAACCTGCACACTTCCCAGGATCTGGCCCGGTCGATCGAAGCCGCTCTCTCCCGCCGTCGAACTCTCCTGATCCTCGATAATTGCGAACACGTACTCGATGAGATTGCCAGGCTCGTGGAGACGTTCCTGGTGGGTTGCCCAGAGCTCCGGGTCCTGGCCACGAGTCGGGAAGCTCTTGGTATCGCCGGAGAGATTCTCTACCGCCTCGATCGGCTGGCATGTCCAGACGAAAGTGCCTCGGAAGACCGCAAGGTCGCCTCGCTCGACGCCGTTCGCCTCTTCACAGATCGGGCGAGTAAAGCGAAACGGGACTTTGCGGTTACGGACGAAAACATTGGGGCGATCAGCCGGATCTGCCGGCAACTGGACGGACTCCCTCTCGCCCTGGAACTGGCCGCTGCCCGCGTCGCGCACTTTTCTCCTCAGGAGATCGCCTCTCGAATCGACGACCGCTTTCAGTTTCTGACCCGGGGTTCACGGACCACAACCCCCCATCACCGCACGCTCCGCATGCTCATGGACCATGGTTTTGAACTTCTCGACGACACGGAACGGAGTGTCTTCTGTCGCCTAGCCGTGTTTGCTGGAGGGTGGACGCTCGAAGCGGCAGAGGCAGTCTGCACCGATGACAACATCGAGTCATGGCAGGTCCTCGACATACTGACGCGACTGGTCGACAAGTCTCTGGTCGACGCCACGACCGAGTTCGAGGATCTCCGTTCGCGAACTCGTTATCGGATGCTGACGACAGTGAGATCGTACGGTCTCGATCGCCTTCGGGAAGCAGATGAGTATGACACGACGCGCGATCGCTACCGCCAACAGGTGGTTCGTTTCGCAGAGCGGGTTGTACCCGAACTTCGCGGAGCCGACCAGGCGGCCTGGTTCGCTCGTCTCGACAACGAACGACTCAATTTGCGCGACGCCATCGTTTCGAACCCGGAGGGAGACGAGGCGGCAGCCCGACTGGCCCTCGCCCTGGCCGAACGCTACTGGAAGACGCGCCTCGATGGTGATCCATTTGCCACCGGGGTCATCAAGAAGATCCTTGCCGAGCCGAGCCTCGACCCGGCCCATCGGTGCGGCCTGCAAGCCCAGCAGGCGCTCCTCCTGCGCGGCTCCCAACCCCAGGCCACCGAAGTACTAGCTCGGAGCGCGGTAGCCTTGGCCGACGAGATCGGTGAGCCTCACCTTGTCATTCTCGCGCAGCATTCGCTCGCGCTCGTTCTGAAGAAACTCGGACGGCGAGACGAAGCTCTTCCAATCTATGCAAGCGTCCTGGAACTCTGCCGGGATTCGGAAGATCGCTTCGGGGAATCCCAGGCCCTTTCCAACATCGGGACCTGCTATACGGAATCGGATCAGCTGGAGGAAGGACGCCAGGCCCTCGAGTCTGCCATGGCCATCCAACGCGAACTCGGTGATTTGCGGGGACTGAGCGTGTGTTTGCACAACCTCGCTTTCTATCACTTTCAGAATCAGGAGCTTGATCTCGCCGTCGAACGTCTTGACGAAAGCATTGAAATCCGGATCCGGATCCGTGACGAAGTCGGGCGGGCCGCAGCTACGATCGCCAAAGCATCGCTCGAAGTCGAACGGGGGAAAGCCTCTTCCGCCGCAGAGTGTCTTCGCGAAAGCCTGCACATTCGCGGGGCGATCGACAAGGGAGAGCTCCTACAGTCGCTTCGCATACTCGCCCGACTGGAAGGGCTTCACGACCGCCCCCACAGCGTTCTCGAACTTCGTGGTGCGGAACGCACGCTCGTCACGAGCATGGCGCGCACTCCAAAGATAGCTGACGAGGCAATCGCGGCAGTGAGGGAATCTCAACCGGAATTGACCAACGACGAGGTAACCGCCGCCATCACGCGGGGGGAGGCCGCTCCCGACCTCGTGGCGCTGCTCTTCGAGATTCTGTCGAGGTACGAGTTACCCGACGCGGGCTGAATAGGCCGACATCGTCTTCAACAAGGGCCGATAGCACCAGACGCTCGCTGCAGATTTAGTTGCCTGCCGGAGACGGCGATCCAGTAGTATTGTTACCACGTGGAGGTCCCCCTTCCACTGAAGGAGGATCGGAGTTCTCACCCCTCCTTTTCCGAGTCAGGTGGAGTCCCCCCACAAACTGTCGATTCGGATTACATGGGAGAAATTCATGAAGCATCGCAGTCGTCTCTACCTCGCTGTTTTGGCCGCAGGCGTTTTCGGAACGTCCGTACTGGCCAAGGACCCGACTCTTTATTCGACGAGTGCACACCTTCCCGAAGACCAGTTGGGGGACCGCCCGATCGGACACCTCGTCGACTCATCCAATCGCGGCGGGTTGGCGGACACCCTCGGCTTCGGCTACATCGCCGGAGGTGGAGCACTCCCCGGCGGTGGCTTCGCGGTCGCCGGAGACGTATGGACGTTTGACCACGATGGATTGCCTCTGACCGGCATCGACCCGTTCGAGGGTTGGACGAGTACAGACCTGACCCAACAAAATCGGACGTTTTGGCGACACATCACAGCCGGCATCTGGACGAACGGTGATCCTGAAAACGGCAATGTCCCGACGGGTAACCTCGTGAATGCACCAATCCTCTCTGGTGTGGGCTCGGCCTGGGTCGGTGCATTTCAAAACGAAGCCGACGACCTCTGCTGGTTGGGCGGACTTGGCTATGGAAACAGTTGGTGTCAGGAGTTGCGCGGACCGGTGCTGAACTATGACGGTACCTCAACGATTACGATCGATTTCGACTTCTTCAATGACACGGAAGAGGACTTCGACTACGGAATCGCCAGCATCCAGACGCTGCCTTCGGGAAACGAGACCGAGCTGATCCGGTTCACCGGCCAGATCGGTCTGGCGCCGGATCACCCGGCCTCGCCTCCTGTCGGCCAGACCTTCAACTTCGGCTTCAGCAATTTTCAGACGGACACCGCGTTTCGTCTCGTCTTCAGGATGCAGGCCGACGGTGGCTGGGCCGACGAAGATGGGCAGTACACCACTGAGTATGGGCCGTTCGGAACCGACAACGTCGGTCTGGGCAACACCGGTGCCGGTGGCAACGACGATCTCCTCTTCACTTTCGAATCCGATCTCGAGGGGTGGGCACCGGTGGCCTGTCCGGGCTTCGGCTCATTTGAGGGCATTGCTGCGGTCAGTAACTACACGATCGAAGATCCCTGTGTCTGTGAACTTTCCGGCAACGTCCTCGAGCATCATGACGACAACCTCGAACATCCCTACGGCCAGAACGTCGAGGCAAAGTCGAACCCGGTCGATGTAGAGAACGATGTCGTCGGGAACCTGTCCGGTACCGGGCAGCTCGAGATTTTCGCGGACTGGTCGCAGTACTCGATTCAGCCGAGGGCGAATGGTGTGTTCTATCGTCCGGGCTGGGACTACTTCCCCTTCCTTTGCCCCGCGACCGGGGCAACCAACTGGTCGGGCCGAGTCGGCCAGGCAACCTACTTCTCGACGGGTGACGATGCCGTCTGCTTCGAGTCACGAAACATCGCCACCGATCATGGAATTCCTTCCAACGTCGAGCAGATTCGTTTCATTCACGAAATCATTGCCTCATGCGACGGCTTCGCCATTCCGCCCGAGGAGTGTACGGAGATCACCAACTTCACGCCGATCATCGATAACATTCAAATCCGCTTCACCCTCGTTCCGGAAGCGCCTTCCCTTTTCTTCAATCCAGGTGATCAGTTCGTGGACGGCTTCGTCCAGGGCCTCCTGCTCGATCCGAATGGGCACGGCAACGCCGACCAGGTCGGGAACGTTAACGGAGGAGGAAACTCCACGCCAATTATCCTGGGGGACTCTCTCCACGTGGGCGGACCGGTCCCAACTGGCGGGTTTGAGTACGACGCCCGGCTCTGGTTCCGAGTAGCACGCCGCGGCCCGGGAACGGACACGGCCGGTTACGACGCCTGGCGGACGCGCGTTCAGATGGACGGCGGTCTCGATGCCGTCGATGGTGTTACCGATATCGAAGCCGGTGACTTTGCCACCGCCAAGATGGACTCCTCCCAGATCGGAGTGAATGCCAGTTCGAGTAAGTTCCACAGTTACTTCATCGAGCAGGATGCACGCTTCGACGGCGGGGCCGGGGAGATCACCGCTGCGAACGAGATTATCGCAGACGGAATACTCCTTCCCGGAACATCGATCGAATACTTCATCACATCGAATTACGTGACGACTCCGGAGAACTTCTTCCTCCTTCCCGACACGAGTGGTGGGTTCTACCGTGAGTTCGAGATTCTCCCGAATTGGCGGGATGACAACGGAACCCTCAAGTTTCCCTGCCTTCTCTATGTCGATGCGTTCAACAACGGTGCCCAGTTCTTCGTCGAAGAGGCTCTGAATGTCCTCGGATTCGAGGCGGATCGCTATGACTATGCCGATCCATCATCGAGTTGGAAGGCGCCGATGGCACGCGGCCTCAGCGAAGGCGCGAACAACGGCTGCACGACGTTTCAGCTGCTTGGTTACCGTGCCATTCTCCTGAATACGGGGAACACGAGCGGAAATGTCCTTTGGCCACAGGACTACGCCATGTTATCGGACTGGCTCGAGACGATCGCTTGTGACGCGAACTCGAGTCGTCAGGGCTTGCTCATGAACGGTGACAATATGGCTTCCATCCTTAACATAACCGGTCCGGCCCTCTTGAACGGCCCTCTCGCCACGGTCATCGAAGCGAACACCTACAGCGGGAACGGCAATCTGGACGAGAACTACTGTGTCCAGCTCGAAGCTCCCTCGGTGGGATCCTTTGCCTATGGTACGAGCAACTCTCAGAACGACTACGAATACGGCGCCTGGGGCAATTGGTGTCCGCAGCAGTTCTCCTTTGACGTCCTCGGAACGATCGGTTCCGGTGTCGGCAATCGCGCCTACGTCAACGTCGATACAGCCGAGGAGACCAATTACGCCCAAACGACGAACGAGAGATCTGCCGGTTCGGACAACTTCCGAACGGTGCTTGACGGTGTCTCCTGGCATCACCTGTCTGAGCGGGATGTCGTCGAGGAGTGCGTTGGAGATTCGGCACACATCGTCACAGCCGCCTTCAACGAGATATCCGCAGCTCTCGAGTGGATTTTCGGCGTGGGCAACATTCCGAATCTCTGTACGGATCCGTGTGAAGGTGACACCGGCGACGCTCCCGAAGTTGGGAACGACGCAGCGGTGACACATCTGTTCCAGAACTCTCCGAACCCGTTCAATCCGTACACCACTCTGCACTTCTCGCTCGCAGCAGGCGGCCCCGCCGGGTTGGCCATCTACGACGTCAGCGGCCGCAGGGTCAGAACGCTTGTCGACGGGATACTCGATGCGGGTTCGCACGAAGTTGTCTGGGATGGGACGAACGATGCCGGTGAGAAGCTCGCTTCTGGAGTCTATTGGAGTCAGTTTGAAGGCGCCGGCACTAAGTCGAACAAGAAAATGGTCATGCTGACGAAGTAGCTCGACCCACATTTCTTCGAGCCTGAGCTCGATCTCGAACCCATGCCGAGGGAGGTCATCTGGTGTACCGCCCTCAGCTTAACTTGTCTTCCAAGCCAGCTTTGCGTCCGCCCACCCTCACGCGAATCATCCGCGATCCAAAAAACGTGATCCGAAGGAAAAAGTGTGTCGCAGCTCATTCGTTTCATCGCGGTATGGGGTAGAACCGAACGACCCACGGCTTCCTAACCTCGGAGAAACGAAATGAAAAAGCAAATGAGCGCCCTCGTCATCGCCGCGGCAACCCTCACCCTGATCAGTAACGCCATGGCCGCAGAACTTCCGGTCGAGGACTACCAGGGCGGAATCGGTGACGGCCCCACAACTCCAGCCCCAACCCTCTCGGCCGGAGATGCCAGCCGCACCCTCCCCGTCGAACACTACCCTGGAGACACGGGCGGTGGCGGGCAGGAGGATCCCGATGTGACTATCTCCGATATCAAGGAGATCATCGTATCCATTCTCACGCACTTTAAACGCTAGAGATGAGGTGGCCGAGGGCCATACCGGGGTGGACGGAACTCGCCGAGACCCGAGCCCGTCCACTCCGATCTTTACGACAGGATCCAGGGATCGCCGGGTTGCCTGACGTATCGCCCGAGATGCACACCGGATTCCAATCCCTCGGAAACATACTTCTCGAGGGCAAACTCGACCGCACGGAAAGCAAGCTTCGGCCACGGAATCTCATCGCGGTGAAACAGCCTCACCGCCTCGCTCTCATCCCCCGGTTCGAAGTCCTGGCTCAGGAGCCGCGCGCTGAACAACATGTAAACCTGGTTCACATGCGGTAGCGAAAAAGCGGCGAACAACCGTTGGATTTCGACCTCCGCGCAGGCCTCCGCGACAGTTTCTCGAATTGCGCCTTCTTCCAGGCTCTCACCATTTTCCATGAACCCAGACGGCACGGTCCAGAATCCGAGCCTCGGTTCGATCGAACGTTCACAGAGAAGGACGTGGTCCTTTCCCCAATATGGCAGGCAGCCGACCACGAGAGTCGGGTTCGAGTAGTGCACACGCGGGCAGTGGTCACAAATGTGACGCGTTCGATTGTCGCCCGCCGGGATGGCTGAGCGAACAGGTTTGCCGCAGTGGCTACAGAACTTCACGAAAGGCTCCCTCACGGTTACTTGGGTGCAACGGGGGTCTGGACTGGGTCAGGACTGGTC